>Ga0070741_10006507_pt1 | contig 25011 bp, 23 predicted proteins | sample Coa_R1_4_FD_66440 | JGI IMG/M metagenome (GOLD analysis project Ga0070741, IMG submission 66440) | Surface soil microbial communities from Centralia Pennsylvania, which are recovering from an underground coalmine fire - Coalmine... | ecosystem: Environmental > Terrestrial > Soil > Unclassified ... | reverse complement strand
AGGTGCCGGGGGCGCTGGTGGAGCTGGAGGCGCGGGTGCAGGCGGTGCTGGTGCTGGAGGCGCCGGTGCAGGCGGTGCTGGTGCTGGAGGCGCAGGCGGTGCTGGTGCTGGAGGCGCCGGCGCAGGCGGTGCCGGTGCAGGTGGCGCCGGTGCAGGTGGTGCGAGCGGCGCTAGTGCTGGAGGCGCAGGCGCTGGCGGCTCAGCCGGTGGTGCCGCAGGCGCTGCAGCAGGTGCGGCAGGCGCGGCAGCTGGTGCTGCAGCAGGTGCGGCGGGAGCCGCGGCCGGCGCAGCGGCAGGGGCCGCATCGGCCGCCGCAGGTGCCGCTTCAGGGGCGACCGGAGGCGCAAGCGGCGCATCGTCTACCGGCGGCGCGGCCTCGACCTCGGGGAGTTCGACGGCGGCACCCGGCGCAGCCACATCCGCGCCAGGCGTCGCGTCGCTCGGCAATGCGAGCGCACCATCTGCCACTTCTTCGTCCAACAACGTCTCGGCCGATGTGCAGGCTCTTGGCGTGGACAGCGGCGCCGGTGCCGTTGGCAGCGGTGGCGGCGACGGCGGCGGTCCGGGCTCCTCTGCCGGTGCGAGCGGAGGCTCGGTGCAGGCGCTGCAGGGCTATTCAGTGCAAGGGGTCTATTTCAAGCGCGAGTGGTTCAAAAGCGTGGCCGACTGCTTGACGGCCGCGGCCGCCCGCGGCCTACCGCTCGAAGTCTGCGAATGATGTGACGACCGAAGACACCTTGGGGCGCTGGTCGCCCGGCGCAACGGCGGTATCAGGAGCGATTCACGCCGCCGTCGTGCTTGCGATCGTTTATCAGCTATCGCCATGGCAGGCCGACTCGACGGCAGGCAACGAGCCGCCGGCAATCGAGGTCAGCATCGTGCAGCCCGAAGTGCCCCCCTCGCCGCCATCGCTGTCGTTGCCCAGGACGCCGGATCTCGCCAGCGTCCTGCCCGTGCCACAGTCGGATCCGGCGCCGCCCCCGCCGCCCGAGATCGACGTCGTGCCCCGACTGAGTGCCAGCAACATCCCGCAACTCGTCCCGCCACCCACGCCGAGCGCGCCCGAGCTGCCGCGGCCTCCTTCGCCGCCGCCGACGCCGAGCGAGCCAGAGAAAGCCGGACCGGACCTTGCTACCGCACATACGCCGCCGGCGCCGAAGCTGGCACTCGCGCCTGCCCCACCCGCGCCGCCGCAAAAGCGAGCCGACTATCTCCTGCAGGTGATCCGCGCCCTGTCCCGTTCGCCGTACATCCCGCATGTGCGCCTGGAGACGGCTCCCGGGGTGGTCGTGATGCGGCTGACGGTGGGTAGCGACGGCCGATTGCGCGAGGCCCAACTGGTGCGGTCCAGCGGCTTCGCCTCCCTGGACAACGGCATGATGGAGGCGGTCCGGCGCGCTGCCCCCTTTCCGCCGCCTCCTGACGGGGCCGATGACTACACGGTGACTGTCCCCATACGCTTCGCCCCATTGGAGACTTCCCGCGCCCGCTAGGCATTGCTAGAACCGGGCCGTGGGCAGGGGTGCATGAAGGTAGGCCGCGCGGCCTATGTTTCCGTGCTGTCGATTTCGCTCGCGGCAACCGCCGTGTGCGGCCGCGCGTGGGCATTCGACGAAGCGGCAGCCGCTGCCGAACGCCTGCTGGGCCGGGCCGACGAAGCTCAAGCCGTTCAATCGCTGCTGCTGTTCCGCCGCCAAGCGAGTGCCCAGGGCGTACTAACAGGCTCGCTCGCCGATTCGACGGCATTGGCCGGCGTGCCGGCCGCTGCGATGTTGGAAGCAGACCGCGCCCTCGCCAACGTCATCGACCCCGAGCGCGATCTCAGGACCGGCGATCGCTTCGCGGTGCGCTGGGAGCAGGAGTTCACCATCGACAACCAGCCGGTCGGCGTTGCCCGGGTGCTGACGATCGAGCTGTACACGGCACGGAAAGGTACGGTCGCGCTCAGCCGCTTCCGCTCAATCACGGCAACGGCGGAGAGTTTCTATCTCGCCGACGGCCGCCTCGCCGGGCCGCCGCCGATCGGCGAGCCGCTCGAGCGCATGCAGGTCACCTCCGGTTTCGGCCTGCGTCCCGATCCGCTCGACCAGCCCGAGCGCGTGGCGCCGGTCGTGGCGCCGCCCAAGCCTCAACCGGCGCCGCCGGCGGCTGCGCCGCAGCGCACCGTCGAAGATCGCAAGGAGATCGCGCACGCCTACGCAGGCTTCATCGGTGTCGGCCAGCTCGGCAGCGCCAGCGACGTGGGCGGCCGCAACCGTGAGCTCGACCGCGTCATGGCCGAACGCCGTGTGCGCGCCCGCGAGCAAGCGGCGCGCGAGAAGGCCGAGAAGGAGGCCGCAGAGGCGGCCGCGGCCGAGAAGGCCGCGCAACCTTCGCCGCCGCCGGCGCAACCGGCCAAGCCCGTCCTGCTCTACATGCACGAGGGCCTCGACCTGCTGGCCAACATCGGCACGCCGATCCACGCCGCCGCCGACGGCATCGTCACCCTGGCGCGGCCCGACCGCGGCTACGGCAATGCGGTACACATCGCCCATGCGGACGGGCTCTCCACCATCTACGCCCACCTCTCGCGTTTCGCGCCGGGCGTCGTCGCCGGCAGCCGGGTGATGCGCGGCGAGGTGATCGGCTTCGTCGGCAGCACCGGCCGCTCGACCGGCGCGCACCTCCATTTCGAGGTGCTGGTGCATGGCCACCCGGTCAATCCCGCCACCATGTTCCAGGCGCCGCGGCTCGCGGCCTTCGACCTTGCGCGCTTCAAGAGGCAAGTGGCCTTCGAGCGCCAGGAGCGCGCGCAGGAACTCGCCCACGCCGACGGAGCGCCGGCGGCTGCGGTTGCCGCGATCGCCTCGCTGGCCGGCAACTAGCGACCGCCGCAGCCGTTATCGAAGCCATGAGACTGCCGCTCGCCGCCGCACTCGTGGCGCTCATGGCCGCGCCGGCCGCCCCCGTGGCCGCGGCGACCTATCAGTGGACAGGTTACGGCGTGAATGTGCCGGGTTCGTCCAAATGTCCGACCTACAGGATGACCATCGATGTGACCGTCGACGGCAAGAACGTCGCCGCCAAGTTCCAGCAGGAAGGCCGCCCGCAACGCCATTTCGAGGCCACGCTCGACGCCCGCGGCGGCTTCAAGACCTCGGCCGAGGTGGGCGGCGGCGGCACCATCGCCGTGAGCGGCACGATCTCCGACAAGGCGAGCACTGTGTTGCTCGACGGCTACTGCAAGTTCGGCGGGCCGCTCACCAGGCGCTGAACGGACGTCGCGTTCACCGTTCGACGCCCGCCGTCATCAGCAGCGATTCGACCGGCGCCAGCATGCGCGCGGCGATGTTGGAATATTCGCTGGCCGTGGCGTGCGCCGCGCCGGCCAGCATCGATGGCGGCTGCTCGAGCGGCATCATCGGCAGGTCGCGATCGGCGGCGAAGTCGCGGAACTGCGCCAGGCGCGCCTGCGCCTCGGCGCTGTCACGGCCGCGCACCACCAGCAGGACGTGGATCTGCCGGCCGAGCAGCTCGTCGACGATCGTCTCGATGTTCTTGACCGTCTGTTCCTTCGATAGACCCGCCTTTTCGTCGTTCGCGCGGTCGTACGCCAGGATGACGCCGGCGGTGCCGTCCGGCACGGCGGTGGCCAGGCGCTTCATAAGGTCGGCCGTGGTGTCGCCGTCGGCGCCCTGATTGACGACCTGCACGCGATAGCCGTGGGCATGCAGCAGCCCCTGCAGGCGCGCGGTGAAGGTCTCCGAGCTGGCGACGCCCTTGCCCGCCGTGAAGCTCGCGCCGAGAGCGATGATCTTCGCGTCATCGGCAGCGCCAGCGCCGGTACGGGAGAACGCGATCAGGATGAACAAGAGCAGCCAGGGGCGCCTCATCCCCCTTTATAGCGCGAGGTGCGGGAAACTACTTGGTCGGATTGACCTCGCGGTAGAGGCGCGCCAGCAGCTCGCGATCGACGTCGGGCTGCGGATCCTGCTCGTCGCCGCCACCGAGGCTGCTCAGCACTCCGCGCGCCCGTTCCATGGTGTCATGCGCCCGCGCGATCAGGCCGGGCGCCAGGTTCATCGTGTTGCAAGTGAGCGCCTCGAGCTCGTCGACCAGACTGGCGATGCGCGCCAGCTGGCGCTCGACGTGCGTCTCGACATCGGCAACGACGCGACCGTGAAACCGCCGGCCCTGGAACGGAATGACCTGCCCGCTCATGCAATCCCCCTTCGAAATCAATGAAGCACCGTAAAAACTTTCATTGTCTCTGACGGATCCGGGGGAAAGATCCGCGTTGGTCGCGATCGCAGTATGCGCCCTTGCGCCAGGCAAACGAGTCGGTTTGTCACAGGGCCTCGACATTATCTAGGATCAAGCGCCAACAAAGGGGGAGAGTTCTGTCATTCCTGGACACCGGGCCGGACAAGATCGGCCCCAACACACTGCTGACCGGATTGCCGCGCGAGATTTCCGGCCGCCTGCTGGCCGGCGAGCGCGCCGTGACGCTGGCCGCCGGCGAGACGCTGTTCGAGCGCGGCGACGCGGGCGACGGCTGCTACTGGCTGCGCAGCGGCGTGGTCAAGGTCTGCGTCGCCTCCGACAAGGGTGAGCAACGCATCCTCGCCATCCTGGGGCCCGGGGCGATCGTCGGCGAGATGGCGATGATCGACGGCCTGCCACGCTCGGCGAGCGTGCAGGCTGTGCGCGCCTGCGAGCTCACCTTCGTGAGCCGCGCCGCCTTCACCGAGGTCCTGCGCCAGCATCCCGAGCTCTACGCCGACATTGTGAGGACGCTGGCGACGCGGCTGCGCCATTCCGACGAGGACATGGCGGCGTCGAGTTTCCTCACCGTACGCGCCCGCGTGGCACGAGCGCTGATGCAGTTCGCCCAGCAACTGGGCGAGGATGCCGGCGACGGCTTGCTCGCCATTCCCCATCGCATCACCCAGAGCGACCTCGCCGCCATGGCCGGCGTGGCGCGCGAAAGCGTGAGCCGCACCCTGCGCGACTGGAAGCGCAACCGCCTGCTCGAGCGCGCTTCGAGCACGGGCTACGTCGTGCATAAGACGAAGCTCGAACGCGAGGCGCAGGCCGTCGAATAGGCCGTTCGCCCCAACAGCTGGTATGCACGGCCGACCGTCCCATTAAAATAACGGGAATCTAATGGGGTGGCCGACCATACTAGCCCACATCTAGTCCAAATGCTTTTCATCGCCGGGCATCATAGGCCCGACCGCTAAAAGCCGACGATTCTGTCGTATAGAACTCGCCGGCCGGGCTCAGCGACGCCGCGACCGGGCGGCGATCCAGTTTGCCGCACCGAGCCCCACCATCAGGCTGCCGGCAACGGCAAGGAAGCCGGCCGCCGCCCGCACGGCCTCCCCCGGCAAGGCGACGGCGTAGCGACCCGCTTCGGCGTCGAAGGAGCCATGGGCGCGGTGCAGTTGGTGCACCGGTTGCAGCAGATTGTCGTGGCGATCAGGCTGGACGGCCGTCGGTCTTTCCTGTGCTTCGAACGCGCTTCTCGCCAAAAGCCGGTCCAGCAGTCCCGGCGCCAGCATGCTGGCGAGAATCACCTTGGCCGTGCTCACGCCCAGCCAGACTTCCCGGCTCGAGCCGCGCGCCGCAGCAACGATCGCCCGCGCCGCCACTTCGGGCTGGATCACCGGCGCCACCGGCCGCGGCTGGTGGGCCATGTGGGTACGCGCCCAGTCGAACTGCGGCGTGTTCATGGCCGGCAGCTGCACCATCACCAGACGGATGTTGATTCGTTCGTGGATCAGCTCGGAGCGCAGCGAGTCGGTGAAGCCGCGGATCGCGTGCTTGGCGCCGCAATAGGCCGATTGCAGCGGGATGCCGCGATAAGACAGCGACGAGCCGACCTGGACGACGACGCCGTATCCGCGGCGGCGCATGTGCTTCACCGCCGCCATGGTGCCGTACACGTAGCCCAGATAGGTCACCTCGGTGACGCGCTTGAACTCTTCCGGCGTGATCTTCCATAGGGGCGCGAAGACCGTGAGCATGGCGCAATTGACCCACACGTCGATCGGCCCGAGCTCAGCCTCGATGCGCTCCGCGGCCTCGGCAATCGCCGTCGCATCGGAAACATCGCAGGCCAGGCCGATGGCCTGACCGCCGCGCCGCCGCAGCTCGGCTTCGAGCTCCTCGAGTGCCTCGCCATCGCGCGCAAGCAGCGCCACGTTTGCGCCCTCGGTGGCGAAGGCGTCTGCGATCGAGCGACCAAGGCCGGCTGAGGCACCCGTCACTACGACGACCTTGTGGGCGAACGAGCGGCGCCTCGGCGGGCTCATTTGCTGTCGCCGTCCATGCGGATGAGGTTCAGTCCGCTTTCCGGATCATGTCGCTTCTGAAGGTGAGCCGGCTGTTCGCTCAGCACCAGCTCGAGCGTCGGCCTGACATGCGCCTCAAGGACGTGGCCCGCCACGGCACTGCCGTCGCGCCGGCCGAGCACGGCATGGATGTGAACCGCCGGCTTGCCGTCGGGCGCCAGCGCCACGTCGCCGATCAGCGAGGCGACCTCGACCTGCTCGCGCACCGGATTGCGCAGGTATTTCTTCGTTTCCCAGTCGAAGTACGCCAGCGTGGCGCCGCTCAGCGCGCCGATGGCGTAGAACTGCGAGCCTGCCAGGCGCTCGCGTTCGGCGAACGCCTTGAGCGCGGCGACCATCTCCTCGCCGGTCTTGAACACCAGGGCGAAGGTGCGCTGCTCGCCGGTCTGCGAGAGAAGTTTGCTTTGCATCCATGCTCCTCGCCGTGCGCGACATGGCGACGCGCCGGTATATCGACTGGAGGTGTGCGCGACTGCAAAAGCAGTCGCAGACGCAACGCGTTGGACGCCGAGTTGGTTACTTCTGTGGAACTTGCCCGGTTCCGGGATCAGTCAAGGAGAACGCCATGGCCTCGCCGACCGCTTCCGAAGTGCTTGTCGATACCCTGATCGCCTGGAACGTCGACACGATCTTCGGTTTGCCAGGTGACGGCATCAACGGAATCATCGAGGCGCTGCGCGCCAAGCAGGACAAAATCCGTTTCGTCCAGGTCCGCCACGAAGAAGCGGCCGCCTTCGCCGCCTGCGGCTATGCCAAGTGGACGGGACGACTCGGCGTCTGCATTGCCACCTCCGGACCCGGCGGCATCCATCTTCTGAACGGCCTGTACGACGCCAAGCTCGACCGGCAACCGGTCCTCGCCATCACCGGCCTGCAGTTCCACGACCTGCTGCACACCTTCACCCAGCAGGACGTCGAGCTCGACAAGCTCTACATGGACGTCGCGGTCTACAACACGCGGGTCATGGGCCCGAACCATGTCGAGAACGCCGTCGAGCTCGCCTGCCGCACGGCGCTCGCCTATCGCGGCGTCGCCCACGTCACGGTGCCGGTCGATATCCAGCCACTCCCGGTCGACAAGATGCCGCATTCGCCGCGCAACGTGCCGCGTCACGTGTCCGCCGTGATGGCCCGGTCGGCCCAGCTGCCGAACGAGGCGCAGCTCGCGGAAGCGGCCTCGCTGCTGAATGCCGGCAAGAAGACCGCCATCCTGGCGGGCCAGGGCGCGCTCGGCTGCGGCCAGCTGCTGGCCGAAGTGGCGGAGCGACTGGCGGCACCGGTGATCAAGCCGCTGCTCGGCAAGGCCGCGTTGCCCGACGACAGTCCGTACAGCACCGGCGGCATCGGGCTGCTCGGCACGAAGCCTTCGCAGGAGGCGCTCGAGAATTGCGACACGCTGCTGATCGCCGGCAGCAATTTCCCCTACATCGAGTTCTATCCGAAGCCCGGCAAAGCAAAAGGTGTGCAGATCGACATCGACCCGCAGCGCATCGGGCTGCGCTACCCGGTGGCGGCCGGACTGGTCGGCGATGTCGGCAACGTCCTGCGCGAGCTGCTGCCGCGCTTGCATCGCCGCGAGGACCGGAGCTTCCTGGAGAAGGCGCAGGCCGGCATGCGCGACTGGGATCAGCTGATGACGGAGCGCGGCACGCGGAGCGACAAGCCGATGAAGCCGCAGGTCGTCGCCCACGAGCTCAACAAGCGGCTCGCGTCGGATGCCATCGTGGCCACCGATTCCGGCACGATCACCACATGGGCGGCCCGGCACGTCAGGATCCGCGGCGACATGAAGTTCTCCTGCTCGGGCAATCTGGCGACCATGGCGTGCGGCCTGCCCTACGCGGTCGCCGCCGCGATCGCTCATCCCGATCGGCAGGTCGTCTGCTTCATCGGCGACGGCGGGCTCACGATGCTGATGGGAGAGCTCGCCACCTGCGTGAAGTACAACCTCAACATCAAGATCGTCGTCATCAAGAACAACTCGCTCGGCCAGATAAAATGGGAGCAGATGGTGTTCCTGGGCAATCCGGAATATGTCTGCGACCTGCAGCCGATCGATTTCGCCGCGGTCGCGCGCGGGTTCGGCCTCAGCGCCTTCACGGTGGACGACCCGGCGCAGTGCGGCGCGGTCTTCGACCAGGCCCTTTCGGCGAAGGGGCCGGCGCTGATCGAAGCGGTGGTCGATCCGCACGAGCCGCCGACGCCGCCCAACACCAGCCTGAAGCAGGCCCTCCATCTCGCCGAAGCCCTGGCTCGCGGCACGCCCGCGCGGGACAAGATTGCCCTGACCATCGCCTCGGACACGGTGCGAGAATTGGTCTGATCGATGGCCGGCAGTCGCGAGGCGACGTGTCCTGTCGAGCGAATAGAGGCGCGCGCCTTTCGCATACCCACCGACGCGCCTGAGTCGGACGGCACGATCGCCTGGGATTCCACCACCCTCGTGCTGGTCGAGGTGTCCGCCGGCGGCAAGACCGGCCTCGGTTACAGCTACGCCAGCGCCGCCGCGCGCGATGTGGTCGCCGATCCCCTTGCCGGCACCGTCAAGGGCCGGGACGCCTTCGACATCCCGGAGATCTGGCGCCTGATGGTGGCGGCGGTCCGCAACCTCGGCTGGCGCGGCGTCTGCGCCTGCGCCATTTCCGCCGTCGATGTTGCGCTGTGGGATCTCAAGGCGAAGCTGCTGAACCTGCCGGCGGTGCGCTTGGTCGGCGCATCGCGCGAGGAAGTGCCGATCTACGGCAGCGGCGGGTTCACGTCCTACGACGATGCGCGGCTGAAGGAGCAACTCGGAAGCTGGGTCGCGGAGGCCGGATGCCGGGCCGTCAAGATGAAGATCGGCCGGGCGCCGGCCAAGGATGTCGGACGAGTGCGCGCGGCCCGCTCGGCGATCGGCGACGCAGAATTGTACGTCGACGCCAACGGCGCCTTGCGCCGCAAGCAGGCGCTCTGCTTCTGCCGCGAGTTCGCGGATCTGGGCGTGACCTGGTTCGAGGAGCCCGTGTCGAGCGACGATCTCGCCGGGCTTCACTTGCTGCGTGACCGCGCCCCCGCCGGCATGGCCGTGGCGGCCGGCGAGTACGGCTACGACCCGTTCTACTTCCGCCGCATGCTGGAAGCGGGCGCCGTCGACGTCCTGCAGGCTGACGCCACGCGCTGCGGCGGCTTCACCGGCTTCCTGAAGGCCGCGGCGCTCGCCGAGGCGCACAACACTCCCCTGTCCGCCCATACCGCGCCCGCCCTGCACCTGCCTGTGGCGGCGGCGAGTCCCGGCCTGATGAACGTCGAGTGGTTCCACGACCACGCGCGCATCGAGCACATGCTGTTCGACGGGGCGCCCACGCCGGCCGGTGGATGCATTCGGCCCAACCTTTCGGAACCGGGGCTCGGTCTCGCCTTCAGGGAAAAGGCGGCCGCGCCCTTTGCCTTGTGAGGACAGGACATGCAGCAGTTGCGCACCGCGACCGGCCGAATATCGGCTGAATTTCCCAAGGTGTCGGACGACGCCAGGCGCGCGGTGCAAGCCGCCCTCAAGGCCGCGGCGATCCAGGGCGAAGTGCGCTTCGACGTCGGCAGCCGTGCGCTCTACGCCACCGACGCCTCGAACTATCGGCAGGTCCCCGTCGGCCTCGTGGTGCCCAAGGCCATCGACGATGTCGTCGCGACGGCCGAAGTCTGTCGCAAGCACGATGTGCCGCTGCTGCCGCGCGGCGGCGGCACCAGCCTGTCCGGCGAGACCTGCAATGTCGCAGTGGTCGTCGACTTCTCGAAGTATCTCAACCGCATCAAGAACATCGACGCCGAACGGAAGCTCGCCGAGGTCGAACCGGGCTGCGTGCTCGACCATCTGCGCAAAGAGGCCGAGCGGCATCACCTGACGTTCGGGCCCGATCCCTCGACGCACGACCACAACACGCTGGGCGGCATGATCGGCAACAACTCCTGCGGCGTGCACTCGGTGATGGCGGGCCGCACTTCCGACAATGTCCAGGCGCTCGACGTCCTGACCTATGATGGCCTGCGCATGAATGTCGGGCCGACCAGCGATGATGAGCTCGCGCAGATCGTGACGGCCGGCGGGCGGCGCGGCGAGATCTATGCCGCGCTCGACAAGTTCCGGCGCAAGTACGGCGATCTCATCCGCGCGCGCTACCCCAAGATTCCCCGCCTCGTGTCGGGCTACGAGAATCTCGACGCGCTCTTGCCGGAGAAAGGCTTCAACGTGGCCCGCGCCCTCGTCGGCACCGAGGCGACGTGCGTCACGGTGCTGGGCGCCACGCTCAACCTCGTGCACAGCCCGGCCGAGCGCGTCCTGGCTTTGCTCGCGTTCGAGGACGTCTACAAAGCCGCCGATGCCGTACTGGAGGTGCTGGACTACGGGCCGATCGGGCTCGAAGGCATCGACCATCTGCTGGTCGAGTTCATCCGCGAGAAGCACCTGCATCCCGAGGACCTCGAGATGCTGCCGCGCGGCCACAGCTGGCTGATCGCCGAGTTCGGCGCCGACACCGCGGACGAGGCGGCCGCCAAGGCGCAGCGGCTGATCGACGGCTTCAAGGGCAGCACACACAGCTGCCTCGTGCGCGACAAGCAGAAGCAGCACGAGATCTGGCTGCTGCGCGAGGCCGGCCTTCCCGCGACCGCCCACGTGCCCGACAAGCCCGAGACCTGGCCCGGCTGGGAGGACAGCGCCGTGCCGCGCGAAGCGCTCGGCCGCTACCTGCGCGAGCTCAAGGACCTGTTCCACAAGCACGGCTACGAGGCCTCGGTGTACGGCCATTTCGGCGACGGCCTGGTGCATTGCCGCGTGCCGTTCGACCTGCGCACCGAGGCCGGTCTCGCCAACTGGCAACGCTTCCTCGACGAGGCGGCCGATCTCGTCGTGCGCTACGGCGGCTCGCTGTCGGGCGAGCATGGCGACGGCCAGGCGCGCGCGGCCCTGATCGGCAAGATGTACGGACCCGAGCTGATGGCCGCGTTCGGCGAGTTCAAGGCGATCTGGGATCCGCAAGGGCGCATGAACCCCGGCAAGGTGCTCAACCCCTACCCCATCACCTCCAACCTGCGGGTCGGGCCGACCTACCGGCCGCCCGAGGTCGAGCATTTCTTCGGCTTCACCGATGACCAGGGCAGCTTCACCACGGCGACGCGGCGCTGCGTCGGCGTCGGCTCCTGCCGGCGCACCGACAGCGACAAGGGCGTGATGTGCCCGAGCTACATGGTGACGCGCGAGGAGAAGCACTCGACGCGCGGCCGCGCCCGCCTGCTGTTCGAGATGCTGCATGGCGGGGCGATCACCGACGGCTGGCGCAGCAACGAAGTCGAGGAGGCGCTCGATCTCTGCCTCGCCTGCAAGGGCTGCAAGACCGACTGCCCGGTCAATGTCGACATGGCGACCTACAAGGCCGAGTTCCGCGCCCACCATTATGCCGGCCGGCTGCGGCCCCTCTCCTCCTACTCGATGGGGCTGATACACCGCTGGTCGCGCCTCGCCGGCGCGGCGCCCGGCCTCGCCAACTTCCTGACCCAGACGCCGGGCCTGTCGTCGCTCGCCAAGGGGGCGGCGGGCATCGCGCCGCAGCGCCGCATCCCGCGCTATTCGCATCGCAGCTTCGTCGACTGGTTCGCGCGCCGGGGCAACGCGGGCAACGCCGCCGGCACGCGCCTGCTCCTGTGGCCCGACACGTTCAACAACTACTTCCGAGCGCCGACGGCGATCGCCGCCGTCCAGGCGCTCGAACGGCTCGGCTACCGCGTGGTCCTGCCGCAAGGCGCCGTGTGCTGCGGCCGGCCGCTCTACGATTGGGGACGGCTGAAGGCGGCGAAGGCGCTGTGGCGCCGCAATCTGCAGATCCTCGATTCCGAGCTCGCCCTCGGCACGCCGATGATCGGCCTCGAGCCCGCCTGCGTCAGCGCCTTCCGCGACGAGCTGCCGGCGCTCTTCCCCGGCGACGAGCGCGCCCGCATGCTGTCCCAGCGCATGCGCTTCCTCACCGAATTCCTCGATGCCGAGGGCGTGGCGACGGACGGCCTGCACCGCGGCAAGCCCGCCCTGGTCCAGATGCACTGCCACCATCATGCCGTGCTCGACGAGCGGGCCGAGCAGCGCGTGCTCGACAGGATGGGCGTCGACTACGAGGTCATGGCGTCGGGCTGCTGCGGCATGGCGGGCTCCTTCGGCCTGGAGAAGGAGAAATATGCGGTGTCGATGGGCGCGGCCGAGCGCGTGCTGCTGCCCAAATTGCGCGCCGCGCCGGCGGGCACGCTGATCCTCGCCAACGGCTTCAGCTGCCGCGAGCAGATCGAGCAGAGCGGCAACTGGCAGACCACGCACATCGCCGAGCTGCTGGCGTCGGGACTGCAGCCCGCTGGATGACGACGCGACCGCTCGAGGACTACGCGCTGATCGGCGACTGTCGCACGGCCGCCCTGGTCGGCAAGGACGGCTCGATCGACTGGTGGTGCACGCCGCGCTTCGATTCGCCCGCCTGCTTCGCCGCCCTCGTCGGCACCGCCGACAACGGCATGTGGCAGATCGCGCCGGCCGCCCGGCGCTTCGAGGTGCGCCGGCGCTACCGGCCGGACACGCTGATCCTCGAGACCGAGTTCCGCACCGCCACCGGGCGCTGCCGGCTCACCGACTTCATGCCCATGCACAGCAAGGCGCCGACCATCGTGCGCCAGGTCACGGGCATCGAAGGCCGCGTGCCGCTGCGCATGAAGCTCGTGATCCGGCCCGATCACGGCCATCTCGTGCCGTGGGTGGCCCGAAGCGGCGGCGACCTCGTGGCGATCGCCGGCCCGCAGCGCCTCGTTCTCAGGACCGACGTCAGCCACCGCGGCGAGAAGCTCACCACCGTCGCCGAGTTCGAAACGAGGCGCGGCCGCACGCACTTCTTCGCGCTCAGCGATTCGCTGTCCTACGACCCGCCGCCGCCCCGCCTGCGCGACGTCGACCGCGCCGCCCGCGACACCGAGCGCTTCTGGCGGCACTGGGCGGCGCGCTGCACCTACCAAGGCGAATGGCGCGACGCCGTCGTGCGCTCGCTGATCACCATCAAGGCGCTGATCTACCGGCCGACCGGCGGCATGGTCGCGGCGCCCACGACCTCGCTGCCGGAAATGCCGGGCGGCCAGCGCAACTGGGACTACCGCTTCTGCTGGCTGCGCGATTCGACCTTCGTGCTGCTCACCCTGATGCGCGCCGGCTACCGCGACGAGGCCGACGCCTGGCGCGCCTGGCTCGAGCGCGCGGTGGCCGGCCTGCCCTCGCAACTCCAGCCGATCTACTCGGTGACCGGCGAGCACCGGATCGAGCAGCGCGACCTGCCGTGGCTCGCGGGCTATGCCCGCTCAAGCCCGGTGCGCGAAGGCAACGAGGCCTGCGAGCAGCTCCAGCTCGACACCTACGGCGAGGTCATGGACGCCCTCCACCACGCACGGCGCGGCGCCCTCGCCAAGCGGCACGACAGCTGGTCGCTGCAGTGCAAGCTGCTCAGCCACCTCGAGACCCTGGTCGACCGGCCCGACAAGGGCATGTGGGAATCGCGCGGCCGGGCGCAGCACTTCGTCCATTCCAAGGCGATGTGCTGGGTCGCCTTCGATCGCGGCGTGGCGACCGCCGAGCGTTACGGCCTGCCCGGACCGGTCGCCCGCTGGCGCAAGCTGCGCGACCGCCTGCATGCCGAGATCTGCCGCCGCGGCTTCAATCGCCGGCTGAAGAGCTTCACCCGCGCCTACGGCAGCTCCACCCTCGACGCCAGCACCCTCTTGTTGCCGCTGGTCGGCTTCCTGCCGGCCGACGATCCGCGGGTCCTGGGCACGGTGGCCGCGGTGCGCCGGCGCCTGATGAAGGGCGGCCTGGTGCATCGCTACGACACGCGGCGGGCGCGCGATGGGCTGCCGCACGGCGAGGCGGCGTTCCTCGCCTGCACCTGCTGGCTGGCCGACAATCTGGCGCTGCAGGGAAGGCGCAAGGAGGCGCGCAGGCTGTTCGAGCGGGTGCTCGCCGTGCGCAACGATGTCGGCCTGCTGGCCGAGGAATACGACATCGGGCGCCATCGCCAGATGGGCAACTTCCCGCAGGCGCTGTCGCATCTTGCGCTGGTCGGCGCGGCCTACAGCCTGAGCCACCACGACAGTCCGGCGAAGCTGCGGTCGCGGCGCCAGAGGCGATCCCATATCTAGCGATCGCCGAATAAAATAATGGGAATCTAACGGGGTGGTCGACCATACCGCCCCAATATGTAGTTGGCTCGCCTATCCATAGCCGGATCATAGACCCGAGCGTTAAAAGCCGGCGATTCCGTCGTATAGAACCCCATCACCGAACCGGCATGATCACCTTCCTGCCCGCCGAACTGCCGGCCGACCGTGCGCTCATCGCCGAGATGGATTCGATCTGCTTTCCGATCGACGCCCCGCCCGACATCGACAGCGCCAGGTGGCTGATCGGCCGCGAAGGCCCGATCCCCGCCGCCTACTGCGCCTGGAAGCCGGTCGAGCATGACGGCATCAACGTGGGTTTCCACTATCGCGCCGGCGTGCTGCCGGCGTTCCGCGGCCAGCACCTGCAGCGCCAGATGATCCGCCTGCGCGAGCAGGCCATGCGCGCCGCGGGCCTCACCGCGGCGGTGAGCTACACCGACGCCGATGCCGCGGCCTCGATGCGCAACCTGATCGCCGAGGGTTACCGGCCCTATGCGCCCACGCCCTCGACCACTTTGTCAGGCATCGGACGGTTGGGCCGCGTCGGCTTCGTGCACTGGCGCAAGAACCTGTAATCCACCGGGCAATTGACAAAGATCAATGCGTTTTGGCCGGCCGTCCCGTATATGGAGTATGGGGGAGGCAGGACCAAATGCCGTCAAAGTGGCTGGAGCAGGCGCGTGCCCATCGCGAAGGGGCGCGCAAGGCTCGACATGCTGCAAGCAGGACGACGATCGTCGAAGCGCGCCGGGCGATGTTGCGCTACGCGCGGCTCCTCGAGCAGGACGCCAAGCTTCTGGAAGAGGACGCCTTCGAGGCGCACGTCATGGAAGCCGCCAGCGTGCTGGCCAAGCCGCCGGGCCGCACCATTCACTGACGGGCCGCCGAAGCGCTCAGCCCAGCATCGGCAGAACGACGCAAAGCAGCGCGCCCGCGCACGCGCCGGCGAACGTCGCCGCCCATTCGAGATAGCGCCCCAGCGGCAAGTTCTTGTCGGTCATGGGCCGACGCTATCCCGGTGGAGGGCCTCCGCCCTGTGACCGTTTTGAGGCGACGAGCCTCGGTCACTCCTTCTTCAGGAATCGGTCACTCCTTCTTCAGGAAGAAGAAGGCCAGGAAATCCACCCACACCGCCTCCGGCTCGCCGTTCGCGACGTACGGCTTGAAGCGCGCGGCCCTGATCGCCCGGATCGCCTCCGCGTCGAGCTCGGCGTAGCTCGACGTGACCGTCACCCGGACCGTCGAGGGCCGGCCGGTGACGTCGATCAGTACGCGCAGGGCGGCGCCGCCCGAATGGCCCGCCTGCAGTGCCTCCGGCGGATAGACGAGCCGGACCGGCTTCAGCGTCACCAGATCGGCCTGCTTGACCACACGGTGGCCGGTCGTGCGCTCCGAGGGCAGCTCGATCGGCGGCGGCTCGGACGGCGCGACCGACGCCGCCTGCACCGGCGCCGACTGCCGGGGCGGCGCCGGCGGTCGGGGTTGCATCAGTTGCGGCAGCGGCGTCGGCAGGTCTCCCGGTGCCAGCGGCGGCGGCGCGGGCGCCGCCATCGCCTGGAGCTGCGGCGGGTCGGGTCGCGGCGGGTCGAGCAGGCGCTCGACGTCCTGCGCCATGGCGAGCTGCACGCCGAGCGCCGGCGGATGCGGCGGCTCGATCTCGAATCTCATTTCGATGGTGCGCACGTCGCCGACACTGATCTTCCTGGCGCGCAGTTCGCCGAGCTCCCACAGGAAGCTGGTGTGCGCGGCGACGACCACGGCCATCACGCCCACACGCGGAACCGGCGACGGCGGCTCGCGATAGCCGAACGGATTGCGCAATCGATTGTGCATCGCCCCCGACGCCCGACCGCCCCACCTTGGAAAAGGCTAACAGCGGCGATCGGGCAAAGGGACGTCTAGAACGGGCAGCCACGCACTTGTGATCGCCCGCGATCAGCGGTGGCCGGAGAAGGTCCCGCCGAAGGTCGAGCGGCCGCCCGTGCCGGTGCCGGCGAAGGCACCGGCCACCGAATTGGGCGAGGTGAAGAGCCCCGCCACGGTGCCGGTGCCCGTGACGGCGCCGCCCAGGTTGGTCACCGTGAGAGGCCCGCTGAACACCACCGTATTGCCGATCGCGCTCAACGGCGCTGTCGCCGTGCCGCCGCCGGTGCCCGAGGCATTGAGCGTGCCGCTGCGGCTGCCGAAATTCCAGCCGAGCGAGAACGTGCCGTTGAAGTTGGTGCCCGTTGAGTCGCTGCCGCTGAACGTGCCGTTATAGGTGGCGCTGCCGGTCAGCGGCAGGATGAAGCCGTTGCCAACGGGATTGGTCGGCAAGTTGCCGCCGCTCGTCGTGCCCGACGGCAGGTTGGGCGCCGGATTCCACGCTTGCGGATTCTGGTACGCGACCATGGGCGGCGTGGCGCTGACCTGGGTCGGTGGTTGGGCCGCCAGCGCCTGCGTGCCGTTGACGATCACCGTCGCGGCCGCGGTCGTGACGCGATTGCCGCCGGCGCCGCCTGTTCCGCCGCCGCTGCCGCCCCCGCCGCCGGACGGCGGCCGGCCTTCGAGCACGGCCAGGTCGCCCGTCAGGCTGCCGACCGGCGCCTGCACGGCCCTGCCCGGCGTGGCGCCGGCCGCGGTCGTCACTTGCCAGCCCGGCCGCGTCACCGTCTCGGTGAAGCCGTGGCCGCTCACCACCATGCTGAGGCCGAAGGCGAAGGTCGAGGTGGTGCGCGTGGCCGTCACCTCGAACAGCGCGATGCCGCCGCGCACGCCGATGGTCGACGAGGGCGTGGTCACGGTGATGGCGTTGTGCTTGCTGATGCGGCCGCCGACCAGGCGGAACACGCCGGCCGAGGCCGAGATCGCGAGCTCGCCCACCTTCTTGTCGGGATCGTAGACGAACTTGTCGATCACCAGCCGCGCGTTGGGCCCGACGGTGAGCGAGGAGCCGTCGAGGAAGACCAGGTGCGCGCGGTCGTTGGCCGCGGTGGTGATGAGCTCGTTGGCCTGCACGTCGACGCCGATGCGCAGGATGCGCTCGGCCTCGGCCGGCGGCTTGCCGAGCGGATCGCCGTTGGTCATCGAGGTGACGCCGACGCGGGCCGCGGCCGAAGACGAGATGAGGATGGTCAGGACCACGGCGCCGAGCGCGCCCAATGCGGTGTTCGACAGACGCATCATCGAAACCCTCCCCGGGACTATTCGATGCTCCTACGCTGGGCGCGATTTGCGGCCAAAAAATGCGCGTCTGTTGTGACTTTCCGACAGGACAAATTCACGTCGCGGCAAGGACTTGAACAATCTTTGCACCGATTGACGGGCGTCAATGCAGCGGCCGGCGCGACGGATCATACGTGCAGGCGCGGCGGGCATTGGAAGGAAGGTCGATCGATGTCGTCCAGATGGCTCAACCAGGCGCGCAACAACCGCGAAGTGGCGCAGCAGCTGCGCCAGGCAGCCCCGCGCAAGACCCTCGAAGTCGCGCGCCAGGCCATGCTGCGCTACGCCCAGATGCTCGAAGACGAGGCCAAGGCCTTCGAGGAACACGCTTTCGACGTGCATGTCGCCGAGATCGCGGCGTCCCTGCCGCGCGCCACCCTGCGGTTGGTTCACTAACAGACACTTCGCTATACTGCGGGCATGCGATGGATCGCGCATGCCCTGCTCGCTCTGGCGCTGCTTGCCGGCGCAGGCTGCGACAGCACCCCCAACGGCTCCGCCTATGGACGCGCCTCGGAGCGCGGTGGCTGGGGCCACGCCCGCATCGGTTTTCCGTTCTAGTTTCGAAGGCTCAGCGCCGCGCGCCGCGCATGTAATGCAGCTCGGGGCGATAAGGCCGCCACAGGCGACGGATCAGCTGGAGCAGCAGTCCCGACATGGCGCTGCTCAATGAACCAGGGTCGAGCCGTAGCCGGCCGACGCCAGGCAGGGATCGGCCTCGCGCTCCTCGAAGGCCAGCGCCTCGAGCAGCCACGCCTCCTGTTCGAGATCCTCGGCCGAGCGCAGCATGCTGAGCCGGGCCACTTCCAGCGAGCGCGCCGGCGCGGTGCGCCGCAGCTCGCGCGCCATTTCACGATTTGCATGAGCCCGGTTCAGCCAATTCGACGGCATCGTCTCCTCCGCTGTGTGCATCCGCGCGGAGGAGTTTTGGCGCAGCCCGACCGGCCACGCATTGACGGCGGTCAATCGGATGTAATGCTTGTCAGCCGGCCCGGATGAGCTCCTCGGGCCGCGCGCCGGCCTTGAAGCGGGCGACGAAATCGTCGGGATCGTACTCGATGCCGACCGGGTTCTTCGCGAACGTCTCCGAGCGCATGAAATCCTGGCACTCCTTCGAGGTGGCGAAATTGTCGATCTGCAGCTCGACCTGGTTGTTGTCGGGATCGCGGAAATACATCGACGTCGTGACGCCATGGTTGATGCACCAGAACGGCACGATGCCCTTGGCCTTGAGCCGCGAATAGGTCTCCAGCAGGTCGCCCAGGCTCGCCAGGGTGAAGGCGATGTGGTGCAGGCCGCTCTCGCGGCCGGCGCGCAGATCGTGCGACCCCTCGCCCGGCTTGCGCGCCTCGAGCGCGCCCGGATTGATGAAGGCGACGCGATGATGCTCGTCGTCGTAGCTCATGAAGGAGATCAGGCCCGCATCGTGCACCATCTCGCCCTCGAGCACGGTGCAGTACCACTCCTGCAGCGCCTTGGGATTGTTGGTCTGCAGCACGATGTGCGAGATGCGGATCGGCGATGCCATGGCGGGACTCCCTGCTCGTTCACTCTTCCGGACACAACCCCTTGTGCCGGCGGCCGATGGTGCCCGTTTTTGGACGGGAGTTAAACGGGAGCCGTATGGGCGCGAGCGGCAGCGGGGTAGCGCTATTTGCGCTATTTCGACGGAGGGCGAGGTATGGACGCGCGATACCGATCATGGCCGCCACCATACGCCCGTTGTTAGAGGGAACCCGATTCTGTCGTATAGAACGATGGCCCACGGCCATTGTCCCCGAGCATTGGCAAGGGACTCTCCCTTCGGATGCTGCGGCAGACGGTTGAAGAACGCCACCACCATCGGCTTCTACGGCGCCCCTACACCTTCCAGTTCGACGATCTTGGCTACATCCGGCCTGCGCGACAGCTCGCCGAACGGCCCAAGCCGGCGACGGCGCGGGCAGCCCGGCGCTGATCAGCGACGAAATTCTCGACCAGTTTCGCCGTCGTCGCCAAATGGGACGATGTCGCCGACAAGATGATCAGGGGCTACAAGGGCATCGCGGCGCGGCTGATGATGCACCTCGCCTCGCACTGGCGGGAGATCGACGCCAAGACGCTGGGGTGAGGCGCGCGGGCGGTGATAGGCGCCGGATCAGTGCAACCAGCCAGCACTTTTCACCGCACGTTTCCTTTCCCGTCCACCATTCTAGGGGACTGCAGGGTTGCTCCAAGATTTTCCTCAAAGAGCTGCTGAGGTCGACGCGTCCCCCTAACGTCATGTTCGCACTCAAACAGCCAGGTCACCATGGGCGCATTTGGATGCGCTCCGTATCGCCAGTTCATCTCGGTTGTTATTCGCCAGCTCTGTCCGTCGAGGCTACGCACCCCTGCCAGTTTCCAGTTGCTCTCGCGTTGAGGCTTGTGAGGAGCCTTTGCCCAAAGGGTGGAGTCGTGTTGGATTGCTTTTCGGGCGTTGCGTCTACGGGCGTACCTGAGTTCTGGCCTTTATCGGTCGCCGGCCGCGTGCCTGAAAGAACTCGTTAACAACGCTTACGACGCAGATGCCAAAAATGTTCGCATCTACGTCAAGCCGGACGCCGACCGAATAATTTTAGAGGACGACGGCTCAGGTATGAGCCGAGAAGAATTTGAGCGGCATTTTCAGAGGATCAGTGAGTCCCACAAACGCGACGGCGGCGAGAAAACCAAATCCGGCAGGCTAAAGGTTGGAAAGATTGGAATTGGGTTCATCGCTGCGAATGAGTTGTGTGAAGTTATTGAGATCTATTCGACCAAAGCAGGAAGCACCGATCTTCTGCACGTCACAATCGATTTTAATGAACTAAGAAAGCCGCCGGAGCAGCGACGAAGAAACCCGCATTCCCTGCTGAGGGCGTTGAGACACTATCGTGGACTGCCAAGCCTTGAGAGGGCCACGTCCTCGGTTCCACGGCCTTAGCTGTCGGCGCCGTCCTTCTTCCCCTCACCCACCCGCGCCGCCAATGACGCCGCCATGAACTCGTCGAGGTCGCCGTCGAGCACCTTCTGCGGGTCTGAGCGTTCGACGCCGGTGCGCAGATCCTTCACCATCTGGTAGGGCTGCATCACGTAGCTGCGGATCTGGTGGCCCCAGCCGATGTCGGTCTTGTTGGCCTCGGCGGCGAGCCGCTCGGCCTCGCGCTTCTGCAGCTCCAGCTCGTAGAGCCTGGCCTTCAGCATCTGCATCGCCTTGGCGCGGTTCTGGTGCTGGCTGCGCTCCTGCTGCACGGCGACGGCGATGCCGGTCGGGATGTGGGTGATGCGCACCGCCGAATCGGTCTTGTTGACGTGCTGGCCGCCCGCGCCGCTCGCGCGGTAGGTGTCGACTCGCAGGTCCTTGTCGGCCAGCTCGATCTCGATGTTGTCGTCGACCTCGGGATAGATCCAGGCGCTCGCGAAGGAGGTGTGGCGCCGCGCATTGCCGTCGAACGGGCTGATGCGCACCAGCCGGTGCACGCCCGCCTCGGTCTTCAGCCAGCCATAGGCGTTCGGCCCCTCGACCTTGAAGGCGCAGCTCTTGATGCCTGCCTCCTCGCCCGCGCTCTCCTCGAGCCACGACACCTTGTAGCCGTGCTGCTCGGCCCAGCGCGTGTACATGCGCGCCAGGATCTCGGCCCAGTCCTGCGCCTCGGTGCCGCCGGCGCCGGCGTTGATCTCGACATAGGCGTTGTTGCCGTCGGCCTCGCCGCTGAGAAGAGTCTCGAGGCGGGCCTTGCGCGCCTCAGCCGTCGCCTCACGCAGGCTCTTCTCGCACTCGGCAATCGTCGCCTCGTCTTTCTCGGCCTCGGCCATCTCGATCAGGCCGACATTGTCGTCGATCGCGCTGCGCAGGCGCTTGATCGTGGCGATGGCTTGCTCGAGACGGGTGCGCTCGCGCATCACCTTCTCGGCTTCCTTGGGATTGTTCCACAGCGCCGAATCCTCGGCGCGCGCGTTCAGCTCGGCGAGACGGACGACCGCACGGTCGTAGTCAAAGACGCCTCCTGAGGAGCTCCAGCGACTCCTCGATCTCGCTCACCATGGCCTGGGCTTCAGCGCGCATTTCAACTCCGACCTCATCCTGAGGAGCGCTCCTCAGGAGCGCGTCTCGAAGGATGGGAAGCAATCCGTTCGTTTCCACCCTTCGAGACGCGGCCTACGGCCGCTCCTCAGGGTGAGGCCGTGGTTTATAGACAATCGTCGCTTTTCAGCAAAGTTCTGCGCTCGCGCCCAAATACCCGCCGCGCCGTGCAACACTGTTCCCCGAAGCCCCAGCGCGCTAATCTCCTGTTGGGGGAAGCATGAAACGACGCGAATTCGTGGCCGCCGCCGCGCTGCTGCCTGTCCTGCCGGCGCGCGCCCAGGCCCAGCCGCCGCTGATCGGGGTGGTGCGGGTCGGCGGCTCGAGCGAGGAGCAGTTCGCGCCGGTGTTCCGGCGCGACCTCGCACGGCTCGGCTTCGAGGAAGGCAAGGACTACGGGCTGAAGCTGCTGTTCGCCGAAGGCGATCCGACGCGCCAGCCGGCGCTCGCCGCCGAGCTGGTCAAGCAGGGCGCCGCCCTGCTGGTGGCGTTCGGCAATGCCGGCACGGTGGCCGCCCAGCATGCGACGCGGGACGTGCCGATCGTCGCCATGGCCAACGACCTGGTGGGCGCCCGCCTGGTAGCCAGCATGGCCCGGCCGGGCGCCAACACGACCGGCGTCAGCATCATGGGCCACGAGCTCGAGGAGAAGCGGCTGGAGGTCCTGCACGAGATCGTGCCGGCGGCGCGGCGGATCGGCGTGCTGGCCGACACCACCACCACAGAGAAGGCCACGCTGCAGAAGCTCGAGGTTTCGGCCGGTCGGCTCGGCCTGTCGCTCACCATCGCCGAGGCGCAAAAGCCGCCCGAGGTCGCAGCCGCCCTGGAAAGACTCGACTCGACGAAGGTCGAGGCCGTTTCGGTGCTCGCCTCGCCCTTCCTCAACGGGCAGCGCGGCAGGCTGATTGCCGAGATGAATCGTCGGCATTGGCCCGCGATGTGGGAATGGCCGGAGACCGTTGAAGAGGGCGGCCTGGTGAGTTATGCACCGCGCATCTCGCTGATCTATCGCTACGTGGCGGTGCAGGTCGCCAAGGTGCTGAAGGGCACGAAGCCTGCCGACCTGCCGATCGAGCAGCCGACGGTCTTCACCCTCGCCATCAACACTAGCGCGGCCAAAAAGATCGGCCTGCAGGTCCCAGAGGCGATGCTGCTGCGCGCCGACGTCGTCGTCGACTAACTAATAGGTCTCGCCCGTTCCGCTCAAGGTCGAGCGGCGCGGGCCGGGGCTGCCGCCCGGCTGGTCGCCGCCGCCGTTGGTCACGTTGCCGGTCGTGCCGTCGACCATCGTGCCCATCGCGCTGTCGAGCGACTGCACGCCGCCGCCCGAGCCGGGTTCGGTGCCGGGCTTGTAGAGCTCGTCGACGCCCTGCGGATCGCCGAACGAGGTCGCCTGACCGGTCGCGGCGTTGACGTGAACCAGCAGGAGGCCCTGCGGCACCTTGAAGGGAATCGGCGGCTTATCCTTGTAGATGACCCGGGCGATCGCCTCGTAGATCGGCAGCGCGGTCAGCGCGCCCTGCTCCTGGTGGCCGAGCGTGCGCGGCTCGTCGAAGCCGACATAGGCGCCGATCGTGTAGTCGGGCGTGCTGCCCAGGAACCACACGTCGTTGGGTCCGTTGGTGGTGCCGGTCTTGCCGGCGATCGGCCGGCCGAGCACGGCGAGCTGGGCGCCGGTGCCGCGCGTCGTCACGCCCAGCATCATGTTCACCACCTGGGCGACCGACTGCGGATCGTGGAACGGCTTGCGGTTGTCGATGATGCGCGGCGGCGCGGGCTTCTGGCCGTCGGGCGCGGCGCCGCAGCCCTCGCAGGTGCGCGGCTCGTGGCGATAGATCGTCTTGCCGTTGCGGTCCTGCACGCGGTCGACCAGCGAGGGCGTGATCTCACGCGCGCCGTTGGCCAGCATGGCGTGCGCCATGGTCATGCGCAGCAAGGTCGTGTTGACCGCGCCCAGCGCCATCGGCAGGTAGGCCGGCATGTTGTCGGCGATGCCGAATTCCTTGGCGACCTGCACGACGCGCTTCATGCCGATCTGCTGGGCCATGCGCACCGTCATCAAATTGCGCGAGTGCCACAGGCCGTAGAACACCGGCTGCGGGCCCTGGAAGTCGTGCTCGAAATTGCCCGGCCGCCAGATCGGCTGGCCGTAGCCCGGGTTGTATTCGAACGGCGCGTCCTCGACGATGGTCGAGGGCGTGAGGCCCGCATCCATGGCGGCGAGATAGACGAACGGCTTGAACGACGAGCCGGGCTGACGGCTCGCCTGGACGGCCCTGTTGAACTGGCTCATGCCGTAGGACCAGCCGCCGCTCATCGCCAGCACGCGGCCGGTGATCGGGTCCATCACCACGACGGCGCCGTTGACGTTCGGCACCTGGCGCAGCGCATAGGTGTTGGCGGGGGACGGCTTCTTCTGGTCGCTCGCCGTCACCTTCTCGACGACGATGACGTCGCCCACCGCCACGACCTGCGCGGGCCGCGACGGCGCGCCGCCGACCTCCTGGTTGGGCAAGGTCGGGCGCGCCCACGCCATCTCGGCGAACGGCACGATGCCCGTGCCGTCGCCGCCGTCGGTTGTCGGCAGGCCGCCGATCGTGGCCGACGCGGCGTCGACCTTGGTGACGACGGCGAGCCGCCAGGTGTCGGGGCCATAGAGCGGACGGCGCTGCTGGATACGCGCGAACTCCTCCTCCCAGCCGCCGGCCGGACTCATGTCGGCGATCTTGGCGTAGGGCCCGCGCCAGCCGTGACGGCGATCGTAGGCGATCAGGCCGTCGCGCAGCGCCTTGTCGGCGACGGCCTGGATCTTGGGATCGAGCGTCGTCATCACCGTAAGGCCGCCCTCGTACAGGCCCTTCTCGCCGTAGGCGGCGAGCAGGTTGCGGCGCACCTCCTCGGCGAAGAAGTCGGCGTTCACCACTTCGGTCGGCCCGCGCCGGCGATATTGCAGCTTCTCGGCCTTGGCCGCGGCCGCCTCCTGCGCGCTGATGTAGCCGTCGGCCTGCATGCGGTTCAGCACGTAGTCGCGGCGGGCGTAGGCTTCCTTGGAATGGCGCACCAGGTTGTAGGCGTTGGGCGCCTTGGGCAGGGCGGCGAGATAGGCGATCTCGGACAGCGACAGCTCGCCGAGCGAGCGGTCGAAATAGTTCATCGCCGCCTGCGCCACGCCGTAATTGC
>Ga0070741_10006506_pt1 | contig 25014 bp, 18 predicted proteins | sample Coa_R1_4_FD_66440 | JGI IMG/M metagenome (GOLD analysis project Ga0070741, IMG submission 66440) | Surface soil microbial communities from Centralia Pennsylvania, which are recovering from an underground coalmine fire - Coalmine... | ecosystem: Environmental > Terrestrial > Soil > Unclassified ... | reverse complement strand
GCCATCGGGTCCAGATTCTCGTGGATCCAGGCGCCCCGGATAAACCGCGACGTGTCGACTCCCTGTTGTGAGAGAAACTCATCTGCGGCGTGGATCGCCTGGGTCCGCGTGACTCGAAGGTCGATTCCATTGCCAAAGCGGTAAACAGGTATGAATGCCACCACAACAAAAACAACGACCAGGACGCAGGCGGCAATGACCCACGGACGGGCAAGCGGCTGATAGGCTATGGCCGCTTCAGGTTCGGCGATCTCCATCTTGCGCGGCTGACGGGACACCCCCGCACTCTCATTTGTGAGAGCATCCTCCGGCGTGAACGTGCCCGAACGTAAATAGGAAGCAAGCGCCACGACAAAGGGGACGAGCATCAACCCCGCGGCGACTGCGCCGGAAATCATCAGGTAGTGGTTTGGCGAACGGAGCAGAAGGAAAGCCGTGTAAATCGCGTCGACCGAATAATGCCAGATCAGCGTGGCCAGAATGCCAAATCTCAGCATGACGAATCCAATGAGGATACCGCCCAGTCCCACCTCAATCCCCCGAATGAAGAAGGGCTGATTCGGATAGGCGCTGTGCAGAAAGCCCCAGATGAAGGCCGCCAGGACCACGGCCAGCACCGAGGAGCGAAAAAGCTTTCTCAGAAAAGGAATGGCGAAGGCACGGAACTGCAACTCTTCCGTCACCGCGGGCAGGAATCCGATGAAGAGAACGGTCACCCAGGGAAAGCGCGTGTTCAGGAGGTCGGTGAAAGGGATGTCCGCCGGCGCCCAGGCCCCGAAGTGATCGGCCAGCAGGTAGAAGAGGGTCTGGTAGGCAAAGAAGAAGAACGTCAAGGTGAGGCCGACGACGTTCGCCATGAAAAAGGACCGCGTGCGCAGCCCCTCCCAACTGAAATAGCGCCGGAGAGAAATGTGGGCGGGGTAACTCTCGCTATAGACCGGCTCCCCGCTCGCCACAAGGAACAGGATGGCAGCCCCCACGCCGAACGCGCCCAGGGCACTCAGGCCGATATATCCGGCCATAAAGCTCGAGTAAGAGTCCGTGGTCTTGTACTCAAACGCCTCCAAGGAAAAGGTATTCAGTTTGCCCAGGAAATAAAGCACGGCGCCGACCGACCCGAATGCAATCGAGAGGCGAATCGGAACATCCCGGTCGCGCAAGCGCGAAATCAGAATGATGGCCGCCGCAGCAATCAGCAGCAGCCAGAAGACCTGGTCCACAAGCTGCGCAGCATTATTGCGCGACCGAAGTCTTTCATAGTCGCGGCTCCATTGCTCAGGGATCTTGACGAATTCCCTGTAGCCGCCGACCTGGTCCCCGTTCACCTCCACTTCCACGCGCAGACTCCCATCGCCCAGGTCCACGCTCTTCTGCTTCCAGGTAAAGGAGTAGTCCGTGCGCGCCGGGCGCTTTTCGCTTTCCGACTCCACAAATTCCAGGTCGGCCAGGTTTCGATGCACAACCCTGGCCAGGAAACCCTCAGCCAGGGATCGGGCTGCGGCGCTCTCGAGGTTCGCGCCCGGCGCCGATTCGTCGATGTCGTGCACAAATCCCACCAACTGCCCCGCAGGACTCACGTCGACGCGGATTTCTTCTTTCTGCTGCGGCTTGAACCATCGGTGGGACCAGCGCCAGAGGTGGACCGGGCCGCGCGTCAAGCCGTTCATCTTCACCAGCCCCTGCGTGCGCTCGAGATAAACCTTGGCAGAGTCGTCATAGTCAAAAACGGCTGCGTGCCGGTAACCGGCAACGCTCAAGTTGCGCTCCGCCAGGAATTTCAGGGCCACCGGCGTTGAATCATCGCGGTTCACACGAAACTCGATGGAGGCTTCGGGAAAGGCTCGCCAGAAATACTTGACCCCGATCACCAGGGAGAGGGCCGAAACCAGAATCCCCACCGCGATGATCTTGTACTCGGTCTTGGTCAGTTTTGGAGGCATGAGGCCCTCATTGACTGCGTCCAGTTTTGGAAAACGGCGAAGGATTATAGCAGCGAAAAGCTGCTGGCCGCCTTGTTTTCGCTCCCCATATCCGCCTGGCCTCCGCCCTGGATGCGGCCGGAATAGTAATGGAGACGTAATTCACGCTTCTGACTGATTCTAAAGAACATCGTGGTTTTGCTTTGTTTCCTTTCCGGGCTGTAGAGTCCTCACTCCCTCCAACCCAGGACCTCCCGGCAACCTTCTGCCAGGCGTCCGCACCATCCCAGCCATGGGCAAATCCAAGGGGCATCCTGGAACCATTCTAGCCTTGAACTGTAGCGTATGTCAAGACGGAAAGCAGTCCGCGAGCGCGCCCCGGCTCGCCTTCCTCAGGACGGGTCCTCTGCCCCGGCCGCCCGCGTTGCAATACCGGTGAATCCCGCTACAATGAAGCGGTTCTGTTGCCGGCCGCGGAGACGATCATGGGACACCCGGCGGGATTACGACGCTTCACACTCTTACTTGCTCTGGCTCTTCTTTCGGCCCTCTCCCTTTCTGCGCAACCAGAGAGCGGTTGGACCTGGAAAGACCGCGAAGGCAAAGTGAGATCGCGGGCCGACCTGGACGGCATCCTGGCGGCCCACAAGCGGTGGCTCGAGACCGAACACAAATCCGGGACCCGCGCCGATCTCAGCCGCGCTGACCTCCTGATTGCGGATCTGAGCGGCGTGGAACTTACGGCAGCGGACCTGCACGGTGCTTCCATCGTGTTTGCCGACCTCAGCGGCGCCACGCTGGTGGACGCCGACCTGACCGGCGCAAGCCTCGTTGAGACAAAGCTGAACGGCGCGAATCTGAGCTATGCTGAGCTCAAAGAAGCCAACCTGTATGGGACCGATCTGGCGGGCGTCGTGTTTGAGCCCAACTCGCTTCCCGATGTGCGGGCCATTGCAACGGCCAAAGGACTCGACCAAATGACCTACAGGCGCTTCCCTGACGCCCTGGCGCGCCTTCGCAAGCAATTTCAAGATAACGGGTTCAGCCAGCAGGGCAGGAGCGTCACTTTCGCCCTCAACAAAGTCCAGTCACAGAGCGAATGGAACCTGTGTCGGGCTGGCAGCGAATGGCGCGATTGCCTGAGCGCCGGGTTCCGGACCGTATTCTTTGAATGGACTTGCAGGTATGGGATGGACCCCGGGCGCGCGCTGAGGCTGCTGCTGGTTTTCTGGCTCCTATTCGCCTTCGCCTATGCAGCCTTCATGGTCATGCCCGGCCCGTCCGGCATCTACCTTGTAGTCAGAAAACAATTGAGGCGCGGAGAGGTCGTCCAGGGGATTCAAATCCGCGCCTGGCGCATGAGCAAGGCCAAGGGCTGGAAACGCCCCTGGCTCAAGATCCGACACTACGGGCAGATGGCGCGCGCCGCAACCTTCTTCAGCCTGATGACAGCCTTTAATATCGGATTTCGCGAAATCAATGTGGGGCAGTGGCTGCGCATGCTGACCACCCGGGAATACTCGCTTAAAGCCGTGAAGTGGGCGCGCCCGGTGGCGGGAATCCAGTCGCTCTTGAGCGTTTACCTGATGGCCATGTGGGTGCTAAGCTACTTCGGTCGACCGTTTGATTAGGCACTAATCCCCACCCAAACTGGACCAACATGCCATAGGCCATGGACCCAACAATGATGCGCATTTCCAGACTGGCTTGTGGACTGATCGGGCTGCTCTGCCTTTCGCTGCCTCAGGGATTCTTGGCAAAGCAGCAAAAACCCGAAGACGAATGGACTTCGTTTGCGCTCGGAGCTTCGGCACCCCAGCAACAAAGCGAAAAGGAATGGTACTGGAAGGACGCGCACGGCAAGCTAAGAACCCGACCAGATTTAGAAAACATTCTGGCGGAACACAAACGCTGGCTGGATACGAAGGGAGAAGCCGGCCGCCTGGCGGATTTTACCGGCTACGGCCCTGGTGGAAACGTGGTCGGCGCGCACCTGGTGGGCGCAGACCTGAAATGGGCGAACCTGAACAGAGCGAGGCTGACCAACGTAAACCTGGGCCGCACGGATCTGTTCGACGCCAACCTGAGCGAGGCGGTTCTGGCCGGCTCGGACCTTACGGAGGCCAACCTTGCCACGGCGGATATGACCGGCGCCGACCTCACCGGCGCGGACCTGACTGGGGCGCAACTCGGATTCGCGAAGCTGGCCGGTGTGCACTTCGAGCCGAAGAATCTCCCAACACCGAACTCTATAGCTCTGGCGCAAGGCCTCGACCTCATGACCTATGACTTAAATCCGGGTCCTCTCACCCAGCTTCGCAAACAGTTCCAGGATGCCGGCTATCGCGAACAAGAGCACGCCATTACCTGCGCTCTAAATCGCCACGGCGCAGAGCCGGCGCAACTTCGTTTCTTTATGAAAAGGGTCGTTACTCAGGTTTTGGGACTGCACCTGAAACCCGAGAAGGGGGACTGGCAACGGGAACCCATGTCGCCCGGGGCATTCATCGAAGCCGCTTTCAAGTGGATAGCTTTCGACGTCACGTGCCAGTACGGACTGAGTTATGGGCGGCCGCTTCGCATCGTCTGCTGGCTCTGGCTCGCCTTTTCGGGCGTCTATGCCATATTCATGCACCGACAAGGGCCATCGGGAATTTACTTGACCGGGAGCCGCGTATGGCGGGGGAAATCCAACACCCAGGGCATCCAAATCCGGCCACGCGCCGTTCCTCCCGCGAAGTGGTGGAAGCTGCCTTTTCTCTGGCTGCGGCGGGAGTGGCGTGTGCTACGCGCCGCCATGTTCTTCAGCCTGATGTCGACCTTTAATATCGGCTTTCGCGACATCAACTTCGGCCGCTGGCTCCGCCTGCTGACCAAGCGTGAATACGACCTGAAGGCCGTGGGATGGGCTCGCACCGTGTCAGGCTTTCAATCGCTGCTTAGCGTGTACCTGATTGCACTGTGGGTTTTGACCTACTTCGGCCGGCCGTTTGGCTAGACGGCATCCTCCGCTACGCCTACCCCTCCACGGGTGCAGGCGCTGCCCCGCCCCAGATCTCCGAAACAACCATTCCTCCCAGGATAAGGAGGCACCCGGCCAGGGTTTCACCGCCAAGGTGTTCGCCGAGCACGATTCGTGAGGTGATGGCCGCGAAAACCGGTTCGAGCGCAAAGATCAGCGCCGTATGGGCGGGCGGCGTGTACTGTTGCGCCCAATTCTGCACCGAAAACGCCACGCAGGTAGCAAAAATCACAGTAACGACAATGGCGGCAGCCAGCCGCGGAGTCCAATTTAACATGCGGCCGGGATCCAACGGATTTATGGCAACCGCCGCGAGACCCACGACAAGAATCTGCACCGTCACCAGGTGCCGGAACGAGAAGCGCGTGGCGTATTGCCCCACCGCCACAATGTGGAGCGCAAAGGAGATTGCACCGAGCAGCACCAGCACGTCGCCGCGATTGACTTCTCCGAGCGCCGGCGGGCGGACCAGCAGATAGAGACCCGCCAGGCCCAGCAGTGCCCCGGTGATATTTGCCCAGCGCATCCGATAGCCGAAAAAGACCGTGATGAGCGGCACGAGGATGACGCTGAAGCCTGTGATGAATGCGGCCTTGGAGGGTGTCGTGAACCGGAGCCCCGAGGTCTGCCCGGCGTACCCGCCGAAGAGAAAAAGCCCCAGCAGTACGCCCGGCAGAATTGCCTCGCGGTCCAGTCGCCCCCGGCTCAGCACAAACAGGAGCACCAGACCGGCAAGAGTGAATCGAACAGCGAGAAACGAAAAAGGCGCCGCATCGGCCAGAGCGGATTTGACCACCACAAACGTCGAGCCCCAGATCATGGTGATCAGGACAAGAAGCAATTCAGCTTTGGTGCGGGCCGCCAAGGCGATTATCTCCGGGCGATTGGAATTAAAAGGTGGGCCCGGCAGCGTGGGTTGGTCCGGCGCGCGGTAAATCCGCGGCTGGCTGTGATGCTGTCCGCCATCCCCACGGTCACTGCCGCTCCCGGCAGATTTCCTGAATTTCCGCCTCGGTCAGCAGCCGGTCCGCTTGCTTGGCGCGGGAAAAAATCCTGTTGACCAGTTCCTCAGTCGGGTTGATCCCTCGCCTTTCAAGCCAGTAGATGACGTTCGATTTGCCGCTCATGGGGCCGATTTCAATCTCCTGTTCCAGCCCGAACCAATGGGACGGCACTCCGGAATAGACCTGGTTGGCAAGCGCTGCATCGTCCTTCCGGAAGGCCTTGATCACGGCGGCTGCGTGGACTCCCGTGGCGGTGCGGAAGGCGTCCGAGCCCAGCACGGGATAGTTGGGAGGGATCGGAACACCGACGGCCTCGGAGACTGTTCGGCCGTAGTCCCGCAGCTTGGTCAAATCGCGGTCGATGGCGCCCATGAGCTTCAGGTTGACCAGCATCTGGTCCATGGGCGTGTTCCCTACCCTTTCGCCGATTCCCAGCGCCGTGCCGTGCACCTGGTCAGCGCCCGCCTCGTAGGCGGCGAGTGAATTGGCGACGGCAAGACCGCGGTCCGAATGCCCGTGCCAGTCGAGGCGCACCTTCTCGCCGGTGGGCTCGACGACCTCATCCCTGACAAAGCGCAGGAGCGCGTGCACGCCGCGCGGCGTCGCGTGCCCCACCGTGTCGCACACCACGATAGCCTTCGCCCCGCATTCAATGGCCGTCGTGTATAGCTTCTTGATGACTTCCGGCCGCGCGCGTGTGGTGTCCTCCGTCACATACATGCATGCGAGGCCCAGGCGCACCGTGAACTTCACCGCGCGCTCGGTCGTCCGCAGCAGGAAATCGAGCGTCCAGTCCTCCGCATACTGGCGGATGGGGCTCGAACCGATGAACGTCGCGGCCTCGATGGGAACGCCGGTTGCTTGAACAATGTCGGCAATGGGACGGATGTCGGAGTCAGCCGTGCGGGCCGCGCAGTTCGGCTTGATGCGCAACTTTGCGGTCGCAATCTCCTGCGCCAATTGCAATACATCCTGCCTTGCCCGCGGTCCTGCGCCCGGCAGACCCAGGTCAACAGAATCGATCCCAAGGTCCTCCATCAGGTGGAGGATTCGAAGCTTCTTTTCAATGGACGGATCAAGGACGGAGGGCGATTGCAGGCCGTCGCGCAGGGTCTCATCATCGAGCATCGGCGGTCGCCGAAAGGTCAGTTCCGGGCCGTCCAGGCGATTCCAGTCGTAAATAAGATCGCTTTCGGATCGCACGTTGTTATTGAGTGACGAGTAATCCGCCGGAACGCTGAACGACGGCCTCTGCCGGCTCCTCGCCACTTAATGCTTGTCACTTTTCAATGGTCACTGCGCTTGTGAATGAATCCGCCCAGCAAGCTGACGGGGCGCAATTCGTACCGCTGGCCGGCGGTTGATCTGTCTTCGGGAGAAGGCCGGTACAGGGTATGGCAGCGTTCACACCGGTAGATTTCCGCTCCCTTGCCGAATTCCTTAAGCGCCTCTTCCTCGTCCGGTGTACGGTTCAATCGCCGGGGTTCATCATAGAACCAGCGCTTGAGGTGTCCGACACACAGCTCCCCTTTGGCGTCTTTTTCATTACAGGCCCGTTGTCCCGGCATCTTGGTTTTGACTTTGAATGGCACCCGCTTGACCTCTCAGAGTGTGATGCGCCGCAACTTGCTCGACCCGAGCTGATTGGCAGATTAGCACAAATCCAGGCCTGGTTTAATCGGGCAAGTAAGGCATTGTTCTGGAGCAATATCTTTTTAGGCTACGATCCTGTCGATTTCCCGCTCTAGTATTCGACCTTCACAAGAAACAGTCCCGAAGCCGGGGCCGTGGGACCCGCAAGGGCCCGGTCGCAAGCGGCCATGATTTTCGGCACATCTCCCGGCTCGAGTCTTCCCCTCCCCACCTCAATCAAAGTGCCTACCATATTCCGAACCATGTGGTGAAGAAACCCGCTGCCCCGGACTTCATAGATCAGCATAGAGCTCCGGGGCCGCCATAGCACACGGGAGGTGAAAATCGTGCGGACCATTCGCCGGCCTCCGGTCGGTACTCCGTTCTCTTGTCCCCGCTGTTTCTGGAAATCACACCTTCCTGCCTCTGCCGCCGGCCCCCCCGCGCCCGCGAACGAAGCGAAGTTGTGTTGGCCCGCAAAGTATTCCGCCGCTTTCGCCATTCTAACGTGGTCGAGCGGATAGGGATAGTGGCAGACAAACCGCGCGAGAAAAGGAGAGCAGACGGGCGTCTGCAATATGCGGTATCGATAAGTTTTGCTTCGCGCGGCGTGCCGGGCGTGAAAGCTCGACGGGACCTGGCTCGCTTCCTTGATGCGAATCGTCGGCGGCAGCAGGTTGTTCAGGGCTTTGAGCAGATTCTCACAAGGTATCCCCGAATTGGTCTCGAAATTGGCCACCTGGTTGAGCGCGTGGACCCCCGCGTCCGTCCGGCCCGACCCACACAGAATGACTTTCTCTCCCGTCAGAACCCGGATGGCCTCGGCTATTGTGCCCTGAATCGTGGGCGCATTGGGTTGCACCTGCCAGCCGTTGAAGTCAGTGCCGTCATAGCTGATGACCAGGCGGATGTTGCGCATCTTCTCGCGGCCCGTCCCCTCGGAGGGCACAAGTGCCCGAAACCAGTAAGTTATACCGGAATAACACCAATAAACAATGCCGCCATTTTGGCGTCGTTGTCATGGCCCCCAGTCGGTGCTAGACTTAGCAGTTTTACAGGCGGGATGGTGACCGGCCCCTGAGGTGCAGGGTAGCCCTCGGAGCGCCGATTGGAATGAGATTGATGCCAGGAAAAAGGAAGAGTCCCAGTGGTTAGCTAACTTACTCGCGATAAAATCCAATCCGCTGCTAACCTTTTCTTGAAACTCCACGTCACAGACTTGCGTAAGTATATCTTGAGGTTAAGAGTAGTCAGAACCCTAATCCGGACGGAGAGTGATTCGCAATGAAGCCTAGAAGCTTGTGCTTTCTGGCCATGATCTTCATCTCGGGGGTGCCGACATTCGGCCAGACGACCCCCGCTCAGGAAACAAAATCCCCCGGGACTGTCAACTTTCAATACGGAAACACCAAGTGGTTCCCAAGCTTCTGGTCGCCGTATGCAACCCCTTATGTCCCCGAACCGAAGATGAGCAACTCTCAGCGCCTTCATTCGCTCGTTCGAGAAGGTAAGCTGCACCTCACCCTTCAAAATGCGATTGCCCTGGCGCTCGAGAACAATCTGGACATCGCCGTCTCCCGTTACAACATCGGCTTTGCTCTGACCGACGTTTTACGCACGCAGGGCGGCGGATCGGCCCGCGGCTTCCAGGGTTCGTTCCAATCAGGGGCTCTCTTTGCAGGAGCAATCGGAGGTGGTGTAACCTCCACAACCAGTGCGGGCGGAGGCCGCGCGGGCGGCATTTCCGGCAGCGCTGGAGCCACCCAGTTGGGCGGAGGGACGTTCGACCCGTCCGCCTTTTTCTCGTTTGGTTGGGATCAAAACAAATCCCCCTTGGGCACGATTGCTGTGACCGGCGTCCCCTACATTACTGCTCAGGGAACCAACTACTTTTCAGGCATCCAGCAGGCGTTCCAGACGGGAACCAGTTACCAGATTGTGCTGGGAGGCGGAAGGTCGACCACAACCTCGCTTACGCCGGTCTTCAACCCTCAAGTGCAATCCTTCATGGCGATCGGCTTCACGCAGCAACTTCTCAACGGGTTTGGCCGCCGAGCCAACTCGGCATATATCCGCATTGCCAAGAATGACGTCAAGGTGGCGGATTCCGTGTTCCGTCAGCAGGTGATCACCACGGTCACGCAGGTTCTGAACCTTTACTGGGACCTTCTGGCTTACCGCGAGAACGTGAGGGTGGCTGAACAGTCCCTCGCCTATGCGCAGAAGCTGCTCTCCGATAACAAGCGCCAGGTTGAAATTGGCACCCTTGCACCGATCGAGGTTGTCCGGGCGGAGTCCGAAGTTGCAGCACGGCAGCAGGATCTGATTGTGGCCCAGACCAGCCTGCAACAGCAGCAGGAACTCCTCAAAACAGCTCTATCGAAGCAAGTTGACAGAGACTTGGCGACGATGGCGATTGAACCGGATGATAAGCTCCCGGAACCCCAGACGGGCGATATTCCCACTTTGGATGAAGCTTTAAGGATGGCCATCGAGAACCGGCCCGAGCTCGAACAGCTCACTCTGAAGATGCGCGACCAGAATTACACCATCCAACTCAGGCGCAACGCGCTATTGCCGACGCTGAGCCTCTTTGGATCCTACATCCCCTCGGGTCTATCCGGACACCAGGCGATTTGCCCCAATGGAGCCATCCCCTATGGAGAGCGCTGCGCCGTTCCCGGCGACGGAACCATCCCGCCACTTGGCCTTTCAGCCGGAGGCATCTCGCAGGCCTTCACCCAGACATTTCAGGGAACCTATCCGGATTACTCTTTCGGCATCACCCTTTCGATCCCCATCCGCAATCGTTCCGCGCAGGCTGATGCCGCCCGCGCACTGCTCGAAAAGCGCCAGCTCGAGACGCAGCTTCAACAGCAGAAGAATGCTGTCGAGCAGGATGTTCGCAATGCCGAAATCGCCGTGGCCCAGGCCAAAGCGCAAATCGAAGCAGCGCGCAAAGCCGTGGTTCTGGCCCAGCAGACCTTGGACGCCGAGCGGAAGAAATTCCAATTGGGCGAATCTACCGTGTTTATGGTCATCCAGGCCCAGCGCGATCTGGCCACGGCCGAGGGGAATGAAGTCAAAGCCCGCTCAACCTACGCCAAGGCACTCACACAATTCAACCAGGCTACCGGCACCACCCTCAAAAAGTACAATATCGAGCTGAGCGACGCCATCAGCGGCGAAGTCAGCCGCGTCCCGAATATTCCGGGTTCACATCTCCAGCCGAGGAGCCAGCAGCCGGTTAATCCAGGCTCCTGAGAGTATTCCAGCCCTTACGCGGTATCTGGACGGGCGAGGGTGGATTTTCTGCCCGTCCTCCGCCGTCGCTTGCGCATGAGGGCAGCCACTGCGGTTTCGTCCTCCTGGCAACGCGTTCCGCAGCCGGCCCAGAGACTTTTCCAGCTTCGGGGTATTGCAGCGCCCGTTCAAGCAAGCTAACATGGTTTGTTGGCACATGGAACTTGCTCTTAACATCTTCTGGTTTATTCTGGCCCTCGGTGGACTCTTATACTGGCTGAGTCGAAAGCCGAAGTACAGTTCAGGCCACACACGAAGTATGGCCTGGCGGCACGGGCTTGTGTCCCTTTGTTGTGCGCTTGTGGTTCTTTTTCCCGTCATCTCTATGACCGATGACCTTCACGACGAGGTGGCCGTCCTTGAAAAGAGCAAGTCATCCAATATGGGGCTCCGCAATGATGATCGGCCGGGATCGAGTCTCGTCCGGCTTCATACTCCCCTGCCTGGACTGCCTCCCCTGAATCATTTCTCCTCCCGCTGGCAACCGTTGGGATGGGTGGTTTTTCCAGACCACTTGGTCGCTCAAGGGTATATCACCCGAGTCTGTTTGGGGCGCGCCCCACCGTTACCACAGCTCAGCCGCGACAATGCTGCCGAGGGAAGGGTCAACTCAGCCGAACCTCAGGCGTAATTCAAGCCGGTAATCTCTCGCTGCCGTCTGCGGAGGGGCAATTTCCCAGCCAGCAAATCACCTTCAGGAAACGTACCTTACTTCAGGTTAAGGGCAATGTATAGTGACATACGAAGAGTCCGGGCCAATAACCACTCGACTTCTTGCGGGTTAAGGATAGCAAACGTTTGGCTGCTTCTCGGCGCCAGCCTGTTCAGCAGCCCGGCGCCGGTGCAGGCTCAGCAGCCCATCTCGAGGGTTGATCTTGACCAGGCCATCGAGCTCGCGCTTGCTCACAATCATGCCTTGAAGGCTGTCCGCACCCAGATCGAGCAAAGCCAGGCCGAAGAAATCACTGCCGGCCTTCGACCCAATCCCGTGTTCACGGCAGATTATTCATTTCTCCCCATTTTCAGCCCCTCGGCCTTTGACATTCCAGTCTCCCAGAACCCGCTGCCCCAGGAGTTTGACGCGGGTCTGAGTTACACGATCGAGCGAGGGCACAAGCGGCAGGCCCGGCTGCGCGCCGCGCGCGATTTAACTTCCGTCACTCGCTCTCAAGTCAGCGACACGGAGCGGGGACTCGTGTTCCGCGTCGCCCAGCAGTTTGTCGCCGCGCTCCTGGCCAAGTCGAATCTTGAATTTGCGAGGAAGGACCTGGAAAGCTTCCAACAGACGGTGAGCTTGAGTGAAAGCCGCTACAAAGCCGGTGACATCAGCGAGGGCGACCTGCTGAAGATCCGCATCCAACTGCTCCAGTTTCAGACCGACGTTTCTTCAGCGGAATTGGCCCTGGCGCAGTCCCTGGCGAGCCTGCGTCAGCTCCTGGGTTACGATGCCGTGCCGGCGGATTACGAGATCATCGGGGACCTCGCTTACACGCCTTTGCGTCGAAATAAGGAGGACCTCCAGGCCCTGGCGCTCCGCCTGCGGCCGGACCTCCAGGCGGCGCAGCAAGGCGTTACGGCGGCGGAGAGCCAGTTCCTGCTGGCCAAGGCCAACGCCAAACGCGATCTGACCACCTCGCTGCAGTTCAACCACGTATCCGGCGTGAACGCTGCGAGTCTCGGCTTGAACATTGAATTACCCTTCTTCAACCGCAACCAGGGCGAGATCGCGCGCACTCGCTACGCCGTGTCCCAATCTCAAGAAACGCGATCGGCCGTGGAGGAGGCCGTCCTCACCGACGTCGCCAGCGCCTATGAAGCGGTCAAGAGCTTCGAGAAGATTGTCCAGCTTTACACTGCGGGCGCGCTCAAGCATGCCCAGGATTCGCGGGACATCAGCGAGTTCGCCTATCAGCAGGGCGCGGCCAGCCTGCTTGACTACCTGGACGCGGAGCGGAGCTATCGGGCTACCCAGCTTGCCTATCGCCAGGCCCTGGCCAATTACATGCTGGCTGCGGAGCAGTTGCGAGAAGCGGTCGGAACCAGGGAATTGAACCATTAAACCGCCGGAGAACAAGTGGCGTCACGACTCACATCAGGCATCGAGGCATGGCATGAGGCATCGGCTTAGGTTTTTGATTCCAATACTGATTCCTTGTTCTCTGTTCCTGGCCGGATGCGGGCGGGAGTCAAAAGTGGACGCCCAGGCACCCAACACTCCGGATTCAAGGATTGAGGAGATCCAGGGTCAGGGAATGCTCACCGTCGCCAACCCTGAGGCCTTCCCGCTGGCCACGGTGGAGTCACGCCGCGTCCCAACGGAGCTGAACGTCAACGGGGTTGTGTCTCCGGACATCAGCCGGACCGTGCCTGTCCTGTCACTGGCCGGTGGCCGGGTGGTTGAAATTCGCGCCCGGCTGGGCGATGAGGTCAGCAAAGGTCAGGTGCTGGTGGTGATCAACAGCCCCGACCTCGCCGCCGCATTTTCGGACTACCAGAAGTTCCAGGCCGATGAATGGCTCGCCCGCCGGCAATTGGAGCGATCAAGGTCTCTATACGAACGAGGAGCGATTGCCCAAAAGGACCTCGAGACCGCAGAGGACGCCGAACAGAAAGCCAAAGTGGACCTGGCCACATCGGCCGAGCGAATCCGGGTGCTGGGCGGCGACACCCGCCATCCGACTTCTTTTCTCGAAGTGCGCGCGCCCACTTCCGGGACAATCGTTGAGCAGAACGTCGTCGCCGGCACGAGCGTTCGCTCCCTGGACAGTTCCCCCAGCCTTTTCACCATCGCGGACCTCTCCCACGTCTGGGTGCTTTGCGACGTCTATGAGAATAACCTGGCCCAGGTGCACCTGGGCGACTTTGCCGAGGTGCGACTGAATGCCTTCCCGGACCGCGTCCTCCACGGACGCGTGAGTAACATCAGCCGGGTTTTGGATCCGGCCACGCGGACGGCGAAGGTCAGGCTGGAGCTTGCAAACCCGGAAAAGCTGATGCGCGCCGGGATGTTCGCCACCGCGACATTCCGCTCGCAGGATGAGCGGCTTGTCAGTGTGATTCCCTCCACCGCAATCCTGCGCTTGCATGACAAGGACTGGGTCTTCGTGCCGCAGGGAGGCAATCGGTATCGGCGAGTTGAAATCCAGGCGGGTCCTCTGGTGTCCGACGGCCGGCAGGAGGTCCGGAGCGGGCTCTCCCCGGGTGACAAGATCGTGGTGAATGCCCTCCAGTTCTCAAACACGGTGGAGAACCAGTAGGACCATGATCAGGTATCTTGTCGACTTTGCCCTGCGTGAAAAATTCCTCGTCCTGAGTGTGGGTGCGCTTCTGCTCATCTGGGGGATCATTTCCTTTCACCGCCTTCCCGTGGAAGCCTATCCTGATGTGGCCGACAATTATGTCAGCGTCATCACCCAATGGCCTGGTCGCGCTGCGGAGGAGGTGGAACAGCAGGTGAGTATTCCCATCGAAATCCAGATGAATGGTTTGCCTCACCTCACACACCTGCGTTCCGTCTCATTGTTCGGACTGTCCTACGTGACGATGATTTTCGACGACGACTCGGTCAACCTCCAGAACCGGCAGCAGGTCCTTGAGCGCCTCTCGCAGGTAACGCTGCCGGAGAATCTCAGCCCGCAATTGGGGCCCGATTTCAGTCCCGTCGGCCAGATCTACTGGTACACGCTCGTCAGCAGCAACCCCAGGTATGACTTGATGGAACTCAAGTCTTTGCAGGACTGGGTGGTGCGCAAGAATCTGAAGAGCGTCCCGAACGTCGTTGATGTCTCAAGCTTCGGAGGCCTGACTCGCGAGTATCAGGTGCAGGTGGACCCGAATAAATTGATCGCCTACGGTCTGAGTATCACTCAAGTCGAGCAGGCGCTGGCAGCCAATAATGTCAATGCGGGAGGCAGCTTCATCGAAAGAGGCCAGCAGGCATTCAACATCCGCGTCCTGGGCCTCATGCAGGACGTCGCGGACATCGGAGCCACCGTCCTCAAGGAACAGGGCGGAACGCCGGTGAGGGTCCGCGATGTGGCGGTGGTAACCCAGGGGCCCAAGATTCGTCTCGGCAAGATTGGCAAAGCCATCCATCGCGAGGACGGGACCGTCGTGGACGATGACGACGTCGTGGAAGGCATCGTGTTGCTGCTGAAAGGGGCAGAGGCCGACCGCACTCTCGACGCTCTGCATGAAAAGATCAGGTACATCAACAAATACGTCCTGCCGCCGGGCGTGAGGCTTGTACCTCACCTGGATCGCAGCGACCTGGTGGACTTCACGACCCACACCGTACTTCATAACCTCACGGAAGGAATCATCCTGGTGGTGATTATCCTCTTCGCATTTCTTGGAAACTTGCGCAGTGCTCTAATCGTCTCCCTGACCATCCCCTTCTCGCTTCTCTTCGCTTCCATTCTTCTCGACCTGCGCCACATCCCCGCCAACCTCCTGTCGCTGGGGGCCCTGGATTTTGGCATGGTCGTGGACGGCTCGGTGGTGATGGTGGAGAACATTCTCCGCTGCATCAGCCTCCGCCGGGAGAACGACCTGAGCATCAGCGAAACCATCCGACACGCGGCGCACCAGGTTCAGCGCCCGGTTTTCTATGCCATCGCGATCATCATTACCGCATACCTCCCGATCTTCACCTTGCAACGAGTGGAGGGACGGCTGTTCCACCCCATGGCGTGGACCGTCGCTTTTGCTCTGTTGGGAGCGGTCATCTTTTCCATGTTGCTGGCTCCCGTACTGGCCAGCGTTTTCTTCCGTCATGAAACGCATGAATGGCACAACCCCGTCCTGTCTTTCCTGACCCGACGATACCGTCGCGCGCTCGAGTGGTGCATTCACCACCGTTACGTCACCGTCGGGGCGTGTCTGTTTGCACTGCTGGTCGTGCTCCATCTGGTGCTCAGTGGCGCCATCGGTTCGGAATTCCTGCCGCACTTGGACGAAGGTGCCATCTGGGCACGCGGTACGCTGGCTCCCAGCACGGGGCCGAGCGAAGGCGAACGAATCATGGATCAGGCCCGAATTGCTTTCGCACGTTTCCCCGAGGTGACGCGGGTCGTTTCTCAAGTGGGGCGCCCGGACGACGGAACTGATCCCACGGGGTTCTTCAACACCGAGTACTTCATTGATCTGAAACCGCACGACCAGTGGAGACCTCAGTTCCACGAAAAGAAAGAGCTGCTCATCGAGGCGATGGATCGCGAAGTGGAAAAAATCCCCGGCGTCATCTGGAATTTTTCGCAGCCCATCGCGGACAACATGGAGGAGGCGGTGAGCGGCGTCAAGGGCCAGCTTGCCATCAAGTTGATCGGGGATGATCTGAAACAACTGGAAGAGGTGGGGGATAAGCTCGTTGAGGTAATGCGCACCATCCCGGGCGTGGCCGACCTTGGCATCTTCCGGGTCATCGGCCAGCCGAATGTCAATCTCATCGTGGACCGGGTTGCGGCCGAACGCTACGGCATCAACGTGAGCGACATCCAGGACGCGATTGAGACCGCGGTGGGCGGCAAGGCAGTGAGCCAGATTCTCCAGGGCGAGCGCCGCTACGACCTGGTGGTCCGCTACCAGGAACCGTACCGGCGCACCGTGGAGGATATCGCCAACATCCGGATCCTCGCCCCTTCCGGTGAGCGTGTTTCACTGCGGCAGCTCTGCACCATCAGGATTGAAGACGGAGCCTCGATGATCTACCGCGAGGCTAACTCGCGCTACATTGCCATCAAGTATAGTGTGCGCGGTCGCGACCTTGGCAGCACGGTCGAACAGGCAATCCGGGAGGTCAACCAGAAGGTCAAACTCCCCCAAGGTTACACGATTCAGTGGGCGGGAGAATATGAGAGCGCCAAGCGCGCCAACCAGCGTCTTGCCATTATTGTCCCCATCACCGTGCTATTGATCCTTTTTCTCTTGTACACCGCATTCGACTCGTTCAAGTGGTCTTTCCTGATTCTGGTCAACCTCGCCATGGCACCCATCGGCGGCGTGCTGGCTCTTCTGATTTCCGGTACGCATTTCAGCGTGTCATCAGGCGTGGGCATGCTGGCACTATTTGGGGTCTCCGTGCAAATCGGACTGATTATGATCCAGTACATCAATCAACTGCGGGCCCGCGGGCATTCGGTAATCGAAGCGGCCATGGACGGCGCCGTGCGGCGACTACGCCCCATCATGATGACCATGCTGGTCGCGACGCTGGGTCTGCTGCCCGCAGCCCTCTCGCACGACATCGGCTCCGATTCACAAAGACCGTTCGCCATCGTCATCGTAGGGGGCCTGATAACGGACCTCGTATTGAGTGTTTTCCTGTTACCCACGCTTTACGTTTGGATTGCCCGACCCGGCGACAAATTACCCAGCGCGGCCGACGAAGCTGCGATCGAGTAGCTTTTCAGCAACCGAAGAAATCCACATCAGGCACACAGCTCGCGGACAATTTGCGTGTCTTCGCTGATCTGATCGGAATAGCGAGGATACATTCCCACAATGACAGCGTCGGCGGGCTTGATGTTCCTGAAGGCAAATGCGAAGGCGTCGCGGACTTCCTTTGACGACCCACACTTGCGACCTGCGGCAAGCAACTTGTAAACCAGGCAGGGCCTGGACACCTGTTTGACAACTCTGCACATCCGTGCGGGGTCCTCGGACAGGTAGGTTTCGCCCACCGGCACGGAGCCGATTTCCTTCTTCCACTCTTCCGGGCGGCGCGAAAGGTAATGCAGCGAAGCCATGTAGAAGTCGTTGGGCCAACCCTTTTCCTCCAGCGCCTCGAGAATGACCGGGTTATGAGTTGAGATTCCAGCCGCAACTCCCAGGTCCCGGACCCTGTCGACGTAGGTCTTGATCATGTCGAGCTTCCCTGCCCGGTAGAGGAGGTCGGTCGCCCAGCCATGAAAGGCGATCCCGATGGGCTTGAAATTCGCCGCCGCCTCGGCGCACTTGATGGTACCGTCGACGATAGCCTGCGGCGTGCGGGGAAGCCGTTCGTCCAGGTGCCAGGACGCCGCGAGGCAAATGAACTGGACATTGCACCCGGCGCCGCGAATCTTCGGGAACTGAGCGGCCATGCGCTCGTTGTAACTCGCCTGCCAGGTGTTGATGCCCGCCTTCTCGCAATCCTGGAGCAGGCGTACCAGGCGCTCATCCGTGAACCACTCGAGCATGTGCTGGTCATACTGTCGGTTGAAGTGCGAGTAGCCGTAAACGGGATTGCTGCCAACGATAAGGCGGGTGACGCGATGCGGACCCAAGGCTACCGTCGGAAGCAGGGCGGTGGCCGCGGGTGCATTCGCGCCGGGAATCATGCCGGCAGCGAGCGCAGAGGCCCCCTTCAGGAATTCCCGGCGGCTGGAATCACCCATCTGCGGTGTCCATTCACCCCGTGCCCAATGCCTGCCCTCGTCGCTCATATCGCCCCCGGACTTCTTAGATGCTCCTTGTGTTGGACAATGCTATACCGGGTTTGCCCAGGCAAGTCAACCGTTGGCGCGAAGCTTTCGCCGGCCGATAAGCTGAAACGAAAGTCGTCACACAGATTCGCAAGGCCGGGACTACAATCGAGTTTTCGGAAGGGAGGCTATTTTGTTGCGGCCGGGACGGCGGGCAGGGGTTCGAGCAGTTGTTCTTTGCGGTAGATCAGCGCATTAGTGTCATAGGCCGAGATTTCGAAATCGTGTCCGTGCGTGATGGCGTCGCAGGGGCAGGCTTCGACACAATATCCGCAGAAGATACAGCGGTTGTAATCGATATTATAGACCTTCGCATAGCGCTCCGCCGCGCTGATGCGGTGGTCAGAAGTATTCTCGGCAGCCTCGATGTAGATGCAATTCGAAGGGCAGGCCGCCGCACACAGAAAGCAGGCGACACACTTTTCGAGGCCGTTCTCGTCCCGGCGCAGGACGTGAACGCCACGGTAGCGACCTTCGAACTGCACCGGCTCGTGTGGATAATTCTCCGTCACGGTAGGTTCGAACATGGTTTTGAAGGTGACGGAAAACCCCTTGGCCAAGGCCACTGCTGAATCGGCAATTTCACGCAGGATATTTGGCATTGCCCCTCTAAAAATTCAGTATAGGGGATCACAGGTGCGCGGTCAATGGCCTGGAGCCTGTTGTGCCCCCCGGCGTGAATCGGTGTTATTCTGCTGTTCTGCCCGACGGAGGCATTCATTCCGATGACGCGGTATATCCTGGCATTAGACCAGGGCACGACGAGCTCCCGCGCCATTCTCTTCGACCAGCAGGGGAATGCGCGCGCCGCAGAACAACTGGAATTCAAGCAGTACTACCCGCAGCCAGGATGGGTCGAGCACGACGCGGAGGAGATTTGGGCATCGCAATTCAAGGTCGCTCAAGGTGTGCTCGTCAAAGCCGGCGCTGATCCTCAACAGATTGCGGGAATCGGCATTACGAACCAGCGGGAGACGATCGTCGTGTGGGAGCGCTCCACAGGCAAGCCGATTCACCCCGCCATCGTGTGGCAATGCCGGCGCACGGCTCCTCTGTGCGACCGCATTCGCGCCGAGGGTTTTGACAAGACCATTCGCGAGAAGACCGGGCTCGTAACAGATGCTTACTTTTCCGGAACAAAAATCGCCTGGCTGCTCGAAAATGTCCCCAGAGCGCGCCTGCGAGCTGAGCGGGGTGAACTCTGTTGCGGGACCATCGACACTTGGCTCATCTGGCGACTCACGGATGGCCGCGTCCACGTCACGGATTGTTCCAACGCCTCCCGCACCATGCTCTTCAACCTTCGGTCACTGGACTGGGATCAGGAGATTCTCCACTACTTCGGCATTCCGCGTTCACTGCTGCCCGAGGTGAAATCATCGAGTGAAGTTCTCGGCGAAACCGGGAACTTCGGCGATAGGATTCCGATCGCCGGCGTTGCCGGCGACCAGCAAGCCTCTCTGTTCGGCCAACAGTGCTTTCAACGGGGAGACGTGAAGAACACCTATGGGACTGGATGCTTCCTGCTGATGAATACGGGTACGGCGGTCCCCCGCTCGGCTTCCGGCCTGCTGGCCACAATCGGATGGCAGCGGCATGGGAAGACTATCTACGCGCTGGAAGGCAGCGTGTTCATCGCCGGCGCGGCGCTCCAATGGCTGCGGGACGAACTTGGGTTAATCCGCAACGCCGCAGAGAGCAGCGCACTGGCTTCTTCCATTCCCGATACTCACGGAGTCTATTTCGTGCCGGCCTTCGTCGGCCTGGGAGCACCGCACTGGGATGCTTACGCGCGGGGGGCCATCGTCGGGATCACGCGCGGCGCAAACCGCAACCACCTGGTACGCGCTGCGCTCGAGTCCATCGCTTACCAGACTCGCGATGTAATGGAAGTCATGGCTCAGGACTCCGGCGTCCGGCCGGAGGTGTTGCGCGTTGACGGCGGCGCGGCTCGAAACGATTTCCTCTGCCAGTTCCAGGCGGATATACTCGGATTCCCCGTCGAACGGCCCGCGAGCACGGAATCGACGGCATTGGGCGCCGCCTACCTGGCCGGCCTGGCCACGGGTTTCTGGAAAGACGAACAGGAACTGGCCTGCCAGATCAAGGTCGCAAAGCGATTTGAACCCTCAATGCCCGTCTCGCGCCGCGAGGAACTCTACGCTGGTTGGCTGCGGGCGGTCGAGCGCACCAAGGGCTGGGTGAAATAGGGCGTACCCCGAAAACCGCCCCAGGTTTTTCCGGCGGTTTTGACTCCCGCCCTTGCTTGTGTGAAGATAAGCCCGCGAATCGCACGGAATACATCGGCCGGAGAATCCACGTGCCCCGAGAACGCCTTGCACGACTGATTGCCGCTCTTTTCCTTTTCATCCTGGTGATCCTGCCCCTGCTTTCGAATGGTGTTGACTTGATCGTGGACTGGCTCTGGTTTTCCCAGGAAGGTTTTCGCGTCATTTACCTGACCATCCTGAAGGCTCAAATCGAGCTCAGCGGCTTCGTGGGGATGGGTTTCATCGTGGCGGCGGGTGTGAACCTGCTGGTCGCACACTCGGTCAGCAAACGATACGCCTTCCGGGTCTATCGCAACGAAATCGAGCTCCCCGTCCTCGATCGCTTTGGAACGGCTCTCCGTTGGGTGATCTGGATAGGAGTGCTCTTCATCGGTTATCTTGTGAGCCAGTGGGGAATGAGCCATTGGATGGAATACCTCCTGGCGCGGCGGGCTTTTCCTTTGGGACAGACCGACCCTCTGTTCGGGATTGACCTCGGCTTTTACCTGTTCCGCCTGCCTTTTTACTGGTTCCTCTATCATCTGGCGCTTTTGACGCTGATTTGCTGCCTGCTGAGCGCCATTTTTCTTTATCTGGTGGAAGGAGGCATCTGGGTGAGCGGGCGCGGTCCCTCTGTTCCAAGCGGGGTCAAAGCTCACCTGATGGCCCTCGGGGGGCTTGTGTTCCTGGTCATCGCTTACCGAGTACGGCTTGGCATGTACGATCTGTTGTACTCGCCGCGCGGGCTGATTTCCGGGGCCGGCTACACGGATGTCAACGCGACGCTTCCCATCTTGCGGGTTATGCTCTTCCTCTCCCTGCTTGTGGCGGTCGCGTTTCTGGCCGGGGCATTTCTCGGGCGCCTTCGGCCGGCGGTTGTCGGGATCATCGTGCTGATCACCGCCTGGGTCCTGGGAGGTGCCATTTACCCGGAAATTATCCAGCGATTCGTGGTGGCGCCAAACGAGATTGACAAAGAGCGCCCCTACATCGCTCGCGCCATCGAGTTTACCCGCAAGGCTTACGCGCTCGACCGTTTTGAAGAGCGAGAGTTCTCGGCCGTCCAGGACCTTACCTTAAACGATATCCGCGCGAATGACGCGACCATGCGCAACGTGCGCCTGTGGGACCACAAGCCTCTGCTCACGACCTTCGCGCAACTCCAGGAAATTCGCACCTACTATGACTTCGCGCGGGTGGACAACGACCGATATTGGATCAATGGTCGGTACCGCCAGGTTTCACTCTCCCCGCGCGAACTCGCGTCGTCGAGCCTCCCCAGCCGCAACTGGATCAACGAGCACCTGACCTACACGCATGGATATGGCCTGTGCCTCGGCCCGGTTAACGAATTTTCCAGGGAAGGCTTGCCGGAACTTTTTATCAAGGATATCCCTCCGGTCTCCACCATTTCGCTCCGGATCACGCGCCCGGAGATCTACTACGGGGAGCTTGCGAACGATTACTGCTTTGTTCACACCGCAGCCCAGGAGTTCGATTACCCCGCGGGCGACCAGAACGTCTATACGAGTTACCAGGGCAAAGGGGGGATTCCTGTAGAGAGCTTTCTGCGCCGGGTATTGTTTGCGCTCAAGTTCGGGGAGCTCAAAATTCTCCTGTCCTCCGACATTCAGCCGGCCAGCCGCTTGATGATCTATCGACGCATTCTGGACCGGGCCCGGCGCCTCACACCTTTCATCACCTATGACCACGATCCCTATATGGTAATCGCCGAGGATGGTTCGCTCTTCTGGATGCTGGACGGCTACACGACTTCAGACCAGTATCCGTACTCTGAACCCACGCCGGAACTGGGCAACTACATCCGGAACTCCGTGAAGGCAACGATAAACGCCTATACCGGTGAAGTCCATTTCTACATCAGCGACGAAACCGACCCCATCATTCAGGCTTACTCCAGACTCTTTCCAGGCGTCTTTCAACCCCTGGCAGCCATGCCCAAAGACCTGCGTGCCCACATCCGCTACCCGGAGGAGTTCTTTTCGGTCCAGGCAAGCAAGTACGCGCTTTACCATATGACCGATCCGCATGTGTTTTATAACAAAGAGGATCTGTGGCGCGTGGCGCAGAGCGCGACGGCGGGCGCGGCTGTCCCGATGAGCCCCTATTACACCATCATGAAACTGGCCGAAGTGGGAACCAAGGAGGAGTTTATCCTGATGGTGCCTTTCACCCCGGCGCGCAAAGACAACATGATTGCCTGGATGGCGGCGCGGTGCGACGACCCGAATTACGGCAAGGTGCTGGTGTTCACCTTTCCCAAGCAGAAACTGGTTTACGGACCTCAACAACTCGAATCACGAATCGACCAGGACCCCAATATTTCCCAACAACTCACGCTCTGGGGGCAGGGGGGCTCGACGGTCATCCGAGGAACTCTACTGGTGATTCCGGTCCTCAACTCAGTCCTCTACGTCGAACCTCTTTACCTCGCCGCTCAAGCCGGGGGCGGATTACCGCAATTGAAGCGCGTCATCGTTTCCTACGGCGAGCAAGTGGTCATGGAAGAAACACTGGACGCGGCTTTGAGCAGGATCTTCAGTGGCGTAGTGTCGACGAGCGAACCGAAGCCGGCCTCGCCAACCGTACTGCCGTCTCAGGCCCCGGGCCAGTCTCCAGCCGTACTTGGGGCCGAAACTCTGGCGCTGATCCGGGAGGCAAACCAGCACTTCGATCGCGCGCAGCAACTGCTACGACAGGGCGACTGGGCGGGGTATGGCGAGGAGACGAGGCGACTGGGTGAAGTGTTGAAGCGACTCGCGATGACGCAGGAGCAGAAGTAGGCGTCAGGCAGGAGGTAGAAAGAAGCCTGCGGCGCGAACAGCCAGCTAGAAAGTCTTCCGTCTTTACCGACTACTGTTTACGGTCTCACGGCTTCTGATGTTCGAGCAGACTGCATGCAGCGTGCGCGTTGCCTGGGTTCATTGCCTCGGAACCCTTGTCGATATGCCTGACAAAACCTTCTTTGTCAATCACGAAAGTGACACGATTGGCAAATAGGCGCGTGAAGCTCAGGACATCATAGGCCTTGGCGGTGGTTTTTTCGGGGTCGCTCAGGATGGGGAACGAAGCTCCGATCTTCCGAGCGAACTCCCTGTTCCTGGCTGGTGCGTGGATACTGATTCCGAGCACTTGAGTTCCAGCCGCTTCAAACTTGGCGATATCAGCCTGATATGCCTTCATTTCAGCGGTTCAGCCTGGCGTCCCGGCACGGAGGTAAAACGCCACCACGATGTTTTTCTTGCCGAGAAAATCGCTCAGCTTTACGGTCCTTCCGTTTTGATCGGGCAGCGCAAAACCCGGAGCTCGGTCACCGACTTTCAAACTGGCACCCGCAGCGAACGACGCCATAAGTAACAGGCCCGTGAACAGCCCGAATGCGACTTGGATCGAACGACGCACTTTCTTTTTGGTGATTTGGCAGGAGGTGATGGGCAACTCTCAATCGCTCGACCACCGATCGCCCAATCGCCCTTTCTCCTATTTTCCCTTCCGGTGCTCCAGCAGGCTGCACGCTGCGTGTGCTCCGCTGGGATCGATGGCGGCGGCATCCCTGTCCACGTGCTGGATAATACCGTTCTTATCGATAACAAACGTGGTGCGGTTCGCAAATCCGTGTTCTTCATTGAAAATCCCGTACTCTTTTGAAACGGTGCGCTGGAAATCGCTCAGCAGGGGAAATTTCACGCCGATCTGCTCGGCATAGGCTTTATTCGCGAACGGGCTGTCCACGCTGATCCCGAGGACCTGGGTGCCGGTCTGTTCGAACTTGGCGATATCAGCCTGATACGCCTTAAGCTCCTTCGTTCACCCGCCCGTGAAGGCCAGAACGTAAAAGGCCAGGACAACGTTCTTCTTCCCCAGGTAGTCGCTCAGCTTCACCTTGTTTCCATTCTGGTCCGGCAGGATGAAATCCGGCGCCTTGTCTCCGACCTTGAGGGGAGCAGCCGACGATGCCGCGGCAAAGATCAACGCGAACACCATCCCGTGCATGATCCGTCGAAATGGAGTTGCCACGCGCGCCTCCTTTTAGTCTGTATTGAATCGGCCCGAGACTCATGATTATAGCCCGGGAAAGCTTCAGCGTACACAGAATTGCAATCCCAATTGCGCCCGGCGCGCAACAGGCCGGCACCGCGGGAAGTGAGAGAAATTGGGAGTCGGACCCGTTTCTCCAATGATACAATGTGCAGTCTACTCCAATCAGCACGCGCGCATGAGCATCCTAGAACTGACGCTGGTCATCGGGTTGGGGTCGCTGGTCGCCGGGTTTCTCGGGGCACTGACAGGCTTGGGGGGCGGAATCATCATCACCCCGCTCCTGACCCTCGGGTTTGGGATCGACATTCGATATGCGATAGGAGCAACCCTTGTTTCGGT
>Ga0070741_10006505_pt1 | contig 25014 bp, 33 predicted proteins | sample Coa_R1_4_FD_66440 | JGI IMG/M metagenome (GOLD analysis project Ga0070741, IMG submission 66440) | Surface soil microbial communities from Centralia Pennsylvania, which are recovering from an underground coalmine fire - Coalmine... | ecosystem: Environmental > Terrestrial > Soil > Unclassified ... | reverse complement strand
TTTGCAGCATCCCCGACTTCGGTCGGTTTTCGGCTCGCACGGCACCATTCACATGGTGAACAGCCGTGCTCGCCTCAACCTCCCTCCCGTCGCTCACGCTCCCACCACGGGGGCACACACGACGACGGGTAAAGGACATCATGTCCTTTACGGGTATCGACGGGTGTAACACGGGTTCAACTAGTAAGCGTGCAATGCACTTTTTCGGGACATGGAACGAACCTAACTCGTGCCGTGTCCCTCTTCTAAAGCAGCAAATGGTCGTGATAATGTCTGTGCCTCGAGTGACCCAAGACTTTGCCTGAGGACCGGAGGAGCACCAACGGGGAGTTGGTAAAGGCAGCAGACCACATCCCTGTCAGTGCTCCACGGTTTCCGGGTTTGACGACTGGGAGTGGAAATCAGCGGTACGGTCGAAATGAGATTAGATTTGATATAATTATCTCGGGCGACAACGAACTCCCGAACTCTCCCCTCGGAACCAATTCTGTTGACATCATTCCGCAGGCGTGCCAAATTGCTTCATGGTCATAAAAAGTGACCATGAAAATAACCAACAAAAACAAAAGGAAAAGTATGAAAACAAGTAAATACACCTTGCTGACAAAGCAACTTCCTGACGGACAGGTCGTCTTGGCTAATGGGGAAGAGGCATGCGGAAGAGGTAGCTGCCCGGCGGTTCTCAAGACGGCTGACGGCAAAGCAATTGTCGTCGGTCGGGTACTTACCCGAAAACAGCAGAAAGAGATCACCCAAAGCGGGCTCATCGCGTTTCATGATGGCGAAATTGGGGTCGAAGTCGAGCCGGACCTGCTCCGCAAATTGGACGGCCTGCTTTGAAACACGAATGATGAAACTTATGGGACACCGCGAATCGATACCGTCCGAAAAGTTCGACGAATTACTCCGCGGGGCCAATCGTCGGATCTTCCGAATGGAGTCGTTGCCGGAATACAATGTTCCGGACGATCGTGTCATATGTGACCAGTTCCTTCGTGGTGTCCCTCTACCTCCATTGGACTCCCCCGAGATCAAAGAGTGGGACGAGATGATCAGGAATTACCGCAAACGAGGCATCAGCTTTGACCGGTTGCGCTTAATGCCTGAAACGATAACCCCATATCTTCGTTACGAAATCGATTGGGTTTATTCGTACACCGCTGGGGCCGGCGAAGAAACTCGATTTTGGCCGATAAAGAAATCTAGCCCGACGCTTCAGCGAGATTTTTACGTTTTGGACGATGCGACGGTTATTCATCTCGAATATGACCAAAGCGGCAGATGGACGGGTTTTTCGTTTGAGACGGATTCGGCATATGCTCGCGACCTGATAGCCGGGTCATCCCAACTCTGGAACAGTGCAATGAAGTTGGAAGAATTCCTCGCAAGTTATCGCAGTCGGATTGTGTGAATTCTGATGAGCATCTCAGTGACCGGATCGAGAACGGCGTTTGGTACCTATTTGCGCGAATTACGTAAGCGCAAGGGCGTGGAGAGTCCTGCGGACTTGTCCCATCGTATGCGCGGTGCGGTGAGCGTTTCCGGCATTCTAAAGCGTGAACGTGGCGAGTTGAAAATAACACAGGACTACGTCGAAGCCTTCCTCAAAGCCGTTCGCGTCACCGCAGAAGAGGAAAGGCACCTCCGGCAACACCTGAGTCTATTCCTGCTTCAATTCGACCTTTGGAGGAGCGAGAAGAGCCTGTTGGATATCAATATCGAAGCGAGTGAACGGCTTACAAAATCGAACGACATTCGCTGTTTCTCCCCCACGATCATTCCGCATGTCCTTCAAACGCCCGCATACGCGCACGCAATCTTGGAAACGTATCGATTTTGCGAGAGTGATTCTGAACTCAAAAAAACCATTCGCGTGCGGGAGCAAAGCGCGACCAGGATTCGCGAAGAATACCATCGGACTGTCCGATTGGTGAGTTCCGAATCTGCGCTTTACGCTATTTATGGCGGTCCAGATGTCATGCTGGAACAGTTAACGCGTTTGCTGCAAATCACGGACGATAGTCATGTTCATTACCGCATCGTACCTTTTCTGACGCATTCCAACCTGCCGGCTGACAGCACGTTTACGATTCACGACGGCCTCTTCGTGACAGCCGAAAGCACAATCGGAAACCTTTATACGGGCGATAAAGACAAAACTGCTTGGGTTGCCAGCCACTTTGAACGTCTGTGGTCAGCAGCCGTCTCGCATCAGGAACGCAGAAAGATCATTGAGAAAGCAATTCGCTTCTTACGAAGTGCCAAAAAATAATGGCACCAGAAGCATTCACCAATTGATTATGAACAACCAGCCCATTCTGCCTGAGGGTCCAGGCAAAAGTCGTCAGACTGAACATGACGTTCGCTCCGAGCGTCCGCGCGCCTCCGACCCGGTGCAAGTATGGGCGCTGGAGTACGAACGGGATGAGACAAGGCGTCAAAAAAAGTTTCGCCTTTCAATTTGGGGCTTCATCGCTCTTCTCATTTTCGCTCTTTTGTTTGCGATTATATTCGGAGCTCGCAGCCTGCTGCCATTTTTGCAGAAGCAGTAGTCTTATCGACCTGCCGCAGGCAACGGTGTCGCCCCTCTCCACGTTCGCCGACATCTTCCGTTTTACCATCCAGTGAGGGTCGTTCCAGCCCAGCCCTCTTGAAAGTGTTCCAACGCGCTTACCCCCCAAAGACCTGCGAGCTTTTGTCAGCTCCGGCACTCGCCTCTACCCCGACACCCTTGCCGGCGGAATCCCTCCGCTCCAAAAACTTCCAAGACTTTGTCGACCTGAGCGTGCGCGCCGCGGGCGACAGCGGACAAATACAAGAGGCCCGCAATCGCCGCCCGCGCTTAACGGACTACCATCCCCCTGGATTATCCGTCTCCGTCCATGGTACGATGTTTCGTTGGATGCCTTTCGTTTTAACCAGTAAAAGGAAAGACCGAGCACATTCAACAGAAGGAACATCGATGTCCCGATCATATTACCATCGGATTCTGTCTTGTTCGCATGGCCCTCTTGTTGCAGGTGGGCAGTGAAGCGCTACGAAGACCGGAGAACCGGTCATGCCCACCGTTGACGGCCTCCGCTTAATCCCAGGCTCGACCTGTGGAAACACAGCCCGATCGGATACGAGGGGACAAGGCGGGAGCGAGCCAGCGCAGCTTGCACTTGTCTTGCTTGCCGATTGGCTCGGCAAGACCGCAATCGAATGGGCAAATTTGCCAACTCAACCGCTCACGCTCAAAAGGCTGGACAGTATCGGCATCGGGGGAATCATAAGGGGCAAAGTGGCGCGAGCATCTCTGCACGCCGCCTCTTTCTTGAGGGAACAGCACATTCAATCGCGGAAATCTCCGCCCGCCATACCATCTTCCCGTCCGCCTTTTGCCCGGGCACCGGTCTCTTTTCCTTGCAGACTAAGTGCAGTTTTTCGGCCAACGGCTTCCGTTTCACATCTTTTTCATCGTGTCGCATGCGAACAGCGTCTCCATCACCGCGTCGAAACAAAATCACGATCAAGTGACGTGAAAAGGAGTCAATCTTGTGTCACGAACACTATTCCATCACTCGCGGCCTTAACTTCGAGTATTCGCGGACTGGTCGCTCGCCGTAATTTCAATCGGCTGATCCATTTCCGAATGTTGCCCGGAGCAAGTTCCTTTGTCTTCGCTTTGGGTTTTAGAGCCAGGGCACACACATCAGATAGAGCCTTATTTGTCAGAAAACAGAGCGGCGGCAGAAAGGCAACTTCTGGTGCCTTATGCCAAGCAAAACCACCATCCCGTTTCCAATGGCCAAAATGCATTGATGGCAGCAATCGTATCCACATACCGTAGTGACCCTTTTCACCGCACCACTTATCAACCAGAAATCGCGGCACTATCCCAACCCGCGAATAATCAATCTCCGCCGGACGCTGTTTTCTAGCGAGGCTACGACCGAGTTTCTTAAAGAATTCAACATCCGCCTTCTCATTCGCTTCGGAAATGGCGTAGCGAACGATAATATCTTGAATGCTTCCGGTCGTTTTCGCGATCTGCAATGCCCATCGCTTTTGGTCGATTTGAAATCGGCCAACTGAAATTGCATTGTTTTCGTCAATTTCAGTGTCGCAATCTTTTAACGAGGCCTCTTGGCGCAACAGGCAAATTAGAAATGCTCGCGCGTCCTCAAAACTCTGCCGGACGAGGCAATAATCAACAATTTGCGCTCGATGCCCTCTAATCGTTTTCACGACCTCGCCCCCGAATGCTTTGTCCGCTAACGCACCCAATCTTGCCCTCAGTCCTGACCAATTTCCCCCATTGAGAAATTGTAGCTGTTCCTCATGGCCGAGCCTATTTAGTTCATGAAATACGACATCTGCCCTGTCCAGCAAGTGAGCAGCGTGCATCCACGTGAGTCGCTCTCGCTTGCTATGTCGCGGCCGGTCTTCCAATGCACGTTCCATGCAGACAATCTTATAGCAGTGCCGACGGCACGAACATTCCTTTTTGTTAGATCGCCAGCGCCACGAGAGAATCAGCTTAATCGCGGGTTCCAGTTAATATTTGTCGGCTGATAGTCTCGAGAAAGGCAGCGCAGGTGGTCGACCCCAGCATCTGCCCTTCTTTGTCCCCTGCCACCGGGAATCCCCCTTGGGGGTGCGATGCCACCCGTTTCTTTGTTTTGGAAGTGGCATCGTCTTAACGCGCCGAGCGACCTATGAATCAGCGCATTTTTGCAATGTGCGGCCATCGCCTGATTGGTCTGGTTAATGCGCCGATTCAGCTTTGTGCTTTTCCCGGTCATCGCACAATTCATCGCCTCCAAAGACTTGCGAGCTTTTGTCAGCTCCGGCACTCGCCTCTACCCCGACACCCTTGCCGGCGGAATCCCTCCACTCCAAATACTCCCAAGACTTTGTCGGCCTGAGCGTGCGCGCTAGCGGCAACAGCGGGCAAAGGCAGAGGCCCCACGAGCGCCGCCCGCGCCATGGGTTTAGCTTCAGGCAGTTTGATCACCTTCGGCGGAACCGTTAATCCTCTTCTTCCTCACCGCTATCATCAACCTCAATCTCGTCCTGCGTGAACAAGATCGTCAGTGTCTTTCCGTATTTCCCCAACCCAATTACATCCTCGTTCATTTCGTGCACAGGAGCGCCCTCAAACCATTCACTGAGGCAACAGGTGCTTTCGACATTCTCCGAGCGCAGGACGTTCTCGATGTCTCGGTTGAACCTGGCGGTGGCGCTGCCCCGTGGCAGCGGGTCACCACGACGGAGGAAAATCGGGCCCAAGATCTCCTTCAACGTGGGAGAAACAAATGCGTAATCAATATCTTGTCCGAGACTAACGACCACCGCAACCGGATCTTCCGCAAGCTGGCCATACCGGATGGCGGTCGCGTTTAACGAGGTTTTACACATCCCAGATATAGTCTTCACGCCTTTCAAACCTGGCCCTGAGAAGCGGAGCGCTGGCACGAAGAGGTGTTCAGGCATCAGCAGCGCCGCGCTAAAATTGTCGGCTTGCCTTTCATGCGGTTTGGAGGAAGTGAAGGCACTTGCCGAATAATGCACTGTCTGGCCGTCGCTGAACAAAAAGTCCACGTGACCAGGCAGGTGGTAATGGCCGAGCTCGTGACCGACAGTGAAATTCACGAATCCTTCGTTATCCAGGTGATCTGCATACCCGATGCCAAACCGATTATCCTGCATCATCAGGCACCCAGCAAAACCCGGCTTGTCCGAACGAAACGGCTGCACCAGGATGTCCTTTCGCTTGGCGATTTCGATCGGCAGCACGGGCAGCGCGGCGATCTCCATCTCGTCAAGCAGGTCCCGTGCACACCGTTCCGCCTCCTGCTGGCTGAGTTTGGGGCTGAGCGCCATTCCTACTGGTTCCGTTTCGCCAGTTGGTCAGCCATCTGCTCGAGGAATTCCAAATCTTTCGCCGTGAGCTTTTCTGCCTTTCGATACAGCTTAGCTGCCGCTTCGTTGGAAAGGGTCGCTGAATCTGAGCGCCCGATGAGGTAGTCCGTCGTGACCTGCAATGCGTCGGCAATTTTGCGCAGGTTATCAAAAGAAGGCGAGCGTGTGGCAGTTTCGAAGTGCGAAATTGCGGAAACCTGCAACTTGGTGGCTTCCGCCAACTCAGCTTGACTCAATCCGCGGACAGTACGGGCGGCTTTCACTCGGTCGGCGAAAATTTTTGACATAATTTATTTGACATGACGTAGACGAAACCGTATAATCACAGTTGACGATTGAGGCGGGTAGGCATCCGCCTCGAATTTTTGAGACCGTGTATACGAACTCGTCAGAAGATACACGACGACAATAGAAAGGTAAACAGGAAAAAGCAATGAATGCGATCAATACAGAAGCAAAAAAAGATGAAAAGCGACAGAAGATCGTTTTCTTCATCGACAAAGAGAAGTTCACGGTTGATGTCGACCAGTTGACGGTGCGGCAACTAATCGTCGACTTTGCCAAGGAAAACCCCGCCACCACCATCCTCGGGTTCAAGGAGGGAAACCAGACGAAGAAGTTCACGAACCTGGACGAGGTGATCCGCCTCAAGGATGGTATGCACTTCGTGCTCTTCCACACCGAACCCACTCCCGTGTCATGAGCGAGTACGGCCCTGACCGGCTTCTCAAAGAGCTCGAAGATCTCGGATACCGGGTCGAGAAGGTTACCGCCAGCGACGGGAACATCTTCGTGGTGTTCCCGGAGTTCGAGGTTCCTGCCGGCCAATTCATCGACCGCGTCATTGGCCTCGGGCTCCAAGCCGCGCCGGATTATCCGAACAGCGTCGCCTCCGCCATTCACGTGAATGCGAAACCCCAGCTGTATGAGAGCAGCAGCAACATCCCCAACGTCCGGAACGTCCAGGCCAGCGCCTTGGGCCCGGATTGGCGCTACTGGAGCAAAAACTTCAATTGGAACGCCGAGAGCAGTAAGACAGCGCGCAGATACATGACCAAAATAAACACGATTTTTGAATATGCCTGACCCGGAATTCAGCGTCGCGATGTCGAACGTCGCCGACCAAATGCTGCAGAAGTTCCTCCTGCGTCCCGACGGTCAGGAGGATCTCACCTTGTGTTTGTGGACACCGTCGCAGGGCGAATTCCGGCAGACGGCGTTGCTTCATACACCTGTGCTGCCCGAACCGGCCGATAGGCAGGTTCATGGCAACGTGAGCTTCAATTCCTCGTATATCGAGCGCGCGGCACAGATGGCGATGCAACAACAGTGCGGTCTCGCTCTGCTTCACAGCCACCCAGGACCTGGATGGCAATCAATGAGCTTGGATGACCACATCGCTGAAAGCAAGTGGGCGGGAGCAATCGAGTCCTTGACCGACTATCCTTTCGTTGGGCTGACGCTGGGAACGGACGGCACGTGGAGCGCGCGGTTCTGGGAACATGTCTCAGGCCGGAAGTTCAAGGAACGCTGGTGTCGGAATGTCCGTAGCGCAGGTGAGCGACTCCGAGTCAGTTTCGCCGACCGGGTAGTAAGACGTCCTGCCTTTCAGGAAATGTTCAAACGGACGATCGTCGTATGGGGAGAGAAAAATCACGCGACGCTCGCCCGGCTCCGGATCGGCATCGTGGGGCTCGGCAGCGTGGGCAGTCTGGTAGCCGAGACGCTTGCTCGAATGGGCATGCAGTTCATTGTCCTCATCGATTTTGACGAAGTCCAGGAGCACAATCTTGACCGCTTGGTTACCGCCACCAGAAAGGACCTTAACCGTTTGAAAGTGGATGTCACTGAGGAACGCATGCGAGAGAGCTCGACTGCCGCCCACATCGACATCAGAAAAGTTCCATACAGCGTTGTCGAAGAACGCGGGTACCGGGCCGCGCTCGACTGCGACGTGATTTTCAGTTGCGTTGATCGTCCGCGTGCGCGAAAGATTCTCAACCACATCGCCTATGCCCACGTAATCCCGGTGATCGATGGCGGCATTGCGGTCAGGTTTAAGAAAGGCGAATTCAATGGTGTTGATTGGCAGCTGCAGACCGTTGCCCCCTCTCGCCCCTGCCTCGAATGTATTGGTCAATTCACATCTGACGACGCATCGACGGAAGAAGCGGGATTTATGGATGATCCATCATATCTGCAAGGGCTTCCGAACGACCATGGGTTCAAACGTAACGAAAATGTATTCCTTTTCAGCGAGAACCTCGCTTCGCTGGAGGTTCTACAGATGGTCGAACTCTGCACCGGCATTGGCGGCATCCACGATTACGGCATTCAGCGCTTTCGTTCGAACATCGGCACCCTCGAATATGACGTCGAAAAGGAATGCAGCCAGAGCTGCGGCATGGATGAATTGGTCGCTCAGGGCGACCGGTATTTCCACCTGTATGGGAAAGACAAAGGGGCGGACATTGCACGAGCACGCCAGGCCAAGTTTCTCAGGTAAACCATAAATCAAAGCAAAACACAACAAACACAGACTTATGAACAACAAACATTATCCAAAAGGTCTTGACGGTCGCGAGCGCGATCAAAACGGCCAGATACGGGAAAAACGTGGCGACACACGTGTGGCCACCCTGCGCAAGGAATATGGCCCGGATTTCGCCCAGGGTTATCGTTCGGACGCCAAGCTCGAAACCGTCCGGGAAACCGAAGGCAAAAGCTTGAGCCAGCTCGTGAAGAAGAAATAGATTCGGCAATGAACTACATACTATGCAAACATATAAAATTGAAAGAGTTGGTATCGCGGACCTCGAGTTCGATGGGGACGTCATCGGCCAAAGTGCAGGCGCAAAGCCGCAGGTAAGAATCTACCGAACGAACACTTCCCACTACATCTTGACTATCGCTGCCGATGCCGAGCGGGCAAGGGCGCAACGTTTTGACAAACCGATAGATTTGGTCAATTGGTTGAAAGCCCAATTGGGCTCTATTACGATAGACGCCCAATCCGCCATCGAGGCGGCAGCCAAAAACGACGACACATTCAAGACCTATTGGACGGAGCGGGTCGAATGATTGGCCGGGACCCGTTCAACGGCCGCCGCTGGCCGAGAAAACTAAAACGCCACATCGCGAACCTCGTTCGGTTTTGGGGGCTCTGCGCAATCGCTCAATTACTGGTCGAAGGCGGGCACCAATTCGGTTTCTGGGACCACTACGCGCTATCAGAATGCTGCCTTTTAACGATCTACTGCTCGGTCAGTGCGTGGTTCATTTGGCGCGGATATACCGGAATGGTTCGGGATTTGGACTTTTATGACGATGATTATGATTTTTGACGTATAGGAGCCATCCGCTAAAGCTGTGGCGTTACTTATGCTCAAATAGGCTCCGATTAGATGTGGGGCAAGTCAGTAAGAAATTGTATTCAGATATGGCGAACTTTAAAACACACTTTATCGTTGGTGCAGCCGTCGGCGCTAGCCTCAATCTCATGAAGCAATCGGTGGAGAAAGCAGCAACTCCGTCCCGAGACTTCGATTGGGGCGAGTTGCTCACATGGACCGCAGTGGGAGCCGGGGCCGCATCCTTGCCCGATCTCTTGGAACCCGCCTTGAATCCCAACCATCGCGGCTTTTTCCACAGCTTCGCAATCGGTTTCCTCATTTTATACGCGATCTTCGGGGGGCCTCTACAACCGTTGCAAGGCAAGCTGCGGGATTATCTGCGGCTTACCGGCTTCGGCTATTTATCACATTTGGCACTGGATATCGTCACTCCGATGGGACTCCCACTTTTCTAATGAGCTACCGTGCTTTCACCGCTGGTTGCCATAATTCGCAACTGGAGACGATTTTAAAAGCAGCGCAACACTCCGACCTTGCCGGGCCATATCAAAAGGTGGATGGTGTTAATTTACTAAGGCTCTGACCCCGCGTCTTTCACACGCAACCTGTAACTTGCTGGATCTCGCGTTATTTCCTTCACTTCGACTTTTGGCAAGTGCTTCCTTGCGTAACGCAGAATAGAGTCGCGATAATGCGAGTCGCAGCGGGATCCGATGATGATTTCCTTGATGCAGGAGCGAGGAATTCGTCGGAAGAACATTCCTCGGATTCGTTTCCTACAGTTGGCGAGTAAGGCACAGATTCGCCATTCCTTTTCATAGGCGAAATGAACGGATTTCGTCCGAACCACTTTTTCCATCCCAGGCCCAGAAAGGAAATTAACGCGAGCCCATCGCGGCGCCGGAGGACGAGGAGGGTGACTTCGGCTCAGTTTTAATCGCAAACCCGGCAACACAGCACGCTGTGTGCTGTAAATGACTCTCTTGAGACGATTTTCCTTGAAGAACTGGATTTTGGTATCAAATCCGATAACAACGCCCTTGTATTGGTCCGCATAATGTGCCCACATCAGTTGATTCCAGGGATTCTCAGTGAAGCAAGCCAAACCATGGCAACTGCTGACCATCCGCACGAAGTTCAGGGCGAGCTGCGTGTTTATTGCCTCAAGGTAAATCCGCACAAATTTACGCCACCATCCCGGATGCTTTCGCATCATGCCCACAAGATCGCTTTCTTTGATGCGTTGGAAATCGGTTCGTTTGGAGGCCAGCCGACGGTATTCGTTATATGTATTTGCAAGCTGAGTCCGAGAGTCTTTCTCCTCCATGATCAGATAGATCATGAGTCTGCTTTGCTTCCTGCTTGGCCGTGCCGTTAGTTCATACACATCATTCAACTGGATTGGCGGGGTTATTTTTAACCACGGGTCTTTGATCATCGAGAGGGCATGATCAGCGCGCATGTATCGATACAAGACTTTTGGGCATCGCTTCGTCATTCCTAACTTTACACCCGAAAGCCCCATTGCGCCGCTTCAAACAAAAATGGAAGCTGGAGTGGTTACACGATGCCTGTTGAGATCGAGCAGGAACAGCACAACGTCGGCCGCATAATCTTCAACCAACAAAATTTCGAGTTTTTCTGCCATAACCCGAATACAGGCCCAGTGGATTGGTATGTCTGCGGAAAGTGCGGCAGGATGATTGCCCAAGGCACACTTGAGGTCGTGGGACAGAATCGCAACTTCAAGCGCCTTGTCTGACTCACACCGCTCCCTGTCTCGGAAAAAGCCCCGCTCCAAGGCGGGGTTTTCGTGCAACCGTAGTGCAGGCGAGGAGCGGAAACCGCCTCCTTGATCACCTGCCGGGCTTCCCCGGCCCGAGTTGGGAGCGGGTGCCCCCCGCGGGCGGGATGGGGAGCTTGGATGAATCACGAAAACTGGTGAGCCCGAAGACTTGAGCTTTTTCGCGCTTCCGGGCCCCCGCTTCCACCCCGTCACCCCTTCCAGCGGGACACCCTTTTGCTCGTAAAACTCTCAAGACTTCGGCCTGGAGAATGAGCGGCCGAGCCGGCATGAGCATTCCGGAAGACAATGACCGAAATCTCATGCCCACTCGCCCAGCCGCTCACACGGATTCAAATGTCTTCGAAGTATAGGCATGAATGCTCACCACATAGCCGTTAATGGTTCTCAAGGTTACACGATGAACTGTGTCATAGGGAGAGGGGGGGAGGGGGCTCCCTCGCAGTGCTAAAATTTGGGGTGCATTTTTTTCGAATTTTACTAGCGGGACCGCTGACTTGACTGTAAAAATAAAAGCAAGTGGATCTGGCTGTAGGCTTGCTCGCTACTCAACTCGCGGCAAACGAAGAAAGGAACTCAAAATGACTGATGCCATCATAGTCGCAATCATAGGAAGCTCTGCTGGGCTGCTTGGAACCATAGTCACTGTCTGGAAACGCAGCCGTGACGGAAATCAAAACCCGAAGACCTTGCAAGAGGGGCAGCCGAGCACGTCGGCATCCACTTCAGCATTACTGCTGACAGCCTCACCTGCTGCCGTTTCCGAAAGGTCTGTTTGTCGTTTAGCGCACGAACAAATTTCCGATGCGATTGAGGCCGTGCCCCCCTTCCAGAGAGGCGGTGTCACTCAGAGCTTCATTGGCGCTACCGTCTGTTGGACTGGGCCACTTGTGAACATTTGGAAACACGACACAAATCTGCACGTCTCGCTTTCTTTAGGCGATCACAGCGGCCTGATTTTCTGCGATGCCAAACCGGAACATTGCGAGGGGCTCCACTTCGCTCCGGAAGGCCACCCTGTCCAGGTGATTGGTGAGATTGCCGACATATCAAAACACGAGGCACACCTTGTTAATTGCAGGATCAGGGCACTCGCCGGGGAGTGCCCGTCACCCCCAAAGCTGGCGTTGGGGCATTCCTGAATTGCTGCTCCCGCGCGCATAATCCTTTCTCGGCTAAATCTACTCAAACAGAGGACATCTCTATGGAACCGGCATCCCTGGCAGCGACGTTTGCGGAAATCGTGGGGCTTGTGTGCCACTTCCGACAGGAGAAAGGGCATCATGAAGCGCTTGACCACCAGAAATTCATTGAGTGGCTGGAATACCATCGACACGAGGAATTGAAAAACCTCATCGCGAACACCGCCGCGGTGCGCACTGAAATCGACAGCCTGCTGCGATCAGAGCACGCGCAGATGCTTCACAAACTCGAACAGATTGGAGCAGTGCTCATCAATCTCCTGAGCCGGGTCAACGAGTTTCGCGGCTTGGTTCTCGCGGTTGCACCTGACGGGGACCTTTCAGAGCAGGCTGTTTTCATACTTCGTCAATTCGTAAATTCCGGGGAAGAGACTTTCTATCACAAAAGCTGGGGCAATGGCCAGTTTTCAATGCAACTCGAAAGCGGTGAGCAAATGGAGGTAACAGAGCCTCGTTTTATTCAAGACGACCTGACCTATCTGGCGCGACTCGGATTGCTCGCCGTCGAATACAATTCTCAAGGCGATCCGATTTACGGCATCACGCGAAACGCGGTTCGTTACATCCAAGCAGTAGACGGAGTCAAATCCGTTGGAGAAGGTCAGTGAGATTCTAGGATTGAGCCATTAATTCGTCTGCTTCTCTGTGGTCAAATGACGACTGAAAGCAGCCGATGCGCCCCAATCCCCAATCGGTGCTCGACAAAAACGAACCCCCTCGAATAATCTGCGCGGTGTGAAAGCACTTTCCCAGGTATTTGTCTCATATTTGCTGATTACTCTTTGTCCGCGAGTAGAGGCACAAATCTACGATACGAATAACTTTGTCGTGCAGACGTTCGCCGGTTCCGGGTTTTCGGGCTATGTGGACGGCCAGGGGATGCAGACGATGTTCAACGGCCCAACGACAATCGCGGCTGATTCGTCGAGCAACCTGTTCGTCTTTGACTATTACAATCTTCGGATAAGGAGAATATCGTCTGACGGGAACGTTTCGACGTTTGTCGGCGGAGGCAACCAACCCTTGCCCGGTTACGGTACGAATATCCTGCTTCCCGCTACAGTGGCGATGACCATTGACCATTCAAACGCGTTATATCTTGCGCCTTACGGAGGAAGCACTTCCTTGCTCCGTGTCGGACCCGATGGATTTGTTTCAGCCATACCGCTCCCCGGCTTCGCAGGCGGGCAGGTCCGCCAGGGCCTCTGTGTGGATTCCATGAACAACGTCTATATTTCCGACAACACCGCAAACAAAATCTTCCGTTATCGGACTAACGGCACCTTCGAGGTATTTGCCGGCTCAGGAAATTATGGATCAGCAGACGGTAATGGCATTTTCACCTCGTTTGCAGGACCGTCCGTGCTTACGAGCGACTCGGCAGACAATATTTATGTGTGGGACTCGGGGAGCAAGCTCATCCGTCGAATCAATCAAAATCATGATGTTGTCACGATTGCCAGCCATTCGGCGAACGCAGATGCGGATGGTTCCGGCACCAACGCTTCATTTTATCTCGTCTCAGCCATGTGTTCCGACGGGTCCGGAAACATTTACCTCGCATGTTTTTCGGGAAGCGGCGGGGAATCCATCCGTAAAATGGACGCGATGACGAATGTAACGACGCTGGCCGGAAGTTTTACTCAATCCGGATTCACAAACGGACCGGGCATACTCGCCCGTTTCGACGGCGGCGGCGACGAAGGAATCTGCTTTTCAGGTGGGGTGATCTTCCTTGCTGATTTCGACAACCAACGAATCCGCACGGTCGCCTTCAATCCATCACCCCAAGTTGTTTCTGGAGCGAACTTGCAATTGAACACCTATCCGGGACTGCGAATCACCGGCACGGTCGGCCGAACATATCAGGTCCAGACTTCGCCGGACTTCATCAACTGGACAACGCATGCGACAGTGCTTCTCACTTCAAGCCCGTACCTGTGGATTGACCAAAACGTCGTTGCCGGAAGCAAATTTTACCGTGCCATTCTCTTGCCTTGAAGGTTATGGGCCGAAAAGAAACCCGGGGGCCAGGCGCGCTGCAAAGCCTAATTAGGGCTTGTTCTTCGCCATGAAATCCACCCGAACCGGTTCTTTGACAGTTCTATGGCCCTTGAAGTCAACCTGTTCACCTGACTTAGTCTTGAATGCAACGCGGGCAGGCTCGCGAACGGGCTTCAGTGCGACGAAACTGACGTGATGTTTTTTGCTCATTGTTAGGATTTATTTGTTGATTCTTTTATCTACGGGCGCGTTCTAGCGCATTAATAAGTGACTTACATTCCTCTACATGCGAAGCGATTTTCCAATCGTTGTCGCTTTTTTCTATAGAGCAGCCGTTGTGCCAAGAGCGGTCATTTGTCGTCTGTCCGCAGAAATCTATTAAAATGAGAAATTACATGAATGGCACGCATGCCGATTGCAATCTCCACGATTGCAAAACGCACGAGAGTTGACTCCATAACCCCCCTCGCCGTTTGCCGCCGCTGGCAACGAACCCCACAACGAAGGCAACACCGAGCATAAACATGAGCACCAATATCCGCATCCACCGCAATTTGGGTTCGCGCACACGATCGAAACAAGCAAATAGCTCTGGAGTTGGCTTGCAGCTGGCCGCTGAAGCCAGAAGCCTTATCTCCGTCGATCATCCACTCCCAACCCCTACCTCAACGAAAAAATACCGCCAAAGACTTGCGAGGTTTCTGCGGCTTCCGGGGATCCCTCCTCATCCCCCTTGCCCCCAATCGGCGGGACACTCTGGAGGCTTGAAACATCCAAAGACTTTGGCTGGCGATGGTGAGGAGCGCCGACGGCGAGTGGGCAAAGGCAGGGGTCCACATCCAGTCCGTGATCCACTGGTTTACGGGCTCGCCTGCTGGCACTCCCCGCCCCCTCTTTGATCCCATTGCAGGAAGACACCTTAAGGAGGACGAAATGGCTGGTAAATTGAAGTTTCTTTTGCTAATTCAGTGAGACGAAGCCATGGTGCGAACAAACGGCATGTGTGAATTTAGGCTGTGGTTCAGTCGGTGAAAAGTGCGTTTAGACGCGTAATCCCGAATTACTTCCGGACTGGAGTGTCGCACGAAGGTTTCTCGAATGCACCAAGTCGAACACCAACACAAATGCTGCAAATAATAACCGGCAAGTTCTTCAAAAAGGAAGAGCGGCACAAGAGCAATAGAAAAGCTGTGTTCTTTTCAAACTATGGCTGCATTTGCCCCATCGAGACCTGCATCGGCACGCTTGAGCCAGTCGATAGCCACACCATTACAACATGGGTATTTTCCTACGTGAACCAGAGGGAAAAGGAGGGAGGGAATTTTGAAATTGTTAGTAGCGGTGATGACGAGATTGTTGAACAGTTTCGACGTCTCGCAATATTTGGACTCCGGGCGTACTTCGCATCGCAGCGTCACGAAGTTGAACATTATTGCCGCCAGACAAAAACAAGCATTACAGATGACAGCATTCCATCACAAATGCTGGATCGCTACTTTACAGTTGGGCTGCGCGGGTACAACGAAGACCCCGAGAGTTTCCAAAAACTCGTTGAAAAAACCCTGTCGCTGAAGCGAGAACGCTACTTGGCGACAATGGCAGCCTTAGGAACGTTTTGTTCCGCGCTCGAAGCTACGAGCACTAGTTTGGACCTTGCATATTCGATGCTAATTTATGTCCTCGAATCCTTAGCCCATGGCTTCGATGGTTATGAACCGACGTGGGGGGATTACGAGGACAACGTGCGAAAACCGCTCGATTCTGTCCTTGCTTCGATTCCTGTGGAAACATCGCTTCCGATTCGAACTGCTCTCTTGAAATCTTCTCACCTTAGGTTGATGAAGCGATTCCTCTGTTTCGTTGAGACTCACACGGACGATTCATATTTCATTCGCGGAGCAGAGGGAATTGATGGCGCGATACGCAAGTCCGAATTTGCAAGGGCATTGAAGAACGCATACCGAATCCGGTCTGGCTACGTCCATGAATTGAAACCCATCGTCTCACAGCTGCGCATCCCGGCAATTTCTCGACAGGACGCCTTTCGATGGAGGCAAGAGCCGTATTTTACTGTCAGCGGGCTTGTTCGCTTAATCTCCCATGTTCTGAATAATTTCATCGAGCGGGGGGAATCAATGATCCACGAAGATGTAAACTGGCGCACTCAACTTCCAGGCATTGTGACATTGAACATGGCGCCTCAGTATTGGATTCACGATGCTGCTTCCTTTTCACCAGAAGAAGCAAATCACAGGTACAGGGCATTCTTGGAGCATTTGGCAGCCAACATCCGCCTGAAGAAGCCACTTCTTGATCTGACCTCCCTTATGGAAACAATTGAGCGGTATTTGAACGAAGCAAATGATCGGCAAAAGACTGCCATGCTGTGTCTCTATGTCGTCTGCAATTTTTATAGGCCGGTTGAATTGCGAAGGCCAAACTGGGAGCGGGTGCTTAAAGATTACGAAACGCTATTAGACACATGTTGCATTGAAACTTTCAGCGCGCGATTAGCAATTGGCGCGAACTTGGAATGGGACTTCCAGGCATGCAGCCAGTGCTTTGAGGAATACGACCGGGCTCGATTTGGTCGTTCGGCAACACACATTCCTGCCTTGTTCGAAATCGCAATGATGGCTGCCGTCGCAAACAAAGCGCTGGCAGAAGGCAAAAACGAGGCTCATGTTTCCTATCTTCAGAAGGCCATTCTCGATTCCCCGGGTTTGATTGAAATCCAATCAATTCTTCGAGAAGCCCTTCATAACGGCACGAATGTTGATTGCCAAGAATTGCTTTTTGGGAAATTAGAGTTGCTGCAAGCTAGCAGCAGCCAACAATCGAGTCAGGCGATGCCCGAAAAGCCTCTAACGGGTTAGCCTGCCAAAGACTTGCGAGCTTTTTCGCCTTTCAGGATCCCGCTTCCACCTCGACACCTCTCCGGTGGGGCGCCCTCCACGCTTGAAACTTCCCAAGATTTTGGCAAAGGACGGAAAGAGCACCGACGTGGAGTGGGCAAAGGCAGAGGCTCGCCTCCCGCCCGTGTTTCACTGGTTCAAGCCCGCTGAGAGTCGGGGGGTGAATCAGTGCGCGCGCTCGGGCCATGGTCCCGATCGTTCGACGTGCGACCTGGGTTCGGAACATCGCGCCGCTCAGGAGGCGGACTTTTAGACTTCAGACTGTATCTTCAAACAACAGTTGGAAAACAGGCTTAGGAGACCTAACCTTGAAGCAACGGCTAGCGATACGGAGTTCAGGGGGGAAAACTAAACGGATTCGCATCCGTCCTGGACGGCGGTACAAACCCTTTCAATTCGACAAATAGCGCATCAGCGTCGCTAGAGAGTGCAACTCGACCCAAGAATTGCTCGATCTGTTCTTTACAGACCAAAGCAACCCCGTTGTTGCCGGCTAACGCAAGATTGGCCTTTACTTCCTCACGAGACAATGGCGTGAAAATCGCAGCCAGCGATTCTGCGATGATGTCCCCGCTGCTTCCAGCAATTCTTGCTCCGGTCAATTGTCTTCGTCTAACGAGTTTCGCAATTTTGCCATTGTTGTCAGGCAGGGTAGTTGTGCATTCAAATATTCCGATGCGACCGGACGGTGTGATCGCAATTATATCCGGGCCGTCCTGAAGGCTCTTGATACCACCGTAGTGCGTAACACCGAATCCAAACAAACTAAGGAGAGCCGATACAGCATTTTCAAAGCTATCTCCCTTCTTAGCACTCGGCCCAATGAGCGCGTCTTTCAACGCACTATAGTCGGGGTCGAGTGTTTGGTGGACTTCGTGGCGAAGTGTCAAGATTTGTGCCGCATCGTGCAACACGCGATCACAGATAATCACAGAATCGTAACTCAAATACGAATGTAGCATGAGGGCACCACCAGTCGGGACGACAAACGTACCGGCGTGCGATCGTCGCTTGTCATTCCATTCGATTGAGTCACCCGCGATGCTTGCGCGCTCGATCTTCTGGTTCTTGTGAATCAGCCGCCAGCCGAGTCTCACTTTTGCCGGTTGCATGCCAGGAGCAATCCGGCATTCAATAATTCCGCTGCTCCCCTTAATCTGGGAACTCCCTTCGATTAAACCGGGTGGTTCTGCGACAATTTGTAAGGTCGTTGCATCACCCACCCTTTGGGAATTCGGAAGCCCGCATCGTGCCAATAGTTCATCCAATGTGTCAAAAGGCATGTCAGCAGCTTGAAGTTCTCGTTCCTCATGGCGCGGAAACCCTTCAATATTCCGCAGCGCTTGAAAAGAGGCCCCCCGAAGATATAATTGGGGGCGCATGGGAAGCCCAGACTCATCCAACCAGAACGAGAATTGTTGCGAGTTGCCCTCGACTGCAAGTGCTATGTCTCGGTCAACATCGGCAACTTTGCCGCTCCCAATTGCAAAATCCAAAATTGACGAAAAAGTAGAAGTGTCGATGGCCCGGGCAATGCAGCCTGCGATGATATGCTCAGTTTCAAATCGAAAGGCAGACTCATCGCTCGCGGATGCCCATGTATTGAAACAAAGCTTTCCGCAATACAGTCGGGTTCCTTTCTGGGTTTTGATGGCGACATAGGAGGAGATCACTTGGACATATGACTCCTTCCATGTTGAAACGAGCGCACGAAATCGATCCTGTTCGTTCATGTGGGATATAGGAACGGCAGCCGCTCGAAAGAATACAAGTGCAAAATGCGTTGAACATTTGTGATGAACAATGTAGTTGAAGAACAATTACATAGCTATTAGCGAAGACCTGCAACGGGGGTTTTTGTGTGGGATAACGGGGCTGGGTTTGGCATGGCGTACGCCGGCAAGCTCTTTGGGACGTTCGAACGCCTGCATTCCGAAGCCGACTTTCCAGGCACGGGAATAGGCTTGGTCATCGTTCAACGGATCATCCAGCGACATGGCGGCCAGATATGGGCGTAAGGAGCTGTCAATCAAGGCGCAACTTTTTATTTCACCATTTCAAATGGCACGGATGAGAGGGTCCGTGCCGAAGGGAAAGCGCCTTTCGGATTCGAAACGCTCGGTTGCTCTTGCAGCCTTCCGCACCTTCTCGCTACGTTTTGGCTCTCGCGAATATGCGAACCAGGAAATTACGACCTCCCGACGCCCACCACGTCAAAGCCGCCCAAGGCTGGCTTGAGCTTGGTAATCACCTGGAAGCGAATGACGAATTGGAGAAAGTCACCGCTTCGCTTCGCTCTCACCCCGACGTGTTGGAAGTGCGTTTTCAGGTTTATGCCAAGGCCGAGAAATGGGAAGCCTGCCTTGAAATCGGTACGGCGCTCGTAAAGTTGGCCCCAAAGAATCCTTCAAGCTATCTCTGCCATGCCGCCGCGCTCCACCGGCTCAAGCGCACGCATCACGCACACGATCAACTCCTGCATGCAGTCCGCATGTTCCCGAAGGACTGGCGGGTGCGCTATGCTTTGGCCCGCTACGCCTGCCGGCTTGGCAAGCTGGAGTAAGCCCGCGCATGGCTGAACCAAGCCTTCGATTTGGTCAACCAACGGGAGATCAAACTCATGGCGCTTGACGATCCAGATTTAGAAATGATCTGGCGGGGGTTTTAAATGCCTTTAATTTCGCCCCCCTGTTAATTTCTCCTGCTGGACTCCTTGCCCTGCTCCAAGCGTTACAGACTCGTTTTCCCTGCCGCCTTGGCTTTTGCCCAGCGAGCTTTCGCAACCGCCGACATTTTGGCCTTCGCCGCAGCGCTCATCTTTCTCCTGCCCGTCCGCTTCCCTGGTTTCTTGGCCTTAACGCTCATCGACGTCTTCCGGGTCGGTGATAGGACCTGGCCAAAGCCCATGGCTTCTCTTAACTTGGCCTGAAGCACTTCGATCTTGGCCTTGATCTTGACTGCGCGTTGAAGCTGTTTGACCGACACGCTTGATAGCGGGTGATTCATAGAGGATCACGGTAGGGAGAACCCCAATCGTGAGTCAAGAGCCGATTGCTCTCCCGATTGATCCCCTATTCATTCCCCGGCCAAGTCCACGAGTTGCCCTCCAAAGACTTGCGAGCTTCTGTCCTCTGCGGGCTTCCGCCTCCACCCCGACACCCTTTCCGGCTGGAATCCCTCCGCTTCCAAAACTCCCAAGACTTTGTCGGCTGAATGATGCGCGCCGACGGCAACAGCGGGCAAAGACAGCGGCCCGCAATCACCGCCCGCGCTGAACGGGTTAGACCGAAGAAGTTCGCTAGTAACCTCCATGCCGCTTGCAGTTCAACACTGCTTGACCGCGTTAGGGCCGGGCTACGCAAAAAATTAATCTCAATGGCTGAATGACTTGGCAATTTGACAGCCAATACCGGTACGTTAGAATCGCCTCACTCAGGTCGTTTTACCAGACTAACGTTAAAAGCCAATCGGCAGGCCATTTTCAGCCCGGTTTCGTTTGACCGCTTCCCCGTCCGGACAAATGCATATTCCAAACTCCGGATTGGCCGAACTATGGGCAGACGATTGGTTCCACATCTTCATGGGTGCAGATTTATTCATCAAAGCCCGATTTGATCGCACGTTCAATTCAGATATGCCATCGCCGGAGAAGAGTGTTCAGTCCAAAGCCCCAAGCTCCGCTCCATGTGGAATGCATGCCCTCCAACCAACCGCTCGCCCCAATGAGCCTGTGTTTTCCGAAGCGTATTTCCGCGACTCGTATAATTTGACCAGCGTGCTCTGGACCCTCGGATTATCCTGGTGGCAAGACGTCCTGCCGTTGCTCGACGAGAGGAATGAACTGAAAGGGCAAAAGCTCAAGGGTTTCAGAGATCAGGTCGCCGGAGCGCGGCAGCACCTGCCCACGGCTGAAGAGTTCCGCGAGCAAAACTGGAAGGGCAGCAGCATATCCAGCCTCGCTGAATTGCATGTGTATTACATGAAGAAGCGCAAGGGGCTTCTGGCATTTCTTGATCTTGCAATCGAAAAGGGCCTGCCCGTTCAATGCTCGCTCTAAAACGATTCAGAGGAGAAAGAGAAGAGACCGCAATCGCCGCCCGAGCTTAACGGGTTAGGTGCATCCGCTGGATACTTCGTCCCCTTCCGTGATACGATGTTCGGTTGGAGGTTTCGCTTTAACAGGTGAAACAAAAAATCACAGCACATTACAACCGAAGGAGTATCCATGTCTCGATCACATCAGCACTTACTTCAACAACCGAAGCATCTGAGCGCTCCCGAACTGGCCCAATTTGATGGAGGTGCCGCGTGAAGCATTACGAAGGTCGAAGAGTTGGACACGTAACAGAAGTCACCGTTAACGGCCGGCCGCTCGATCCCCGTCTCGACCTGTGGAATCACAGTCCGACCGGATTTGAATGGGGCTATGGCGGCAGCGGACCGGCGCAACTGGCGCTGGCACTGCTTGCGGACTGCCTGGACGACGACACGGCGATGCAGTGGCACCAGGACTACAAGGGCGCAGTCGTGGCGGGTCTTCCCCATCGCGGCTGGATACTCACCGAGGAGCAGATTCGAAGAGCCGTTAATTCCCTTAGCCATCCATGAACAAGAAATCGGATTCGAGCAACTTCCGCAAAATCCTTGAGCGCATTTCCCACCGCCATGACACCCGAAAGGTGTTTGATGGGTTCATCCGCCTTGCGGCCTGCACACTGTCCGCACAGACCCGCGAGGCTGAATACCTTGAAGAAGCCAAACAATGGGAAAGGCCGGACTTGGGTTTGTTTGCCGAAGCGCTGGGGGCTTTGATTCTCGAAATGGAGAGCCGGCCCTTTGAAGACCTCATTGGACGGTATTACATGGAATTCGCCTTGTCTCAGAAAGGAAAGCGATGGAACGGCGAATTCCACACACCCAAGCACATCTGCGACCTCATGGCCCGGATGACGCTTGGTGAGATCGAATCCACGCCGGATGACGAACCAATCACGGTTTGCGAACCGGCATGCGGAGCGGGAGCAATGATCCTCTCGCTCGCTCAGGCATGTTCACCCGAGGTCCGCCGCCGCCTTCGCGTGACGGCGATTGACATTAGCCGCACGGCCTGTGACATGGCGTTCATCAATACCACGCTCTGGGGTGTCCCTACGCGCGTAATCCACGGCAATTCGCTGTCCATGGAATGCTGGGCCGCCTGGTCCAACATCCATTACATCATGCCTTGGCTACCATTGACGCTCCGCATCCAGACGCCCGAGGCGAAGGAGCAGGGAGCGCCGCCAAAGCCTGCCGAGGTGGAACGCATCAAAGCGTCACTTGGACAGATGGAACTGTCATTCGGGCACGAAAGCGGTTCCACAAATCGGGATTCGCTTCCGGATGGTTCCTGAACTCACGCTCTCCCCTTTTGCAAGGGAGAGATTTTATTTTAGAGACCTGGCATAATTAAGGTATGAAAAAGGAGATGATCACCCTTCATCCAAAAAGCGAGGACAGTTGGATCTGCATTTGCGGCAATACGCCTGTTTATGACGGCTTCTTTCCGTGCGATCTCAAAGGCAACGAAATGGTGCCGGTAATCGATTCTGATTGGAATGGTCTTTACGTCGGTGCCAGTTGCGGAAGGATCATTGTCCAAAAAACGCTCAAGGTTGTCGGGAGAAACCCCGAGCCGAAGATGCTTGCGTAGGAGCGGAGATCACACGCGTCTCACAAACAGGCAATTCCGTTCGCCGAGCGTTTACCGACTAGCGCTTAAAAAGACGTGCATGAGGGGAAGCAGCGAATTCTTATAACATATTCTTCCCGCCGCTTTCGCCGCTGCCCGACTTTTTCGCGCAGCAGCCCACAATCAGCTACACGGCATGCAGGTGATATTTTGTTGTTTGAATCACCACTGTGCCGCAGCCGGCAAAAATCCACCCGCCTGCATCCGCCAGAGCTTCGCATATTTGCCATTTTTCGCGAGAAGCTCCTCGTGAGCACCACCCTCGACTATCTTCCCGTCTTCCAAGAAAACGATGCGATTCATCCGTGAGAGCGTTGAAAGGCGGTGCGCAATGGCAATCACGGTTTTACTTTCCATTAAAGCCTCCAAGCCCTTCTGAATCTTAGCCTCGCTCTCACTGTCCAAGGCGCTCGTGGCCTCATCAAGCAGGAAAACCGGCCTGTCAGACAGAATTGCTCGAGCAATGGCAATGCGTTGGCGTTGACCTCCGGAAAGTTTGATGCCCCGGTCGCCAACGACAGTGCCATAGCCGTTTGGGAGTCTTTGAATGAAGTCGTCCGCATGAGCGAGCACGGCCGCCGTTTTGACATCTTCTGGAGAAGCTGAATTCGAGCCGTACGCGATGTTCTCTGCGACGCTTGCATGAAAAAGCGATGTCTCCTGCGAAATGTACGAAATGTGCGAACGCAGGGCCTCTTGGGTCATTCCTCGAATATCTTGGCCGTTGATTAGAATCGAGCCTCTTTGAGGGTCAAAAAATCGAAGCAGCAAGTTGGCAAATGTCGTTTTTCCGGAGCCTGAAAGACCGACGATGCCCACCCGCTCCCTGGAGGCAATGGTGATCGAGAACTGATCGAGCACAGGCCTCTCTTGGATGTATCCAAACGAGACCTTGCTGTACTCAACGGTCACCCTCTGTTTCTGGTGTCCTTTGCCGTCCACTCTGTCCCCGTCGACTACTGCCGGAGCCACAATCAAATCCTTCAGGTTTTGGAGCACCTCGCCGCGGGAACGCACGAACTCAGCCACACCGGGCCCCGCTTCCCAAGCGGCATTTGAGAGTCGCAGTGCTGCCGTAGCCAGAAAGACGAGCCCGCCGATTGTCACTGCCCCGCTTGAATACAGAGCTGGAGACATCGCAATCAGCCCAGCAGACAGGAAGATCATCATTATTCCGGCGAAATTGAAGGTAAGGATGTCCCACCAGCCCAAGCGGACGAATGCCCGCGTTTCCTCGTCGATACGCTTCCGGTTTCGGTCGAGGTCATCTTCGCTGCCGTAGACTTTCACAGCACTAATATTCCCGTACACGTCCACTATGGCACCGGTTGTGCGGGCCTCCTCCACGGCATATGCTGCGGAACGCCGGTTCATCTCGCCGCTCAGCCACAGCGCGCCTGCAAGAAGAAGGACGGACCAGATGGACACAAACGCGGCGTAATATACATTCACCGAGGCGAATGCGACGATTGAGAGCGGGAGCATTATCCCGTATTCGAAGAAGTTGTTGGTGGTGACCCGCACCATGCGCTCGAAAGCGTCGGCTGTGGAAACCACTTTGTGGGCGATCTCGCCTGCGAATCTTTCAGCGAAATATCCGAAGGACAGGGAATGCGTGTGGGCAAAGAGGGCCTGCTTGGTGTTCCGCTTCACCCGCGAAAGGATCTTTATTTCGCAAATATGACCGAGCCGATAAAATGCCTCGTGAAGGACCACGCAGATAAACAGGGATGTGACCGCCATTGCGGTCTTGCCACTATGCGATGTGAGATCATCCACGACATGCCCGAGAAAATTTGAAGTGCTGAAAATGGCCACCTGCCCCAAGCTGTAGCACAGGATGTTGGCCCAGAGCCAAGGCAGATCTTGTCTGTTCACGGCCAAGAAAAACGCCAAAGGCTTTCTGTCCCGCTGTTGGTTTAAGACCATGGCCTGTATTGTATAGCCAATCGGAAAAGCGTTCCACCGCCGCAACCAGCTTCGGATGATGATTGTTCATCCGTCGCCCGCCCCGTCAGTTCCCACGCGGCGCTTTCATTAATCGTCCAGGATTCGCAGCGGTGGCGCTCGGTTGGACAATCGATAACTAAAAATTATC
>Ga0070741_10006504_pt1 | contig 25018 bp, 24 predicted proteins | sample Coa_R1_4_FD_66440 | JGI IMG/M metagenome (GOLD analysis project Ga0070741, IMG submission 66440) | Surface soil microbial communities from Centralia Pennsylvania, which are recovering from an underground coalmine fire - Coalmine... | ecosystem: Environmental > Terrestrial > Soil > Unclassified ... | reverse complement strand
CTTTCTGCTGCAGCGGCTGGAGCATCGCGACGTACGCCTGCCTAGACGCCGATATCGCCTCGTCCTCGGAAACGATCATGAACTGCTCGCGACCGGTGACGGGGTTGGTCTGGCATCCCGTCAGCGCGAGCAGCGAGAGCATGGCCCCGAGAAGCTTCTTCATGCGTCCGATCCTGGTCCTGTTCTTCGAGTGGGACGAAATTCGCATCGTTCCCGGCAAAGCGGGCGGCCCAACAAAAAGCCGGCCCACGGGCCGGCTCGTTGCCGCCGAGCGGGGTTCTCAGCTGTGCAGCCGGCTGTACTTGGGCACCTTTGCCATCAGGTACTCCATCTGGTCCTGCAGGATGCGCCGGTTCTGCAGGATAAGATGCTCGTAGCGATTGGGCACGTACGGCAGGTACATCAGCGGCATTCCGGCGGCCTCGGGCGTGCGCCCGCCCTTGCGGATATTGCACACCCGGCAGGATGTGACGACGTTCATCCAGCGGTCCCTGCCGCCGAGAAATAGCGGAATGACATGATCGCGGGACAAGTCGCGCTCGCGGTATTTCTCGCCGCAATAGGCGCAGATCTGGCGGTCCCGGGAAAAGAGCGACGCATTCGACAAGTGCGGCTCGAGGTGGGCTTCCTTGATGAAGTCCACCGCGCCCTTGATCGCAATGATGCTTCGGGTGGAGATTTCGGAACGCTCGCCGGTCAGGCGCGATATGCCGCCGCGGTACGTGGCGACGACGTCGCCCAACGACCACGCCACCATACGGCGGGCATAGTAAGAGACCGCCTCTTCGATCATCAGCCACCGGCTCGGCACGCCGGCCATGTCGACCGCCAGGATAAGTGCCACAACGTTGCTCCGCATGGAATCAGGCCCATCGGGGCCCGAGCCGCCGCCAACCGGTTCCTCCGACCGGTTTCACGCGGCCGACCAAGAGTATAGGGGGAGCTATTGCAGTTTGGAAGCGGGTTCCGGTTCCATCCGCGCGGATATTGGATGTTTTCTCCGCACGCTAGAGCGGCTGTTCCGTCAGGCTCACCTTCTGGATGGTGATGGCGCCGACCGGGCACACCGCCTCGCATCGACCGCATCGCACGCACTGGCTCTGGTCGATCCACAGGCGGTTGTAGTAGAGCGAGTCGGTCCTGCCCTTCTCCACCCTGCGGTAGCCGGTAATCCTGCCCTCCTCGTCGCGCAGCAAATCGGCAATCTCGACGATGCAGCCGTCGACCGGTTTGACCTTCAGGCATTCGTCGCACAACACGCACTTGGAGTCGACGATCTCGAACTTGTAGTGGCAGAGATAGCAGCGTGAGGCTTCGGCGCTGGCGGTGCTGCGCTGGAAACCGGTTTCGACCTCCGCGATCCCCTGGCGCTCGGCAACCGGCAGCAGCGGCATCGGATGGATCGGGATTGCGTTCATGTCCGGACTGCGGCCCGTGCCGTGACCGCCTGCGATTCCGGAACGGAACGCGGGGCCCGCCGACGCAAGCAGGCGGCTGCGCCGCGCGCCGGAAAACATCGCATCCACTTTTCGCGCGCACTCCTTGGCATGACCGATGGCCTGGATGAGGGTGGTCGCGCCGAGCGCGAAGTCGCCGGCGGCGAAAACTTTGGGATGCGCGGTTTCATGTGCTCTTCCGCTCGCCAGCCAGCCGTCGCGCCCGACGAGCTGCTTCCTGAGCGGCGCATCGATCCAGCCCGTCTCCGGGAACTGGCCGGTCGCGAAGATCACGCTGTGCGCCTCGGCCAGGAATTCGCTGCCCGCCACAACTTCCGGCAAGCGTCGGCCGTCCGGACCGACAACACCCGAGTGCGTGCGTGCAAAGCGCACGCCGGACACCGATTGCGCGCCCAAGCAGGCTTGCGGCACGCAGCCGGTGTCGAGCCGGCCGCCCTCGGCGAGCAGCTCTTCGAGTTCGCCGGGCAGCACCACCATGTCTTCTCTTGCACGCCGGTAATACACGCCGACTTCGGCGCCGAGGCGCAGCGCGCTGCGCGCGCAGTCCATCGCGGTATAGCCGCCGCCGATCACTGCCACGCGCCTGCCGATCCGGGTACGGCCTGCCTCATTGACTTCGAGCAGGAACTGCAAGCCGTGCTCGACGCCGGACAGCGTTTCCCCCGCCAGACCCGGCAGGTTCGGGCGCAGCGTGCCGGCGGCAAGAATCACGGCATCGTGACCCGCGATCAGCTCGGCAAGCGGGACGTCGCGGCCGATTTCGATGCCGCAGCGGACATGGACGCCCGTTGCGGTTACCTGCCGGACCTCGCGCTCGACGATATCGCGCGGCAGACGGAAGGCGGGGATGCCCTGGTTGAGCATGCCGCCGGCCGTTCGGTGCTTCTCGAACACCGTGACGGCGTGGCCGAAACGGGCCAGCTCGCGCGCAGCCGCAAGTCCGGCGACGCCGGCACCGACGATCGCCACGCGCTTGCCGCTCGGCGAGAACAGGGGCTCGAGCGCTACCAGCGTGCGAGTCGCGAAATCGGCTGCGGAGCGCTTGGAAAAGCAGATCGCCACCGGCTCGCCGTTGCCTTCCCAGCCGTGCCGGCAGGCATCCTCGCAAGGACGCGAACACACCCGCCCCAGCACTGCGGGGAAGACGTTGTCGCGCAGATTGATTTCATAGGCTTCGTCGAAGCGGCCGTGGTAAATCGCCTCGAGATAGCCGGGAATGTCGGTGCCGGCCGGGCACGCCGCCTGGCATGGAACATTCTGCCGCAGCCAGTGGAGGTCCTGCGCGGCGTCACTCTCCCCTTCGCGGATGGAAAGCGCGGTAAGAGTCTTGAAATCAGTCGCCATGAGAATCCGTCCAGGGGGACCACCGCCGCTTTCTGCAGTACCGTCTCGCCGGGCTCCGAGGCTAACGCCGCCGCGACGGTCGCGCAATCAGAACAGTCCGATCACCTTGCCGTCGTCGGTGAGATCGATCCTCACCGCCGCGGGCACTTTTGGCAAGCCGGGCATGGTCATGATTTCGCCGCAGACGGCGACCACGAATTCGGCGCCGGCGGACAGACGAACCTCTCGCACATGCAGAGTGTGCCCGGTCGGCGCGCCGCGCAGGCTCGGGTCGCTGGAAAACGAATACTGGGTCTTGGCGATGCACACCGGGAAACGCACGTAACCTTCCTTCTCCAGCTCATCGATTCGCGCCCTCGCCCGGGCCTCGAAGGACACCGCTCCCGCACCGTACACTCTGGTCGCGATCGCCGTGATCTTGTCGACCAGCGTCGCCTCGTCCGGGTAGACGAACCGCATGCCGGTCGTGCCGGACTCGGCCAGCTCGATCACGGCCCGCGCCAGCGTCTCGGCGCCCTTGCCGCCTTCCGCCCAGTGGCACGCGAGCACTGCCGGCACGCCCAGCGCCGCGCAGCGCTGCTCCAGCAGTGCGATCTCGGCCCGGGTGTCGTGGGTGAAATGGTTAATGGAAACCACGCACGGCAAACCGTACACGTCGCGCACGTTGCGCACGTGCCGCTCCAGGTTGGCGAAGCCCTTGTCCAGCGCTTCGAGATTCTCCCGGTTGATCGTCTTGAGATCCGCGCCGCCGTGATACTTGAGGGCGCGAACGGTCGCGACGATGACGCACGCGTCGGGCTTCAGCCCCGCCTTGCGGCACTTGATGTCGACGAACTTCTCCGCGCCGAGATCGGCGCCGAAACCGGCTTCGGTCACGACGTAGTCGCCGAGCTTGAGCGCGGTCTTGGTGGCGATCACCGAATTGCAGCCGTGGGCGATGTTGGCGAACGGGCCGCCGTGGATGACGGCCGGATTGTTCTCCAGTGTCTGCACCAGGTTGGGTTTCGCCGCGTCCTTCAGCAGCACCGCCATGGCGCCCTGGGCGCCGAGGTCCGCCGCCCGCACCGGCTTCTTGTCCCGCGTGTAACCGACCACGATCCGGCCGAGCCGGTGCTTGAGATCGGCCATCGATTCCGCCAGGCAGAGAATCGCCATCACCTCGGAAGCAACCACGATGTCGAAACCGTCCTCGCGCGCAAACCCGTTCGCGTATCCGCCCAGCCCAATCACGATGTGACGCAGCGCGCGGTCGTTCATGTCCACCACCCGCTTCCACGCGACGCGGCGCAGGTCGATCCCGAGATCGTTGCCGTGATGGGCATGGTTGTCCAGCATGGCGGCAAGCAGGTTGTGGGCGAGCGCGATCGCCCCGAAGTCGCCGGTAAAGTGCAGATTGATGTCCTCCATCGGCACGACCTGCGCATGGCCGCCGCCGGCCGCGCCGCCTTTCAGCCCGAACACCGGTCCCATGCTCGGCTCGCGCAGGCAGACGATTGCCTTCCTGCCGATGCGGTTGAGCGCATCGCCCAGCCCGATGGTGGTCGTCGTCTTGCCCTCGCCTGCCGGCGTAGGACTGATCGCGGTGACGAGGACCAGCCTGCCGTTGGGCCGGACGGCAAGGCTCGCGATGCCGTCGAGGGAAATCTTGGCCTTGAACCGTCCGTACGGCTCGAGATGCTGGTCCGGGATCCCGAGCCGCTCGCGGGCGAGGTCGGCAATGGGCTGCATCGTGGCCTGCTGGGCGATTTCGATATCGGATAGCAACTCTCTGTCCTCTTGTTCTGCCGGTATCCGAAACAAAAAAAGCGGCAGCCCTCGCTGCCGCTCTGTTCCGTCCCGCGACAATCAGTTCGTCATCGAGCGGCCGGTATGGCCATCCTCAGGATGCACCAGCGTCGTGCCGCTCGGGCCGATGCCGATGATCTGCAGAATGACCTCTTCGTCCTTTGCGCCGTCGAAGTGATGGGCACCGGCCGGATGTTTCATGAAGCTGCCCGCCTTCAGCGCAACCGTGCCGGCGGGATTGAAGCTGTCCCCGGTGCCGGTGTACCAGGTTCCCTTCAGCACCACCGCATAGCGGTCTTCCGGATGGAAATGCGGACGGGTCATCACCCCGGGTGGAAATTTGACGCGGACGACGTAGATTCCCGGCGCTTTCGGATCGCCCTCGATCACGGCCACCTTTACGCCGTCGTAGCCCGGCATTTCCTTCCACTGCACGTCCTCCGGGTAGATGCGCACGAAGCCCATCTCGTCCTTTTCCGCGCGTGTCAGGGGAGCAAGCACAAGCAACCCGCCTAGAGCAGCGGCAGCCAGCGCCTTCAAACCAATCGACTTCATCAATATCTCCTTGCTTTTTCTTCCGCCGAGTGCAACCGATCGCAGGCGCAAGAGTGTACCACCGCGTGCCCGAGGCAGAAGATTCCGGCCGCGCGTCAGGAGCGCGGTTTCACGAACTTCAGCGTCATGCGATCGGATTCGCCGATCGCGAGATACTTATCCCGATCCTTCTCCCCCAATCGCAGGGTTGGCGGGAGCGTCCAAACGCCTTCCGGATGATCTTTGGTATCGAGCGGGTTGGCATTGATCTCGCTCTTGTTGTCCAACCTGAAGCCGGCTTTCTCGGCCGTCTCGATCACATAGGCCTCGGTCAAGTAACCCGTGTCGATCTGGAGCTGGAATGCTGTGCCGGGCTTCGCCCGATGATCGACTACGCCCAGGACACCGCCCGGCTTGAGCGCCTTGAAAAACGCCGCGAACATGTCGTCCGCCGTGCCCGCTTTGGCCCAGTTATGGACGTTGCGGAAGGTCAAAACCATGTCGGCGCTTGCTGGGGGAGCAACTTGCATGGAACCGGGGGAAAGCACCGAAAGTTTCACCGCAACGTAGATCTCGGGATTCGCTGCGAGCTTTGCCCGATAGTCCCGATCCATGACCCGGAGGAATTCAGGCGAGCGGTCGGTGATCTTGAACACTGCCGCGTACAGCGTGCCATTTGTTTTCAGTACCGGGGCCAGGATTTCGGTGTACCAACCGGCGCCAGGGGTGATCTCGACTACCGTCATGTCCGGTCGCAACCCGAAGAACAACAGCGTTTCCTTCGGGTGACGATACCGATCCCGCGCCTTGTTCGCCTCGGAGCGGTGGGCGCCGACCATGGCCTTGTCGATCAGCGATTCGATGTCCGCCGCTATGGCAGCCGCAGCGAGCATGGCTCCGGCAGCCAGTGTTGCCGCGGTCCGTGCCAGCATTCCGATTCTGCTGTCCATGTTTCCTCCGCGCTCGGGCCGGTTCAAGAATTCGTCAAGGCTGCTGCAGCCGGTATTGCAGTTCCTGATTCTGAATTTTCCGCCACAGGTCGTACGCCTGGTCGCTACGATTCTCCAGCAGATTGCGAATTGGAACGCTCCCCGGTTGCGGATCGGGAAGGTTGGCTTCGCGGCTTTGGTGTTCCAGCAAGCGGTGCCAACGGGCGTCTTGGTGCGCCGCATCTTCCATCTTCTGCGCCCCTTCAACCGGGACCGCATCCAGCCTCGCAGGCGGCAGCGATGGCCGCGGCTCCGCGTTGTGTTTGAGCTGCCCTTCGCTCATGTCACGTAGCGTTTCGGCGCGCTCGATTTGCGCCGCAGTTGGGTCGCCGCCCCTGACTGAACCCGCCGCGGCGATCGTAAGCCAGAGTACCGCCCGGCATGTCGCCACCAGGCCTCTTCGATCGAAGCGTAACGGTCTGTTCCAGAATCTGTCCATGTCTGACGCGTGACCGTCAAACTCCAGGAGCGTTCATTGAGTCCATTACATCGCGAAACGAGGGCAAGCAGCTCCTTATATGCGGGAAAAGAATCCCTTAGCGATATTTATCGCAGTTCCATATGAGCTAATACTGCTTAGCACAATTATTGCTGCGTCCGTTATCTAGAGGATAATATAATTTTCGTTTAAACAGTCTCATATTCGTAAACTGCGCTGCATCAATCTGCCCTGAAGGATTTGCTCATGAAGCACATGCTCCGAAACCTTACCCATTGGTTCGAGACCCGGGAGTCCCGTGAGCTCGAGCGCCACCTGTCGCAAGCACCGAGCATCGCAGAGGTAGAGCACCGGGGCCGCGAGTGGGACTCCCGTCGGCGCCATACCCTTCGCCTGCCGTAATCTATCGGCCGCCCGACATGCGCGGCCATCCGATCAATCTCGCGCTGCAAGGCGGCGGCGCCCTCGGGGCGTTGACATGGGGCGTGCTCGACCGCCTGCTGGAAGAGCCTGACCTCGCAATCGAGGGCGTCAGCGGCAGCAGCGCGGGAGCCATGAATGCTGTCGCGCTCGCTCACGGGCTGACCACCGGCGGAGCGGAGGGCGCCCGGCAGACGCTCGATGCGTTCTGGACCGCGGTCGGAAACGCTTCCTATCCGATCTCCGGAGCCTTGTCGGAAGGACCGCCGGCCGGCTTGGTCCCGTCGCCGTCGAAGTTCCTCCTGGGGCTGAGCCGGTTTTTTTCTCCCTATCAGCTCAACCCGTTCGACATCAATCCGCTGCGCTCGATTGTAGAACGGCTGTTCGACTTCGAGCGGCTGCGCCGGCGGTGTCCCATCAAGCTTTTCATCGGCGCAACCCGGGTGCGCTCCGGCGCGCTGCGCATCTTTACCACCGGCGAACTCACGGCGGACCATCTGCTCGCGTCAGCGTGCCTGCCGGCGCTCAGCCATGCGGTAGAGATCGACGGCGATGCGTACTGGGACGGCGCCTACGCGGGAAATCCCGCGCTGTATCCCTTGATTCACCGATGCAGGAGCGCGGACATCGTGGTCGTGATGCTGCAGCCGCTGAACCGCCCCGGCCTGCCCACGACGGCCGAAGGCATACGCAACCGGATCGCTGAAATCAACCTCAACGCAACATTCCTGCGCGAAATGCGCAGCATCTGGCTCGCCCGCCAACAGGCGCTGCGCAGCCTGCTGCCCTTCGGACGACTCGAGCGACGGTTGCGGGCGCTGCGCTTTCACCTCGTCGAGATGGAAGATCTGGTCAGCAAGCTGAGAACCGAGAAAAGCCTGAACGCAAGCCTGCCCTTCCTCCTGCGACTGCGAGACGAAGGCCGGGCGCGAGCGCACGCCTGGCTGAGAAACGAAGCGTCCCGGGTAGGCCGCCGCGCCACCCTGGATCTCGCCCGCCTGTTCGCCTGAGCGCGGAACCTCAGGCAGCCATGCCCGTGCGGAGCATTCCCTGCGTCTCGATGAAGCGCACGATCTGGCCGAGTCCCTGACCGGTCTTGAGATTGCTGAACACGAAGGGCCGATCGCCGCGCATCTTCTTCGTGTCGCGCTCCATCACCTCCAAAGAAGCACCGACCATCGGCGCGAGATCGATCTTGTTGATGACGAGCAGGTCGGACTTCATGATGCCGGGCCCGCCCTTGCGCGGGATCTTGTCGCCGGCCGCCACATCGATCACGTACAGCGTCAGATCGGACAGTTCAGGCGAGAACGTCGCCGCCAGATTGTCCCCACCGCTTTCCACGAACACCACATCGAGGTTCTTGAACGTGTCGGTAAGCCGGGATACCGCCTCCAGATTGGCCGAAGCGTCCTCGCGGATCGCGGTGTGCGGGCAGCCGCCGGTCTCGACGCCGATGATCCGTTCCGGCGCCAGCGCTTCGTGGCGCACCAGGAACTGCGCGTCTTCCTGGGTGTAGATGTCGTTGGTCACCACCGCGACCTGGTAGCGATCGCGCAGCGCAAGGCACAACGAGAGCGTAAGCGCCGTCTTTCCCGAGCCTACCGGCCCGCCGATTCCCACCCGCAGAGGTTGCTTGATCATCACTGTCTCCTGAAAAGACAAAGCGCCTTAAGGCCACGAGCGTACAGGGAAAGAGCGAAGCCTGACCGCCAGGTACCCCAAGGGCACCAAGAAAAACGGAAGCCCTGTTCGGACCTTGTGCAGGCCCCGGTGTTCCCGGTGGCATGACGGTTGAACAGTTTCTTCCGCGTGGCCGTCACGATCTGAACAATCTGGTGTACTGGGTCTCGTGGCGGCTGCTCGCGATCGCGTAGAGCGGCGCGAAATTCGACATGGATTCTTCGCCGGTGCGCATCGCGACCTCCACCGCGTGCGAAAGTGCGGGCGTGAGCCAAGCCAGAATGCGTTGGCCTGCGCTCTGTCCGAGCGGGACCAGCTTGATCGCTGCGGTTACCTGGTTCTCCGCCCAGGACCAGGCGTAGCCCATTGCCGTGTCACCGGCGGGGATCTCCCAGATTGCAGCAGCAAACGCAAACGCGGCCGGGAATGCGAGGTTTTCGATGCCGTCGAATTCGGCGAGCGCCGGCGGTTTGCAGTCCCCCGCCGCGCCGAGCGCAGTACGAAGCGCACCGCCCATTTGCAGCGTCTCGGCGCGAAGCTCCTGCGTTTCGCGCGACGCCAGATATTCCGCGTTGAGCGAGCCAAACCGGACAAAGTCCCCGACTGCGCTCGCTTCCCGCATCCGAAGCAGCAACGGCAGCTCGAAGCGCGCCATATTTCCCGCCACAAGCGAGCCAATCCAGCCGCGCGCGGTCAGCTCGTCACGCACCGCGCCGCTATCAACCGCCCACTCCAGCCCCTGCGAATAGCCGAACGCCCCCACCGGCAGTGCCGGGCTCGCCAACCGCAGCAATCTCGCGAGCGCGACCAGGTTCATTTTCCGGATGCGCCCGTTCGATGGGCTCCAAGCTCGTGGATGATGCCCTGGTGCCCCGGCGAGCCGTCGTGATGACGGTGACCGCCATAGGCGCCGACCTCGGGCTCGAACGGCGCCTCGATCACCTCGACCGTCGCGCCCAATCCCTCGGCCATTTGCCGCAGCACATAGTCGTCGAGGATACGCACCCAGCCCTTCCCAACCTGCAGCGGGACATGGCGATTGCCGAGATGGTAGGTCACCCGCAGCAGCGCCTCCGCGTCCGGGCAGGTGATGTGCAGCACCCGCTCCGGCTGCGCGACCACCTTCAGTACGCGGCCGTCTTCCGCCTGCAGGCAGTCGCCGTTGCGCAGGATCTGGCCGCGTTCGAGGAAAAGTCCCACTTCCTCGCCGGTGCGAAGTTTCGTGCGCAATCGGCTCTTCTGCCGCAGTTCGAACGGCAAGGCGAGTTCCGCGTCGTGATGCAGTCTCGGTTCCAACCGCCGTGAAACGATCAGCATGCTCAGAAGAGGAAGTAGCGCTGCGCCATCGGCAGGACCTTTGCGGGGTCGCAGGTCAGCAGCCGTCCGTCGGCCCGCACCGCGTAATTCTGTGGGTCCACCTCGATTTTCGGCCGGTAGTCGTTGAGCCGGAGATCGTTCTTCGAGATGTTGCGGGTGTTGGCGACCGCCGCCAGCGGCTTGGACAGCCCGAGCTTGCGACCGACATCGGACTCCAGCGCCGCCGCGGAAACGAAGCTCACCGAGGACTGCGCGCACGATCCGCCGAAAGCGCCGAACATCGGGCGGTAGTGCACCGGCTGCGGGGTCGGGATCGATGCGTTCGGATCGCCCATCGCCGCTGCGGCGATCACGCCGCCCTTGAGGATGAGGGAGGGTTTGACGCCGAAGAAGGCCGGTTTCCACAGGACGAGATCGGCGAGCTTGCCGATTTCCACGGAACCGACCTCATGCGCGATGCCGTGGGTAATGGCGGGGTTGATGGTGTACTTGGCCACGTAGCGCCGGACGCGGAAATTGTCGGCGCCTGCATCGTCCTCCTGCAGCGGGCCGCGCTGCACTTTCATCTTGTGCGCCGTCTGCCAGCACCGGGTGATCACTTCGCCCACCCGGCCCATCGCCTGGGAGTCGCTGGAAATCATGCTGAAGGCGCCGAGGTCGTGCAGGATGTCTTCGGCCGCGATCGTCTCCTTGCGAATGCGCGATTCGGCGAATGCCACGTCTTCCGCAATCGATGGATCGAGATGGTGGCAGACCATCAGCATGTCCAGATGCTCGTCGATGGTGTTGACCGTATAGGGTCGCGTCGGGTTGGTCGACGAGGGCAGGACGTTGCGTTCGCCGCAGACGCGGATGATGTCGGGAGCATGACCGCCGCCCGCACCCTCCGTATGGTAGGTGTGAATCGCGCGTCCCTTGAATGCCGCGATCGTATTCTCGACGAATCCAGACTCGTTCAGCGTGTCGGTGTGGATCGCCACTTGTACGTCCATTTCTTCCGCCACCGCCAGGCAATTGTCGATCGCCGCCGGCGTGGTGCCCCAGTCCTCGTGCAACTTGAGGCCCATCGCCCCGGCCGCGATCTGCTCGCGCAACGGCAGGCGCAGACTCGCATTACCCTTGCCCAGAAAACCGAAATTCATCGGAAACGCATCCGCCGCCTGCAGCATGCGGCCGATGTGCCAGGGACCCGGGGTGCAAGTCGTCGCGCTCGTCCCGGCGGCGGGCCCGGTGCCGCCGCCGATCATCGTCGTGATCCCCGACATCAGCGCCTCTTCGATCTGCTGCGGGCAGATGAAGTGGATATGGCTGTCGATGCCTCCCGCAGTCAAGATCGCGCCCTCGCCGGCGATGATCTCGGTCGCGGCGCCGATCACGATGTCCACGCCCGGCTGCACGTCCGGATTGCCTGCCTTGCCGATGCCGCTGATACGGCCATTCTTGATGCCGACATCCGCCTTGGCGACGCCCCAGTAGTCGACGATCAGCGCGTTGGTGATCACGGTGTCGGCCACCTCGAACGCCCGGCGCTGGCTCTGCCCCATCCCGTCGCGGATGACCTTGCCGCCGCCGAACTTCACCTCCTCGCCATAGATCGTGTGATCCTTCTCGACCTCGATCCAGAGCTCGGTATCGGCGAGCCGTACGCGATCCCCCGTCGTGGGACCGAACATTTCGACGTACGCCTGCCTCGAGACTTTTTTTGCCATCAGAGTTTCCCCATCACCTTGCCCTGGAAGCCGTACACCGCCCTCGCGCCAGCCAGTTCGACCAGTTCCACGGTGCGCGTCTGGCCCGGTTCGAACCGTACCGCGGTGCCTGCCGGAATGTTCAGTCGATAGCCGCGCGCCTGGTCGCGCTCGAAACGAAGCGCCTCGTTGGTTTCGTAGAAATGATAATGCGACCCGACCTGGATCGGCCGGTCGCCGGTGTTTGCCACCACGAGCGTCACGATCTTCCTGCCGACATTGAGTTCGATCTCGCCGTTCTTAACCTTGATCTCGCCTGGAATCATGGAACCCTCGCATCTGCATCAAACGATCGGGTTGTGGACGGTCACGAGCTTGGTCCCGTCGGGAAAGGTCGCTTCGACCTGAATCTCCGGGATCATCTCCGGCACGCCCTCCATGACATCGTCTCGCGCCAGCAAAGTCGTGCCGAAGGACATCAACTCGGCCACGCTCCTGCCATCGCGCGCGCCCTCCAGAATCGCGGCGCAGATGTAAGCCACGGCCTCTGGGTAATTGAGCTTCAAACCGCGCGCTTTGCGCCGCTCCGCCAGCAAGGCGGCGGTGAAGATTAGCAGCTTGTCCTTCTCTCTAGGTGTTAATTCCAAAGACCTCCTCCTTTGCCTCCAGCGTCCGATTTCAGGTCGCCCAGATCCTCGGCACCAACGCCATGCGCCGCACATACCATGGACGCAATATCGCCCACAGCGAGGTGAAGAGCGACCGCCCCTGCTCGACCCGATCTCCAACCCAGCGCGCCACGAATACCTCGCCCATCGCGGTCACGCCGCTCATCGGGATACCCTCTACCGCTTCACGTGCGCGCTCGATGACTGCTCGGTCCGGCGTCGAGCCGGCGACGATCAATGTTCCATAAGCACAATGCCCTTCGAGGCCCGTGCTTGCGGCAAGCGCGGGCGCCCCGGGCTCCAGGCAGGCCCGTTCGCGAAACAGGGTACGTCCGGACTTGCGAACCGCCACGCTCTGGCGCACGGATCCGGAGCGGAAAGGCGCATCGCTCTCCGGCCGCCCCAGGCAGGTCAGCTCCCAGCCGCAATACACGGCGCCCTCGCAGAGATCGACTTCGAGATGCATCGCGGCATGCGCACCATCGAACACGATGTTCTCCTGCGGCAGCCACTCGCAGACACCGGCACGATCCACCGCGATGCGAATCCTCTGCGCGGAAGCGCGCTCGTAGCCGCGGTACCACTTGCCCGCGCCCGGCGTGGTCAGCTGCGCGTGCGCCTCGGCGCCGACCGAGATCTCGATTTCGAGCGTATCCCCTCCGGCGATTCCGCCCGGCGGGTGCACCACCACCCCCTGACACACCGCCGGCCCTTCCGGATAGAACGGCCGTTGCAGCACCAGCGGCCCCTCGTGTCCTCTGCGGGTCAGCCGCGTGCACCCAGCTCTGTACTCGAACCCGAGACTGAGTCGCGCACGCCATTCCTCGGCCGGCATCGGCGACGCCGGCTTCATACCGAGAGATAAGCCCTGACGTTATCAGAATCCATGCTCTCGCCGCGCCCGCTCGCGACCACCTCGCCCCGCCGCAGAACAAGATAGTTGTCGGCAAGCTCGCGCGCGAAGTCGTAGTACTGCTCAACGAGCAGGATCGCCATGTCGCCGCGCTGCGCCAGTTCACGGATGACGCGCTCGATCTCCTTGATGATCGAGGGTTGAATCCCCTCGGTGGGTTCGTCCAGGATCAGCAGCTTGGGCCGCGTCGCCAGCGCGCGGCCGATGGCGAGCTGCTGCTGCTGCCCGCCCGAGAGGTCGCCGCCACGACGGTGCAGCATGGACTTCAGGACCGGAAACATGTCGAAAATCTCGGCTGGAAGATCAGCGGCCGCCCCGTTCCCCTTTGACGCGAGCCCCATCCGCAGATTCTCTTCGACGGTGAGCCGCGGAAAGATCTCCCGCCCCTGCGGCACGTAACCCATTCCCAGCCGCACCCGCGCATGCGGCGCAAGTCTGCTCACCTCCATCCCGTCCAGCACGATTTTCCCGCTCGCGACAGGCACGACGCCCATCAGGCATTTTAGCAGCGTGGTCTTGCCCACGCCGTTGCGGCCGAGCAGCGCCGTCACCGTGCCGCCCGCCGCTTCGAAGGACACGTCGCGCAGCGTACGGCTCGAGCCGTAGTACTGGTCGAGATTTTCCACGCGCAGCATCACCTCACCCCCGCCCTCTCCCCGCTACGCGCGGAGCGGCAGCCTGACACGCGGGCGCGCACGGTTCCTGCAGAGTTTCATCATCTTTCCCGCCGCCCTCCCGGCAGCGGAACGGGACGGGAAGGTCCTTATCGTCCAAGGTAGACCTCGATCACCCGCTGGTCGGCCTGGATCGCCTCCATCGGGCCTTCTGCCAGCACCGCGCCTTCGTGCAACACGGTCACCGTCGCCGCGATCCGGCCAATGAATTCCATGTCGTGCTCGACCACGATGATAGAGCGGTCGCCACCGGCAAGCGACTTGAGCAACGTGGCTGTCCTCGTCGTTTCCTCGTCCGTCATGCCGGCTACCGGCTCGTCGAGCAACAGCAACTTCGGCTCCTGCATGAGCAGCATGCCGATTTCCAACCACTGCTTCTGGCCGTGCGACAGCAGGCCTGCCAGGCGGTCGGCCTGATCCATCAGATTGATCAACTCCAGCGTTTCGCCGATGCGATCGAGCTGGGAGTCGGTCAAATGCGCTCGAACGCTTGCCCGGACGCGCTTGTCGGTCTTCATCGCCAGCTCGAGATTCTCGAACACCGAGTGGTTCTCGAACACGGTGGGCTTCTGAAACTTCCGCCCGATGCCAGCATGCGCGATTTCTGCCTCGGTGAGCCGGGCAAGGTCGATCGACTGTCCGAAGAAGGCGCTGCCCTGGTCGGGACGCGTCTTGCCGGTGATGACGTCCATCATGGTGGTCTTTCCGGCGCCGTTCGGGCCGATCACGCAGCGCAGCTCTCCCGCCTCGACGGTAAGCGTGAGCCTGTCGAGCGCCTTGAAGCCATCGAAGCTGACCGTGATGTCTTCGAGGTACAGGATCGGGCCATGCGAGACGTCTACCCCCTCCGTGGCGAGGTGCCCGAGGCCGGTCGGCGCACCGCTCGGAACGAAGCCGCCGTCGCTCGCCGCCGTCATCTGCGCCACTGCCTGAGCTGCGCCGCGAGACCGACCAGGCCCTTGGGCAGGAACAGCGTCACCAGAATGAACAGCAGCCCGAGGAAGAACAGCCAGTATTCCGGAAACGTCTGGGTGAAAAAGCTTTTCGCGCCATTGACCGCTGCCGCGCCGAGCAGTGGGCCGAGCAGCGTTCCGCGCCCGCCCACCGCCACCCACACCGCGATCTCGATCGAGTTCGCCGGCGACATCTCGCTCGGATTGATGATGCCCACCTGGGGCACGTACAGGGCCCCGGCGATGCCGCACAGCACGGCGGACAGCGTCCAGACGAAGAGCTTGTACCAGAGCGGGTTGTAGCCGGAGAACATCAGGCGCGACTCGGAATCGCGGATCGCGGTCAATACCCTCCCGACCTTGGACCGCACCAGGTAGCGCGTCGTCGCGACCGCGCCGATCAGCGCCAGCGCGGTGAGCCCGAACAACACCGCTCGCGTCGGCGGCACGGTGATCGGGTATCCCAATATGCGCTTGAAATCAGTAAAGCCGTTGTTGCCGCCGAAACCGGTCTCGTTACGGAAGAAAAGCAGCATGAAGGCGAAGGTCAACGCCTGGGTGATGATGGAGAAGTAGACGCCCTTGATGCGGGAGCGAAATGCGAAGAAGCCGAACACGAACGCAAGCAGCGCCGGGACCACAATCACCAGCAGCGCGGACCACCAGAAATGCTCGGACCCGGTCCACTGCCAGGGAAACTTCTTCCAGTCCAGAAAGACCATGAAATCCGGCAGCTCGCTCTGATACTGACCGTCACGGCCGATCTGGCGCATGAGATACATGCCGAAGGCGTAGCCCCCGAGAGCGAAAAACAGGCCGTGTCCGAGCGACAGGATGCCGGTGTATCCCCAGACGAGGTTCACTGCACAGGCGACGATGCAGTAGCACAGGATCTTGCCGACCAGCGTCACCATGTAGGCCGAGAGATGGAACGGGCTGCCTTCCGGCACGAAGACGTAGAGGAACGGCACCACGACGAACGCGACGACGGCAAATGCGGCGATCGCCGCCCAACCGGTCGCGGTGAACAGCGGTTCGACGCGCGGCACGTATCGCATGGCAAGCTGCTCAGGCTTCAACGGCGCGCCCCTTCAACGCAAACAGACCCTGCGGACGCTTCTGGATAAAGGCGATGATCAACACCAGGATCAGGATCTTGGTCAGCACCGCGCCAATGTGCGGCTCGATGAATTTCGACAGCACGCCCAGACCGAGGGCGGCGTACACCGTGCCCGCGAGCTGTCCCACCCCGCCGAGCACCACCACCATGAACGAGTCGATGATGTACGCCTGTCCGAGGTCGGGGCCGACATTGCCGATCTGCGACAGCGCGACACCCGCCAGCCCCGCAATTCCCGACCCGAGGCCGAAAGCGAGCAGATCTACGCGGCCGGTGGATACACCCATGCATGCCGCCATGGTCCGGTTCTGCGTGACGCCGCGGATGAACAGCCCGAGGCGGGTGCGCGCGAGCATCAGCCACATCAGCAACAGGACGAAGAGCGAGAAGCCGATGATGACGATGCGGTTGTACGGCATCACCACGTTGGCGAACTCGAGACCTCCCGACATCCAGCTCGGGTTGGCGACCTCCACGTTCTGGGCGCCGAAAATCTGCCGCACGAGCTGAATCAGGAACAGGCTGATGCCCCAGGTGGCAAGCAGCGTTTCCAGCGGGCGCCCATACAGCCAGCGGATCACCGTTCGCTCCAGCGCCATGCCGACCAGCGCAGCGGACAAGAACGCAACCGGGATCGCGGCGACCACGTACCAGTCGATCGCCCCCGGATACTGGCTCTTGAACACCTGCTGCGTGACGTAGGTTGCATAGGCGCCGATCATCAGCATTTCGCCGTGCGCCATGTTGATGACACCCAACAGCCCGTAGGTAATCGCCAGGCCGAGCGCCACCAGCAGCAGGATGCTGCCCAGGGACAATCCGCTGAAGAAGCGACCGAAGTAGTCGATCAGCGCGAGCCGGCGGTCGATCGAACGCAGCGCCGATTCCACCGCCTCGCGCACCGCGGCGTCCGGCTCGGTCGGCCTGCCGGCCGCATCCGGGTCGAGCATCCGTTGCAGTATCATGCGCACCCGCGCCTGGCCGCTTCGGGTGAGTGTTTGTGCCGCGACAAGGCGGACTTTCGGGTCGGCGCTCCTGAGGTCCAGAACCGCCTTGGTCTGCTCGAGAGACTTCCGGATCTGAGGATCGCTCTCCTTGCCGAGGGCTTTTTCGATCAGCGGCCCGAGCTTGGGATCCTCGGTCGACTCGATCGCCTTGGCCGAGGCGAGCCGCGTGTCGCGGTCCGGAGAGAGCAGCTTGAGCGCGCCTACAACGGTATCGAGTTTCGCGCGCATGCGATTGTTCACCACCACCGGGTTCAGGTTTTCCGGCGCAGGCTCGATGGGTTGGAGCGAAACTGCATCCAGAACCCCGTCCTTTACGATGACCACCCGCCCGTCGGTGGTGACGTTCACTTCGCCGTCGGCAAGTGCCTGCAGAAGCGTGAGCGTCGCATCATCTGCCGTGGCGGCCAGCGTATCGATCGCCTCGAACTTTGCGTCGAGATCATCACTCGCCAGCTTCGCGACTGCCGTCGCGTCCACCGCATAAACCGCTTCGCACGGGATGAGTACCGCAGCAAGCAGCAGCGCGCCCCAGATCAGACGCACGAGTCCTCCCGTCAAGTAGCGTGTGCGCTCCAAAAAAAGGCCTGCGGCGACGAAGTGTTGCCCGACCGCAGGCCCTGCCCTGACTCACCTCCGGATCTTCCGGCGGCCGAGCCGGCGCCGCCGGAGCGCGATGCGATTCAGAGATTCTGCTTGCCCTCGTTGCCCGCAATGAACGGGCTCCATGGTTGCGCGCGGATCGGCTTGTCGGTCTTCCAGACCACCTGGAACTGACCGTTGGGAAGGATCTCGCCGATCATCACCGGCTTGTGCAGGTGATGGTTGGTCTTGTCCATCGCCAGCGTGAAGCCAGACGGCGCCTTGAAGGTCTGCCCCGCCACGGCCGCGCGCACCTTGTCGACGTCCGTGCTGCCGGCCTTCTTCACCGCCTGCGCCCACATGTGGATGCCGACGTAGGTTGCTTCCATCGGGTCGTTCGTCACCACGGTGTCGAGATTCGGGACCTTGTTTTTCTTGGCCCAATCCTTGTACATCTTGATGAACGCGGTGTTGACCGGGTTCTTCACCGACATGAAGTAGTTCCACGCGGCAAGGTGGCCGACCAGAGGCTTGGTATCGATGCCGCGCAACTCTTCCTCGCCGACCGAGAACGCAACCACCGGCACGTCGGTCGCCTTCAGCCCCGCGTTTCCGAGCTCCTTGTAGAACGGTACGTTGGAGTCGCCGTTGATGGTCGAGATCACCGCCGTCTTGCCGCCGGCGGCGAACTTCTTGATGTTCGCCACAATGGTCTGGTAGTCGCTGTGGCCGAAGGGCGTGTAGACCTCCTCGATGTCGGCATCGGCCACCCCCTTCGAGTGCAGGAAGGCGCGCAGGATCTTGTTGGTCGTGCGTGGATAGACGTAGTCGGTGCCGAGCAGGAAGAAGCGCTTGGCGCCGCCGCCCTCCGCGCTCATCAGGTATTCCACCGCCGGAATCGCCTGCTGGTTGGGCGCGGCGCCAGTGTAGAACACGTTCTTGGACAGCTCTTCGCCCTCGTACTGCACCGGATAGAAGAGCAGTCCGTTCAGCTCTTCGAAAACCGGCAGGACCGACTTGCGCGATACCGAGGTCCAGCAGCCGAATACCACGGCGACCTTGTCCTGGGTCAGGAGCTGGCGGGCTTTTTCCGCGAACAACGGCCAGTTGGAAGCCGGGTCGACCACCACCGGTTCGAGCTTCTTGCCGAGCACGCCGCCCTTGGCGTTGATCTCCTCGATCGTCATCAGCGCCACGTTCTTCAGCGCGGTTTCGGAGATCGCCATGGTGCCGGACAGCGAGTGCAGGATACCGACCTTGATCGTATCGGCTGCCCAGGCCTGCGCGCCCAGCAGACCGCTTGCTCCGATTGCGAGTGCAACTGTGGATTGGAGGAACTGCTTGCGATTCATTTGCTCCCCTTTATATATATGGACGAGTGAAAAAAAATCGGGACGACGGTGCCGACAGAGCATTTCGATGAGTCGCTTGCGTTCAAGGCAAGGCACCGAGCACGTCGCGCAAGCGATTTCGCAACAAGCGTGCCACGCGTTTTGGCGATATTCGTTCTTCCTGGATTTCATGCCGTTATTTTCAAAAAAGAACGGGTTGGAGAGGAAAGCGCGCAGGATGCGCGCCGATGGTGCACGGCGGATGGGCGCACCGCGGCTGTGCGCGTATTGGGGGCGATGCACCGAAACGGACGAATCGAGATGGCCGGCGATGCGGTCTTGCTTGGCAAAATCGGATGACTGTATATAATTACAGTACAGAGGAGAGCTTCCATGGAAGAACTGACCTCCCGACAAGCCGAGGTATTGCAGATGATCCGGGAATTCGTGCAATCCACCGGCTTCCCGCCCACGCGCGCGGAGATCGCGCGCGAGCTCGGCTTCCGTTCGCTCAATGCGGCGGAGGACCATCTCAAGGCGCTGGCCCGCAAGGGGTTTCTCGAAATGATGCCCGGCGCTTCGCGCGGACTGCGCCTCGCCGAGGGCAGCGGGCTGCCCATCGTCGGGCGGGTAGCCGCCGGCAGTCCGATCCTGGCCGAAGCGCACATCCAGGGCCGGGTGCAACTCGACCCGCTGCTATTCAAGCCGCGGGCGGATTACCTGCTCAAGGTACGCGGCATGAGCATGCGCGATGCCGGCATCCTCGACGGCGACCTGCTCGCTGTGCATCGGATGCCAGAAGCCCGTTCCGGTCAGATCGTGGTCGCGCGCATGAACGACGAGGTCACCGTCAAGCGCCTGCGCCGGCAAGGCAGCCAGGTGCTGCTGCTGCCCGAGAACCCGGAATTCACGCCCATATATGTGGACCCGCGGCGCGACAGGTTCGCCATCGAGGGATTGGCAGTCGGGCTGATCCGCAACGGAAGAATTGCTTGAGGCAGTCAAAGAACCCCGGGCGCGACCGGGGACGCAGAAGACGCGGTGACAAGGCGAAACATCGCTCCAGGGGATCTGCTCTGCGGCCGATGATTTCGTTCTCGATTTCCTTTTCTTGACGGAGGGAGCCATGGAACGTGAAAAGACGCTCGAGATTCTCAAGACCCTGGCCGACGGCATCGATCCCAACACCGGGGAACGGTTTCCGGCGGGCAGCGCCTACCAGCACGCGGACACCGTCCGGGCGCTCTACTGCGCAATCCGCGCGATGGAAGGCACGACCCAGATGAAACCGGGCGCGCAGCCGAAGCAGGCTCCGGAAAACGCAGGGCGCCCCTGGTCCGAAGAAGAGGATGCGCGGCTCGGCAAGGCCTTCGATGGGGGCAAATCCGTCGACGAACTCGCCGAGGCCCACAAGAGGAGCAAATGGGCGATCGAGTCGCGGCTTGTGCGCCTGGGGAAAATCGCCGCGCCGCCATCCGGCTTCACGCCCCGCCAGCCGCGGGGAAGTGCAGCGGCCGCCGGAGCGCGGGGCTGACGGGAAGACAGGGCCCGCCGCAGCCGGAATCCGGCTGCCTGGGTAGCGCCCCGATGTCCTCGCTTTCTGCGCCATGGCTGCGGCATCGTCTCTCGATCTTCTGCTCCAGAACGCTGTCCTCTGGCGCGGGAACGAACAGTCCCGCGCCGCCACACCTGGCGTCGCCTCGGATTTTGCCGCGCTCGACGAAAAGCTCGGCGGCTGGCCGATCGGCGCGGTGGTCGAGCTGATTTTGCAGCGCGAAGGCGTCGGCGAGCTTTCCATCCTGCTACCCGCTCTCGCGCGGCTGTCCGGGGACGAGCGCTGGATCGCGTTCGTCAATCCCCCCTATATTCCTTATGCACCGGCGCTCGCCGCGGCCGGCGTGGACATCGCGAAGCTGGTCGTGGTCCGCGCGAAGACCGGCCAGGACGCGTTGTGGGCGATGGAGCAGTCGCTGCGCTCGGGGGCATGCAGCGCGGCGCTTTGCTGGCCCCGCTCCGTCACCGAGCAGGCGATCCGCAGGCTGCAGCTCGCTGCGGAAACCGGTCCGGCGCTGGCGGTCTGTTTCACTGTCTGTGGTGCGGCTCCGCGCACTTCTCTCAGCCCCTACCGGCTGCGCGTGGACGCGTATGCGCGCGGCACGCGAGTGGAAATTCTCAAGCGCCGCGGCGGTGCCGTGAACGCACCGGTGCACCTCGAAAATGTTGTGGCTTTGCCTGGATTTCCCGCGCCTGTCGCTGGAAGTGTTTCCGCGGGCAGGCACGTCGCCTGACGCGCTTGTCGTCTCGGGTGGCGGCAGCCGCCCCGCAGTCGTCGCATGCGACGCGCGCGCGGCGAGCAGCGGCATCCGGCCCGGCATGGCGGTGTCTGCGGCCTACGCGGCTGCGCCCCGGATCCTGGTGCGCGATCGCGATATCCGCGAGGAACAGCGCGCGCTGGAAGCCACCGCGCTGTGGGCGCTGCAGTTCACTTCCCGCGTCGGACTGGCGCCGCCGACCTCGTTGCTGCTCGAAATCGGCTGCAGCCTGAAGCTGTTCGGCGGGCTCGACGCCTTGCGTGCGCGGATACGCGAAGCGGCCGCGCAACTGGGCTTCGACGCGGTGACCGCCGTCGCACCCACGCCGCGCGGCGCGCAATGGCTCGCCCGCGCCGGCCTGGACCTCGCAATCGAGGATACGGTTTCGCTGCACCGTCACCTGAGCCGGCTGCCGCTCGATATGGTCGAGGTCGAGCCCGATACGCTCGACTCGCTCGATCGAATGGGCATACGCACCGTCGGAGAATGCCTGGGCCTGCCGCGCGACGGACTGGCGCGGCGGTTCGGCCAGACGCTGCTCGACGCTTTGGACCGCGCGCTCGGAAAGCTCCCGGATCCGGTGTCGCCCTTCGTCCCGCCGGTGCGGTTCGCCGCGAGCCTCGTATTGCCCTCCCCGGTCACCGAGGTCGAGGCGCTGCTCTTTGCCGCGCACCGGCTGATCCTGCAGATGGCAGGGTACCTGTCCGCCCGCAACGCCGGTGTCATGCGATTGAAGCTCGCATTGAGGGGCGAAGACCGCGGACAGACCGACGCGATCGTCGCGCTCTCGGTGCCGAGCCGCGACCCGAGGCACCTCGTCAATCTGCTGCGCGAACGCCTGTCCTCGATTGCGCCGCCGGGCCGGATCGAGTCGGTTGCACTCGAAGCGCTCGAGATCACCCAGCTCGCGCCGCGCAATTTTTCCTTTTTCCCCGACCGGGAGCAGTCGCACGAGGAACGCGCCGCGCTGGTGGAGAAGCTGCGCGCGAGGCTCGGCGAGGACGCCGTCCACGGGCTCTCGCTCTACCCCGACGCGCGGCCGGAGCTTGCCTGGCGCGAAGCCGAGCCCGGCACCGCGACGGAACCTGTCCTGCGCCTGCCGCGGCCGACATGGCTGCTCGCGCGCCCCCGGCCGCTCGCAACACGGGACGGGCAACCCTGGCTGGGCGGCGCGCTCGCCTTGCTCGACGGGCCGGAGCGCATCGAATCCGGCTGGTGGAACGGCAACGACGTGCAGCGCGATTACTTCGTTGCGCGCGATGCCTGCGGCGCGACGTTCTGGATCTACCGCGAACGCGCACAGCCGGGTGGATGGTTCCTGCACGGGGTGTTCGCCTGACGAGTAGCCGATGCCTGCCGCCTACGCCGAGCTGCACTGCCTGAGCAATTTCACTTTTCTTCGCGGCGCCTCGCATCCCGAAGAGCTGGTCGCGCGCGCGACGGAACTCGGCTACTCGGCGCTCGCGATCACCGACGAGTGCTCGATGGCCGGCGTGGTGCGCGCGCATGTCGCGGCGAGCCGGGTCGGGCTCAAGCTCATCATCGGGACCGAATTGGCGCTGGAAGACGGGCCGAAGCTCGTCCTGCTGGCGCGCAACCGCGAGGGCTACGGCAACCTCTGCGCGCTGGTCACCAGGGGCCGGCGCGCCGCGAAGAAAGGCGCCTACCGCCTGCTGCGCGCCGACCTCGATGGCGGCGTTCCCGACTGCCTCGCACTCTGGCTGCCGGCGGAAGAAGAAGCCGTAGAGACCGGCCGCTGGCTCGCAGAGCGCTTTCCCGGCCGTCTGTGGATCGCGGTCAAGCTGCTCGCGAACAGCGGCGACCGGAGGCAGCTCGAACGGCTGCAATCGCTGGGCAGAACACTCGGGCTACCGTGCACGGCGAGCGGGGACGTACACATGCATGTGCGCGAACGCCGCAGGCTACAGGACACGCTCACCGCGATCCGTCTCGGCGTACCGGTCTCGAAAGTCGGCTACCGTCTCCACGCCAACGGCGAGAGGCATCTGCGCGCACGCGAGGCGCTGGAACGGATTTATCCGCGCGAACTGCTGGAAGAGACGGTGCGCATCGCCCGGCGCTGCGAATTTTCCCTCGCCGGCCTGCGCTACGAGTACCCGCAGGAGCTGGTCCCTGCCGGGACGACGCCCGCGGAGCATCTGCGCCGGCTCACCGACGCCGGGCTGAAGCAGCGCTACCCGGAAGGCGTGCCCGGAGAAGTCCGCAAACAAGCGGAAGAGGAACTCGGGCTCATCGCCGAGCTGCGCTACGAGCCGTTCTTCCTCACCGTCCACGATATCGTCCGGCACGCCCGCAGCCTGGGCATCCTCTGCCAGGGACGCGGCTCCGCCGCGAACTCGATCGTGTGCTATGCCCTCGGCATCACCGCGGTGGGACCGAAGCATTTGAACATGCTGTTCGGGCGCTTTCTTTCGAAAGAGCGCAACGAGCCGCCGGATATCGACGTGGATTTCGAGCACGAGCGCCGCGAGGAAGTCATCCAGTACATCTACCGCAAGTATGGCCGGGACCGCGCGGCGCTCGCCGCCACCGTCGTTACGTACCAGGCTCGCAGCGCCTTCCGCGACGTCGGCAAGGCGCTCGGGCTGGATGCCTCCCAGGTGGATCGCATCTCCAAGAGCTTCGCCTGGTGGGACCGCAGAGAGGAAAGAGCGAAGCGCCTGTGCGAAGCCGGCTTCGACCCGGATTCCCCGCTCATCCGCAACCTGATCTCGCTCACCGATACGCTGATCGGGTTTCCGCGCCACCTCTCGCAGCACGTCGGCGGCTTCGTCATCTCGCGCGGACCGCTGTGGCAGCTGGTGCCGGTCGAAAACGCCGCCATGGCGGACAGAACGATCATCGAATGGGACAAGGACGATCTCGAATCGCTGGGGCTGCTGAAGGTGGACGTGCTGGCACTGGGAATGCTCACCGCGATCCGCCGCGCGCTCGAGCTGGCGGGCCGGGTGCGCCGGGAATCCATCGGCATGGCGGAAATACTCGCCACCGACGGCACGGATGCAAGCAAACCGGTCTACGCGATGATCGGCCGCGCCGACACCATCGGCGTGTTCCAGATCGAGTCGCGGGCGCAGATGTCGATGCTGCCGCGGCTGAAGCCGGAAAATTTCTACGACCTAGTGATCGAGGTGGCGATCGTGCGCCCCGGCCCGATCCAGGGCGGCATGGTGCATCCTTATCTGAAGCGCCGGCGCAATCCATTCGACGTCGCCTACCCCTCCCCGGCCCTGGAGCAAGTCCTGAAGCGCACGCTGGGCGTGCCGATCTTCCAGGAGCAGGTAATGCAGATCGCCATCGTCGCCGCCGGCTTCTCCGCTGGCGAAGCCGATCAGTTGCGCCGCTCGATGGCAGCCTGGCACAGGAAGGGCGGGCTGGAACCGTTCCGGGACAAACTCGTTTCCGGCATGCTGGCGCGCAATTACAGCCGCGAATTCGCCGAACAGATCTTCCGCCAGATTCAAGGCTTCGGCGAATACGGTTTCCCGGAGTCCCACTCCGCGAGCTTTGCGCTTCTGGTGTACGTGTCCTCCTGGCTCAAGTGCTACGAGCCCGCGGCCTTTACCTGCGCGCTGCTCAACAGCCAGCCGATGGGCTTCTACTTTCCTTCCCAGCTCGTGCAGGACGCGCAGTGTCACGGCGTGAAAGTGCGACCGGTGGATGTGACGGTGAGCGAGTGGGACTGCACGCTCGAGCCGCAGAGTGGCTCGGGTATGAGTTTCGAGGTACGAGGCACGAGTCAAAAAGAAAGCCTCGCACCTTTACTCGGTCCTCGGCTCTCAGC
>Ga0070741_10006503_pt1 | contig 25018 bp, 22 predicted proteins | sample Coa_R1_4_FD_66440 | JGI IMG/M metagenome (GOLD analysis project Ga0070741, IMG submission 66440) | Surface soil microbial communities from Centralia Pennsylvania, which are recovering from an underground coalmine fire - Coalmine... | ecosystem: Environmental > Terrestrial > Soil > Unclassified ... | reverse complement strand
GGCCGCACCGTCGATATGGACAGTGCAGGCGCCACATTGGCCGAGGCCGCAGCCGAAGCGCGGGCCGTGCAGGCCAAGGTCGTCGCGTAACGCATAAAGCAGTGGCATTTGCGGGTCGTTGTAAGTAATGGCCACGCGTTTGCCGTTCACAGTGAGTGCTTTTTTAGCCATGGACGCCTCCCCCTCCGCTCGCGGCGGATATTTGGCGCGGACTTACGGGCCGCGCTTGTACGAACTCACACCGGGCACCCGGGCGGTAGTCCGCAGTTACCCGTTGGGGTCAAGTCTAGGCCAAATCGGGGAGTGGCCCAAGACGGTGCGCCGCACCGAGACCGGCTAGTGGGGAGAGGCCACAAATGCACCGGCCCGGAGCCGCCGCCGCTCCTCGTAGAGGCGTACCGCGGCGACCACAGCCGTCGCACCGGCGAGCCAGATCAGGCGTGCCCCATACCGGTCATGCGGATTTGACAGCGTGCCGCAAACGAACGCGTTTGCGAGCAGGGCAATCAGGCACCAGGCAGCAAGCTCACCGACCTCGGTCATATTTTGCCGCCGCATGTAGCCGCCGATGAGCGGCAGTAGCGCAAGGCAAGCAAGCGCGAGCGGGTAGTGCAGGCGGTTGATCACGGAGAAATCGATTTGGCCGCGTTGCTGCCGTGCAGCGCGCATCTCCGGCACGAGTTGCGGCATGTAATGTTCGACGATCCCGTACGTGTGCCAGATCGAATTTACGACGCCCTCGCCGGTGTGCACGGCGATCAGCTGACGCGCCGTCGCAACCGCGGCCGTTTCGATCTGCAACAGCGGATATTCGGCGATGCTTGCGAGCGCGATCCGCTCCATCTCGGCATCAAGGCCGGCAAAGCGCCCGAGCCGGTCGAACAGCGGGCTGCCCCAGAACCACTCGTCCGCATCGCGCGGCAGGTCGTCCTTGTAGGCGCAGAGCACGAGTTTCGCGCGCGGGCAGTGCTCATCGAGATACTTCTTGACGATGCCGTCCTGCAGCATGCGGCCGAAGGAGAGCGCAAACCCGCCCGGCGTCCAGGCGAGACGCTTGACGACAAAGGCATTGGCAGCGACGACAAGCGCCACGCCGAATGCGATCGCAACGACAGCGTGGGCGAGACGGTGCGACGGAAGTCGGCGCGGATCCACGCGGCCGAGAAGGCCGGCAGCGGCGAGCAACACCAGCAGCACGGCAAGCGTTGCGTTATGGGTCGCTGCCGAGACCGCCGTGAGGGCGATCAGGCCGAAACGCTCTCCGCCGCGCAAGGCTTCGCCGCGCAGCAAAAGCAGATAAAGCGCGAATACCGCAAGGCCGGCAAAGATATCCGTCAGCAGGATCGAGGTAAGCCAGGGCAGGGTCGTCATGGCCGCAAGCACGGCGACGACGCCCGCAAACAGCCCCGGCCGTGCACCGAGACCGTGCGTGCGAAGGAGCAGCGCGATGACCCATGCCGTCAGCGCGCTTTGCCCGAGCACGACAGGCCAGAACGACAAAACTGCGCCGGCTTTGAGGATCAGCCCGTAAGTGACGGCGCGGCTCGGCACCAGATAAGGCTCATACCAGTGCGCCAGATAACCGCCGGTGTCGTATTGCAATAAAGGAAAGTGGTTCCAGATTGCCGGCGCGCTCAGGAACGCCATCGACAAGAAGACGGCGAGCGCCCACCGGGCGCGGTCGCGCATTGGCATCTGAATCCCCCCAGCCGTCTGTTTTTATTGGTCGTCTGATACCGCCTTGACGGTTCCCTGACTAGGGGCCGATCCTGCGGACGTTAACGCGGCCAAGGAAAAGCGGGCCTATGTTCGTCACTTTCTTCCAGGAGCTGAAGCAGGCCGGCGTGCCGGTGACGTTGCGGGAATACCTGACGCTGCTGGAAGCCATGGAGGCGGATCTGGCCTCGCGCCGCGTCGATGAATTCTATTATTTGTCGCGCGCGGCACTGGTTAAGGACGAGCGCAATCTCGACAAGTTCGATCGCGTTTTCGGCCATGTGTTCAAGGGATTGGAAACTGTCGGGGGCCTGATCGAAGCCGATATTCCGGCGGAATGGCTGAAGAAGCTGGCCGAGAAATTCCTGACCGAGGAGGAAAAGAAGCAAATCGAGGCGATGGGAGGCCTCGACAAGCTGCTGGAAACATTGCGCCAGCGGCTGGCCGAGCAGAAGAAGCGGCACCAGGGCGGATCGAAATGGATCGGCACCGCCGGAACGTCGCCCTACGGGGCCTACGGCTACAACCCGGAAGGCGTGCGTATCGGCCAGGACGAGAACCGCAATTTCCGCGCCGTCAAGGTATGGGACAGGCGCGAATTCAAGGATCTCGATGACGAGATCGAGATCGGCACGCGCAACATCAAACTGGCGCTACGCCGCCTGCGAAAATTTGCACGCACCGGTGCGCCGGAAGAGCTCGACCTCGACGGCACCATCAAGGGTACCGCGCACAAAGGCTATCTCGACATTCTGATGCGACCCGAACGGCACAACGCGGTCAAGGTACTCTTGTTCTTCGATATCGGCGGCTCGATGGACTGGCACATCAAGGCGACCGAGGAACTGTTTTCGGCGGCACGCAGCGAATTCAAGCACCTGGAGTATTTCTACTTTCACAACTGCCTCTATGAACGGGTCTGGAGAGAGAACCGCCGCCGCTTCCAGGAAACGACGCCGACCTGGGACGTGCTGCACACCTATCCGCACGACTACAAGGTCATCTTCGTCGGCGACGCATCGATGTCGCCTTACGAGATCGTTGCGCCCGGCGGCTCGGTCGAGCACTACAATGACGAACCCGGCGCCCTCTGGCTCGAGCGTGTGACGCGCACGTATCCGGCTTGTGTCTGGCTCAATCCGGTGTCGCAACGGGAATGGGACTTCACGCAATCGATCGCGATGGTGCGTCAGCTCATGGGCGGACGCATGTTTCCGCTGACGCTTGAGGGACTCGATCGTGCGATGCGGGATCTCGTTCGATAGGCGACGCCTCGTCGCCGCCCAGCCGGCGCGTGACGGTCATTTGCGTCAGATCAATGCGGCCACGCGGATTTGTGCCATCTTTCATCCATGAAACCGACTCGTGATTCGAACGGCGCCAGGCGCGCTCATGCCGAAACGGCTGCAAATCTGGCCGAGATGACGCGACGCTTGGGCATCAGCACGGTCCCGGCAGTGTGGCCCGAGGGTGCGTCCCAGCTTGCGCAAGCGGTACACGCTTGCCAGCAATGCGACACCATCGAGGTGTGCACCGACTGGCTTGCGCGCGCACCTGAAAGCTTGAATCAGGCCCCCGCTTTTTGCCCGAATGCAGCCACACTGGCGCATATGAAGTTTTCCAGGAACCGGCACTGAGCGACCGCTCGCCGGCTCTGGCGTCGCACTGTTCCTGCTGAAAGCGCCCGGCTGCGGGCGGCCTAGGCGGCGTTGGCCGCGCGCAAGCGCGCGGAATCGTCGGGAGCTGCCTGTTCGCGCTGAAGGGCCATCGCCTCGCGCATGAGCCGCGCAAAATCCTTCCGTGCGGTCTCGAGCGCTCCTTCCACCACCGAGCACTGCATCTGCTCGCGGCGGAGCGAGACGCTCAGTTCCTCGATGCGCTGCTCCGCAGCCTGCTTCTCGGCCGAGCGGGCCGCCTCAAGTGCCGCGATCTGCTCGTTGAGCGCCGCAATCGTATCTTCCGCGCGGGTCAGCGCCGCCTCCTTGGCGGTGAAGGCGCGGGCGAGGGCGGCGCTGCGTTCCATGAGGGTTGCGCGGGCCTGGTCGACCTCCCTGAACTCGGATTCGCGCTGGATGCGCTCGGCTTCGAGCTCCGCCACGCGTGCCTGCAGGGCGTCGCGCTCAAGCGAAAGCTCGCCTGCGCGTCGGTCATACGTGCGAATTTCATCAGCCCGCGCGAGCAGGTGCTCGCGCGCCTCACCGAGCAGCTTTTCGCTCGCGCTGGCTCGCGCCTGCAGTGCGTCAAACCGCATGCGCTGAGTGGTCAGTTCGTGCTCGTGACGCTCTTTGGCTTCCTCCAGTGCTGCCGCGAGCCGTGTCCGCTCGGTATTGAGCTCGGCGACGTTTCCTTCCACATGCCGCAAGCGGCCTTGGGTCGCCGTCAGGCTCGCCTCCGTTTCAGCAAGCTTGCGGGACAGCCGCGCAGCCTCGGCGCTTATCTTGTCGAGCGAGACCTGTTGCGCCCGTTTTTCATCTTCGAGCAGCAGCAGGCGCTGCCGCGCCCCGTTCAGCTCCGATTCAAGCTCGACAACGCGCTTGTCGGCGGCCGACAGGCGCTCGTCCAGCCTGCGGTTTTCTTCACGCAGGGCCTTGCCTTCGCCGGTCTCCTGGGCGAGCCGTGCCTCGAGGTCGACGATCTGCGCGCGTCTGGCGGCGATGTCGATGGCAATCTCGGCCTTCGTCGCCTCGAGCGTACGCAACAGGTTCTGCGTGGTCGTGAGCTCCTGGCGCAGCGCCTGGCATTCCTTTTCCGAAAGGCTGGCCTTTTTCTCGAGTTCGGCGACCTCGTTGCGCAATTTGCCGTAGGCCGCACGCGTATTGTTGAGTACGGTCTGCAGGCTGATCTTCTCGGACTTTTCGGCTTCGAATGCGCGCAGCGCCTTGCTTACCGGGTCGACCAGCTTGCCGACGGCATTCTTGATGTTGTCGAGTTCGCTGATCTTGGCGTTTGCGTCGAGCAGAAGGTTGCGCAGGGACTCGTTTTCGCCGCCAAGCTGGGCGCCCAGGGCCGTGAACAGTTCCTCGTCGAGTTCGAGCGGGTTGTCAGGTGAGGGAGCGGCCGTCGGCGTTGGCTCGGCCGGTTTGTCGTAAAGTCCGGCTTTGCGGGCGAAAAAGCCCCCGAATTTGCTCATTGAGGTGATCCCCTAAACGCCGATTCGCCCGGCCGAAGCGACGCCGAATCACTTTGTTAACCGATCCTAACGGAATCTGAATCCCTGTGGGTAAATGAAAGGTTAACGGCAAAATGGCAAAATCTTTCAGCCGGTTGCGCGAAAGTAGATTTCGCGGACGTGTAGCGCGGACAGCCCGCATTCTGCGGTCTTGCGCCGGCCGACATTGTCCTCGGATCAATGCCGTCGCGCGATGAACAGGCCTTCGCAGAGGCGGAATGTCAGGGCGGCACCCGCACCTTGCGGCTCCAGGGCCGTCTTCACCGCCGGCGTGACCTCGGCGAGCATTGCGCGCAACAGCGCCTGCATCGTGGCGTCATGGCGGCTCGCCCAGCTTTTGAAATCCATTGTCTTGTAGATCTGCTCCTCGTGCCCGATCGCCAGGCGGGCCTTTGCGAGGGCGTCGCGCCATTCCTGCATCGTCCACGCGCGCAGGTGGCTCGGGTCGCGAAAGCGCTCGAACGCATTGATGTAGTCGCCGACGCTGCCCTCGGGCACGACATTGTCGACCAGTGCAAACACCGCATTCGGCTTGAGCACCCGGTGAACCTCGTCGAGGAACTGCGGGATTGAATCGAAATGGTGCGGGGCGATGCGGCACGTCACCAGATCGAAGCTCCCGTCTTCGAACGGCATGGCCTCGGCCTTGGCATAGGCCGTGCGCACATTGGACAAGGCACGCTTTCGTGCCTCGACCCTGACCAGATCAAGCATTTCCTGGGTTATATCGGTGGCCCAGACGCGCGCGACGTGCGGCGCGAAGGCGTAGGCGACGTGGCCACCCCCTGTCGCGACGTCGAGGACGTGCCATTGCGTCTGCGGGGAGGTGAGGGTGACGAGCCGCTCCAGGCTCTTACCGAGCGCGTGCGGCGCACTGGTGAGATAGCTTGCTGCGGTTTTGCCGAATTGCTCCTGGACGAGGCTTTTGCTCATGACGTTCCTGATTCCGCGGGCGGGCCGCATACATAGCCTGTCTCACAGGACCGCGAAACATGGTCAGCGGTGACCGCGAATTCCGTCAGGGCCGATCGCCGTCGCCGCCGCTGAGATCGTCATAACCGTGCCGGTGGCTGTAGAAGACCAACGCCATCAGGCCGCCGCCGATGAGCAGTGAGAACAGGACGCCGCCGATGATGGCCACGTAGCCGTAGGCGGGGATGGGGTCGCCGCCGAGGCGCTCCCACGCGACGGCGGCGAACCAGACCGCAAACGCCAGCAGGGCAAACAGGGGAAGCGCGACGTAGAGAACCCGCATAGCGGGCATATAGGTCCGACTCCCGGCATTGTCAGGCGACCCATCATGCAGAAAATGCAACGCGGCCTTACAGGAGTCCGCGTATCTGGCCTTGCCTCGTCAGGGGCCGTTCTCGCCGCCGTCGCCTTACGGGCCTTCGCTTCCCTTGGCTCTCCTGCCTTTTTGCGGGCCCTGGTCGTTGGCCGCCTCGGCGGGAGGAACCGGCGCCTCGTCCAGCGGCGGGCCGCGGCGAAGGGTCGATCGCAGCGCTGCAACTTCGCTCTGCAGACGTGAATTGTCCTTGCGCGCCGCCTCCAAAGCCCCCTCGACGACCGCCCGTTCCATGCGCTCGCGCTGCAGCGCGGCATTAATATCCTCGATGCGCTTTTCCACGTTGGTGCGGCTGATTTGTATATCCGCCTCCAGATGGGCGTTACGCTCGGTGAGCGCGGCGATTTTTTCTTCCGCGCGCGCCAGCGCGGTTTCACGCACTTTAAGCGTTTTTGTCAGCGCGTTATTGCGTTCGGCCAGCGCCGTTCGCGCTTGTTCATGGTCCTTGATCTGGCGCTCTCGGGCTTCGTGCTGAGCCTCGATCTGTGCCAGCCGCTTTTCCGCGTTGTTGCGGGCAATGGTCGCCTCTACCGATTTGCGGTCGAATGCGCGCACTTCCTCGGTACGGACAATCAGGTTTTGTCGCGCCTCCGACAGCAGCCGCTCTGCAGTCGCGGCACGCGACTGCAGAGCGTCCAGCCGCATGTTCAGGCTGTTGCGCTCGGCGAGATGCTGCTCCTTCGCTTCGTCAAGCGCGGCGCTGAGCCGCCCGCGTTCGGCATAAGCCTCCGCAAAGCTCGCTTCCACTTTGCCGAGCTGGGCGCGGGTCGCGGTCAATGTATTTTCGCTTTCGGTCAGCCGCCGGGTAAGCCGCGCTGTTTCGTTCAATGCCTGATCGACTGCGATCTGCAGCGAGCGCTTTTCGTCTTCCAGGAGTGTCAGTTTCTCGCGTGCGGCGGCAAGCTCGCCTTCCAGCTGCACGATGCGTTTTTCGGCGGCATCAAGTTGGTCCTGCAGGGTGCGCCGTGCTTCGCCCAGCGACCGCCGCTGCGTGGTTTCGTGGGAAAGCTGGCGATCAAGTTCGGCGGCGTGCGCGCGCAGTGCATTAATTTCGTCGGTGAGCTCCAGGCGCGCGCTTTCGAGCCCACGGTTTGTCTCACGCGAGAGTTCGATGTCTTCGCGAAGCTTCTCGACTTCGGCCTCGAGCGTCGTCGCCTTTCGTTCGACCTGATAAAACTCGGTGCGCAGCGTCTCATAGGCGGTGCGTGCCTCCGCCAGCATGCCCGAAAGGCTCAATGTCTGTGATTTTTCCTGCTCGAGCGCGCGCAGCGTGCTGTTGAAAGGGGCTACGAGCTTGTCGAAGGCTTCCTTGAGGTCGTCGAGTTCGCTGATTTTGCGGCCAGTATCGCTCAGCAGGTTGCGCAGAACCTCGTTTTCCTCGCCTATACGCGAGCCGACATCGGAGAGGTTTTCAATGGAGATAGGGTCGCCGCCGTTGCCGTTGTTGCCACCCGCTCGCCCACCCAGCTTGTCGGCCCCGGTCAGGCCTTTACGGCCAAATAGGTCCGACAACTTCGCCATACCGACGCCTCCCCAACCCCGAAACGCCTGCGAACAGCCCCAAAACGCCGCAGTAGCAATGTCACGATATTATATACCTTCGACCTTGGGAACACTCGCCCGAATGGCCTGTGAGTTTCGCTGCGGATGCTTTTGGCAAGGACGTGGCCGGCAGGGCACACGTCGTCGGACGACAACGGGGTAAGGCAAAATGGCCGAACAGGCCTCGGGCGAGACCAGCTTCTATGCCTATCGGCCATCCTTGTTCGGGGCGCCGCGTGAATTCAGCCTCACCGGAGGGGGCATCGACTGGACGGCTGGCGGCAGGGCCGGCAGCATTCCTTTCGCGCGTATTCGGCGCCTGCGCCTGTCGTATCGCCCGACCAGCATGCAGTCGCAGCGCTTTGTCGCCGAGCTCTGGGCGGATGGATGCCCCAAGCTGCAGATCGTCTCCAGCTCGTGGAAAAGCATGATGGAGCAGGAACGGCTGGACGGTGCCTATTCCGCATTCATCAGGGAATTGCACCGGCGTATCCGCGCAACGAACGCTGCGGCGGAATTCCAGCGCGGGAGCAACCCGTTGATTTACTGGCCCGGTGTGCTGATCTTCGTCGCCGCCGCTTTCGGGCTTGCCGGGCTGATTGCGCGTGCGGTGCAGGCGGGCGCCCTGGCCAGCGCGGCGATTGTCGGCGCCTTTCTCGTGCTGTACCTGTGGCAGGCCGGCAATTTCTTTCGACGCAATCGGCCGGGCACCTATCGGCCCGACGATTTGCCGGCCGACGTCATGCCGCGCGAATAGCTCCGGTCGCGACGACCGATTCTTCAGTTGCGGACGACAAGCACCGAGCATTTGGCGTAGCGCACCACATGTCCGGCATTCGAGCCGAGAAAATACGTGCGCATTGCCGGCCTGTGCGAGCTCATCACGATCAGATCGGCGCCGAAGGTTTTCGCTTCCTCGAGCACCTCGTGATAGATGCCGCCCTGGCGCACCGTCGATGAAACGTGCGCGGGATCGAGACCGCATTCGCGCGCAATGATGCCCAGCGCCTCCTCCGCCGACTTGCGTTGCTGTACGTCGAAATCCGGCGGGACATATTCCGCAAGCATGACCGGAGTCATTGCCAGGACATTGACCAGGCGCACCGATCCGCCGGAAGCGCGCGCCATCTCGACTGCCGTGCCAATGGCAGGTTTTGCCAGATCCGTGTCGGCGAGATCGACCGGCACCAGAATCCTGTTGTACATGCCAGCGCCCCTCGTTTCGCTGCGGGGCTGCGATCATGACATGTTTTTGCCGGCGCGTTGAGTGCCGGTCACGGCCTTAATTGGCGGTGGCCGCCAGGGATTTGGGCGTCACAAAGCGCTCAAGGCGTCCCGATTTCGGGTGCAATTTGCTCCAGTCCTCGAATGCAAATTCGATAACCACGAGCCCGGCGGTCGGAAATTTCTCCCGCAGGCGCTCGCGCGCCTCGATATCGCCGGAGGCTATGAGCAGCAACGCGATTGCCTGGAGGCCGGGATTGTGGCCCACGATGAGCAGATTGCGTACAGACTGCGGGACGCCCCTGATGACGCCGAGGATGCTCTGCGGCGTCGCGTCGTAAAGCGCATCCACCGCCGTTGCCGCCGGCACGGACGGAAAGGATGAAGCCGCCAATTTCCACGTCTCCTGCGTGCGGACAGAGGGGGAGGTCATGACGCGGTCCGGTATCAGGGCATGCGACGCCATGTAGGCGCCGATCTTGGCAGCGTCCGTCTGCCCGCGCTCGATCAGCCTGCGCGCGCGATCTTCCGTGCCGGGCACCGAGCGTTCGGCCTTGGCGTGGCGAAAAAGCAGGAGTCGACGCATGGTCATGCTATGAAATTGGTTGACGGCAGGGCCAGTCTAGCATGTGTTCGCAACGCGGAGCGCGCCCCGGCGGATTCCGCGCCCTGGAATCGGTGAAAGAAAGCCTGGTCATGGACGCTGGCTGGTATGAGGTGACGAGCGTTGCGCGGCCGGAACGCCCGCGCCTCAACTTCGATCTCGACGTCGATGTCTGCGTGATCGGGGCGGGTTTTGCCGGGCTGACTGCCGCTCGCGAGGTCGCGCAGCGTGGCTGGTCGGTTGCAGTCCTCGAAGCCGGTCACGTCGCCTGGGCGGCATCGGGTCGCAATCTGGGCTTCGTGCTGCCCGGCTATTTCGAGGGTATTGACGACATCGTCGAGCGCGTCGGGCTCGATCACGCGAAGCAGCTCTGGGCCCTTTCCGAGCAAGGCGTGGAATATGTCCGGCGCACGATCCTCGATACGGGCATGCCGGGCGTCGATCTCATCAACGGCTGGCTGCATGTTTCGAAAACGGACAACACCGCCGCGCGGCGCGCCGAGGTCGAGCGCATGCGTTGGATCGGTGCTGACGTCGAGTTCTGGCCGGCCGGGCGAGTGCGCGAGCAGTTGCGCAGTCCGCGATATTTCGACGCCGTCCACTACCGGCGGGCTTTTCATATAGACCCCCACAACTATGCGCTCGGTCTTGCAGCGCTTGCCGAAAAAGCGGGAGCCCGCATTTTCGAGGCGACCCCGGCCGTGTCGCTTGATCCGGCGGGTGTGCGCAAGCGCATTGGCACGCCGGACGGCCGTGTACGGGCCTCGCACGTGGTGCTCGCCGGCAACGTTCACCTCGGCGCCCTGATGCCGCAGCTCGCCGCGACGCTTCTGCCGGTCACAACGTTCGTGATGGTGACCGAGCCCATCGGCGGCATCCTGCACGACGTCATTCGCTTTCGTGGCGCGGTCAGCGACACCAACCGCGCCGACAATCGCTATCGCATCGTCGGCGGCGATCGCCTCCAATGGTCGGGACGGATGCGCTCCTGGAACGCAAGCCCGCGTTTTGTCGGCTGGTCGCTTGCCAGTGACGTCCGTCGGACTTTTCCGGATCTCGGGAAGGTCGAAGTAGCGCATCTCTGGAGCGGAACATTCGGCCGCACGGTGCATCGCATGCCGCAAATCGGCGAGGTTGAACGCGGAGTGTGGCTGGCGAGCGGCTTTGGCGGCCACGGGCTCAACACAAGTGCCATGGCCGGAGAACTGGTCGCACGCGGCATTGTCGAAGGCGATCAGACCTGGCGGCTTTTTGCGCCTTACGAACTGGTTTGGGCGGGCGGCTTGCTCGGCCGCATCGTAGCTCAGGGGATTTACTGGGGGCGCAGGCCGGTCGAGCGATTTGAAGAGGAAATTTCCCGCTACCGCGCGCGCTCGCGGGCCCGCCGCGTGGCACGCACGGCGGGCAAGGACGCGGTTGCAGGATCCTGAGGCGGAGGGTGATGCGCGTGCAGTTTGCGACAGGTTTCCGGCTGATGATCGCCGCTCTGATGCTGGGCGGCTGCACCATTTCAGGAGGCACACAATCGGGTCTGACCGGCGCAGAGACGAAGCCCGGCGTTATTTTGGTGTCCGATTTCGTGTTTTCGTCCGACGTGGTTGCGGTCGACCGCGGTTACACGGCCCGGCTGGAACGAAAGATCGGAGCGTATCCGGCCCATGAGCGCCGCCAGCGTACCGCCGAGCGCGTGAACGACGAAATCGTCGCCACCATCATCGCCACACTGCGCGAGGCCGGTCTCGAGGCGCAGGCCGGGGGCGAGGATACCCTTACACTCGACCGGACCGCACTGGTGGTGTCCGGAACCGTGCGGCCGGCCGAGCCGGTCACGGCAAAGAACAGGAACAGTTTCGGCTTCGGCCCGGGGCGCGACCACGTGGTGGCGGCCATGACGGCGTCCCTGTTTTCGGCGGGCGGCAAGCGTCAGGTGCTGACCTTCGATGCCGAACCGGCAAAAAGCGAGCCGGCGCAGCCTCCCAGGGCCGCCGCCGCTCGTCATGCGGCGATTGCCGCGATCGTGGCGTCGGCAGGCGGCCCGAACGAGCGATTGTCTCCCGATGTCGAAGGGCCGGCACGACGTCTGGGCCGCGCAATCGCCGACCGCGTGCTGGGCTTCGCGAGGCAGCAGGGCTGGCTGGCGGCGCCGGGGCAGGGGACAGCCACCACGCCGGCAAGAGAGGGTCAGCCGGAGGCTGCCGAAACGGGGTCCGTGCGGCCGGAAACCTGATCTCAGCGGCCTTCCCGGCGCGCCATGAAGGCGAGACGCTCGAACAGGTGGACGTCCTGCTCGTTCTTGATGAGGGCGCCGTGGAGGGGCGGAATGAGTTTCTTCGGGTCGCGCTCGCGCAGCGTCTCGGGGCCGATGTCCTCGACCATCAGCAGCTTGAGCCAGTCGAGAAGCTCCGAGGTTGAGGGCTTCTTCTTCATGCCCGGCACTTCACGGATCTCGTAGAACAGCCTGAGCGCCTCTGCGACCAGCCGCTGCTTGATCCCGGGGAAATGCACTTCGACGATCGCGCGCATCGTCTCGGCATCCGGAAACCGGATGTAATGGAAGAAGCAGCGGCGTAGGAACGCGTCGGGCAGTTCCTTTTCGTTGTTCGAGGTGATGACCACGATGGGCCGGCGCCGGGCCTTCACCGTCTCGCCGGTTTCGTAGACGAAGAATTCCATGCGATCGAGTTCCTGCAGCAAATCGTTTGGAAACTCGATGTCGGCCTTGTCGATCTCGTCGATCAGCAGCACCGGTCGCTCTTCGGCGACGAAGGCATCCCAAAGCTTGCCGCGCCTGATGTAGTTGCGGATGTCCTTGACGCGCTCGTCGCCAAGCTGACTGTCGCGCAGCCGCGACACGGCGTCGTATTCATAGAGGCCCTGCAGCGCCTTGGTCGTCGACTTGATATGCCATTCAATCAACGGGGCGCCGATCGCCTTCGCGATCTCGAGCGCAAGGACGGTCTTGCCCGTGCCCGGCTCGCCCTTGACCAGGAGCGGCCGCTCCAGCGTGATCGCCGCATTTACTGCGATCTTGAGATCATCCGTCGCCACATAGGCCTTGGTGCCTTCGAAACGCATACGCACGTCCTTTCGCCGCCCGGTATATAGCCAAGTGGCACGGCGACAAAGGGCTTTTGGCAGGGTCAGCCGCGTACGGCGCGCTCGAGCAGATCTTCCAGCGCGGCCACGGGTGCCCGGTCCCTGTAGACTTTGTCCCGGTTTGCGGCCATCCGCGAAGAGATCGTCTTGCGGAATTGCGCGTCCTGGCCGAGGCGAACCGCAATTGCAACGTAGTCTTCCAGGGTCGTGGCGATCGTTTCGGGCACGTCGAGCATCCGCAGGATCGCGGCGCAGTGACGCCCGCGCATCGTGCTGCCCTCAAATGTCACGATCGGCAAGGCCTGGACCAGACATTCCAGAGCCGAATTGCAGCCCGACCAACCGATACTGTCCAGAAATACGTCGGTCAGTCCCGCAGCTGCGACGAACTTGCTCTGACTGAGGCGCCCGAGAAACACGCAATGATCGTCGGCGCGCAGGCCGGCCGCAGAGAAGGCCCGCTCAAGCCGTTCGCGGATCATCGACGTGATCTTCGGAGCACCAAAGTGGCGCAGGAACACGAACTGGCAGTCGCCGACGGCGCGCGCAATCTGCACGAAAATGTCGTCGTACTGCGGCAGGTACTTGAACAGCGACTGGCCGCTCCAGAAAACGGTCGCGCCGGGGCGCAGGCCCAGCTCCTCCCGCGTAACCGTAACCGGTTCGGCTTCGACGGGCTCGTAGTAGATCGACAGGTTCGGCAGACGCACAAGTTTTTCGGTGTAGAAAGCTTCGGCGTCCGGCGGCTCCATCAGGTCGCTCGACAGAAAGAAATCCATCGTCGGCAGGCCGCTGGTCTCGGGATGGCCCCACGAGTTGCATTGCACGCGCGCCAGCCGTTGCGCGGCGAGCTGGATCGACGAGATATCCATGAGCAGGCCGGGATAGATGAGCACGTGAGGCGCGTCCGCGAGTATTTCACGCCGCCACCCGTTCGTGTCGAGCGTGCGGTGCACGAACCGGTCGCACAGACGCGAGGCGGCTTCGGTCTGCTCGTCCCGGACAGCTCCGAGATGATAGCCGGTGACGTGAAACCGCTTGCGATCGAGCTGGCTGACCCAGCCCTTGATCGGGATCTTCCAGTTGGAGTGGCGAAAGAAAAAGCTGCTGACAATACCGACGCGGATCACCTCGCCCGGTGCCGGCGGTGGCGGCAAAGTGGCGGGCGGGAAGCGCTGTGACACAATTCGGCTGATCATGTCGCCGTAAATCTGCTGCAGCGCCCGGTCGTTCTCGCCCTGGTAGGCAAGCAGGAACGGATGGCGGGACCCGATCGCCTTGATCAGGTCGCCTTTGAGGACGCCGCGCTCGACGTCGTCGCGCAGCGCGCGCAGCTTCTGCTCGTAGGCTACGCGGCGTTGCGGAATTTCCGTCTTGTCCTTGTAGATGATCGGCAATTCGGCAAAGCAGGACGCGAAACGCGCTTCCGCGTGCCCTGGCTCGATTGCCAATGCCTGTGCCAGGTCGGCGGCGGCCTCCTCGTAGCGGCTGATCTCGAGCAGCAGTCGGCCGCGCTGATACCAGGCCTCGGCGTCGCGCGGATTGAGTTTCAAAGCGGTGGTGAAATTGTTTATCGCGTCATCGGCGCGGTCGAGGCCCAGCAGCACCCGGCCGCGGTTGTTACGTGCCTCCGTGAAGGCGGGATTGATCGCCAGAGCACGTTCGTAATCCGCCAACGCCTCGGGAAGGCGGTTGAGCGCCTCCATGACGGCGCCACGATTGTTGAGGGCCTTGGCATAGACCGGCCGAAGCGCAAGGGCACGGTTGAAGCTTGCGAGCGCTTCGTCATAGCGGCCGAGCACACGGAGCGATGAACCGAGATTGTAGTGCGCGTCCGGATAGTCTTCCTTCAGGGCGATCGCCTTGCGCAGGCACTCGACGGCCTCCTCGTTGCGCCCCAGCGCCGCTAACACCGCGCCACGGTTGTTGTGCGCCTCGGCGAATTTCGACTTCTGCTTCAGTGCCGCGTCGAAGCTCGCGAGTGCTTCTTCGCTCCGTTCGAGCGCATGCAGGATCATTCCGTAGTTCACCAGAACCTGCGGTGAGGGCTTCCGCATGCGCATCACCTGGGAGATCAGGCGCAAGGCCTCGCCCGGCTCGCCCTTGGCGAGCTTGATGACGCTCAGCATCTGCAGGGCGTCGAAATGGTCCGGCCGATGGGTGAGGACTTCCGAGTAGATGCGCTCCGCCTCGGCCAGGCGTCCCTGGGTATGCAATGCGAGCGCTTGTGCGAAGGCCTGCGGGACCTTGAAGGACTCGTGCTTTTGCACCGATTTCGGCGGCATGAACCCCCCTTGTTTGAGGGGTAAAAAAGCGCCGCTGAGTCGTCCAGCGTGAATTTTCGGCCGCTACAGCAAGCCTTTAACGAGAACGTGATGGTCCCGCGAGCGCGAGTTGATTGGTCCTTTGTGGCCGGTCATGCCAGATAAGCAGCCAGGTGCCGAGGAATGGGACGACTGTTTTCCCTGTGGGTACAGGCGCAAAGGAGAGCGGAATGATCAGTCGGCGCGCTCTTTTGACGACCGGCGTGGCGTTCGCGGCGGCTGCTGCCGCCGCAGGAAACGGCGAGGCAGGACCAATGACATCGACCGAGGCAATCGATTTCCGCAATTTGACCGACGCCGAATGGCGCAAGCGCCTGACGGCGTACCAATACGAGGTCTTGCGCAAGCACGGGACAGAACGCGCCGGCACCAGCCCGCTCAACCGCGAGAAACGCAAAGGTGTTTACTCTTGTGCCGGTTGCGATCTCCCGCTGTTCTCGTCCGATACGAAATTTGAAAGCGGGACCGGATGGCCCAGCTTCTATAAGCCGCTCGCCGAGGCGGTAGAAACCAGGATCGATCGCTCGTTCTTCATGACGCGCACAGAGGTCCACTGCAAACGCTGTCTTGGGCATCTCGGCCATGTCTTCGACGACGGGCCGCCGCCGACCGGTCTGCGTTACTGCATGAACGGAGTGGCGCTGAAATTCACGGCGCAGGAGTCTCCCGCATCGTAATGCGGGCGGCAAAATCTGCCGGCCGACGGCAGAAAGAACCGGAAATGGCGGCCGATGACGCCCGCGGTTTTGCGGCATCGAATTGATTTCGCTCAATATTTTGATTGGCACGGCCATTGCGACAGGTCCAGCGGAATCCCTGGGCCCCTCAGGGCGAAGTGTGTCTCGTTTTCGGAGATGACGTCATGGGCTTGTTCGACGCTCTTACAACTGCGGTCAGCGGTTTGAATGCGCAATCGTTTGCGATGCAGAACATATCCGGCAACATCGCAAACTCTCAGACCACCGCCTACAAGGGGATCGATACGAGTTTCGCAAATCTGATCCCGGGCGACTCGGTGCCGACCCGTCAGATCGCCGGTGGCGTCATCGCCAATTCCCGCGCGACGAACAATGTCCAGGGCACGATCCAGAGCACCAAATCCACGACGGATATGGCGATCAACGGCAACGGATATTTCATCGTGCAGGCGCCAACAGGCTTCAGTGGCAACCAGCCACTGTTCGGCGGCATCGACAGCTATACCCGCCGCGGCGATTTCCAACTTGATGCGAACGGCTACCTGGTGAACGGCGCAGGATATTTCCTCGAAGGCATTCCTATTGACCCTACGACCGGCAATCCGGTCGGCAGCGTCGCCGCTCCACTGCAATTCCAGGGCAACTTCCTGCCGGCCAGTGCCACAAGTCAGGTTAACTACGGAATCAACCTGCCCGCGCTGCCGCAAACGAACGCCTTCGTACCGACCACTCCGAACTCCGAGCTTCTCAACCCGGCCGACTTCGGCACCGACCCGACGGTTGCCGGTACCGGAACTGTCGTGGGTAGCGACGTCTCGACCTTTGTGAATGAGTCAATCGATGGCGGCTCGGTTACGATCTATGACGCGATCGGCACACCCGCGAATCTCCAGCTTCGATGGGCGAAGATAGACAGCGTCGCCAACGGCGGCTCCGACACCTGGGAACTGTTCTATCAGACTGATTCAACGGCTACAGGCGCCACGGTCGCCTGGCAGAATACCGGCATCGATTTCATCTTCGATGCAAACGGACAACTGAACCCGCCCATCACCAACGTCAATCTTACGGGCGTTGTCATCAACACCACGTCGATCGGAAACCTGACGATCAGCAGCCCGACCGGCGGTATCACCCAGTTCGCCAATACAAGCGGTGTCGCGACCGTCAACAATCTGCAGCAGAACGGCTACGCGGCGGGCCAGCTCAAATCGATCGCGGTGAGTGACGCCGGCAACATCATTGGAACGTTCTCTAACGGGCAAAATGTGGCACTCGCACAGGTGCCGCTCGTCCATTTCAACAGTCCCAACAATCTCAAGGCGCTCGACGGCGGTGCTTATCAGTTGACCAATGAATCAGGTCCGGCGCTCGCCGGTTCCTCGGGGAAGATCATCGGACAGTCGCTTGAGGCATCGAACACCGACATTGCAACGGAGTTCACGAAGCTGATCGTCACGCAGCAGGCCTATTCCGCGAATACCAAGGTGATCACGACAGCAAACCAGATGTCGCAGGACCTGCTGAACGTCATTCGGTAATCGGACTATGGAATGAGCGCGCGCTGTCAGTGATCGGGGCCGGAATATGAGTCTCACCCAGGCGCTCACTTCTGCTCTCTCGGGACTGCAGGTCAATCAGGCCGGCATTGCCCTGGTTGCGGCCAACGTCGCCAATGCCGACACGCCCGGCTACACCCGCAAGGTGATGGACCAGGTTGCGACCGGCGCTTCGACCAGCATCGGCGTGCGGGTGAGCGACATTCAGCGCGAAATCGACCTCTACATCCAGCGTCAGCTGCGGATTGAAAACTCGGGCGCTTCCTACGCCGACACGCGCGCGCGGATGTACTCGCAGCTGCAGGAAATCTACGGGCAGCCGGGATCGGACACTTCGCTGGAAGCGGTCTACAACAGCTTCACAACGGCGCTGCAGGTGCTTTCGACCAGCCCCGACGATCCAGGTGCGCGAACGGCGGTCGTCAACAGCGCCCAGCTTCTGACCCAGCAGCTCAATCAACTGAGCAGCAGCATCCAGTCGCTGCGTGCCAACGCCGAGCTTGCGATCTCCGACGCGGTCAACAAGGCCAACGAGGCGATGACCCAGATCGCCTCGCTCAACCAGCAGATTGCCGCCGCTACTCCAGGCGATGCGGCGACGGCAGCCCTGCTCGACAACCGCGATGCCTATATCGATCAGCTGTCGCAGCTGATGGACATCAACGTTATTTCCGGCGACCACAACCAGGTCACGATTTTCACGAATTCGGGCACCCAGCTCGTCGGCACGCAGGCCGCGCAGCTGAGCTTCGACGCGGTCGGCACGATGACGCCGCAATCGCAATGGAACGCCAATCCGGCATTGCGCGGCGTCGGAACGATCACACTCATTCCGCCGGCCGGCGCGCCGGTCGATCTCATTCAAAACCGTGCGATCCGCTCCGGGGCAATTGCGGCCTACCTGCAGATGCGCGACCAGGACCTGGTACAGGCGCAGACCCAGCTCGACTCGCTTGCCGCGGGCATGGCGCAGGCGCTTTCCGACAAGACGATCGGGGGTGTGCAGGTCAATCCCGTGCCGCAGGCGGGCTTCGATATCGATATCGGCTCGCTGTCCGAAGGCAATACGATCACCATCAACTATACCGACACGGCAACCAGCACCCAGCACACCATAACGCTGGTACGCGTCGACGATCCGGCCGCCCTGCCGTTGGCCGACACGGCGACGGCGACCGCGAACGATACCGTGTTCGGCATCGATTTCTCGGCCGGCATGGCGTCCGTGATCACGCAGATCAACACTGCCCTCACCGGGACCGGCATGACCGCGTCCAATCCGGGCGGCACGACGCTGGAAATTCTCGACGATGGCCTTGCCAATACCGTCAATGTCGACGGCCTGTCCGCAGTCGCGACCGAGACCTCGCTCGCCGGCGGCAGCGGTGAATTTCCCTTGTTTACCGACGGGGCTGCTCCGTTCACCGGAATAATCACGTCAACCGGCATGCAGCTCACCGGATTCGCCGCCCGCATTGCGGTCAATCCGCTGGTCGCCGCCGACCCATCTACCCTTGTCGCCTACCAGTCGGGCACTCCCGCCGGCGACAGCACGCGACCTGACTTCATCTACCAGCAGCTGACCGGGGCTTCGCTGACATTTTCGCCGAGCACCGGGATCGGCACGGTCACTGCGCCGTTCATCGGATCTATCCCGACCTATCTGCGACAGGTCCTGAGCCAGCAGGGTGAGGCGGCAAGCTCGGCGGAGAACCTGAAGCAGGGTCAGGATGTCGTGCTCAACTCGCTGCAGCAACGCTTCAACGATGTCTCAGGCGTCAATGTCGACGAAGAGATGGCGAATCTGCTCACGTTGCAGAACTCCTACGCCGCCAATGCGCGCGTGCTTTCGGTGGTCAAGGAGATGTTGGACACGCTGATCCAGATGTGAGGACCGCATGAGTATCTCCTCGATCGGAGCTCAATCTGCGCTCATCATGCAGCAGCTGGTGCAGATGCGTGCCAAGTTCGACGATTTGCAGCGCCAGCTTGGCACGGGGCTCAAGTCCGACACCTATGCAGGTCTGGGCATCGACCGTGGCGTTACCGTCAGTTTGAATTCGCAGCTCTCCTCGATCAACGCCTTCAACGACACGATTCAGAACGTGAACGCGCGCATCAACCTGATGAACACGGCGCTCGGCAACATGCTCGATATATCGAGCGCCGTGAAGGCGGCGATGGTGCAGGCGAACGGCGTGAGCAATGGCAGCGGCGCCGAAGTGGCGCAGCAGACCGGTCTGTCGTCCCTCGACCAGCTGCTTGCGCTGCTCAACGCGCAGGCCGGCGACCGCTTCCTCTTTTCGGGGCGCGCGACCGATCAGCCCGCCGTGGAAACGCTTGACCATATATTGAACGGTGACGGCGCCCGAGCCGGTCTCAAGCAGCTGATCGCCGAGCGCAACCAGGCTGACCTCGGAATCGACGGGCGCGGCCGGCTGGCGATCGGCGCAGCCGGCCCGACCACGGTGCAGATCGATGAGGATGCGACAACGTTCGGATTGAAGCTTGCGTCCATCACCACAACCGTGACCGGCGCAACGACATCCGGCCCGGCGGGCTCCCCTGCCTCCATGAGCATTGATTTCTCGGCGATTCCGAACCCGGGAGAAACCGTCACGCTGCGGTTCGACCTGCCTGACGGCACCAGTGAAAACCTCACTCTGACCGCGACAACGGATTCCCCGCCAGGGGCGAACGAATTTACTATCGGGACCACCCCGGCGCAGACGGCGAACAATTTTCAGACGGCGGTGACGACCTCGATCGAGAAGCTCGCCGGCTCGGCACTCGTGGCGGCGAGCGCAGTTGCGGCCTCGAACGAGTTTTTCAATGCCGACGTCAATAACCCGCCGCAGCGGGTGAACGGATCTCCGCCCTTCTTTGCGGCGACGGGCATGGTTGCCGGTACGACCGCGAATACGGTTATCTGGTATACCGGCGAAACGGGCACCGATCCGGCCCGTTCGACCGCCACGGCACGCATCGACCAGTCCCTGTCTGTTTCCTACGGGGCTCGGGCCAATGAAGAGGCGATCCGCAACCTGGTGCAGAACGTCGCCACCCTCGCCGCGGTGACGATTTCACCGACCGATCCGAACGCCGTAGCGCTGAGCGCCGAACTCGACCAGCGGTTGGCCGTCAATCTCGGGAACACCGGCATTCAGACCATCTCCGACATCGAGACGGATCTCGCGAGTGCGCAGACGTCGCTGCAGGCTGCGAAGGAACGGCATCAGCAGGCCAACGCGACCCTGAGTGACTTTCTCCAGCAGATCCAGGGCGTGTCGAACGAGGAGGTCGGTGCGGAACTCCTCACCCTGCAGACGCGGATGCAGGCGTCGTTGCAGGTCACGTCGATGCTCTATCAGACGAGCCTCGTGAACTACATCAAATAGCGGCAGATAGCGGCGCTTTAAGACACAAAAAGACCGCGGTCAGGCCGCGGTCCCTGCATTTCGAAAGCTTCAGGCGCGGCCAAGCAGCCCGGCAGCCAGCTCGCGGTTGATGTTGATCAGCGAGCCGAGGCTTTCCGGCTTCGGATCGGCCTGGATTGCGAGCGTATGGTTGAACACGAAGAGACCGAGGTTGGCCACATTCTGCCGGATCGAAGCCGGCAACGGGTTGTCCGGACTGGTCGCCGAAGTGACGAAAATCGACCACAGCTTCCGGTTATAGACGAGCGCGGCGTCCAGTTCGCGCCGCTTGGAATCCCAGCCGTCACGAATGGCCTGCAGCCGGGCAGCCGCAGTCAGAAGCAGATCTGCTTCCAGCTCACGCGGATTTGCGGTCTGCTTGGCGACCGCGCCGTACGTTTGCGCCGCGCGTTGCATGGTCCATTAGCTCCTTTTCGTATGCGATGAGGGCCTTGGCGCATTTGAGCGCCTTGTACATTTCGCCTGAGAGGATGTGGTTGCTCACGGCCACAATGTGCGGCCACGCGCTCGGCGCGGCCTGCACCAGATCGCGCATCAGGACGAAATATGTTTCGTGGTGGATCTGCGGATTGCGCGACGTATACATGAGCTGAACGGCGAGATAGATGCGCTTGGCCGGTGTGTCTGCCCGCGCCGCCGTCATGATGTCTTTTTCGCGCAATATCGGCGCGTCCCCTTCGATGAGCAGCCGGGTGCGCTGGTTGCCGTTGGTCACCAGGCAATCGCCGAGGATGAAACGCTCGCCGGGCTTGAGTTCGACCTTGAGCCCCATTTTTTGCCTCTCCCTGCGGCTGCCTTTTGAGACTGATACGGCGGAGGACGGGCCTCCGCCGCATCAGGACGACTTTGTTATTGGAAGAGCCGCAACACGTTCTGATCGGCCTGCGCGGCCAGCGACAGTGCGGTGGTCGACAATTGCTGCCTGGTCTGCAGGGCCAGCAGGTTGGCGCCCTCTTCGTTGCTGTCCGCCAGTGTGAGCTGGTCTGAGCCGGTGTTCAGCGTGTTGATCATGGCCTTGGTGAAGTCCTGGCGGATCTGTACGGTCGACAAATTCGAGCTCAGCGACTGGGCCTGTGCGCGCAACGTCGTCAGCGCGGCGCTCAGTTCGGTGCTCGCCGCCTGGATGGCCGCGGAATCAGCCCAGTTATTTGCCGCTGCATTGATCCCGAGGTCGCCGTTGGCGGCGTCGCTGAACGACGTGACCACAACGGTCGAGCTGCCGTCTTCGTTCATCACGATGGTGAGGTCGTTGCCGCCGAGCAGGTTGATGCCGTTGAAGCCCGAATCGCTTGCAAGCTGGTCGATCTGCGGCAGCAAGGCGTCGAACTGACTCGAAAGGGTCGCGCGTACGTTCGTATCCGCCGTCTGGTTGGCCTGGCTGACCAGCGCCTGCGCCGACTGCACCAGCTTGGTGATCGCAGTGATGCCGTTATTGGCTGCCTGAATGGTGTCGATGCCCATCGACATCGCGTCCAGCAGCGCATTGAGGTCGTTGGCTCGCACGGACAGGCCCTGTGCGGTAAAGAAGTTGATCGGGTTATCGAGCGCCGAGTTGACGCGCTTGCCGGTCGCGAGCCGGGTCTGCGTCCTCGTGATCAGTTCCGACGTCTGCTGCAATTGCAGAAGATTGGAACGTACGCCCGCCGAAAGTACAATGTCACTCATGGCAAACTCCTTGCCTGCATAGGGCCAAATCGCTTGCCGTGATAATGAAACGTTAGGGTTGATATACGGTTAAGGCGGAGATTAAGAGTTCCTTAACCACGATCGAATCGCGCACAAAAAAAACGGCGGCCCGAAGGCCGCCGTTTCGTCGCAGGTCGGTACGACTTATTGGAAGAGCCGCAGCACGTTCTGGTCGGCCTGCGCGGACAACGACAGCGCTGTGGTCGACAGTTGCTGGCGTGTCTGCAAGGCGAGCAGGTTCGCGCCTTCCTCGTTCGAGTCCGCCAATGTAAGGGCGGCCGAGCCGTTTTGCAGCGTGTTGATCGTCGCTTTCGTGAAGTCCTGGCGGATCTGCACGGTCGACAGGTTCGCGCTGAGGGTCTGCGATTCCGAACGCAGCTCGGTAAGAGCCGCAGTCAGGTCGTCGCTCGCCGCCTGGATGGCCGCGGAATCGGCCCAGTTGTTGGTCGCGTTGTTGACGCTCAACGGGCTGGCATTGGCGTTGGTGTAGTCGACGCCCGTGATGGTCGTGGACGACGAGGCATCCTCGTTGAAGTTCACCGTCAGGGTATCGCCGCTGAGCAGGTTGACGCCGTTGAAGCCGGCGTCGCCGGCGAGCTGGCCGATCTGGGTCAGCAAGTCGTCGAACTGGGTCGACAGGGTCGCCCGCGTAGCGGTGTCGGACGTCTGGTTGGCCTGGCTGACCAACGACTGTGCGGATTGCACCAGCTTGGTGATCGCGGTGATGCCGTTGTTCGCCGCCTGAATGGTGTTGATGGCGTTCGACATCGAATCAAGCAAGGCGCTCAGATCGCTGGCACGGTTGTCGAGGCCCTGGGCCGTGAAGAAGTTGATGGCGTTGTCGAGGGCCGAGTTGACCCGCTTGCCCGTCGCAAGCCGGGTCTGGGTCCGCGTCATGAGTTCCGAAGTCTGCTGCAATTGCAGCAGGTTCGACCTCACGCCTGCGGAAAGGACGATGTCAGACATCTTACTCTACCTTTCTGGTCTAGTTGCCGTACTGGCAGTTACACGTGGCCGATCCAGTGGATCGTGAAATTCATCGCATAGGGCCGACAAACGGCCCGTAAAAGTTCATGGTTAATGAGATATCGCGACTTGCGCAGTTTCGACGCTGCGCCGCTCAGGAGAAATTCGCGCCGGGTGCGCAACGCGGCCGCGTCGCCGTTATGGTTAGCAAGTCGCTAACGGTGAGAGTTTGTTAATACCCTGCGCCTATTTGTACGCAGCAGAAGTCTGCGTCGGTGGGTATCATGGTCAACGCCACGAGTAGCTACATCAACCCCACGAGTATTTACGGGCCGCTTTTTCCCGCGAGCTCGGATTGGGTTGCCGATACCTACACCGCAATTCAAAATTCCAAGAACGCCGGCGGACTCCTGGGCATGCTGGACAATGCCCGGGGTAACAACGGCAGTCTCAGGTCGTATCTAAACTCGACCGCAAAAGCCGCAAATGCACTTGCGCTGATTTCCCAAAATACCGTGACGAATGCCGGCAGCCTGTATGCGCAGATGGCTTCGCAAAGGCAGAAAGAGGCCGATGCAAAAAAACTGCAGGAAGCTCTCGATGCCTTGGCGGCCTCGAAACAGATGGTTCAGCCGAAAAACGTGCTCGACCCGATCATTTTTTTCGACGATGGTTCAACGATCGATACCACCAGCAATATTCTGACGCTGCACGATGGAACGCAGATCGATATCACAACCGGGTTGAAGGTCATCGACAGTGCCTCGATCATGCAGCTTGCCAACGGCGCCTATCTCGACACAAAGAACAATATTCTGACGCTGCCCGACGGCACGCAGATTGATACCGTGACCGGCTTGAAGATTTCCGTCACCGCCTAGCCCGTTGCGGGCAAACGGCGTCATGGCTGTTTTCGTCCGGCAATTCTCTCAGGTCATATTCCGGAAATTCAATCGACCCAGCAATAAAGCACGGTTTCCATGAACTGCCGCGAATGGTGACGTAGGGCGAAGCGGTAGTCGGGGACCAGACCGGCGAGATAGCCCGCAATCTCCGGAATATCGGTCGGATAGTGATAAACGCAAATCGCGATCTTCGGCTTGTTACGCCGGATTGTCGACCGGGCGCCCTTCAGGAGTGCCAGTTCCATGCCCTCGACGTCCGCTTTGAGAAAAGTGACAGGGCGCTCCTTCATGAAACCATCGAGACTGACGATCCTGAGTGCGACGCCGGCTCCAGCCGAATCGTAGCCGACAGCGAGATTGGTCATCTGCCCGCTCGTTGTCCCCGCGCTCGCCAAGTACTCGCCGTCGCCAAGACCGGCGTTGACGGCTTCGATGGTGTTCGCGTCGAAGGCCTGCTCGACGAGCAAACGTTCGATGCGCGTCTTGAGCGTGGAAAACTGGCGGGGACCGGGCTCGAAGGCGTAGATTTTTGCGAAAGCGCCGTGGCGCGTCGAAATGAATTTCTCCACGCTGTCGCCGTCGTAGGCGCCTGCGTCGACGAAGTGTTCACTGCCGGATTCGAAAAAGCGCGGCAGGCAAAAATATTGATTTTCTTCACACGCCGCGGCGCAGTAATTCGTCTTTCCGGTCAGCATGGTCATCAGCACGGCCCGCAATACCTGTCTTGATCGCTCATCAAAAAGAACG
>Ga0070741_10006502_pt1 | contig 25019 bp, 16 predicted proteins | sample Coa_R1_4_FD_66440 | JGI IMG/M metagenome (GOLD analysis project Ga0070741, IMG submission 66440) | Surface soil microbial communities from Centralia Pennsylvania, which are recovering from an underground coalmine fire - Coalmine... | ecosystem: Environmental > Terrestrial > Soil > Unclassified ... | reverse complement strand
CCACGAATTCGACGACGCAGATGCGGTAAAGGCGCGGGAGCAAGATTTGATCGCGCTCGCCGCAGAAAAAACAAAAGCCCTCCGCGATGCGGGCGATTGGGTGAATGCCGAACGCGCGGCAGACGCGCAGTTACAAGTCGCGCAAGAATTCCAAGACACATCCGCGCAAGGACGCGCCTATTTTGCGTTGGGTACGATTGCGGCGGCAATGCAAAGATGGCAGTCCGCGTTGGACAATTATGCTCACGCGGCGGAGTTGTTGACCGAACCCGAAGACGCGGGTTTGGTCGCCGAAATCGGCGCCGAAAACGTGCGCGTAACGCGCGCGCTCAAGAGCGAACAGTGCGCCGATGCCCGCGCGCGCGGCGACGCGGCGGTCCACACGCAAGACTGGCACACCGCAGAGCAGGCGTACCAAGACGCGTTGGCGTTGGCGCGCGAATTGGGCGATACGCGCGGCGAAGGCGAAATTCAAACCGCGCGCGCGGATGTAGCAGCCGCCGAAACGCGTTGGACGGACGCCGCCGCACTCTACGCGCAAGCCGCCGCGTGTTTCACGCTGCCCGAAGACGCGACCATACGCGCGAATTTGCTCCGTCGGCAGTTGTCCGCGTGGACGGCAGCGGGCGACAGCAACGCCCAACAGCAAGACTGGCACACCGCACTCGAACATTATGCTTTTGCGTTGGATACGGCGCATCAGCTTGATGCGCGCAGTGAATCCATCGCGCTGCTGCGCTACATGGGACACGTGGCAACCCAGCAACAGGACTTGCGCGGCGCACTCGGCTATTACGACAACGCGTTGGCAGTGCTCGGCGGCGAATCGGGAAATGAACGCATCCAAATTCTGACGAGTCAAGCCGACATTTGGCAACAATTGGGCGACGTCGAAAGGAACGCGCACAATCTCGAACACGCGCAAGTCGCGTACGAACACGCGCTCGAACTCGAGACCACGCTCGCGCGTGCGCCGGAACGCGGCGCGGTCTTGCACCGTCTCGGTTTAGTGTACAGCGCACGCGCGCAGTGGGACGCGGCATTGCAAGCGCATCAGCAAGCGTATGAAATTTTGCGCGACGCGCCCGCGCCCGAAACGCGCGCGGAAATTTTGACTGCCATCGGCGCGGCGCAGCAGCATCTCGGCAATTTTGAAGCGGCGCGCGCGAGTTACGCGCAAGCATTGGCGCTGCGCGGTGAACACGATTACGCGCAGCGCGCGCCGCTGGAGACCGCGCTCGGCGACATCAGTTTCGCGCAAACGCATTGGCAAGACGCGATTGCCCATTACGCTGCCGCCAGTGCGGCGTACGCCGCGCTCGGCGATGAGGCACAAGCGCGCGCGCTGCGCGACAAAACGGCGACGGGCTACCATCAACTCGGCGACCTTTTGTACGGCGAAGGCAATTGGCAAGACGCAGCAGCGGCGTATCAAAACGCGTTGGAGCTTGACCGCGCGAACGCGCGCACCGACCGCGATGCCGATTTGTGGTATCGCCTCGCGCGCACCGACGCTGCGCAAGAGCGATATGACGACGCCATCACGCATTACGAAGCCGCGCTTGCCGCCATAGACGAATCCGAGTTGGCGCTGCGCGACCGGATTCTCGCGCACCTCGCGTTCGCGCTGCAGCAGCGCGGCAAACGCGCGTTGGCGGAAGACGATTGGGCGCGCGCCGAAACGCTGCTCACGCGCGCGCTTCCTCTGGCAGAAGCGTCGGACAATTTTGACCAAGCCGCCGATGTCGCGCTCGCGCTCGGACACACGTTCGCCGCGCAAGAAAAAGAAACCGACGCGCTGCGCGCGTATCGTCGCGCGTTGGACCTCGACCAACGCGACGGCAGCGCCTTTCGCGCGCAAGAAATCAATCAAGCGTTGGCGAATTGTCTGCTCGCGATGGCGCACCGCGCGCTCGAGCAAGGTGATTCGGAGACGGCGCGCATTCATTTGAACGAAGCGGCGCCGTACGCCGAACGCGCCAACAATCCTTTGCTCTTGGGTCAAGTACTCGAAACATTGGGCGAGGCGGAGCACGCGCCGGAACAGGCGCTTGAATATTACGCGCAAGCCGCGCGTCAATTCGCGTCGCTCGAAGCGATGGACTTGTGGCGCAGCGTGTCATTGCGCCAAGCCGCACTGTTGATGCAAATCGCCCAAGCGCAAGAAAACCAAACTCCTGCCGATGCCGAAAATAGTTATCGCCGCGCGCTCTTGCTCCGTCAGGCAAGCGATGATTCCAGTACGCTGGGCGAAACATATTTGGGCTTGGGGCGCGCGCTTGCGGCGCAAGAACGCTGGGACCAAGCCGCCGACGCGTTTGAGCAAGCGGACGCGCAGCTGCCGCAAGACGCGCGCGAATTGCGCCGCGAAATGTGGACGCTTTATGCTGCCGCGCTGGAGCACATCGGAACCTTTGCGGCGGGCGAAGCGCGCTGGCAAGACGCGGACGCTGCATTGCGGCGCGCCGCGCAAATTCAAGACGCGTTGGACGCACGCGCGGCGTCCGGCGCGAATTGGCATCGGTTGGCGCAAAACGCGGTGGCGCAAGAATTGTGGCATGACGCCGCCGACGCGAATCAAGAAGCGCTGGCGCGTCTCGACATGCCCGAAGCCGCAGACTTGCGCCGCGCGGTGTTGAATCAGCAAGCGCAAATTCTCGGACACATCGGACAGGAACAACAGTCGGCTGGCGCGCTGGCAGATGCGTCCGAAACCTATCGCCGCGCGCTCGCGATTGCGCAAGAACAGGGCGACCTGGCGACGCTGGCGGAACTCTATACGCTGCTCGCTTCGCTGGCAGAAGCGCAAGCGGATTGGGAAACCGCGCGCGCGGAATATCATCACGCGCTGGATGTCTATCAAGAATTGGAACAGCCGCTGGAGCAAGCCGCGACGTGGGCGCGTCTCGGCGATATGCATCGGCGGGCACAACAGTACGCGGATGCCGCAGCGGCGTACGAAAATGCGCGCGCGTTGTATCACAAGCACGCGCAGCCCATGCCGGAAGGCGATATGCTGCATCGGCTCGGTCACGTGCGCGGCGACCTTCAAGATTGGGACGGCGCCTTGAGTTGGTACGACCAAGCCATCACGCTCTATAACCAATATGACGCGCGTTCCGCCAAGATTGAAATTTATCGCAGCATGGAAACCGCCCTCCGCCAGGCGAAACGCCGCGCGGCAGATTTGGCAGCTGCCACAGGCGATGAATTTCTCGACGCGGGCGAAATGCAAAACGCCGAACGCGCGTATCGCGAAGCGCTCGCGCTGTACGCCGAAGCCGAAGAACGCGTCTTGCAAGCGCAAATGCAAAATCAATTGGGCGTGACATTGGAAGCGCAGCAGCGCCTCGACCAAGCGCTGGAACATTATCAAGCCGCGCGGCTTGGCTTTCAAGAACAAGAAATTCCCGTCGCCGAGATTGGCGTGCTCACCAACATCGGCGATGTGGAACGCCAGCGCGAACATTGGCAGGAAGCCGAAGCCGCGTATCGTCACGCGCTCGCCCTGAATCAAAGCCAGGACGATGACGCGCGCGCCGCCGAATTGCGCAATCTGCTCGCGTTGACGCGCGAGGCACAGGGCGATTGGGAAGGCGCGATAGATAATTTTGAACAAGCGCTGCTCCTGTCCCGACGTGCGGGATTGGATACTGCGAGCGTCGAAGAGAATTTGCAGCGCGCGCGACGCGGCGCGCGTCTCCAAGCGCAAGCCGATTACGAACGCGCGCTCGCGTTGGCGCGCGCAAACGACGACCTTGCCGAACAAGGCGAACTGCTCAACACGCTCGGCTTGATGGCAGCCGAAGACCAAGAATGGGACAAAGCGTTCGCGTATTATCGCGACGCGATTGCCGTGTTCGAGGAGTTGGAACGCCAAGCGGATCTGGACGCGGTCTGGCGCACCGCGCAAGGCACCGTGTGGAACAACATCGGCGATGCGGCGCAAGAAACGGGCGCGTGGCATGACGCGGACACGGCGTACGCGCGCGCGCTCGGTTTCGCGCGCGAATTCGACGACCGCGAAAGTGAAGCGCTCATTTTGGCGAATCTCGGAAAGGCGGCGCAGCAGCTGCGCGACCTGCCGCGCGCGTTGGATTTGAATTTGCAGGCGCTCAATACGTACGAGCGTTTGGGCGACGCAACGCCCAAGCCCGAACTGCTCGAACGCATCGGCAATTTGCAATTACAACTCGAGCAAACCGACGCGGCGGAACAAACCTTCCGCGAAGCGCTTGACCTCGCGCGCGCCGCCGACGACCGCGAACGCAGGGCGCGTTTATTGAAACAATTGGGCAGCTTGGCAGAGGGACGCGGCGCCGACGCGCAAGCGCTCGCGTATTACGACGAAGCGTTGACGCTCGCGCGAGAACTCGCGCAGGCGCACGACGAAAAAATTCTGCTGCATCGCCAGGGCAATTTGTACGCGCGGCGCGCGGAATGGGACAAGGCAGAAGCAGCGCACCAAGCCGCGCTGGCGCTCGCCGTCGCGCAAGATGACAAACCACTCCAAGCCGAAATTGCCGCGCAGATGGGCAGCACGGCGGCACAACGCGGCGCGTGGGACATGGCGCTCGCGCATCATCAAGCCGCGCTCGCGCTGTACCAAGAATTCAAAGAGCCGCCCGCCCAAGCCGCGCTGCATCAACGCATTGGGCAAGCGCACGCCGCGTTGGGCGCGCACCAAGACGCCGAAGCCGCCTATCTCGCCGCGCTCGAAATTGCCAAAACACACGCGACGGCGCTCGACCCCACGGCGCTGCGCCGCGAACTCGCGCAGCTCGCCGAACGCGACCATCGCTGGCAAGACGCGGCAAATTATTACGCCCAAGTGCGCGATTCGCTCGCGCCCGACGCGCCGCCGGAAATGCTCATCGAACTTGACTTGCAGCGCGGCGACGCGGCATTGAACGTGCCCGACTATGAGACCGCGTTGGCGTGTTACGAAGAGGCGCTGGAACACGCGCACGCGTCAAATGATCGGATGCGTGTGGGTTTTGCGCTCGAACGCTTGGGGCTCCTGGCGCAATCGAAGCGCGAATGGGATGAAGCGCTCGCGAATTTCCAAGAGGCAATTGAAATTCAGCGCGAGATTGGGCAGCCGCTGGGCGAAGCGCGTCTCTTGAATAAAATCGCGCGGCTGAAATTGGAAATGCAAAACGCGTCCGAAGCGGACTTGTTCGCCCAAGCCGCGCTTGCCATCGCGCAGGCGTTTGCCAGCGCCGAAGAAAGCTCGCGCAGTTTGTATCTGCGCGCGTTGGCGGCTTTGGAAACGCAAGAGTTGGATTTGGCGGAACGCTTTTTGACGCAAGCGATTGCGGCGCATCCGGGCAACTCTGCCGCGCAGCTGCAGTTGGGCAATACACTGCTCGCCGCCGGACGCGTCGCAGAGGCGAAACAGCAAGCCGAAGCAGGACGCGGACAAAGCGCGCTGTGGGAACTCGGCGCGCAGGCGCAGTTGACCATTGCCGCGCTGTATGCGGATGAAACGCGCACCTTTCGACAACATCTCAAACGCACGCGCGCGCTGCTCGCGGCGAATGCGGAACAACATCGCGTCGAGAGTGATTTCGTGCGCGCGGTCGAATGGATTGTGCGCGCCTTGGAGGGCAACGCCGAAAATGCAATCCGCGCGTTGGAGCAGGCGCGTCAAGAGCCGGCAGTGCCCGCGGCGCTCGATGCGTATCAATTTGCGCGCACCGCGCTGTTGGCGCTTGCCAAAAGCCCGCGTCGTTTCAAAGGCAAACCCGCGTTGGTGACGTACTTGACGCCGCCCAAGCCGCGTTCGCGCCGAGGCAGTCGGCGCAAGGACGAATCCGCGCCGCAAGCGGCGGAAGCGGAACAAACGCCTGAGCAAATCGAAGTGGAGACCTCGGCAGAAGCGGAACAATCGCTCCAAGCCGAATCGGCGACATCCGACGACGCGACGGATGCGTCGCCACCCACCACGCCGCCAGCAGGCGCTCGCGCGCCTGACGAATCTCCCGCATAGAATTTCAAAAGAACGGCACATCGTCCGTCGTAACGATGTGCCGTTTCCTTGCGCAGCATATGGATGCTCGCGTCAAACGCGCGGTCTTTATTGACCGCGACGGCGTCATCAACGTCAATCGCCCGAACAATGTCACGTCATGGGACGAATTTATTTTTGAAGTCGGCTCGCTCGATGCGCTGGCGCGTTTGAGCGCAACCGATTTCTATCTCATCGTCGTCAGCAATCAATCCGCCATCGGGCGCGGACAAATCTCGCAAGCGACGGTGGAAACGATTCACGCGCAAATGCGCCAAGCCATCGAGCGCGGCGGCGGACGGATTGACCGCGTGTATTATTGTCCGCACGCGCCGGAAGAAAAATGCAGCTGCCGCAAACCTTCGCCGGAAATGCTCTTGCGCGGCGGAGCGGAACTTGGCGTAGCTTTGCAGGAATCTTTTTTCGTCGGCGATTGGATTGATGATGTGCGCGCGGCGCGGAACGCGGGCGCGACGCCGCTGCTCGTGCGGACCGGACGCGGCGAACGCGCGTTGGAAGAAATGCAAAAAGTAAACATGCCGCCGCCGCGCGTGTTTGCCAATTTGGCGGAAGCGGTCGAATGGATTTTGACGCAAACATCGGATGCGCCAGAGAACAAAGAAACGTGACGGGAAAAATTCCGTTACGTTTCTTTTTGCGCCACTTTGGCGACCAACTCGCGCAGCGCCCGCACGTTAAACGGTTTGGGCAAATAGCCCGCGACGCCCAATTCGGTCGCGGTTTTGCGCACCATTTCCTCGCCGCGCGCCGAAACAATAATCACCGGGATTTGTCCCAACTGCCGATCGCGCTGCAAACGCTTGAAAAAATTGGGACCGCTCAAACCGGGCAAGACCCAATCCAAAAGAATTAAATCGGGCTGTTCCTTGTCCAGCAACGCGTACGCGCCTTCGGCATCCGCCGCTTCGAGACAGGTGTACTGTTCCGCCAGCGCCATCCGCGTCAATTGGCGCACCATTGGGTCATCGTCCACAATCAAAACTTTTTTCATACACTCACCCTATCTACTCCAAAATTTGGTCAGCGTCAAACCCCGCGCGCGCAAGCGCGGTCATCAAGTCCGGCGGAAGCGGCGCTTGAAACTGCATCGGATTGCGGTTCACCGGATGCGCGAACTCGATGCGCCACGCGTGCAGGAATTGACGCGTCAAGCCCAATTCATTTTTCTTTTTGCCGTACGTCGCGTCGCCGACCACCGGATGCTTGAGAAAAGCAAGATGCACGCGAATTTGGTGCGTGCGTCCGGTTTGAGGTTGAATCTTCAAGAGCGAATATTTTTCCGAACGCGCGAGGACGTGAAAATCCGTGACGGCATCGCGCGTGTGTTCGCCCGTCGCAACCGCCATTCTTTTTCGGTCACGCGGGTCGCGCGCAATCGGCGCTTCAATGCGCCCGCGCGGCGTACGCACATCGCCGACAACCAACGCCAGATAGGTTTTGTGAATCGTGCGCGCGGCAAATTGCTTTTGCAGTTCATGCAGCGCGGCATCGGTCTTGGCGACCAACACGATGCCGCTGGTGTCACGGTCAAGACGGTGAACGATGCCGGGGCGCTCTTGATTGCTGATGACCATGTCGGGCGCGTGCCCCAACACCGCGTTCACGAGCGTTCCGCCGGCGTGTCCCGCCGCCGGATGCACGACCATACCTGCTGGTTTGTTGATGACCAAAAGCGCGTCGTCTTCGTACAACACATCGAGCGCGATAGCTTCGGGCGTCGCAGCGGTCGCCAAGGGCGGCGGAATTTCCAGCGTCACTGCATCGCCGGCTTTGACCGCGTAATTTGCTTTGCGCGGCGCGCCGCCTACCTGCACGTGTCCGTCGGCAATGAGCGTTTGCGCAAACGAACGCGACAAACCGGGACGCTGCGCGCAGATGAATTTATCCAGCCGCGTCCCTGCGGCATCCGCGTTCACAACCAGTAGGTCTGCCATTCACTCTATGCGTGCGCGCAATCAGCGCAAGAAATTCGCCGGCACAAACACGCAGACGAAATACGCCAGCGCTGCGACGACCGCGAGGACGCCCAAAAAGACGGCGCCCATTTTCCATGAAGCATTCGCCGGTCCAGCCGTTTCACCGGACGCCTCTCCCGCGTGCGCGCGCGTGGAGTCTTCGCGCAACGACCACAAGAGCATCAACACGACTGCCGTCGAAACTGCCGAATCGGCGACATTAAAAATTGGAAACGTGCCGACTTGAATAAAATCCACCACGTAGCCGAGACGGATGCGGTCCACCAGGTTCCCCAGCGCGCCGCCGATAATCAAGCCGATGGCAATGCTCAAGAGCCAACTCGGTTTGCTTTGCGAACGATAAAACCAAATCACGACGGCGAGAATCAAAAAGGGCGCCAGCGTAAAGACGAAACCCAATTGCGGAAAATAGCCGCACGCCGTTCCGGTATTAAAGCTGCCGACAATGCGGAAAAATTCCAGACCGGGAACGGGAACCCACGCATTGCCCATCCCAATATTCTGCGCCACCAAATACTTGGTCAATTGGTCAAGCACAAAAACGATGCCAGCCAGGACGGCGACGACGAGCGCGCCCGGTTTGGCGCGCGAAAGTGGGCTTGTTTGGACTTGAGTTTCCAGAAGATTACCTCTCTCGTTAATTTCGCACTTGACAACACATGCGAGCTGTAGATTATCTTAACCGAACCGCGTACGAATGCAAAACGGGCGACTTGCATCGCCCGTTGTCATTTCGTCAGTAGGTATTCAGTTGGGGGGTTGATTTGGAATCAACCACAGGGCTCCCGCGTACGGCAGCCGGATAGTTTCGGTTTTTCCGGTTTTTGATTTTAAGCAGCAGCGCGGGCGCAATTCAGACACGTTGTCGCATACGGCAGGGCTTCCAAACGCTCCGGATTGATCGCCTGCCCACAGCGTTCACAGAGCCCATAGACGCCCTGTTCGATGCGGCTCACCGCCGCTTCAATTTGTGCGAGGAGACGTTCGAGGTGACGTTTCAGCGCAAGGTTCTTGCTGACTTGTTCGATTTCGTTGCCGTCATCGCCAATGTCATTGCCTGAGGTGGACCGTTCTTGCGCGAGGCGCGCGTGTTCGGCGATTTCCGCTTTGACGCGCTGCATTTCGGCAAGCAGCTTTTGCAACACCACCTGCAAGTTTTCCGCCATGTTGGTTGCGGTGGCTTGGACTTGCTGAATATTGGGTGCGGCTTGCGCGACATGCTTGATAGTCCGTTTGGTCTTGCGCGAGACCGCGCGAACTTTTTTACGAACGCCTAGACGTGAGCTGCTGCGTCCTTGCCGGGGTTCTTTCGTACTGGGCATCGTACCTCCTTCAATCGCATCACTCATCACAAACCGGGAGGCGGCGGCATGACACCACCGCGACGGAGAAGTTTGAATGGGGAATTGATTGTTAGACGATGTAACAGGCACAGCAGTTCCCAGAAGGGAGCTGCTGTGTCACGCAATTATTTTACAACAAACATTCGTTCTAATCAAGCGGAACATACGGTCGAATGCGCAATTCGTCACGAACAATCGTCCTATTGACTTGGCAGGCGCTTAACATTCTACGCGCGTTGGATGGCAATTCTTATCGGCTCGCCCTCCACGCGTGTTTCACTCACGACAAAGCCATCGCCACCACTGCCTGCGCGCAAATCCGTCGTCAGCGTTTCGCGCTTTACGTACTCGCCGAACGCGTCCAGCATCTCGCGCACCTTGACGCTTGCGGTTTCGTACTGCGTCACAATACGGTCTTCGATGTTGAATCCCGCGTCCTTGCGTAGATTTTGAATCGTGCGCACAAATTCGCGCGCGAGACCTTCTTGCGCGAGTTCGGGCGTGAGTGTGGTGTCAATTGCAACGGTGATGCCTTCGCCGCTCGCCACGGCCAATCCTTCCGCCGCTTGTGTCTGCACGAGAATTTCATTCGGCGCGAGTTCGACGCGTTCGCCGTCCACGTCGAGGACAATGTTTTGCCCCGCCGCGACGCGTTGGGCGACCTCCGACGCGTTTTGGGCGTTCAATGCCGCGCGCACTTGGGGGAATTTCTTGCCGAATTTCGGTCCGAGCAATTTGTTATCGGGCAGGATGCGATATTTGACGATGCTGCCTTCCTCTTGCGTCATCACGAGCGCCTTGACATTGAGTTCATCCTTGACAATCTCGACGAGCTCATCGCTCAAGATTTCTCGATGCAAACCGACGAACGCGAGCGCGCGCGCTAGCGGCTGCCGCACCTTTAAATTTGCGTTGCCGCGCGCCGACAGTCCTAGCGACGCGATGGTGCGCGCGAGATTCATCTGCGCGAGCAGCGTTTCATCCATCGCCGCGCGGTCGGCGACGGGATAGTACGTCATGTGCACGGAAACAAACGCGTTGGGCTGCGCATTGCGCACCAAGTTTTGATACATGACTTCGGTGACGAACGGGGTGATGGGCGCGATGAGTTTCGCGAGTTTGACAAGGACGTGATAGAGCGTTGCATACGCCGCGCGTTTGTCCGCGTCCAACTGCCCGCGCCAGAAACGCCGCCGCGAGCGCCGCACGTACCAATTCGATAAATCGTCGAGGAATGCTTCGACCGCGTTCGTCGCCGTAAGCGAATCGGTTTCCTCCAGCGCGTCGGAGACAGTGACGACAATTTGATTCAAGCGCGCGAGAACCCATCTGTCCAAAAGGTTTTCCGATTGCGGTGTCGCGCCCTCGGGAAATTTTGGATTGAAATTTTCTTGCGACGGCTGCCAATGGTCGAGCAGCGCGTAACTGACGAAAAAGTTGTACACATTCCATAGCGGAATGAGAAAACGCCGCCGCACTTCGTCCGCGCGTCCGTAGCCAAAGAGCAAATTCGCTTCGGGGCGATGATTCGCGTACAGCCAACGCATCACGTCCACGCCCATTTGGTCGGCGGCTTCGTTGAATTCAATCATGTTGCCCCAACTTTTGTGCATGGGGCGACCGTCTTCGGCGTACAACGTCGCGTATCCAAAATTTTGGCGGAACGGTGGGGAATTATCAATCACCGTCGCCATCGCCAGCAGCGAATAGAACCAGTTGCGAAATTGTCCGGGGAACGATTCGCTAATCCAATCGGCAGGATACCATTGCCGCCAATACTCGCGATTCGTTCGATATTGCAGCGTGCTGAATGGAACGATGCCCGCGTCGAGCCACGGATTGCCCACTTCGTCCACACGCGTCATTTTGCCGCCGCATTTGCCGCATTGAATTTTGACCGCGTCCACGTACGGACGATGCGGCGTGTGCCCCGCGAACGTGTCCCAACCTTCGACGGCACGCTGCTGCAATTCTTGTTCGTCGCCAATCACTTCGTACGCGTGACACTCCTCGCACACCCAAATTGGCAGCGCGAGACCGTAATAGCGCTTTTTGGAAATCATCCAATCGTGCATGTTCCTCAGCCAGTCGAGTTCGCGCTCCAACCCAAAGGACGGAATCCATTTGATTTGTTTGGTCACGTCCATGATTTTGTAACGGAGCTCGTCCATGCTGATGAACCATTCGTCCACCAGACGGAAAACGAGTTCGGTCTTGCAGCGCCAGCACGTCGGATAGCGGTGCGTGTATTCTTCGACGCGATACAACAAATGTTTTTGGTCGAGATTATTGAGAATCGGTTCAGGCACATCCGCAACTTGCATTCCGGTTAGCCAAGCGAAACCGTCAATGAAATACCCTTCGTCATTCAACGGCGCGACCAGCGGCAGATTGTACTGTTTGCCAAGTTGATAATCTTCTGCGCCGCAGCCGGGCGCGATGTGCACGATGCCCGTGCCTTCGGCTTCGCCGACTTCGCTCCACAAAATGACGCGGTGCGCGTCGCGTGCCGATACGCTCACATTTTTTACCAGTTCGCGCAGCACGGTATTGCCGCCGATTTGTTGTTCCGCTGGCAGTTCATCAAACGGACCGTCGTACGTCCAACCCTCCAGGTCCGTGCCTTGCAGCTCGCCCAAGACTTCGTACTTGCCTTGCAGCATATGGGCGGTGCCTTTGGACAAATAGAAAATTTCGTTGCCCTGTTTGACTTGTAGATAGGTGAGTTCGGGACCGACGGCGGCGGCAACATTGCTCGTGAGCGTCCACGGTGTGGTCGTCCACACCAAGAGGAATTCATTTTGTTTTCCGCGCAGCGGAAATTTCACGGTAACGCTTTGATGCGTCAATTCCGCGTAACCGTCGGTGACGATTTCGTGTTGACTGATGCCGGTCGCGCAGCGCGGGCACCACGGCATGACATCCGCGCCGCGATAGAGCCAGCCATTCTCCCAACATTTTTTGAGGAACGTCCAAATCATGTAGTTGTTTTCGTTCGAGAACGTGAAATAACTGCCGCCGAGTTCGGGCAAGCCAAGCCGTCCGACGATTTGCTCGACGGTATCGGTGACCGGACCTTCGGGACCTTGCACCGTAATCACTTGTTGCGGATTCGTCACCAATTTTTCCGCGAGCGCGCGCAGGTCGTCGGGATTGTTCCAATCCATCCAGTAACCGAGTCGCATGGACTGTTCCGTTTGGATGGCGGCGTAACGCAGCACGCGCTCTTTGCATTTCAACACGAACTGCGCGAGTCCAAAGGTTTCAATGTCTTTTTTGGATTTGAAACCAAGCTGCTTTTCGACTTCGACCTCGACCCACAAGCCCTGACAATCAAAGCCGTTTTGATAACGCAGCTCGCGTCCGCGCATGGTCCAAAAGCGGTTGTACAAATCTTTGTACGACCTGCCCCAACCGTGATGCACCCCCATCGGGTTGTTTGCGGTGATGGGTCCGTCAATGAACGACCATTTTTCTTCGCCCTTGTGTAACGCACGCATTTGTTGAAACGCCTGCGTCTCGCGCCAAAACTTTAATATCTCGCGCTCTTGCGCGGCAAAATCCACTTGGGTTTTGACTTCTTGAAAAGACATGTGTCACCTCAGAATCGCAGATGGCAGATGGCAGATGGCGAATCACAGCTCGAAAGCAAATGCCGTACATCCGCAAGCCATCCAACTCAATCTTGAATATAATAACGATATCTCTATCCCTTACTTCTTTGAGGAGTCATTCCAAAATGCGTCTCCAAGCCAAAGACATCCTAGACCAACTGATTGTTTGGACCAAGCTCTCCAATTCCGTCCATGGAGCCCAGCGCCAAATTTTCACGCTCATGCTGCTACTCTGCGCGGCGCTTTTGGGCATTAACCTCGCGCTGGCGGCGTCGGGCGGCTTGGACGGGGTCATGACCACGCTGCATGTGTTAATGATACTGTTCTTGGTCGCGATGGCATGGCTCTTGTGGCGCAAACGCGATTGGCAAGAACTCGAAATCTTTTTGACGTTGATCGGCGTTTGTCTTTTTGCCATTGCCATGATGATTTCCAACACACCGCGCGTGCCGGCTGCCCTTGTTCAAACGAGTCTGCTTTACGTCATTGCGCCCTGGTTTGTCTGGTTCATTGTTTTGGATATCGTGTCTTTCTTTACCTTTCGCGCCGAGCCCGCCCTGCGCACTACTCTGCTTATCTCTTGCTTGATGATTGTAGGGACGGCGATTGTGCTCATTCAAACCTCTCCCGCCTCGCTTCTGGCTCTCCGCGACGTGACGGTCCTCTGGCTTGCGCACATTCTAACGATTGGTCTGGCATATCAAATGGCAAGCACGCACGAACGCAGCTCGCAGACCGACTTTTTGACCGGCTTGCCGAATCGGATGCGCGGTTACTCAATGCTGCTCTATGAAATCGAACGCGCGGAACGTTACAAAAGTATATTTTCCGTCATCCTGTTTGACATTGACCATTTCAAAAAAATCAATGACACGCAGGGTCACGCGACGGGCGATGTGGTGCTGCGCGAATTTGCCGCCTTTGTGCAAGAACGAATTCGTCGTTCCGATTTGCTCTGCCGTTGGGGCGGTGAAGAATTTATGCTCTTATTACCCGAAAGCGATTTGTCGTCCGGTCGACTCAAAGCGGACCATCTGCGGATGCAAATCAAAAATCGCGCGTTTCACAATAATATTCGCATCACGTCCAGTTTTGGCGTCACCGCGTTCTATCCGCATGATTCGCCCAAAACGATGCTGGAACGCGTCGACGCGGCGTTGTATCGCGCGAAAGCGAATGGGCGCAACTGCGTCGAGACCGAATGACACACGCGCCGCGTGTTGTCTCTACTCAACGGCAATTCGCAATCGCTTGTTGATTTTGCCTTTGCTCTCGTGACCGACCACGCGAATCGTTCCCACTTCGCGCGTGTTTGCCACATGCGTCCCACCATCCGCCTGCAAATCCAAGCCGACAATTTCGACCACGCGCACTTGTTCAATGCCCGCCGGAAGCAGATTGATTTTCGTCCGAATCAAATCGGGAATTTGGAATGCCTCTTCACGCGGCAAAATTTTCGCGCGCACCTCGCGCGCGGCTGCCACTTCGGCATTGATGCGTTCTTCCACCTCGCGCGCAAATTCCGCGCTCATCCGGTCAAATTCAAAATCCATACGCGCGGCAAGCGGTTCCATATCGCCGCCGGTAACGGAAACGCCGTAATCGCGAAAAATCACGCCGCACAAAATATGCAGCGCGGTGTGCGTGCGCATCAACTTGTAGCGCCGTTCCCAATCCACACTGCCGCGAACAGTATCGCCCACGTTCACGCCCGCGCGGTCGAGTTGATGCCACACCATATCGCCTTGCTTTTTGGAATCCACCACGCGATATTCCGCGTCGCCGGCGCGCAGTGCGCCAAAATCGCTTGGCTGTCCGCCGCTGCGCGCATACAACGCCGTCCGGTCCAGCGCAACGCGTTCCCCCTCGACGGCGACAACGGTCGCATCGAATTCGCGCAAATACGCATCGGTATGAAATAACAATTCCGTCAAACTTTACCTCCCACCCGTCCAACCTCAACCCTGCCCCTCTCCTAGTGCATCATTAACCAACTTGTTTTGGGTGAGCGCTCGGGCAAGGCGCATTTCTAAACGATTCATACTCTTTGATGCCCAAGAGCTTGGTTAATGCTGCACTAGAAAGAGAGGGGGGGCAAAAAAACCTCTCGCCCCGAATCGGGACGAGAGGTTCCAAAAGCAATCTCCCGTGGTACCACCCGCGTTGGCGATGCAAGGAACGCATCGCCCGCTCGTTCAGACACCATCATGTCTGCGTTCGGATAACGGGGAACGACTCCGTTTCAGTTTACTTTCGCGTCCGCGATTTCAGTGAAAAGCTCGGGAAGGATTTTCGGCACATCCACGTTACGCGGCTCGCATCAACCCCGCGCTTGCTGAAACGAAAATGGGCGTACTCGTTTCCGTCATTGCTTGTGTGTGATTGCTAAAAGTATATGTATCCCGCGCCGGTCTGTCAAATATTCGCCGCCGCGATCTCACGCTTGCCCAGCGGCTGGACTTGGACCTGAAGCGCGCGCTCCAACCGCGCGAGATATTCCGCGCGCGAAATTTCAATCGCGCCCAACGACGCGGTATGCGGCGACAATTCTTGAATATCGAACAACGCGAATCCGGAGGCGCGCAAAGTTTCCAGCAGATAATACAAGGCGATTTTCGACGCGTCGGTCGCGCGCGAAAACATGGTCTCGGCGGAAAAGAATCCGTTGATCGCCACACCCAACACGCCGCCGACCAACGCGTTGACCTGCCAGCTTTCGACGCTGTGCGCGTAGCCCATTGCATGCAATTCCCGGAACGCGCGCCGAAACTCGTGTGTCACCCACGTCCTTTGCCCCGACGCGCGCGGCTGCGCGCATCCCTCCACCACGTCCATGAACGCTTCATCCATCGTGACACGGAACGGGCGCCGCCTGATTTTTTTGCGTAAGCTTTTCGAGACGTGAAATCCGTCCATTTCAAAAATAGCGCGCGGGTCCGGCGACCACCACGTCGCCGGATGCGCGGACCACGCGAACAGACCCTTTCGGTATCCCGCGAGCATCAATTGGGGCGAAAGTTCCAAGCCAATCGCCACTGGCTCGTCTTTGGGTCCGTTCGATGGGTCCGGAAACGGGTCGCCTGCCTGCAAAAGCACGGTGCCATGATGAATCATCATTGCAACACAATCAGTTAGCGCGCGCTGACCAACGGCAAATCCACCATCGTCAACAAACCGGGCTTGGCTTCGACAACGCGCCGCGCGGTGTTCGCGACGACAGCGGCAGTGGAAATGTCGCCGTGAATGCCTTTAACCAACGAATGCACATTGGGGGTGCCTTCAATCCACGCTTCATCGTACGCTTCTTCTGCGTCCACTGCCATCTCCAATTCCAAAACCACTTTATCTTCGCCTTGATACAAACCGCGCCCGAATTGACGCACGCCCGTGACAAAATTCGGTTCCACCGTCACATGATCTGTGACGACGCGTTTGGTCGCCACAATCGGCTCAATCGTCTCCATGATTTCGTCGAGCTGCCAGCCCAGACCGCGCGCGATCAAGGATACCGATTCGGCAAGACCGACGTGCCGAATCTCTTTTTTCGCGGCGGCTTCTTTGAATGCCTCCACTGTCAAGCCCGCGCCAATCTTTTGCTGTAACTGCTTGCGCCGCTTGGACGCATCCACAACGCGTTTCACGCGCACGCGCGCCACGCTTTGACAAACCGCCGTCAAAGCGACAGGCAGCGTATCCATCGCAAAACCGGGATTGATGCCCGTGCCGACCACGGTGACGCGATACTGTCGCGCGAGTTTGTGCAATTCCTCCGCATCGCGTGCATTTTGCGCCCACGGGTTCGACAATTCTTCGCACGTCGAAACGATATTTTTTCCTGCCTTGATAATTTGCGCCAACTGTGGTTTGACGCGCGCGACGTACGAGCCGGTCGCGTGCACGACCAACTGTGCGTCTTTTGCCAACACGCGCGCGGCTTTATCCGAAACTTTGACGCCCGTATTTTCCGGCAAGCCAATCACTTCGGCAATGTCCCTGCCCACTTTGTCGGGGTCGAGATCAATCGCGCCGACAAATTCATACACTTCGGGACGCATCGCCAGCACCCGCGCGCACGCCGCGCCAATCGGTCCCAAGCCGTACAGAATCACCTTGATTTTTTTCGCAGCCATGTCTTTTGCTCCTTGAGAATTTCGTCCATGTGTCATACCCTGTCAGAGGATTGTTGCGATTCGCGTCAGGGCACGGTTTCAATTTCGTCGCGGGCACAAAAAACGAGTCCACTCATTTTGGACTCGTTCTCATTTCGCTGCGGCGATGCGGTATGGGCGCGCGCTAGGAACGCGGTTTCGCCGTCAGCGTTTGATAAATGCGCTGCACATTGTCCTTGTGCAATTTGCGTACCACGCCGTCGAGCAAAATCGGCGTGCCGCCGCACGACTCGAGCGTAATGTCCGCCAATTTCTCTTTGCTCGTGCGTGTGGCAACTTTGGCTTTGACGCGTTCGTAGATGCAATTCAGATATGCGATTTGCGCGTCAATGGATTCATCAATTTCGCCTTTGAGCAAAACGTCGCCGTGCCCTTGCACGATATTTTCGACATTCATCTCTTTGATTTGATTCAACGTATTGATGAGCGTCTCGCGGTCACCCCAATAAATGTGCGGCAGCGCCATCACGGCATCGCCCGCATACAAAATCTTTTCACCTTCGATGTAAATGCCGATTCCGTCCATCGTGTGTCCCGGCAGCGGCATCAACCGCAGGACCCGGTCGCCCAGATGAAACGTCATCTTGTCGGGAAACGTCAAGTTCGGCAGGCGCAGCACCACGTCGGCTAATTCGGGCGTGGACTGTTTCGCTTCGTTCAAATTCTTTTCGCCGGACTTGCGCAGGACTTCGCGGCAGCGTTCGCTTGAAATAATGTCCGCTTCGCCAAACAGATAGTTGCCGTACACATGGTCGGCGTGATAATGGGTATTAATGACATAGCGAATGCCGCGCTTGCTTTTTGATTCGTCGCGGAGAAATTCAATCATCTCGCGCGTCTCGCGCGGAAAAGGAAGAGTATCAATGACAATTGTGCCTTCGTCGGTCACAATCGCGCCCGCCGTAACTTGGGCGTACATCTCGCTTTGAAAAACATAAATGTCGTCTGTGACGCGTTCTTTACGCATTGTTAATCCTGTTCACGATGTCCGCGCGGCGATTTCACGCGGCGCGGCAAATATTGAGGTCAAATTAATTTTGTCGCAAAAGCTTAACATAGCGCGGCAAGCTTTGTCAAGCGCATTTTCGCGTGCGCGCGCTCCGCGCAAAAAAAGTATAATCACTGGTGTTACGCATGTCATTTCGAGCGGAGCGAGAAATCTCGGTTTTTCAGCGCGAGATTTCGGCGATGAACTGCATCGCCGCAGAAGCGGCTCGAAATGACATCTCTGCGTTACGTGAGTAATCACATGAAATCTACCCATTCGGAGAATGGAATGACGCATCAACATCTTGCCGCCTATTCATGGCTCTCACCCAAATGCCTCGCCCGCGCATTGGACAATGGACAGTCGGGCGTTTTTGCGCGGGAGCCCATCGCGGCGGGCGAAATCATTTCGGTTTGGGGCGGCGAAATCATGACCCGCGCGCAGGTGGCGGCAATGCCCGAAAAATATCAACACTTTGCCACACAGGTCGAAGAGGATTTTTTTCTCTCCGGCATCAGCGAGGACGCGGCAGATTATTTCAATCACTCGTGCGACCCGAACGCGGGAATGCAGGGGCAAATCGTGCTCGTCGCCCTGCGCGCGATTGCGCCGGGCGAAGAGGTCTGTTTCGATTACGCGATGACCGACGGGAGCGATTACGATGAATTTGAGTGTCACTGCGGCGCGCCGAACTGCCGCAAACGCGTGACCGGCAATGATTGGCGCCGCCCGGAATTGTGGGAAAAATATCGCGGTTATTTCATGCCGTATCTGCAAAAACGCATTGACGCGTTGCGCGCCGAAATGGAAAAGGAAAATAAAAATCCGTCCGCGTGAGGGACGGATTTTTATTTTCGAGGTTCCCCGCTGTGCCGTGTGCGATTAGGTTGTGAACCCGCTTAAAGCAGGTGTGGGTAACCTAGACCCTTCCGAAGTCGCGCCGCTCGCAAGCAACGCAAGCATCGTCAGCGGAAACCGGCTCCCGAATGAAACGTGTTGGCTCAAACTCCACACTCGCATCACGCACACTGCAGGGCAGTTATGATGTTAACACATTCTTTTTTCGTGTCAAGCGGCGAAAACCGAAAAAATTTTATCTGCGCCATACACCATTCGCCCGCTCGGAAATTTTCGCGCGAGCAAAAAAATTTTCTCATACGCCAAAGGGCGCGAACATTTTGGCGACCGGAATTTCTTCGACATCGTACGGCGTTTCTTGATAGACGTGATAGTTTAACCAATTCGTGTACAACAAATTCGCGTGTCCGCGCCAACGCACTTGCGGCATCTGCGTCGGGTCGTCGTTCGGATAATAATTGATGGGCACATGAATCGGCAGCCCTTTGGATACATCGCGGTCGTACTCTGCCTTGAGCGTCAGCGGGTCATATTCCGAATGCCCGGTGATGTAAATGTCGCGCCCATCTTTTGACGCGACGATGTACACGCCCGCTTCATCCGATACCGCGAGCAGTTTCAAATCTGGCACGCGCAAAATGTCTTCCGCGCGAATTTCGGTGTGGCGCGAATGCGGCGCGAGAAATTCGTCGTCAAAGCCGCGCAAAAGTTTTTCATTCTTGGATAGAATGCGATGCGGAAACACACCGAACATCTTGCGCGCCAATTGATATTTGGGAATCCCGTAGCGGTGATACAAACCCGCCTGCGCGCCCCAACAAATGTGGAATGTCGAAAAGACGTTCGTCTCCGACCAGTCCATGATGGCTTGCAGTTCGCGCCAATAATCCACTTCTTCGAACGGCATTTGTTCGACCGGTGCGCCCGTGATAATCAAACCATCGAATTTGCGGTCGCGCACGTCGTCAAACGTTTGATAATGCGCCAACAAGTGTTCCTGCGGCGTATTCTTGGCTTCGTGCGAATTGGTGCGCAGCAACGTGATTTCCACTTGCAGCGGCGAATTGCCGAGCAGCCGCAGCAGCTGCGTTTCCGTCGCAATTTTTGTGGGCATTAAATTGAGAATCGCGACTTGCAGCGCACGAATATCTTGGTGCAGCGCGCGGTCTTCGCCCATGACAAAGATGCCTTCGGCTTCGAGAATTTGGCGCGCCGGTAAAGTTTCAGGAATTTTTACGGGCATATGGCAAAGGATGAAGGATGAAGGATGAAACGGCGAATGTCTTGGCGTCTCATCCTCCCTCCTCCGGATTCAAGCGCGTATCAAATCAACGCGCTTTCTTTACACTACGCGATGCGCGATGGGCGATCCGCGATTCGCGCATCATCCTAACGCCTGATTCAGATCCCACAAAATATCGTCAATGTCTTCGATGCCGATGCTCAGGCGTATGAAATCGGGCGACACGCCGGCAGATTTTTGCTGTTCGGGCGTCAGTTGGCTGTGCGTGGTGCTCGCCGGATGAATCGCTAAACTTTTCGCATCGCCCACATTCGCCAAATGCGAAAAGAGTTGGAGCCGATTAATGAAATTGCGTCCCGCTTCGAGCCCGCCCTTGACGCCGAAACCGAGCACCGCGCCCGCGCCTTTCGGCAGATACTTTTTCGCGGCTTCATAATCGGGATGGCTCTTGAGACCGGGGTACGTCACCCACGATACTTTGGGATGCTTTTCGAGAAATTCCGCGACCGCTTGCGCGTTGGCGACGTGGCGCTCCATGCGCAGCGATAGCGTTTCGAGACCTTGCACAAACAGCCATGAATTGAAAGGCGCTTGCGACGCGCCAATGTCGCGCAAAATCTGCACGCGCGTTTTCAAGATGAACGCGGGCGCGCCCAACGCGGCGTACACCAAGCCGTGATAACTTTCATCGGGCGTATTGAAATTCGCAAAGCGCGGATTCCCTTCCCATTTGAAATTTCCGCCGTCCACGATGATGCCGCCGATAGACGTGCCGTGCCCGCCGATGAATTTGGTCGTTGAATGCACGACGATGTTGGCGCCCCATTCAAACGGGCGATTCAAGTACGGCGTCGCAAACGTGTTGTCAATCACCAACGGGATATTGTGTTCGTGCGCGATTGCCGCGACGGGCTCGAACGGAAAGACATTGATGCGCGGATTGCCGAGCGTTTCGCCGTAAATGATTTTCGTGTTGGGGCGAATGGCGCGGCGAAAATTTTCCGGGTCTTGCGGGTCCACCAACGTCACATCAATGCCGATGCGCGGAAAGGTGTAAACGAATTGATTGTACGTGCCGCCGTACAGCGTCGCGGCAGAAACGATGTGGTCGCCCGCGCCGCATAATGCCAGAATCGTCATCGTCTGCGCGGCGTGCCCTGAACTCGCGGCGAGCGCGCCGACGCCGCCTTCCAAATCCGCGACGCGCTGTTCGAACACATCGGTCGTCGGATTCATGATGCGCGTATAAATGTTGCCAAATTCTTGCAGCGAAAACAAACGCGCGGCGTGGTCAGTATCGTCAAATTGATACGAAGTGGTCTGATAAATCGGGACCGCACGCGCTTTGGTTGTCGGATCAGGTTTGGAGCCCGCGTGCAGCTGGCGGGTATTGAAACCGAACTGGCGTTTTTGTTGCTCGGACATGAGGAAGCACTCCTGTAAATTTGGATTTGTTCCCCGTGCCACGTCGTTGTGTCAACGGATTGCCGTACAAAACAAAACGGCTAACTGCTCACCGCGCGTCATCGAACGCAGTGAGGGACAGGCAACCTGGACGTTGTCATAACGAAGCGCTTCGTTACAACCCACATCGCGGGGTACTGTGTGCTGCCTGCCAGCAGTTAGCCGTCATTCGCTCCACATGGAGCGGGTTCCATATCAATTCACACGAGGCGAGGCGCAAATCACAGTCCCCGCCCGGGACAGAAGCATACCAGATTCATAAACACAAGATGAACGACAGGTGACGGTAACAAATTCTTCACGTCACGCCGTGCCGGTAATGAAGGGACAAGGCGCTTGGCAAAAAATTTGTGCGTCACGCGCGCGCATCGCATTCCAGTCAAGATTGGAGCAGATTTTATTGAATCCGCGCTGCTTGTCAAATCGGCGCGTTGCTACTATGAAAGGGTATGACAAATTTGTAATTTGTCGTATCGTCTTGCAGCTTGGTCGGGCGGCATCACAACGGATGCGCCGCGCAGTGTGACAAATTTGTAATTTGTCGTATCGTCTTGCATCCGCGCATCTGACAAATTACAAATTTGTCATACGGGACTCTTTCGGATGCACGATTTGCAGATGCAGCAGCCGCAGTTGGTCTTCGTCCACATCGCTCGGCGCGTGCATCATTAAATCTTGCGCCCACTGATTTTTCGGGAACGCAATCACATCGCGGATATTGTCTTCGCCGCACAGAATCGCGACAAAGCGGTCAATGCCGGGCGCCATTCCGCCGTGCGGCGGCGCGCCGTATTCGAACGCGTCGAGCATGTGCCCGAAACGCACGCGTTGACGTTCCGCGTCAATTTTCAACAGCGAGAAAATTTTGGATTGCAACTCGCGATTGTGAATACGAATGCTCCCGCTCGCGAGTTCGTAGCCGTTGCACACCATATCGTAACTGTTGGCGCGCACCGCGCCGGGGTCGGTGTCGAGCAAAGGCATATCGGACGGTTTCGGCGAAGTAAACGGATGATGCGCGGCATCCCAACGCTGTTCTTCCGCGTTCCACTCGAACATCGGAAAATCAACCACCCACGCGAACGCGAGCGCGTTCGGGTCCGCCAATTTCAAACGCGCGCCCATTTCTTTGCGCAGCGCACCCAACGCGTCCGCAACCACTTTCGCGTCGTCCGCCACAAACAGCAGCAAATCGCCGACCTGACCGCCCAGCCGTTCCACATACGCGTTTTGTTCTTCGGGCGTCATGTATTTGCTCGCCGGAGAATGTATCCCGTCCGCGCGGAGTTCCATAGTCACCGCGCCTTTGGCGCCTTTGGCTTTTGCCAGGTCAATCAACGCGTCGAGTTCGCGGCGCGAATAATCCGCGCAGCCCGGAATGCGAATGCCTTTGACCTGCCCGCCGGCGTTCAATGCATTTTTGAACACGCTGAACGACGAGTCCGCGGCAAGGTCGCCGACGTTGACCAATTCCATTCCGAAACGCAAATCGGGTTTGTCGCTGCCGTACCGGTCTATCGCCTCGTCGTACGTCAAACGCATCCACGGGGTTTGCATGGCGCGTTCGGGGAAAAGCGTTTTCACGAGGTCGGTGAACAACGCTTCGACCAAATTCAATACGTCTTCTTGTTCCACGAACGCCATTTCCAAATCGAGCTGCGTAAATTCGGGCTGCCGGTCCGCGCGCAAATCTTCGTCGCGCATACAGCGCGCAATTTGAAAATACCGCTCATAGCCCGCAATCATCAACAGTTGTTTGAACTGCTGCGGCGACTGCGGCAGCGCGTAAAATTCGCCGGGATGCACGCGGCTCGGCACCAAATAATCGCGCGCGCCTTCGGGCGTACTCTTGGTCAGAATGGGCGTTTCGACTTCGATAAAGCCGTGCGCGTCGAGCCAATCGCGCATGAATTTGATGACGCGATGCCGCACCATCAAATTCTTTTGCATCCGCTCGCGGCGCAAATCGAGATAGCGATACGTGAGTCGCAGCGAATCGTCCACGTCTTCGTTTTTGTTAATCACAAACGGCGGCACTTTGGCGGGGTTGAGAACTTGCGCGTGGGTAACATACACTTCCACATCGCCCGTCGCCAACGCGGGATTCTCTTGACCGGCGGGACGTTTTTCCACTTTGCCCGTCACTTGCAGCACATATTCGTTGCGCACCTCGCTGCCCACGCGATGCGCGTCCGGCGCGGTTTGCGGATTGAATACGATTTGCGTCAAGCCAAAACGGTCGCGGAGGTCAATAAAAATCAGACCGCCATGATCGCGGCGGCGATGCACCCATCCCGCCAACGTCACCGTTTTACCCACATCCTGGAGCGTCAATTCACCGCATGTTTTGGTTTTGTACATAGTTGCCTGCTTGTATGAGGAGAATGAAAAATGATTATAAGCGGATTGGTGTACGTCACAAGTTGACCCAGCCCTTTGAGGTTTCGGCGCTGCCGTTCATCGCAAGAACCCCGAACAGTTTGGCGCGCCTCACGCTAATGAAGCTGCAAACACATTTCGGGTGTGCCAAAGCCAACCAGCACGCGCCACGCGCCGCAAATGGGCGTCGTCAAAATGCCGGACAAGAAACGTCCGTTGTTGAGATAAATGTCCGCGAGCACCAAACCGATGACAGCGAACGCGGCAAAGATTTCATATTTGGCATAGCGCCAATAGAGGCTGTCGGGCAAAAAAATTTGCCACACGCGCGAACCGTCCAACGGCGCGAGCGGAATCAGATTGAAAAACATCAGCGCCAAATTCAAAATCACAAACGTCTCGACAAAATAGCCGGGCGAGAAATACAGGTTGCTCCCGCCGAGCGTGAAAACTTTTTGGGGATTGAACGTCAGCCAATGTGTCCGCAACAACATCGCGCCCAGCGTCGCCATCAGCAAATTGGAAAATGGTCCCGCCATCGCGACGAGCGCCATGCCCACTTTCGGATTGGGTTTCAATTTGGTGGCGTCTATTTGCACCGGCTTGCCCCACCCCACGCCCACAAACAACATCATCAGCGAACCGACCGGGTCAAGATGATGCAGCGGATTGAGCGACACGCGTCCCATCTTTTGCGGCGTATCGTCGCCCAATTGCAATGCCGTCCACGCGTGACTCGCCTCATGAATCGTCAGCGAAATGACCAACACCGTCAACAAATAAATGATGACATATTCCAGCGGCACACCCTGCAAACGAAATAACATTTTTTCTCCTTAGAGAGTGTTTCATAATTCATTCGTCGCGAGTTTGAGCATGCGCCGAATACTTGCGAGATAGGTCATCGTCTCACTGGAGACCACCGTGTGCTCATAATCGCGTGCCAACCGCCGA
>Ga0070741_10006501_pt1 | contig 25020 bp, 27 predicted proteins | sample Coa_R1_4_FD_66440 | JGI IMG/M metagenome (GOLD analysis project Ga0070741, IMG submission 66440) | Surface soil microbial communities from Centralia Pennsylvania, which are recovering from an underground coalmine fire - Coalmine... | ecosystem: Environmental > Terrestrial > Soil > Unclassified ... | reverse complement strand
GGCAACGGCATCTTCGCGCCGATCCTGCAGCGCATGAAGATGCTGTGGAAGTACGACGAGACGGAACTGGATTCGGCCGTCATCAACGCGATGTTCGGCGCCTATCTGGAAAGCCCGTTCGATCACCAGCTGCTCGAGCAGGCGGTCGGCGACGACGTCGATCTCACGGCGTACCAGACGCAGCGTGCGGATTATCACAACCAGCGCCGCACCATGCTGGGCGAGGCGCGCGTACCGATCCTGTTCCCCGGCGAGAAGATCAACACCGTCAACCCGACGCGGCCGAACAGCAACTTCAAGGATTTCGAGAAGTCCTTCCTGCGCAATTTCGCATCCGCCACCGGCATCTCTGCGCAGCAGATGAGCCACGATTGGTCGGACGTCAACTATTCGAGCGCGCGTGCCGCACTGCTGGAGGCGTGGAAGACGCTGGAGCGCCGCCGCGGCGACTTCGCCATCGGGTTCTGCTCCCCGATCTTCACCGCATGGATGGAAGAATCCATGGAAGTGGACGATTATCCGCTGCCCAACGGTGCACCGGATTTTATGGAGTGCCGTGCGATGTATGCGCGCACGCAGTGGATGGGTCCCGGCCGTGGCTGGATCGATCCGGTGGACGAAAAGAAGGGCGCCATCCTCGGCATGGATGGCGGCTTGTCTACGCTCGAGCGCGAATGCGCCGAGCAAGGCCTCGACTGGGAAGAAGTGCTCGATCAGCGCGAGCGCGAGATCAAGGCCTTCAAGGATCGCAACATCCCGGTGCCGACCTGGGCCGGCGTCAAGGACGTGCAGAAAGAGCCGAAGAACGCGAGCGAAGTCATCACCGATCCGGAGCCCGTCTGATGCGTTTCGCACATCTCGCGCAGAGACTGTTCAACGTGCCGCTGGCGATCCATCCGGACAAGGCCGAAGTGATCATGGCGGCGCTCGCGGAACGGCTCGGCATCGGCAGCATGGTGCGCATCAACGGTGATGCAGTGCCGCTCCAGCCGATGGCGATGGACGATGACGACGGGTACGACTATGCAGCGCGCGAGCGCTACGAAGACCGCGGCTACGACATGGCCGGTCCCGTCGCGGTGATCCCCGTGCACGGCACGCTGGTGCAGAAGCTCGGCAGTCTGCGGCCGTATAGCGGCATGACCGGTTACAACGGCATCCGCCAGGCGTTCCTCACCGCGTACACGGATCCGGAAGTTAAGGCCATCGCGCTGGATATCGATTCGCCCGGCGGTGAAGTGGCCGGTTGCTTCGACCTGGTGGACACCATCTACGCGGCGCGCGGCCAGAAGCCGATCCACGCGATCCTGAGCGAAGTGGCGTATTCCGCAGCCTACGCCATCGCCAGCGCGGCCGATCGCATCAGCGTGCCGCGCACCGGCGGCACGGGTTCCATCGGCGTGATCTGCATGCACGTGGATTGGTCGCGCGCACTCACCGATGCCGGAATCAAAGTGACTTTCATCCAGTACGGCGACCGCAAGGCCGACGGTCACCCGGAAATTCCGCTTTCCAAGGAAGCGCTGGCGGGATTCCAGAAAGACATCGACACGATGGGCGAACTGTTCGTCAACACAGTCGCCCGCAACCGTTCCATCGCGGCCAGCACGGTGCGCGATACGGAAGCCGCGTGCTATCTGGGCGCCGATGGCGTCGAGCTCGGGCTCGCGGATGCTGTGGCGGCGCCGGACGCCGCGTTCAGGGCGCTGCTCACCGAGCTGGCCTGATTCATTCATTCCATCCAGGAGTATCGCAATGAAAACCATGTCGCGCACCGCAGCGGCAGTTGCGTCGTTTGCCCAGTTGTTGGGTTTGAGCAAGGCCGCCGAAGAGGAAGAAGGCAAGAAGTCCAAACGCGCAGAAGAGGAAGACGAGCAGGCGCGCGCAGAGGAAGAGTGCGAGGAGGAGGACGAAGAAAAGGACAAGGACGGCAAGAAGTCCAAACGCGCAGAAGAGGAAGACGGTGGCAGCGATGACGGCGACATGCACGCCGAGGAAGAGGACAACGACGATGGCGACGAGAAAGAAAAGGGCAAAGGCCGCAAGGCCAAGTCGAAAGGCAAAGCCGCCGAAGAGGAAGATGATGACGAAGACGGCGACGAAAAGTCCGCCCGTTCCGCCATCCGCCGCAACCGCGCCCGCGTCGCCCAGATCATCGCGCATGGGCAGGCTACGGGACGCATTCACCAGGCTACGGTTGCTGCTCAGCACGGGCTTTCGGTGAAGGTCGCGAAGGCCATTCTCGACGCCGGTGAGTTCGATCAATCCGCCGACGGCAAGCCGCGCAGCTCGCTCGCCGAACGCATGGCCACGACCGGCGTGCCGAATGTCGGCGCCGACGGCGGCGACAAGCCATCGCCTGGCATGACCAAAGTCGCGGCGGCCATAATCGCCGTCGGCGAGAAGCTGGAGAAGTCCCGCGCGGCGCGGTAATCGCAGCGCATCACGCGTTCCTTGAACCGCTCTTTGAGCGGTTTTTCATTTTCAGGAGATCACCATGTCCGCAAGCAACGTCCTCGACAACCCGCAACAGCCGGGTATCCAGTCGGAAGTCTATTTGCCAGACCAGCTCATCGCCGATGCCAAGAATCTCGTGTCGCAGCCGATCGTGCTGCTGTCGGGAACCTTGAAACGCGGCACCGTGCTGGGCCAGCAGAACGTCAGCCCGATCAGCGCGGCGGCGAAAGCCAGCAATACCGGCAACGGCACCATCGGCACGTTGAGCGTCGGCGCTGCGCCGAAGGTCGGCGTGTACAAGGCCATCGCCACCAGCTCCACCAGCTTCACCGTGACGGATCCGGAAGGCGGCAACGTCGGCACTGCGACCGTAGGTTCGGCCTTCAGCACCGGCGGCCAGATCGGATTCACGATCACCGCGGGCGGCACCGCGTTCGTCGCCGGCGACGAATTCGACATCACCGTGTCGGATGCCACCGGCGGCTACATCGAATGCGTCAAGACCGCAGTGGATGGCAGCCAGAATCCGGTCGCGATCCTGGCCGATGACGCCGATGCGTCCGGCGGTCCGGTCACCACCGGCGGCTACGTCATGGGCGAGTTCAACGGCAATGCGCTGACGTTCGATCCGTCCTGGACGCTGGCGCAGCTCGTATCGGCAGCCCGCGCGTACGGCATCTTCATCAAGTCGGCCGTGTCCGCTGCGCCACCGAGCAACGATTCCGGCCCGTAAGCCGAAACCATTCCACCCCGCTGAACAAGCCCGCCTCGCGCGGGCTTTTTTCGTTTCCACTGCTTGGAGAGTTTCAATGACTGCTCAATCCAGTTTCCCGTTCAGCACCATCGACCTCATCCAGGTGGTGCCAACGCTGAAACGCGCACAGAAGTTCCTGCTCGACCGCTTCTTCCCCAACATCAAGGTCAGCGACACGGAATACGTCGCCATCGACATCGACGTCGGCCTGCGCCGCATGTCGCCGTTCGTCAGCCCGCTGGTGCAGGGCAAGCTGGTCGAGCAGCGCCGTTACCAGACCAACATGTACAAGCCGGCCTACATCAAGGACAAGCGCGCGCCGGATCTGCGCAAACCGGTGATGCGTCAGATCGGCGAGCGCATCGGCGGCGGCGAGCTGACCGGCGCCGAGCGCGAGATGGCCAACATCAATTTCGAGATGGCCGACCAGATCGACATGCTGGATCGTCGCCTCGAGTGGATGGCGGCGAGCGCGCTGCGCAGCGGCACCGTCACGGTGCAGGGCGAAGGTTTCCCGACCGAGCTGATCGACTTCGGCCGTGACTCTTCGCTCACCGTCGCACTCACGGGCACCGCGCAGTGGACAGCCGCGAACATCACCGCCGGCAATGCTTCGCCCACCGCGAACATCGAAGCCTGGCAGCATCAGGTGTTGAAGCTATCGGGTGGCGTGTGCGACACGCTCGTGTTCACCACCTCCGCGTGGTCAGCATTCATCGCGGATCCGACGCTCAAGGGCGCGGTGTTCTATCCCAAGCTCGGCGAAGCCGGCCCGATCGATCCGGGCGCGCAGATCGCGCGCGGTGCGGTGTACAAGGGCCGCTGGGGCCAGTACGACCTCTACGTCTACAACGACTGGTACATCGACGACGACGGCGTGGAACAGCCGATGCTACCGGATGGCACCGTTCTGATGTCGGGCAAGGATCTGCAAGGCACGCGCGCCTTCGGCCAGATCCTCGACCCGGCCTTCAATTATGCCGGCCTGCCGTACGCACCGAAGACCTGGGTGGAGAACGACCCGGCGCAGCGCATCATCCTGATGCAGAGCTCGCCGCTGGTGATTCCCAGCCGCGTCAATGCCGGTCTCGCCGCCACGGTCTGCCCCGCGCAGGTGTCGTAATGGGCGCCGCAAAGGAAACCGCCCCGACGGAAATCGTCGAGGCGGTCGTGGCGCGCGGTCACACGATCTACGAGGCCAAGGACAAGCCGCCTCGCAAGGCAGGGCAGAAGATCAAGCTGGAAGCGGGCGAAGCCGATCGATTGCGCAAACTCGGCTTCCTGGTCGATCCAGATGCGGAAGAAATCCCGCTGCAGCAAGTGCCGAAGATCAATCCGAGCGATGGTCCCTCGGTGAGGCTGGCGTAAGTGCCGATCGATTGGGATGCCAACGTCCTGCAGCCGCTGGAGCAGGTGTATGCGGAAGCCGTGAATTACACCACGGCGGCCGGCGTTGCTGTCCCAGGCATCGTCGGCGTGTTCGATGCTGCTTACAAGGATGTGGATCTCTCCGATCCGCTCGGCACCACCACCATCGTGCCGGTGCTCGGCGTACGGCTGGCGTTGTTCTCGCAGACGCCCGCGCAGGATGACACCGTGCAGGTGCCGAGCGTCAACACCACCTACGTAGTGCGCGAGGTGCGCATTGACGGTCACGGCTGGGCCAAGCTGATGCTGGGCAAGATGAGTTCGCCATGACGCAATCGGCGGATCTGCGCACCGCCGCGCAAGCGCAGTTGATCGGCAAGACTGATGCCGGTTCGAATGTGTTCTCGCCACTGGACCGGCCCACCTGGTCCGGCAATTATCCGGTGCTGTTTCTCTCCACGCCGGAAGAGAACAAGGAATCGCTCGGTCCAAACGGCGCGCCGCAGTTCGAAGTGACGATGACCCTGCGCGTCGTCGGCCGCGTGCAGGTGAACCAGGCGAAAGCCGATGCCGGCGCCGCGCTCGCGATGGCCGCGCTGGAGCGTCTGCAGCAGCAGATCGAGCAGACGCTGATCAACAACCCGGCGATCATGGGGCTGATCGAGGAATATCCCTTTGTCCGCTGCGGCAACACCGTCACCGGCGAAGGCGAAACGCACCTCGGCGAGCTGACGATGGATATCGGCCTGAAGTTCTACCAGGGGCCGGAAGACTTCTACCAGATCCAGACCACGCCGCTCGAGGAAGTCACGATCGACGCGGATCTGGTCAACGTCTTCGATCCCTCCGGCACGTATCCCAACCCGCCATTCCCCGCTTCGGTGCAGCCGGCGCCGCGCACGCAAGGGCCCGATGGCCGCAGCGAGGCCGGCGCGGACATCGAGCTGCCGCAATAGGAGCCTTGCATGTACGTGTATCCGAAGCCCGGCGTGCTGACGCGCGATCCGGTCAAGAAAGACCTGTTGCCGGAAACCGGCCGCGAGGTCGCGGACGGCGATTCCTACTGGCTGCGCCGCATTGCCGACGGCAGCGTGACGGTGGGCAAGAAGGTCAAGGCCAAACCCCAGAAACCCAGCGGGAGTGAAGACGCATGAGCGCCGTACCTTTTTCCAACATCCCCCAGAATCTTCGCGTTCCGCTGTTCTATGCGGAGGTCGACAATAGCCAAGCCAACACCGGCCAGCAGACGCAACGCGCGCTGCTGATCGGGCAGATCACATCCGACGGCAACGCCACGCCCAACGTGCCGGTGATCTGCGCAGGCCCCAACGATGCCATCGCCAAGGCAGGCCAGGGCTCGATGCTCGCGCAGGAGGTAGCTGCTTACTACAAGGCCGATTCGTTCGGCGAAGTCTGGCTGCTGCCGCTCTCCGACGCGGTCGGCGCCGTCGCCGCGGTGGGGTCGATCAACTTCACCTCCGTGCCGACCGCGGTCGGCGTGCTCTCGCTCTACATCGGCGGCCAGCTCGTCAGCGTGCCGGTAGATACGTCCGACACCGCCGATTCGATGGCCACCGCACTTGCCGCGGCCATCAACGCGAATTCCGATCTGCCGGTCACCGCGGCCGTGGACGGCACGACCATCAGCAAGGTCAACATCACGGCTAACAACGCCGGCGCCGCGGGTAACGATATCGACCTGCGCTTCAACTACCAGGGCGCGGCCGCCGGCGAAGTCACGCCGCCGGGTGTCGCGTACACCCTGGTCGCAATGGCCAACGGCGCCACCAATCCTTCGCTGACCACCGCGCTGGCAAACCTCGGCGACCAGCCGTTCGACTTCATCGTCTGTCCGTATACCGATGGCACGTCGCTCGATGCGTTGAAGAGCCTGCTCAACGACCAGACCGGCCGCTGGAGCTGGGCGAGCCAGGTGTACGGCCATGTTTTTGCCGCCTACCGTGGCAATGTCTCCGCGCAGACCACCTTCGGCACCGCGCGCAACAACCAGCACGAAACCGTGCTCGGTTTCTATGATTCGCCTTCGCCCAACTGGGTATGGGCGGCGGATCTCGCCGGCACCGCGGCGGTAGCGCTGCGCGCCGATCCCGGCCGGCCGCTGCAGACGCTGAAGCTGAGTTCGGTGCTGCCGCCGCCGCTGCAATCCCGCTTCACCCTGAGCGAGCGCAACACGCTGCTCTTCGACGGCATCAGCACCTTCACGGTCGCGCAGGATGGCACGGTGCAGCTGGAGAATGTCATCACCACTTACCAGAAGAACGGTTTCGGCCAGGCGGACGACAGCTACCTGGAAATCGAGACCATGTTCCTGCTGATGTTCATCCTGCGGGATCTGGCGAGCGTCGTCACCTCGAAATACGCGCGCGTGAAACTCGCCGCGGACGGCACGCGCTTCGCGCCGGGCTCGGCGATCGTCACGCCGTCGATCATCAAGGCCGACATCATCGCCGAGTACCAGACGCTGGAATACAACGGCTACGTGCAGAACAGCGCCGCCTTCGCGCAGGGCCTGGTGGTGCAGATCAACGCGCAGAATCCCAACCGCATCGACGTCCTCTGGCCAGGCGTGCTGATCGACCAGCTGCGCGTGTTCGCATTGCTCGCGCAATTCCGCCTGCAATAAATCCCCTTCGTTTGACCCTCCTCATCAAGCCGCCTTCGGGCGGCTTCTCTTTTGCCCGGAGAAAAGCTCATGGCGAACAACAGCAACCGCCTGGCCGGCACCGCGTACCTGACCGTGGACGGTCAGTCCTACATGCTCGCCGGAGATTTCGAATATTCCCCCGCGGTGGTATCGCGCGAAACCCTCACCGGCATGGATTCGGTGCACGGCTACAGCGAGAAGCCCACCGCGCCGCACATCGCCTGCACGCTGCGCGATTCGGGCGGCTTGAGCGTGGCGCAGCTCAACGCCATGAGCAACGTCACCGTGGTGGCCGAGCTTGCCAATGGCAAGACCGTCATCGGTCGCAACATGTGGACGGTCGAAGCGCAAGCCGCCAAGGCCACCGATGCCACGGTGGAAGTGCGCTGGGAAGGCCCGCAGGGCAGCGTGACAGAAACCTGATGCGCGCTGAGCGCGCGAGGAGAATTTTGTGGAAGAAGAGAAAACCATCCATCTGCGCAAACCGCTGACCGTCGGCTCGGGCGATGGCGCGATCACCTATCCGGAACTGAAACTGCGCGAGCCCACCGCCGGCGAGCTGGAAAAGGCGCAGCGCGCCGACACCAGCGTCGGCGTGATGATCAACCTGATCAGTTCCATCGCCAAGGTGCCGCGCGGCGCGGTGGAGCAGCTCTCGCAACGCGATCTGGCGGAGGCGAGCGCGTATCTCTCGGGTTTTACCGACGCTGGCGCGGCGCCGGCTGGGGCAACCTGATCGCCGAGGTCACCCGGTTCTATCACTGGGGTCCGCGCGAGGCCTGGTCGCTCACGCTGACGGAACTGGAATGGTGGAACGACCAGGCGCATCGGATCAGCAACAACGGCGGATGACATGGCACAGACCTTCCAGATCGTCATCTCGGCCACCGACAAGGCCACGGCCACCGTCCGCAAGGTCAACGATGCCGTCAGCAAGCTGACGCGCCCATTCGACCAGGTCGGAAAATCCTTCAAGAGTCTCGGCCGCGAGATCGGCTTCGATAAGATCGGCGCCAACCTGTCACGCATCGGCGCCGATGCGCGCGCCGCCGCGCGCGGCATCGCCTCGATCGCGGCGCCGCTCACCGGCATTACCGGCATTGCATCCGTCGCCGGCGTCATCGCGCTCGCCGATGGCGTAGCCAAGCTCGGCCGCAACGTTACCTATTCCGCGCAGGACATCGGCATCGGCACCACGCAGTTGCAGGAATTCCAGGGCGCCGCGCGCTTGGCCGGCTTGTCCGGCGAGGCGATGACGCAGAGCCTCACCAGCCTCGGCGACACCATGGAAGATGCGCTGTACGGCCGCAACCAGCAGGCGCTGATGTTGTTCAACCGGCTTGGCATCGGCATCAAGCGCACCGCCAGCGGCGCGGTGGATGCCGCCGGCGAATTCGACGCCCTGGGCCGCGCCATCTACAACCTGTTCGATCCGCAAAAGCAGCGGCTGGTCGCAGGACAGTTCGGCCTCACCGCCATGCTGCCGCTGATCCGCAAGTACCACGGCGACATGCGCGCGGCGCGCGCGGAAGCCGAGAAAACCGGCCTGATCATGACGCCGGCGCAGATTAAGTCTGCCGATGAATTCGCCGACAAGCTGGCGAAGATGGACATCACCGTTTCCGCGCTGAAGAACTCGATCGGCAACGCACTGATGCCGGCGATCGAGCCGCTGTTGAACGGACTGACCGACTGGGTCGGCAAGAACCGCGAGCTGATCGCACAGAAAATCGGCGAATACGCGCGCGAGTTCGGCGCCTGGTTGCGCAGTATCGACTGGAAGCGCGTCGGTAAAAACCTCCGCAATTCCATTGACGGCGTCGATCACCTGGTGCATTCGATCAACGACGCGGTTAAGTCGATCGGCGGCTGGAACGTCGTGATGATCGGCGCCGGTGCGATCATGGGGGCGAAGTTTCTCTCGCCGGTGTTGAGCATCGCCGGCGCCTTCGCAAAGATCAGCGTTGCCAGCGTTTCAGCCATTACCGGGTTGAGTGGCATGGCGGCCGTGTTCGGCACGCTCGCCACGGCCATCGCCGCCGCGACCGGGGCGCTTGCCGGGTATTGGATCTACACGCATTTTCTGCAGGGCACCAAAGCCGGCGACGTGATCGCAGAAGGCGCGGCACGTCTGGCCGCCACCCTCGGAATTCCGGGCGCGCAGGAAGCGCTCGACGACATGCATCGCCGCACGCCAGAAAATCACTCGGGCGATTTTCACCCAGAGCGTACCGGCTACGGCAAAGCCAAGGTTTCGAAGGCGATGCAGTACTTCATGTCGCAAGGATGGACCCGTGCGCAGTCCGCCGGAATCGTCGGAAATCTGGAACAGGAAAGCGGCCTCAATCCCAACGCCGTCAATGCCAAGAGCGGAGCGATGGGCGTCGGGCAGTGGCTCGGATCGCGTGTGCAGTTGTTTCAGCAGGTCATGCATGAGCCGCTGAAGGGCGCCAGCTTCGAGGATCAACTGAAGTTCATCAACTGGGAGTTGAACAACAGCGAGAAACAGGCCGGCGGCAACCTTCGCCGGACTACTGCGGTCGACAATGCGGCGTTGGTATTCGGCGTGCAGTACGAACGCTTCGGCGATGACGGCAGTTTCAATCGCCGAACTTCCTATGCGAATGAAGCCTTCAATGCCGCTCCCAACGGCCCTTATTCGCAACCTGTAGCTGGCAAGAACGAACCCCAGAAAGTGCACGTCACCGTTTCGGCGGAGCCGGGCACGAAAGCGCGCGTCAAGCCTGATCCCAATGTCACCGCTTCCACGCGCGTGGCGACGTCGATGGTCGGAGCGGCGGCATGAGCTGGTTCGACCAGTTGCAGCAAGCGTCGTTCCGCGGCGTGCCGTTCGGCGTGCTTGGCAGCGAGGGCCGATTCGGCCGGCGCGTGGTGCCGCATCAGTATCCCAATCGCGACACGCCCTACATCGAGGATCTCGGCCGCTCCACGCGCCGCATCACGCTCACCGGGTTTCTGATCGAAAACAGCCTGGTCTACGGCGGAGGCGATGCGTTCTCCCAGCGCGACGCAATGGTCGCCGCGGCGGAAACCGCAGGGCCCGGCACATTGGTGCACCCGACGCTGGGGCAGTTGCAGGTCAGTATTCCCGATGGTGGCTTGAGCGTCATCGAACGCTGGGATCACGGCCGCTACTTCGAAATCGGTTTCACTTTCCTCGAATCCGGCGAGCGGCAGTTCCCGAGCGCCTCCACCACCACGCCCGATGCGCTGGATTCGCTGTGCGACTCGCTGGATGTTTCCGCCGCGCAGGATTTCGTTTCCAGCATCACGCGTTCGGTGAATCTGGGCCTCGGCATCGTGCCCGGGGCGATCAGTCTCGGCAGCGCGGTGGTAGGCGCAGTGGTCGGCACCGTGGCGGGCTTCATCTCGCTCGCCGGCACCGCCGCGCGCGATGCCACCAGCCTGTTCAACTTGGCCAGCCAGCTCACCGGCAACTACGGGCGCTACGTCAATGCCAACATCCTGTCGGCCTTCGGCGGTGGCCAGACGGCCGATGAGAGTCTCACCATCGGCACCCTGGAGGCGGAAGGCGCTCAGGATCGCTCCGCGGTGGCCGCCGCATCCGAAACACTCACTCAAGCGGCGGCAGGCCTTGATGCGTCGAGCGCTCTGAGCTTCACCGCCGCTGCGCAAGGGTTGACCGCCGCGCTCGGCACCGCGGTGGTGAATCCCGGGGATTCCCTGCGTCTCTTCAGCGCGCTGGCGCAGTACACGCCGCCAGTTTCCACCGGCGTTGGACAGTCCGCTGCAGCGGAACAGCTTGCACAAGCGGCGAGCAGCGCACTGCTGCGCCGCGCGGCAATCGGTGCACTGGTGCGCGCGGTCGGCCAGTACGCGCCCAGTTCCTACGATGACGCCGCCAACGTTCGCACGCAGGTCACGGGTTATCTGGACGGGGAAATCCTCACCGCCGGCGATGCGGGCGACGACGCCAGCTACGGCGCCCTGCGCACGCTGCGCCAGATGGCCGTGGCGCTGCTGATCCAGGCCGGCGCAGGCCTACCGCGCCTGCAGGAATTCACCTACAACGCACCGCTCCCGGCGCTGATGCTGGCGCAGCGCATCTATGCCGATGCCTCGCGCGCGGACCAGTTGATCGATCAGGCGAAGCCCGTGCACCCGGCCTTCATGCCGCAGCAGTTCCAAGCGCTCGCGAGTTAGCCGTAAGGGATCGGGATGAACTGGATATCGTCGATCGGGATGTATCCGACGATGTTGCCGCCGTGGTCTTTTACGCCGACAACCCAGAATGCTCCGATTTCGCCGGCGTAAACCGCAAAAGCGTTGGTCGTTTTGAAACCAAAAGTCGGCGCGAGCTGGAAGCAATTCTTGTTTGCCTTCTGCGTTTCCAGCCATTGCGCATCGTACTGCGGATCGGTCGTTGCACCCATTCCGCTGCTGATCAGATTCGCGCGCACGGCATATTGCGGATCCGTGCATACCATCGCCGAGTAGTTCAGCGTGTGGAAACGCATCTCGGCTTTCGCGCTGTACGCACTTTCGATGGATTGCGCCGGATTGATATGGCCGCTCGCAGCGGCCGCGGCCAAGAGAAAAGCGCCAAGCATAGGATTTCCCCTAAGTGTCGGACGATCTCACGCTGACCGTCGGTGGCCAGGCCATCTCCGGCTGGACGGACATCCGTGTCACGCGCGGGATCGAGCGTCTGCCTTCGGATTTCCAGATCGGTCTGACCGAGCTGTTTCCCGGCGAGTTGGACAAGGTGATCATCGCGCCCGGAGCAGCGTGCACGGTACACCTGGGCCAAGACCTTGTCATCACCGGCTACGTGGATCGCTTCATTCCAAGTTTCGGCGACGACCGCCACAGCATCACGGTGGTGGGCCGCTCGAAGTGCTGCGACCTGGTCGATTGTGCCGCGGAGTGGCCGGGCGGGCAGATCAACGGCGCCAACGCGCTCGGCATCGCGCAGAAGCTGGCCCAGCCGTACGGCATTACGGTGACGTCGAAGGTGCCAGGCCTTCCGGCCATTCCGCAATTCAACCTGATGCTGGGCGAATCGGCGTTCGAAGTGATCGAACGCATCAGCCGTTATTCCGCGCTGCTGGCTTACGACATGCCGGACGGCAACCTGGTGCTGGCGCAGGTCGGCACGGACAAGGCCGCGAGCGGCGCGGCCGAAGGCACGAATGTGCAGGAAGCCTCCGTCGAGTTTTCGATGGATCAGCGCTACAGCAATTACAAGGCTTTCATCCAGTCGGTGGACACCTTCACTGATCTCGGCAACACCGGCAATGAACTCTCTGATGTGCCGGACCCGAACTGTCCGCGCCACCGCGCGCTGATCCTGATCGCCGAAGCCGGCGGCGGCGGCAACGACGTCGCCAAGAAGCGCGCACTGTGGGAATGCGCGCGCCGCGCGGGCCGCTCGCGCATGGTGCGCGTCACCGTCGATAGCTGGCGCGACTCAGCCGGCAAGCTGTGGCAACCGAACACGCTGGCGCCGGTGAATTTGCCGACGCTGAAGTTGAAGGACGGCGCAATGTGCATCGGCGAGGTGACGTATTCGAAAAGCGATGAGCGCGGCACCACGGCGGAGCTGATGCTGATGCCGCCCGATGCGTTCAAGCCGGAGCCGATTCTGCTGCAACCCACCTTTGGCGATATTCCGGCGAGCGCGCAATGAGCGATCTTGCCGGATTTGCGCGGCAGTTCTGGCGGCGCATACAGCTCACCGTCGCGCGCGCACGCGTCACTGCGAGCGACGACACCGGCACGGTGCAAAAGATTCAGGCCCAGGTGAACTGGGGTGAGCTGCGCGATGGTACGCCGCGCCTGGCCGAGTTCGGTTTCACCTCGCGGCCGCCTGCGCAGTCGGATGTAGTGCTGGTGTTCATCGCCGGCGATCGATCGAACGGCGTGGTGATAGCCACCGGTCACCAGCCAAGTCGGCCGAAGAATCTCGCCGAAGGCGAGGCAATGCTCTACGACCTGTGGGGCAAGCACGTCTATCTGAAAGCGGACGGCTCGATCGAGATCGATGCGAAGAACGGCCCCGTGGTAGTTAACAACGCCACGCAGGTGACGATCAACGCCTCCTCGAAGATCCGCTGCGTCACCCCGCGCCTGGAATGCACCGGCGACATCATCGACAACTGCGATAGCCAGTCGCACACGGTCAAGAACATGCGCGATCTCTACAACGAGCACGGGCATCCGCTCGATGCCGTGACGCATCCGCCCAACCCGCAGCAGTAACCCCTTTCAACCGCAGCACCCCGAAGGCAGCCATCCGGCTGCCTTTTTGTTTTTCAACGCACGAAGGAAGCAAACATGGCCCTGCAATTTTCCGATGCCGTCCGCAATGCTCGCCTCGATGTCATCGAGAGCACAATCGGCACCGCGCCGCTGCTGAAGATCTATACCGGTTCCGTGCCGGCCAACTGCGCCGCCGCGGCCACCGGCACGCTGCTGGACACCATGACGTTGCCGTCGGATTGGATGGCGGGCGCGTCCGGCGATTCGAAGTCCATGTCCGGCACCTGGACCAGCACCGCATCGGCCGCCGGCACCGCGGGTTATTTCCGCATCTACGATTCCACCGGCACCACCTGCCACATCCAGGGCACGATCACCGCCAGCGGCGGCGGCGGCGACATGATCGCCACCAGCACCACCGTCGGCAGCGGCGACACCGAAACGGTCACGAGCTTCACGCTCAACGAAGCCAACGGTTGACGGTGATCTCGGGAGCCGCCCGTGGCCCAGATCATCCTGACGACCGGCTCGTCGTGGACGGTTCCTGCTGACTGGAACAACGCCGCCAACACCATCGAGTGCATCGGTGGTGGACAATCCGGCTGGATCGCGACCAATACCAACGGTGGCGCCGGCGGCGATTACGCCAAGATCGTCAACCTCGCGCTGACGCCTGGCGCCAACGTTACCTATCATTTGGGCGTCGGCGGCTCAGCAACCGCAAACGCAACGCCCAATGCCGGCGGCGACACCTGGTTCAATTCGACCAGTACCGTGCTTGCAAGAGGCGGAGGCTCGGCAACCTCCGCCAGCGTCGGCAGCACAGTCAATGCAGGCGGTGGCAACCCCACGGGCACGGCCAGCGGCGGTGGCGGCGCAGGCGGACCCAATGGTCCCGGCAATGCCAGCACCAGTGGCGCCACGGGTGGTTCCGGCGATGCCGGATTCGGCGGTGCGGGCGGCACCGCATCGCTGCCGGGCAGCTCGGGCACGGAATGGGGCACGGCCGGTTCCGGCGGCGGTGGCGGCGCTTCGGCCACGGGCGATGGCGCCGCCGGCGGGCAGTACGGCGGCGGCGGCGGCGGCGCTCGCAGCGGGCACAATTCCGGTGCGGGCCGCGCCGGCGTCATCGTCATCACCTACACACCGCTGGAAAGCTACAGCGCGACGGATGCGCTCGGCAGTGCCACGGTCAGCGCGGCGGAAACCGAAGGCCGCAAGCTCAGCGGCACGGACACTCTGGGTGCGGCGACCGTCAGCGCAGCGGAGACCGAAGGGAGGAAACTCAACGAAACCAGCGCGCTCACTGGCGCCACGGTCTCCGCGGCGGAAAAGCAAGGCCGCAAACTTTCCGAGACCAGCGCACTCGCTCCAGCATCGCTCAGCGCCGGCGAATCCGATCTGAAAACGGAGAGCGAATCGCTCAACAAGACGCTCGCGCCCGCGTCGGTTGCCGCCGCCTGGTCGGACATTCCACTCGTCCAGTCCCAGGCCGCGGCCACATCCGCCGCCAATCACGACATCGCCAACGGCGGCACGGATTTCTACGGCGAGATATTCACCGCCGACACGGTGTTGTGGTCCGGCAGCTTCGGCAGCGCCAGCGCGCCGACGGTGACGACGCAAGCGGCGGTCGCATCGGTTTCCAAGACGGTGTACGCGATCTGGGCGGCGCAGAATTTCACGCTGGGCGCAGCCGATTATCCGTTTTTCACGCACACCTCCGGCCACGATTTGATGCAGGGCCAGAAGTGTCAGCAGAGCGCCACGCAAACCGTGGATCAATGCCTGCTGACCGTGGGCACGGGCGGGTTCCCGTACGGCGCGCTGAATCCGGCGCACGTCGGTATCTTCTCGTACGACTCGGCGCACGAGCAGTACCACATGGACAAGGTACTCTCGCCCAGCCACGGCAGCGATACCCGTTCGGCAATCGCCGCCGAATACCGCGCCACGTTCAGCGTCACCCAGCTCCAGCTTTCCTCGCCCATGCCGGCGGGTGGCGTGGACTGCACGCCAGCCGTGCTGCGCGCGATCGCGCAGCAGATATTGAACAACACCTTCGCAGCCTACCGCGCATTATTGGAATCGCCTTCCTGGGTTCCGGTCAACGCCTCGGCCTACTTCACCGATGGCAGCGTATTCTCTTCGCCGGCGCCGGCGAACGAACCTTGGAAGCACGAATGGGCGATGTGGATCGAGCCCGTCACCGGCGATTTCTGGATGGCCGGCACCTACGGAACGGTGGTCTGGATCAAGAAGGATTTCTCGATCGCCGGCATCGTGTTCCGCACCAACGACACCTCCGGCGGCGAGATGGGCGTCACGTCCATCCGCACCATGCAGTCGATCCGGCAGGCCTTTTTAGCAGGCCAGTTTGTCACCAGCTACGGTGTGGATGAAACGCTCGGCGGCGTCACTCCTCACATCACCGAAGTCGAAGGCCGCAAGCTCTCGGAAACGAGCGCGCTCGCCGGCGCCGCCCTCACCGCGGTGGATACGGAAGGGCACGCGCTTTCTTCCACGCATACGCTGGCACCCGCAACCGGTTCCTCCGCCTTCAAACAGGATTCAGGCGCCTCGGTCAACGAGACGCTGGCGCCGGCAACGAGTGCTGCCACGCTGCATCAGGCGGCGGGAGAAAGCCTCACCCAAACCCTGGCGCCGGCGAGCGCCAGCGCGGTGGTGCAGCAGACGGTGGTCAATCCGCTGGGCGTGACACAAACGCTGGGCGGCGCGGCTTCCAAGAGCGTGCTATTTCCATCCAAGCCCGTGGGGCGTTTGAGCACGTTGCCGCCGGGCGACATCACCACGTTCTGGGATGTCGCCAATATCCGTGGCGACTGGCAATTGCGCAACGCGGCGCTGGCCAGCGGCGATGATCTCACCACCGCGGTGCTGATCAGTCTCTTCACCGACCGGCTGGCCAATGCGGACGACGTATTGCCCGATCCCGCCTCCAACGACCGCCGGGGCTGGTGGGGCGATCTGGATCAGGACGTGCCGATCGGCTCGCGCCTGTGGCTGCTGTCGCGCTCCAAGCTCATGCCTTCGGTCGCACTGACGGCAAAAGGCTACATCGCCGAAGCGCTGGCCTGGATGCTCAGCGACGGCGTCGCCGCGAGCGTGAATATCACCACCTCGATCGTGATGCCGAACCGGCTCAACGCCACGGTGGAAATCCTGCGCGTCAACGGCGCGCGGCAGTCGCTCAATTTCAACTGGGCGTGGAATCAGCTCAACTGATCGGGATCCGCATCGATGCCTTTCCAGCGTCCCTCACTTTCCGATCTGCGCGCGCAGACTTCGGCGGATATTTCTTCCGGTGTGCCCGGCGCGGATGGCCTGCTGCGGTTTTCCAATCTCGGCGTGCTGGGCACCGTGCTCTCGGGCCTGGCGCAACTGCACTACGGCTATCTGGATTGGATTGCGCTGCAGGCGGTGCCCTACACCGCGACCGATGAATATCTGGAGGCCTGGGCCGCGCTGAAAGGCATCACGCGCAATCCGGCGACGGCGGCAACGGGCACGGTCACCTTCACCGGAACGAACGGCGCGGTGCTGCCTTCCGGCGCACTGCTGGCGCGCGGCGATGGCTATGTGTACCAGACCACCGCCACCGGCACCATTGCCTCCGGATCGGTGACGGTCCCCGTCACCGCGATCCTGCCGCTCATCGACCCGGTCAACAATCCGGCCGGCGGCGGCGCGGATGGCAATGCACCCGTCGGCACCATCCTCACGCTGCAATCGGTCGTCGCGGGTATCCAATCCGCCGGCACGGTCGCTGCGGCATTGACCGGCGGTGCGGACATCGAAACCGATGCCTCGCTGCGCACGCGCATGCTGCAGGCCTACCAGAACCCGCCGCAGGGCGGCGACATGGAGGACTACATCGGCTGGGCGCTCGATGTGCCCGGCGTGACGCGCGCCTGGGTGGCGCCCAACGGCTTCGGCGTCGGCACCGTGGTGGTGTACGTGATGTTCGATGTTGCGGAAGCCGGCAACAACGGGTTCCCGGTCGGCACCGATGGTGTTTCGCAACATGACCAGGGTCCAGGCGGCTCGCCGCGCGGCAGTGTCGCGGCCGGCGACCAGCTCACCGTTGCCGATTTGATCGTCAACAAGCAGCCCGTCACCGCGCTGGTGTACGTCTGCGCGCCGACGGCGCACACCATCAATTTCACCATCAGCGGCATCTCTACGGCGCCGATCAGCGTGCGCAGCGCGATCAGCGATGCGATCAAGCAGGTGTTCCTGGAGCAAGGCTCGCCGATCGCGGGAACATCCGTGGATCTCTCCGCGATCGAATCGGCGATCGCCGCGATCTCCGGCACAGCCGGGTTCGTGATCACGTCGCCCACAGCGAACATCGCCAACGTCACCGGCGAATTGCCTGTGCTCGGCACCGTGACGTACACCTGACATGTCCGCGCCGGTTTTCGCCACCCAAGACTATGCCCACGCCTTGCAGGCGTTGATGCCGCCGGGACGGGTGTGGCCGCGCGATACCGACAGCCTGCAGGCGAAGGTGCTCGCCAGCTTCGCACCGAGCTTCCAGCGCAGCGGGCAGGCTGGGCTCGATCTGCTGGTCAATGCATTCCCCGCCACGGCGCTGGATCTATTGCCGGAGTGGGAAGCCACGCTCGGCTTGCCAGATCCCTGCGCCGGCGAATCGCCGACGCTGCAAGGCCGGCGACAGCAGGTGGTCGCGCGGCTGGCCGGCAGCGGCGGCCAGTCGATTCCGTTCTTCGTCGCCTACGCCAAGCTGCTGGGCTACGCCGCGACGGTCAAGCAATACGCGCCGTTCCGCTGCGGGCAAAGCCACGCGGGCGATCCGCTTGCAGGCCAGGACTGGGCCTTTACCTGGGCGGTGGATATCCCGCTGCAAAGCATCACGTATTTCCGCGCCGGAGTTAGCGCCTGCGGTGATGCGCTGGAGAACTGGGGCAACGACGTTCTTGAATGCGAACTGCAGGCGATCAAGCCGGCGCAATCCATTCTGCTGATCCAGGCGGTCGCCACCGAAAACGACCTGGCCGTCGCGCAGCGGCTGGGCGGCGTCAGCGCCGCTGCTGGCATCGGCCGCACCACGGGCGAAGCGCTGACCAAGACGCTCGCCGGCGCCACCGTCTCCGCCGCATTGAGCGATGCCGATCGCCTGTCCGTATCGAAGACGTTGGGCGCCGACACCGTTTCCGCGGGCGTGCGCAAGGGCACTTCGGAAACCGTCGCCAAGACCCTCGCGCCCGCAACGGATGCTTCACTGCTGGCCAAAGGCAACCGCGAGAATTTGAACCAGACGCTGGCCGCGGCGGGCATCTCCGCCGGCTTGCGCGACACCTCCGGCACCGGCACACCGACGCTGCTGGCGCGCGTGGTGGCGCCGCCCACGACCGGTTACTCCAGCAGCACGCTGGTGCTCGGTGCCTTCAACGCCATCGCCGGCCAGCTGATCCGTGTGCGCGTGGCCTGGGACAGCGCCTACTCGATCACCAGCATCACCGATACCGCCGGCAACACTTACACGCCCGGCAATTTCCAGGACGAAACCTATCACCGGGTGCGCTCGCAGTGCTTCTACTGCCTTTCCAGCGCGGCGAAAACCGGCAACGTCATCACCATCAATTTCAATCACACGCTGGGTGTGCCCAGCGCGGCACTGGCGGAACACTGGCAGGCGCCGGGCAGCGCGGCGTGGTCTTACGACGCCACCGGTTCCACGCCGCCGAATGCCACTGCAGCAGATGGTCCGTACAACGCCACCAGCCTGACCTCGCCGGCCTTCAACACGGCGGGGCCCGGTGTCGTGCTGTATGCCGGCGGCGATACCAACGATGGCGTCCCGACCGGCACCGCGCAGACGGACTACGGCTTCGGCTCGGATACCTATCTGGGCTGGGTCGGTTCCGGCGCGCTATTCGACGGCTACCGCATCAATGGCATCGCGCAGAGCGGCGAGACGGCGACCATCCAGATCGCCGGCGGCATCGCCACGCGGCTGTGGCTGGCGACGGATTCGTTTACGTATTCGGGCGGCGGCAATCAGCCGCCGGTCGCGGCGTTCACCTTCAGCATCAGCGGATTGACCGCCAGCTTCGTGGATGGCTCCAGCGATCCGGACGGCACGATCGCATCGCACCTGTGGGACTTCGGCGACGGCAACACCGCGACCACCACCAATCCATCGCACACCTATGCGGCGAACGGCAGTTACACCGTCACGCTCACGGTGACCGACAACCTCGGCGCGACCAACAGCATCTCGCATCTCGTCACGGTCATCAGTGGTGGCGGCGGCGGCAGCGGCGGCAATCCAGACGGCACCACGAATCAACCCGGTATCGAACAAGTGTGAGGCACCCATGAAACTTCGAACGCTGATTTTCACTTTCGCGCTGGCGCTGCTGGCACAGATCGTTACTCCCGCCGGCGCCACAACCTACTACGTGCGCACAGATGGCGGTGATGCGACCCAGTGCACGGGCTTGGCGAATGCCGCCTATCCCGGCAGCGGCTCCGGCGTGGCGTGCGCGTGGAAGAACCCGCAATACGCAATTCCGCCGGGTTACATCGGCGATGGCACGCCAGCGCCACGGATCGCTGCGGGCGACACGCTGGTCATCAGCCCCGGGACTTACCCGATGGGCTATGGCACGCCCGGAGCCGAAAGCTGCAAATCGAATTACACCTATGCGTGCGTCCTTGACGCATACACCGGCCGCTATCTGCCTAACAACATCACCATTACGGGTGCCAATGGCGGCTTGTGTCCTTCGATGCCTGTGCTGTGGGGAAGCGGCCACCAACAAGACCTGATCGATGTAACCAATACGAGTGGCATCACGATCTCGTGTCTGGAATTGACCGATCACGCCACCTGTACAGAGTGGAACACCAATTACAAGGCTGGCGTGGTGGCGATCTGCTCCAATTCGCCGCCGACCAATCTTGGCGCGCAAGACGGAATCGAGGTTTACAACACACCGACCGGCCCCAGTCCGGGAACGCGGCACACTAACAACCTCATCCTGACCAACGTCTACATCCACGGCTTTACGCACGACGGCATCCACGTCGGCGGGCTGACCGGCACCACGATCCTCGATCACGTCGAAATCTGCTGCAACGCCGAGAGCGGTTGGGATGGCGACATCGGCGAAGGCGGCACTTCCAGCAATTCTGGCACCATCCTGATCAAGAACTCGGGCATCGACTGGAACGGCTGCTCCGAGAATTACCCGGCGGTCGGCACCATGGCCACCTGTGTTGCAGCCGAGCAGGGCGGTTACGGCGACGGCCTCGGCACCTATGCCACCGGGGGCAACTGGCGCTTCATCAACGACCACTTCCTGCACAACACCAGCGACGGGCTCGACCTGCTGTACGCGGATGGAACTGGCAGCGTATTCGTCGATCGGGTGACCTCCGAGTTCAACCTGTCGCAGCAGGTCAAGGTCAATGGCCCAGGTACGGTGCAGAACAGCGTCATCAACGGCGATTGTTCGGAGTTCACCGGCATGGGGCCTGTGCCTGCCGAGCGCTGCCGCGCGCTGGGGAATGCGGTCGAGCTGGACAACAACGCTGCCAACCAAACGCTCACGTTCCAGAACAACACCGTCACCGGCAACGGCGATTGTCTGATCGACAGCGGACCCGGCAGCGGCGCAGTGGGCGGCTTCGATCCGGTGTCCAGCGACGTGCTCAACATCAAGAGCAACATTCTGCTGGGGCAGGTGAGCTATCTCGGCAAGAACGGCGGCGCCTACACCTGCGGCTTCTACACCTCCGGCGTGCCGACCGTGAACTTCACCAGCAACATCCTGTGGCACTACCGCAACAACACGTGCGGCAACGGCTTGACCTGCGTCGATCCGCTGTTGAAGAACGAAACTGGCGCATCGTTCGACGCAACGCCATTAACCGGCTCGCCGGCGCTCGGTGCCACCACTGCATGCACCACGGTGGATTGGGGCAGCCAGACGCGCGGCAACCCGTGCACGATCGGCGCGATCGAGACAACGACCACGCCGCAACAGCCGAACTACACGGGGAACTGACCATGAGCAAGATCACGGTCAAGGACACCTGGGTGTTCGCAGGCGAGCAGTACGATTCGCGGCACGCTGCAATTCTCGCGGCCTCGGCCGTGGCGCGCGCAACGGGAACGAATCAGCAGGTGATCGACACCATCGACGTGATGATCGTAGTCGATCCGCCGCCTCCGCCGCCACCTCCACCACCACCGCCACCCGGCCAGAACCAGGACAAGAGCAGCAATCAGCCGGGCGAGGTGATCGTATGAAACTGCGCCGCAGCGACGACGACGTGTTGAGTGGGCGCCAGAAAATCGGCTGGCTGCTGCTCGGCATGTTCCTGATGTCGATCATCGTGATGGTGTGGCAGGGCAAACCGTGATCGCCTGACCCAATCGCTCTCCATAGCAAAGCCGCCTTCGGGCGGCTTTTTTGTTGCCTGAAGGAATCGCCCATGTATCAGATCGACGTTTCAACCGCCGTCGCTTCCATGCCGGCGCCGTCTGCCTATGGCACGCCGGGCTTCTTCACCAACGGCAATCCCGGCACCGGCCAACCGGCCACGATCGTTCCGGCCGATTTCTTGAACGCCATGATGGTGGAACTGATCAACGTCGTGACGGCCGGTGGGCTGACGCTCGACAAGGGTTCGTTCACCCAGGTGCGCGATGCCATCACCAACATGATCGCCGCGGGAGTCGGCGGTGGCGGCAGCAGCACGGTGACCAACGTCACCGGCGTGGCGCCGATCAATTCCACCGGCGGGGCGACGCCGCAGATCAGCATTTCAGCTGCGACCGAATCAGCAGCCGGTTCGATGTCCGCGGCGGACAAGACCAAGCTGGACGGCATTGCGGCCGGCGCCACGGCCAACACTGGCACGGTCACTTCGATTTCGGTAGTGAGCGCGAACGGCATTTCCGCGAGCATCGCCAACCCGACCACTACGCCGGCGATCACCATTTCCCTGGGCGCGATCACACCGACCTCGGTTTCCGCCAGCGGTGCAGTGAATGGCGCATCCGGCACCTATTCCGGTGCGATGAATGTCGGCTCGCTGACTTCCGGCGGCGACGTCAAGGCGCAGCAGAACTTCTCCGCCACCACTGGCGCGGTGGTGCTGGCGCCCAACGGCGCCGGCACGGTGTACCTGCGGCCCAACGGCGAGGGAAGCGCCACGGGCCAAACGACCGTCAACAACGCGGGCACGATGAACGTCGCGGGTGCGGTGATCGCCACCGGCGGCTTCCAGATGGGATCCTCGATCAAGATCAAGACCAAGCTGCGCCGGCTCGGCTATGGCCTGGCGGATCTCTTGAAAATCCAAACCCGCCGCGGCCGCTACAAGAAAAAGTTCAACAAGGATGGCCGCGACCACCTCTTCGTGATCGCCGAGCAGCTCCGCGAAGTCATTCCGGAAGCGGTGTACGAACAGAAAGGTTCCACGCCCACCGTCAACTACATGGAGCTGGTGCCGGTGCTGATCGCGGCCGTGCAGGAACTGACGGCGATCGTGGTCAAGCTCGAGGAGCGGATCGATGGCTGACGGATACCGCAATTCCGCCGCGGCCGATTTCGTGAATCTGTTCGACCCGGACATCAAGGGCGACGGGCCGACGGCGTCGATCTTCAAGAAGAGCGATGGCACGCTGCTGAAGTACGCCAAGCTGAGCTACGGCAGCAAAGGACCGAATGTCGGCTTTCGCGATGCGAGCGGCGTGGACTTGAGCAATTACTGGGCAGCGGCCGGCACGGCACGCTACGGCTTGCCTTTCGATGGCGGCAGTTTTACCGCGCGTTCCAGCGGCCTGATCAGCGGCTCGATGGATGCCAACATCACGCTCACCATCAAGTCGGATGGCACCTACAGCCTTACCTGCCTCGGCAATTCGCCCGACACCTCCGGCAGTACCTCAGGCGCTTGGCTGCCGGCCGGCGATTCGGCTTCCAACTACCAGGTCGAATTCGGTTGGAACCAGAGTTCGCAGGAAGCCAGTGGCCCCGCGACTGTCACGAACGGTGCATCCGCCTATCAAGCGTGCACCAGCAACAGAGCGATCTCGGTCGATGCGCAGGTGGGCCAGAACACCGGCGCGGACAGAGGCTCGCATGGCACGGTGAGCGTCAGCCTCAAGAAAGTATCGACCGGTGTGGTGACGACCTCCACGTTTACCGTATTCGTGGAATCATTCGGAAGCGGCTGACGATGACGCGCCCGTGGACCAGCAGAGAAGACCGCATGAAGTTGCGGCATCGCCAGCACCCCGCCGAGCTAGATGCGCAGAACCGTCGCCCGCGCTTCAACAAGTTCGACGAGCGTCGCCGGCGCGAGCAGGATCGAATTAAAGGCCTGCTCGATCTGGCGCGCACGCAAAGGGAGTAGCAGTCGAAGAAGAGCGGAGCGGCCGGCGCGTGTTGCAGCACACGCCGACCATCCGAACGCGGATCGAGCCCGCATCCAGACCAAAGGCTCCGCCGCCCACGTGGGCGCGGCGAGCATGAGGAGGATGCGATGGACGGTGCAAGACCCATAATTCCCTGGATCGGGGGAAAGGGGAGACTTTCCGAGCAGTTGTTACGATTGTTTGCACCGCACGAGTGCTATGTCGAGGCGTTCTGCGGCGGCGGCGCACTTTTCTTCCGCAGGCCGGCACCGGCAAAGGTCGAGATTCTCAACGACATCAACGGCGAGCTGGTCAACCTCTACCGCGTGGTGCAGAACCACCTCGAGGAGTTCGTGCGCCAGTTCAAGTGGGCGCTGTCCTCGCGCCAGGTGTTCAAGTGGCAACAGATGACGCGGCCGGAAACGCTCACAGACATCCAGCGCGCCGCGCGCTTCTTCTACCTTCACCACCACTGCTACAGCGGCAAGGTGGTCGACCAATCATTCGGCACCGCCACCACCGCCGTGCCGATCAATCTCCTGCGCATCGAAGAGAACCTGAGTGCGGTGCACCTGCGTCTCGCCGGCGTCACCATCGAGAACGCGCCTTGGTTCGAATGCTGCGAACGCTATGATCGCGCGCACACCCTCCTTTATCTGGATCCACCCTACTGGGAAACCGAAGGCTACGGCGTGCCGTTCGAATTCGTCGAATACGAACGCATGGCCGCGTTCATTCGCTGCTGCAAATCGCGAGCGATGGTCAGCATCAACGATCATCCGGAGATTCGCCGCGTGTTCGAAGGCCTGCACATGCACGAGCTCGGCATCCGTTACACCATCGGCACCACCGACAAACTGCGTGCACCGAAGGAAGAGAGCCGCGAGCTGGTGATCACCAACTACGAGCCAAGCCTGCTGGGCGGGTTGCTGTAAGCGAACGCCTACGCTGCTGGTCGATCAAGCCCGACAGAATCCGCGCCAAATATTCCGGAAAATATTCCCGCCCCGGTGGTCTGACGGTCCGCAGGATGCGGATGCGGTCGAAGCCGGGGCGCTTTGGTGGGCTGTGCAGGGATCGAACCTGCGACCCCTTCCATGTCAAGGAAGTGCT
>Ga0070741_10006500_pt1 | contig 25022 bp, 18 predicted proteins | sample Coa_R1_4_FD_66440 | JGI IMG/M metagenome (GOLD analysis project Ga0070741, IMG submission 66440) | Surface soil microbial communities from Centralia Pennsylvania, which are recovering from an underground coalmine fire - Coalmine... | ecosystem: Environmental > Terrestrial > Soil > Unclassified ... | reverse complement strand
TCAACGTAGCGCCGCTGCCAGCAGGATCGGCAAGCGCAAGCGTGTGGTAGAAACCCCCGCCTTTAGGTGTGGGGAGTGTCATCTAGCGTGGCACCAGGCACAGCGATTGCAGGCCCGGTGTTGGCGCAGGACAGGCGGTACGCTGCCCGGTGGGGCCGGTCACGCTGAAGCCGCGCGTCCAGAATGTGGTCCTGGCTTTCAGTTGGACGTAGGCGACGACAGTGCAGTCGAAAGGTGGCAGAGAAGGCACAGCCAGTTCCGAAAGCACCAGGCATTGGCCCGGCGCAAGGCGCGATCCGGCCCAGGGAACGTCGCCAGGCGTCGTGTTTTCCAACGGAGCTTGCAGGTCGAAGCGCTGGCCGTTGTTGCCAGCAATCTGCGCCCCGCTCAGGCTCATCCAGCGTTCCGAATCGTTGCGGACTTCCAGGTGATTGGTGCGGTAGCTGAAGGCCAGATAGGAGGTGCGCTCCGGGTCATCACCCTGGGGCAGCGCGATCTCGCAGCGGCTCTGCCCAGCGGCGCAGGTGGCGATCACGTCCTTGTTGCGCTCGATGCGAAAGTCGCTGCCAACCCAGAACTGGCGGGTTTTGGGCACGACGATGGCACGGTTGGCCGGATTGCAGTCCGCGATTGTGGTGCGAGCGGACGCGCTGACCCAGAGCTGGTTGCACTTTTTCGCGGGAAGTGTCTGGCCCCAGTCTGGCGCGTTAAACTGGCGGCTGCCGTCTGCGCTCTGGAAGACAACCCCCGTCAGATCAAGGGGCGCGTCGCTCAAGTTGAACAGCAGCAGACTGTTGTCGGCGACGGCCAGCGCCACGTTGTACACGCGCAGCACCGTGACGTTGACGACGCTGCCCGGCGCAACCTTTGACCCGGCGGCAGGCTCCTGGGCGCTGACCTGGTTCGCCTTCACTTTGGCGTCCGCCGTCCATGCCTGTGCTGTCTCCGTCCCGAACATCAGCTTTGCCAGCCCCGCGACGCGCGCCGCCTGGGGCACCGTCAGCCCGGTCAGGTCGGGTACGCTAACCGCAGCTTCCTGTGTTGCGGCGGCTGTGCCGCCAGCCAGGAACGAAAGCAGCAGGAGAGTGACCAACGGCGTGGCGATTCGACAGGTGAATCGATGTGCAGGCCATACTTTGACGCTGCGCGTTGCAGGCTCGTTCGGAATGACGGTGATGACTTGGTCGAAGACCGCTTGAGATGACATGGCGTGTGTCCCATTCTATAAACAGCCGTCGCCGGTGCGTGATTAGAGGCTTGAAGCGTTCGCTCGCCTCTTGCCACCCACACACTCAATTTTATCCGCTGTACACATCGCTCGCCGTTTCAGGTTGTTTAGAGCGCTGCTCCACCTCCGCCAGGGCCGGGACTGCCAGCGCTTCCCGCCCGTCCATCTCCGCCTCGACATTGCGCAGCGCCGGGATCAGGTAGCCGCCCAGTCCGAGTGTGATGCCCATCAGCGCCGTGCAGACGAACATCAACGCCATGCCGTGACCGCGCCCTGTGCCGACCAGCCAGCCAAAAACGGGGGCCAGCAGACCGCCCGGCTGCATGGCGGGTTCAAAGAAGTGGTCGGCCAGGAGGCCGCCAAGCACCATCCCCAGAGGGGCCATCGTGACCTGGAACGCACCCTTTGCCCCGAACACCCGGCCCTGAATGGCAGGCGGAACTCGCTTCTGCCAGATGGCCCGATCCGCCGCAACGATAAACGGGATGAAGAACGACCCCAGGAACCCGCCCAGCGCCCAGACCGGCACGCTGCGCGCCACTGCCAGCACGAAATCGCCGAGCAGGAACGAAATGGCCGTGAACAGCAGAACGCTGTGAATCTGTCGCCGGGGGCCGCCCCACACGCTGATCGCCAGGCCGCCGATCACGCCGCCGATACCCATTGCGGTCTGGACTGCTGCCAGCGCGAACTCGTCGGTATGGGTGCGGGCCAGGATCAGCGGGGCGAGGATCGAGAACCACGTCAGATAAGCGGCGAAATTGATCAGCACGAAATAGCCGAGCAAGAGCCGTAAACCGCGCTGGCGGGCGATGTAGCGGAAGCCAAAGCTCACCTGCTGCCAGAAACTTTCCGAGTCGTTGTGGTGGCGTTGAGCGGGGCGTGGCACGACGACCAGCAGCAGGGTGGCAACCGAAAAGACGTAAGTCAGGATGTCCATGACCATGAGGCCACTCAGGTGGATGACGGCCAGCAGCGCCCCGGCCAGGAACGGCGCGCAGAACTGCGACGCGGAGGCCGCAAAGGAGCGCATCCCGCTGGCCCGTGCGTATTGATCGGCGGGCACCAACAGCGTCGTCGCCGCGCTAAAGGCAGGCAACTGGAAGGCGTCACACGCGCCCAGCACCGCCTCGGCAATGTATAGATGCCAGATTTGCAGACTGTTGCTCAGGTGCAGCGCCAGCGTCAGGCCGATGGTCAGCCCGGCGCACAGATCGGCCAGCAGCATGATCAGCCGTCGGTCCCGCCGATCCACGATCACACCCGCCACCGGACTGAGCAGGATGTCCAGCACGAACGCCGCAAAGCCAAGCATGGCGACGGTAGTCGCCTTGCCGTCCTTTTCGTAAGCCCACAAAATGTAGGCGAAGCGCATCATCGACGTGCCGACCAGCGACACCAACTGGCCGAACCAGATCAACAGAAACGTCTTTCCCAGACGGAAAAGTCCGACGTGTTTGAGCATGGTTGTCCTCATTGTCCAAACCGGAATCGAAAACGGCTGCGGTCACTGGTGCGCCCGCAGCCGTCCAAGAGCAGCTATTAGTATTGATATTACTCAGACCGGGGCGCAGGTATCCTGGAAGAAGCTGAACGGGCTTCAATCGGCACGAACACGGGGATCAGATGGAGGAAGCGAGTCACGGTTAACCCCTTGAGCACCGGAGCGGGGACACTATAGCATCCTTCGGGCTGGAAGACAATGCCGAATCGGATCGGCACGGCAAGCAGTTGGCCTCTTGACGCGCGGGCCGCCATCTGGTATTATTCAAATATATGAAAAGTTGTTCAAGTATACAGATACGATGTCTCAATATCCCTCCGATCTGGCAGCCGTTGAAATCATCGGCGAGGACATGGCGAGCCGGCTAGCCGACATTTTCGCGGCCCTGGCCGACCCGAACCGGCTGCGGATCATCTCGGCGCTGGCGCATAACAAACTGTGCGTGGGCGATCTGGCAAAGCTGGTGGGCATGACCGAATCCGCCACCTCGCACCAACTGCGCTTGCTGCGAGCACAGCGCATCGTCCGCAGCCGAAAAGCCGGGCGGCAGGTCTTCTATTTTCTGGACGACCAGCACGTCCACGATCTGCTGGATCGGGCCGTCGAGCACGTCCAGCATGAATGAAAGCACGAATAAACACGAGCCAGGCCATGACTACCCAGAAACGACAGCTCATTATCACAGGTATGGACTGCGCGGAGTGCGCCGCTACGCTCGAACGTGGCGTCAGTCGTCTGCCGGGCGTGGAGACGTGCGAGGTCAACTTCGCCGCCGCCCGGATGAACCTGAGCGGCGACGTGCCCATCGAAGCCGTTCACGCGCGCATCCGTGAACTGGGCTACGACGTTGACCTGACCGGAGCAGCAAATTCTGCCCAGATACCTACAGCCAAGCCGCAGGGCGGAATCTTCGGATTCGTCCGCTTCTTGATGCAGCGTCCGAACACCATCGCCGCCGCCATCGGCGCACTGGCGCTGGGTCTGGGTATCGCGGCTCAGGTCGTCCATGCTCCACTGATCGTGGTGGATAGCCTGCTGCTGGCCTCGCTGTTCATCGCCGGGTTCCCGGTGGCCCGTTCCGGGCTGCGCGCCGCCCTGATCAACCGCGACATCAACATCAATCTGCTGATGACCATTGCCGCGACGGGTGCAGTGCTGATCGGCGAATTGGGCGAGGGCGCGGTGACGATGTGCCTGTTTGCCATCGGCGAAGCGCTGGAAGGTTACACCACCGACCAGGCGCGGCGCTCGATTCGGAGCCTGATGCAGTTGACGCCCGCCGAGGCGACGGTGCTGCGGCCCTGCATGGACTGCCAGGGGCACATGGGCCAGGATGGCTACACGGGCGGGCCGTGCCCCTGGTGCGGCTACCACGAGGAGAAAACGCCGCTCGATCAGGTGGCTGTCGGCGACCTGATCCTGGTCAAGAGCGGTGGCCGGATACCCGTCGATGGGCGAGTGCGCCAGGGTGCATCGGGCGTCAACCAGGCCCCGATCACGGGTGAGAGTATGCCTGTCGAGAAGACGGTTGGCGATCCGGTCTACGCGGGCACGATCAACGGCGAGATGGCGCTCGAGATAGAAGTCACGCATCGCGCCGCCGATAGCACCGTCAGCCGCATCATTCACATGGTTGAGGAAGCGCAGGCCCAGAAAGCGCCGGTGCAGGCCCGCGTGGATCGCTTTGCCAGGGTCTATACGCCGCTGGTCGTCCTCATTGCTGCGGTGCTGGCCGTCGCGCCGCCTGTGCTGTTCAACGCGCCCTTCCTGGACGTTGGCGATACGCACGGCTGGCTGTACCGTGCGCTCTCACTGCTGGTCATCGCCTGCCCGTGCGCGCTGGTCATCAGCACGCCGGTCAGCATCATCGGCGCGATCACCAGCGCGGCGCGGCGTGGGGTGCTGGTCAAAGGAGGGGCAGCGCTGGAAACGCTCGGCAAGGTCAAGGCGTTTGCCTTCGACAAAACCGGGACATTGACCCAGGGACGGCCCATCGTGCGCAAAACCGTATCCACCGAGTGCAGGGAAGAGGCCGGGGTGTGCGAGGCGTGCAACAGCCTGCTGGCGCTGGCCGCTTCGGTGGAGCGCCGGGCCGCGCACCCGCTCGCGCAGGCCATTGTCAGCGCGGCGGCGGAACGCGGCGTGCTGGATAGGCTGCCTGCGGCGCACGAAGTCACGACACTGGCGGGCCGGGGCGTACAGGGCCTGGTCAATGGGCAGCCCATCACCGTCGGCAGCCACCGTTTCTTCGACAGCGCTTATCCTCACCAGGAAGCGTTGTGCCAGCAAATCCGGGCTGTCGAAGCACGCGGGCAGACCACGATGCTGGTTCACGACGGGCAGCAGGTGCGTGGATATATCACCGTCGATGATCCGGAACGGGTCAGCAGCCAGGCAACGGTTGCCGCGCTGCGGCAATTACCGGACGTGCAGCACATCGTCATGCTGACGGGCGATAGCCCGGCCACCGCGTCGCACATCGCCCGGATGACGGGCGTGGACAGCGTTGAGGCCAATCTGCTGCCGGAGGACAAGCTGCAAGCGATCCGCAAGCTGGTCGAGACATATGGCACGGTGGCGATGGTCGGAGACGGGATCAACGATACGCCCGCGCTGGCCGCCGCCTCGATTGGCATTGCAATGGGCGGCGCGGGCACGGCCCAGGTGCTTGAAACTGCCGATGTGGCGCTGATGGGCGACGACCTCACGCAGTTACCCTATGTGGTCGCTCTGAGCAAACAAACGCATCGCGTCATCTCCGAGAACATCGGGTTGAGTCTGGGCATCAAAGCTGTGTTCCTGGTCGGCGCGCTGTTTGGCCTGACCGGCCTGTGGATGGCCGTGCTGGCCGACATGGGCACATCGCTGCTGGTGACGTTCAACGGGATGCGGCTGCTCAATTTTCGGCGATAGTTGACCTCACCCCGGGCCCTCTCCAACAGGAGAGGGCCCGGGGTGAGGTTCACTTCCGCTACTTCGCTTCCACGACGGTGACGGGCGCGACTTTGCTCAGACGATCCTTCACCGCTTTGGCGTCGCCCACCGCCACGATCACGAACTGATCCGGATCGAGGTACTGCTGTGCGGCCTTGAGCACGGCGGCCTGATCAACCCCTTCCACCTGCTGGCGATAATCGTTCAGGCTGTCCAGCGGCAGCCCGCGCAGCTTCAAGCCTGCGATCTGGCCGATCAGCTCACCGGACGTTTCCAGCCCCAGCGCAAAGCGCCCGATCAGCCCCGATTTGACGTTGCCCAGTTCGTCGGCGGGTACGGGGTCGGTGCGGATGGTCTTGACCTCGTTCAGAGTAGCCGTCAGCGCCTGATCCGCGATGTCGTTGCGCGTCGCCATGCTGATCCGAAATACACCCAGATCGACGGGCAGGCTGAACGACGACCCGATCCCGTAGGTGAAGCCCTTCTCCTCGCGCACGATGCGGTTCAGGCGGGATGAGAAACTGCCGCCCAGCACCTCGTTCAGCACACGCAAGACCTGACGCACCGGGTCGTTGCCGCGAATGCCGGGCTTGCCCATCACGAACTGTACCTGCGTGCTGCCGGGCCGATCCACCAGGTAGATTTTCATGCCGGACGGGGCAGCCACAGCCGGGAAGCTGGCGGCTGCCGGGCCGCCAGCGGCTCTGGCTTTCAACTGCCCGAAGGTCGCCTCAGCATACTTGAGGGCGTCGTCCTCGGTGATGTCGCCGACGACAATCAAGAACGCTTTGGCCGGATCAAGCTGCTCCTGGTAATACTTCACGACCTCGGCGCGAGTCAGCGCCTTGACGGTCTGCTCTGTGACCAGGTTGCCGTAGGGATGCGCGCCGTACACCAGGCTGCTGAAGGTGCGGTTGGCAATGTCGCCCGCGTTCGACAGCGCAAACTGAAGATCGGTCAGCATCTTCTGCTGGTAGGTCTGCAACTCGTCTTCGGGGAAGGTCGGGTTGAGCGTTACGTCGCCCAGCAGTTCAAAGGCCAGCTTGGTGTTCTCGCTGAGGGTCGAGACGCTGATCGTCAGGCTGTCCTGCCCGGAGCCAGCGCCGATGCTGCCACCGACCTGCTCGATGGTGTCGGCGATCTCTGGCCCGGTGCGCGTCTTCGTGCCGCGCGTCAGCGTGTGTGCCGTCAGGTCGCCCAGCCCGGCCAGATTGGCGGGCACGACGCTGTCGCCGCCGGGCAAGACCAGTTCGGCGTTGAGCAGCGGCAGGTCAGGCCGCGTCACGACGATCACCGACAAGCCGTTGCTCAGTTTTTTCTCGTTGAAGACGGGCAGGGTCACTTTCCCGGCGTCCAGCGGTGGCGGCGGCGTCTTCTGGTCAAGGACGTAGGCGTACTGTTCCGGCTCTTCCGTTGCGCCTGCCGTGGCGAGCGGCGTGGCTTCCCGCGTCGGCTCGGCGGTGGCGGCGTTGGCCTTGCCGGGGACGACGTTGAGCGTGAAGCGCCGATCCGCCGTCAGGTACTGAGAAGCCACACGCTGGATATCTTTGGACGTGACCTTGCTGAAGCTGTCCAGTTCGCCAAAGACGGCCTGCGGGTCGCCAAAGTAGAAATTGGCAGCCTGCACGTTTTCGGCCAGACTCTGGGCGCTTTCCAGCGAGGCGGTGCGCTCGGCCCGAATCTGGTTGATGGCTTTGCTCAACTCTTTGGGGTCTACGCCGTTCTGCACGATCTTCACCAGTTCATCGTCGTAGATCTGGCCGAGTTTGGCGGGCGGCGTGCTGGCGCTTGGGAACAACCCCACGCCGAACAGACTCGGCCCCCGGTTGCTGTCGGTATAGGTGAAGACGTAGGAGGCCAGCCCGGTATCGACCATCAGCTTGGAGAGGCGGCTCGAATCGCCGTTGCCCAGGATGCGTTGCAGCAGTTCCAGGGCCGGAAAATCCGGGTGATTGCGGGGCGGGATGACGTAGGCCATCAACAAGCCGGGCACTTTAGCCTGGCTGTCCTCGATGGTAAGTTGCTGCCCCTTGTAATCTGGCGAGGGTTGGTAGGGCGGCAGTTCGGGCGGCGCTTTCTGCCGGGGAATCTTGCCGAAGAATTTGTCGATCAGGGCGCGTGTCTGGGCGATGTCGATGTCCCCGGCGACGACCAGCGTGGCGTTGTTGGGGACGTAGTACGTGGCGTGGAAGGCGCGCACGTCGGAGACCGTTGCCTGGTTCAGGTCCTCAATCGAACCGATGACGGGCCGCTGGTACGGCGCATAGTCGTAAGGCTTGGAGCCAAGTATCTCGAACGCCTGGCCGTAGGCGGTGTTGCTGACGCGCTGGCGATACTCCTCGATCACCACGTCGCGCTGGTTGTCCAGGTTGACCTGATCGACGTTGAGCGCCGCCATGCGGTCTGCGTCCAGCCAGAGCGCCAGCGGAAGCTGCTGCGCCGGGACAACGTGGTAGTAGCCGGTGTGTTCGATGCTGGTGTAGGCGTTGTTCTCGCCGCCGACGGCTGAACTGAGCCTGTCGAATTCGCCCTTCGGCACGTTAGCCGATCCCTCGAACATCATGTGTTCAAAAAGGTGCGCGAAGCCGCTGCGCCCGGCAGGGTCGTTTGCGCCGCCCACACGATACCAGACATCGACGGCGACGGTGGGCGCGGTATGCTTTTCCGCCAGGATCACCTTCAAGCCGTTGTCCAATTCGTAGGACGTGACTTTGAGTTGCGGCGATGCCTGTGCCCGTACAGTTATAGGATTAGCAGTTGTGGTCAAATTCATCACCAGAATCAGAATCAGGATAAACCCTCGGACGTGCTGAGAAACCATGTCGAACCTCGCCTTTCCGATTCCCAAGCCCGCAACACCATTACAACAGGAAAGGCTGGATATTGTAATCCATTCCTGGGTCAGGGGGCGAGATTATGGGGCGGCCTCAGTCGCGGTGTCGCCCGTAGACGGTGAAGCCGCAGGTGTGGTGTCAAGCGGCTGCGCGTCCTTCGCGCAGCGGAAGCCTATCGACGGATCCACCGTGTCCGGCGGGCGATCCAGCCGAAAGGTCGCCGTGTATTCCGGCGGGCCAGCCGGATCAAGCTGGCTGAAGCCGCCGCCACGCAGCACACGGGTCAACCCGTTGGCCGGGCCAGTCGGGTTCTGCTTGGGGCTGGCCGCGTAATAATCTTTATCGTACCAGTCCGTGACCCATTCCCAGGCGTTGCCCGCCATGTCCTGAACTCCATAATAGCTCTGGCCCGCCGGGTAGCCGCCCACGTCCTTCAGTTCGCCGCTTGTCCAGTTGGCCGGGATGATCCCGTTAACTTTGCTGGTGTTGCCCCAGGGGAAGCGCCAGTTCTGCGGGCCGCGTGCGGCGTGTTCTCATTCGGCTTCAGTGGGCAGCCGCTTCTTCACGTATTCACAGTAAGCTGCCGCATCCAGGTACGTCACGTTCGTCACCGGGCGATTGCCGGTTCCGGGCGGGAAGGCCACGCCGGAGGTTGAGTCGGGTTTCTGCCTGACGTCCACCTTCGTGAAATATAGCTCCAGCCAGATGGCCTCTTTGGTGGGCTTGGCGGGCGTATACAAGCCCGGCGTGAACAACAGCACGTTGACCTGATCCTGTGCCGGATCGACGTACCCGTTTTCTGGCTCCGCTTTGTCGTAACAGCACGTCTGATCCCGCTTCAGGATTTCGTGCTTTGCATCGCGCAGGCCATGAATGAACATGGTGTGGATGCCCAGATCGCTCACCTCGATCTGGCCGTTGAAGTACAGATCGGCAGTCCCCCAGGTGGCAAGCGTGCCGATCATACTCGGATAGAAGGGCGCTTCCTGGCCGGTATCGCCGTGCATTTCGACGTTCGTCGCCACCCCGCCCTGGAAAAACGGCTGGTCGTTGCTGAACGACTTCTGGACGATCTTCCAGTGTCCGGTTTTGGTCACGCCGTCCTGGTAGGTGAGCGTGCCGTCCAACTCGACGCTAAACTCGCCTGTGTCCTGCTCCGCATTCACGTCGTAGTGGGCAGTGCCCTGGAAGGGCGTGACGGTGCTGCCGTCGTAGCTGAAGCGCTGCATGGGGTTCCCGGCGGCAAAGCCGTTGGTGGCGTCGATGATCCAGTTCTTGCTCTCCGGCTTCAGCCAGCCCTGGGGCGGCTCGCGGGCCGTATCCACGACGAAAGTCAGGTACGCCTTGTTCGTCACTTCGGTGCGATCCAGGAAGTAATCGGAGAGGGTTACGTCGTGGATGGGCGCTTCATTGGGCGCGCCCTGGGTGGTTCCCATCTGGAAAGTTCCGCCGGGAATGAAGACCATGCCCTCCGGTGCAGCGGGCGCCACCGTCGCCGGGAGCAGGTTGCCGGGCTGTGGCACGCTCGTGGCCGCGCTGTTGAGCGCCTGCCGAATCTCGTAGACGATCACGGCGATGCCGAGCACCAGCACCAGCGACACGATGAAGCCTGCCGACAGCACCGGATTGCGGGTCATGACCTCGAAGGTCTGCGTCAGGACGGTTGACCCGCGCACCGTGCGCGGGTTGCCCTGCACTGAACCTATCGCCAGCCGGAGCGTCGCCAGATCGGGCGTTTCCAGGTCGGCGCTGCCTGTGCCAGCGGTCAGGTCGTCGAGCATGGCCTGGGCCGACTGGTAGCGCCTGGCCGGGTCTTTTTCCAGCGCCCGCAGAATGACCCTCTCGATCTCCGGCGGCAGCGACGGCACAAGCTCGGAGGGCGGCCTGGGTGTGGCCTCAAGCTGCTGGCGGATGACCTGCACGTAGGACGTACCCTTGAAGGGCGTCTGGCCCGTGACCATTTCGTAGAGCATGACGCCCAGCGCGTAGATGTCGCCCGTCGGCTGGACGGCCTTGCCGTCGAGCAGTTCCGGGGCCAGGTAGAGCGGCGTGCCGGACGCCATGCCCTGCGCCGTCAGGCGTTCGCTGCCGCCGGGCCGCGCCAGCCCAAAGTCCATGAGCACGGCGCGGAAGCCCTCCGCGATCAGCACGTTACTGGGCTTAATGTCGCGGTGGATCACACCATGAGAATGGGCATACTCAACAGCCTTGAGCACCTGGGTAAAGACGTGCAGCGCCACCTCAACCGGCATCCCGTCCGGGTGCTTGCGGATCAGGCTGTGGAGCGTCGGGCCGTTGATCAGCTCCATGACCATAAAGAAGACCTGACCCTCGGCGTGAAAATCGAACACGTGAATGATGTTCGGGTGGTTGAGTGCGGCGACAGCCTGCCCTTCCTGGCGCAACTGGACGATGGCCTCGTCGGACTCGAGTAAGTTGGGGTGCAGCACCTTGATGGCAACTTCACGGTTCAGATCGGGGTCGTGGGCGCGGTAGACTTCGGCAGAACCGCCGCGCCCGATGACCGCCCGGATTTCGTATTTGCCGAGCTTTTGACCTGGCGACAGATACGAGAGTGGCGATTTGGGGTCAGTCATGTCCGGCATTGAACGTCATTCCACACTTCAAGCAGAAACGATCTGGTGTGCAACCAGCCAGGTCACCGCTTCACAAACTGCCTGTAGCGAACTGTAGCGGGGTTGGTAGCCAAGCAAGCGCTGCGCCTTTGCGATGCTGCAATTCGGGCTGTGCGCAATGTGATCCCAGGTAGCGGAGGCTTCCTGCTCGGAGACAGTGGTGCGCCACTGTTCCCAGGGCAGATAGCACAGTCGGGCGGGCTGGCCGAACCAGGCCGCCATCGATTCGGCATAGCCGCGCAGCGAGAGCGCCGCCGGAGAAACCACGTGGAAACTTTCGCCGATGGCGTTGCTCCGGTTGGCAATAGCCTGCATGAAAGCCTGGGCCACGTCGTCGGCGTGGACGTGGTGAACGGTTTCCATGCCCAGGTTGGGCAGCGTCAATTCCTGGCCCTGCGCCAGCGTCGTAAAGACCGCCGGGTTGAAATGCCCCGCCGGGTTGAGCGGCTCCCAACCCGGCCCGACGATGTGCCCCGGATGCAGGAGCGTGGCCGGGAATCCCCGGCGACGAGCCTCGTCCAGCAGGTAGCTTTCGATCTGGGCTTTCTGGATGCCATAGTCGCCGAAGGGGCGGCGCGGCTGTTCTTCGGTGGTCGGCACTTCCACGCTTGGCCCGTGAATCCAGATCGTGCCGCAATGCAGGAAATGTTGGATGTGGCCGCGCAGCGCCTCCACCAGCTGCCGCGCGCTGTCCAGGGTAAAGCAAATCATGTCGATCACTACGTCGGGCTGCAAGGCGCGGATCTGTTCGCCGAACGTGCCTGCCGCTTCCTCCGCCGCCCGATCCAGCGTCACCTGCCGCACGGCCTTCCAGGCCGCGTGCGGGGTATAGGGCGCTCGCTGCTGGCGGCTGACGTTGATCACCTCGAACCCGGACGCGACCAGACGCGGAACCAGGTACGTCCCGACGTGCCCGCTCCCTCCAATAATCACGGCGCGCATATTCACCTCATTGATTGCCAGATGCTCATTTCAAAGATTGCGTTAATTCTAGTCGGTTTTTCGATTCAGGATTCAAGTTCTGGCTATAATCGCTGTTTTGTCGCGCCGTTTTATCTCGCCATGCCAATCGGGGAAACAAGGTGAAGTCTCGCATTGCCCAATATCTCTGGCTCATTTGCCTCGCCAGTGCAGCGCTCAGTCTCGCATCGCCAATTTATGCTCAAACTGGAACGGCGACTCCGCCGCCAACCAACACGCCGCGCGCCACCCGGACGCTTGTACCGACTGTCACGCAGACGCCGACACCCGCGCCCGTTGCCATGGCGGGGCGGCTGTGTGAAACGTGCAGCCGCATCCGGCTGCGGGCCACGCCGGGCACGGCGGGCGAGGTGTTGGGGTTTCTGGACAGCGCCGCCCGGCTCACGATCCGGGGCCGCAGCGCCGACAGCGCCTGGCTGGAAGTGCAAGTCAGCGAGAGCGATACGGATACGGTGGGCTGGGTGGCGGCGCAGTACGTCCGGCTGGCGAATGGGCAGGCGCTGGACGAGGCCACCTTGAACAGCCTGCCGATCCGGGGCGTGGCGGTGGAGGCCCCACCCACCCCCACCTCGGACGTGAACGGCGGCAACGGCATCCCTGGCTGGCTGTCCGGCATCACGGCCCACACGCGCGAGATATTCCTGAAAGGCAAAAGCTTGGGCAACCGGCCCAACGTCTTTTCGCGGGTGGGGGACAGCATCAGCGCCTCGGCCTACTTCCTGACGCCGATTGGTCGGGGCCAGTACAACCTGGGCGCCTACGGCTACCTGAGCGGCGTCATCGAATATTTCTCGCAGGCCAATGCCCGCGTCGGCAATTCGTTTGTCAACCCGCCGCTGGCCGCGCGGGATGGCTGGTCGGCCTTCAACGTGCTGCAAACGCGCACCACCCCCGACCCGATCTGTGGTTTAGAGCCCTACCTGATCTGTGAGTACAATCTGGTCAAGCCGTCGGTGGCGCTGATCATGTTCGGCACGAATGACTCCGGCAGCGGCGTGCCTGAGCAATTTGAGGGCAACCTGCGCCAGATCGTGCAAATCTCCATCGATCACGGCGTCATCCCGGTCTTGAGCACCATGCCGCCCCGGCCCGTCAATGCCGATCAGATTGCGCGCGTCACGACCTTCAACAACGTGATCCGCACTGTCGCGCAGCAGTATGGCGTTCCCTTGTGGGACTACTTCGCCGTGATGGACAAAGCGCCCAACAGCGGCCTCGGCCCGGACAACCTGCACCCCTCGATTCCGCCGGGCGGTGCGACGGCGTACTTTACCCCGGAGAACCTGCAATACGGTTACACTATCCGCAACCTGATGGCGCTACAGGTGCTCGACGTGCTGTGGCGGCAGGTGCTGTCGCAGTAGGTGGGTTGACCTCACCCCCGGCCCCTCTCCAACTGGAGAGGGGAGATAATGCACCAACGCAGCGCCAACCGGTTCCTCCTCTCTGCGAAGTGGAGAGGAAGTCAGGGGTGAGACCAACGATGTTGCTATGATGGTGCATCGAGTCTGGTAGAGAAAGGAATACTCTGATTCCCCCTCCCTTTTTCCTGGCGTTCGAGCTGGTCATCTACGGGCTGTTCGCGGCCTGTCTGCGGCACGCAGCACGGCAAGGCCGCTACCGTGTCCTGGAACTGGTCTTCGCCGGGTTGTACGGCGTCGTGCTGGAATGGCTGACCATCAAGCAGTTGGAGGCGTATCACTACGGCCAGTTCCTGGTCATGATCGACGGCGCGCCGCTCGCCATTGGCCTGGGTTGGGCGGTCATCATCTACAGCAGCATGGAGTTCTCCGAGCGGATCGAACTGCCCGATTCGGCGCGCGCCATCCTGGATGCGCTGCTGGCGCTCAACATCGACATGGCACTGGACGCCGTCGCCATCCGCCTGGGGATGTGGACGTGGAGCAACGTCGGCCCGGACCAGCAGTGGTTCGGCGTGCCCTGGGTCAATTTCTGGGCGTGGTTCATCGTCGTCTGGTCGTATTCGGGCTTCGTGCGGGCGCTGCGCGATTGGCGCGGATACCGGGTACGCGGCTGGCTGTACGTGCCGCTGGCCGTGCTGTTTTCGCTGGTCTTCCTGCTGGCAACCAGCGAACTGTACCGCTCGTTGATCAACAGCCTGGGCAATGGCGCACTCGGCCCACTCATCCTGATCGGGGGCAGCATCGTGTTGATCCTGGGCGGACAGCCGCGCGTGCTGCACAGCGGCCCGCCGGAAGGGCTGATCGTCGCCATTCCAGTGATCTTTCACGCGATGGCAGCGATTGCGGGCTTCCGGTACGGCATTTACGCGCAGGTTCCCGCCCTGGCTGCCGTCGGCATCGCCATGTCGGTCATCGGCCTGGCCGTGCATCTGTGGCCCTGGTGGGGTGCGCTGTACAGACCTCGCCCGGAAGCGGTTGGCAAGGACGCGCCCTGACAGAACAACGCAGGTAACAATGAGCGTTGTCTGAGCGTCAAAATAGCATACACTGAACGTCAGATTCCGGTGACGCAGATATGTTATGCTGGTAGGGTGAGTGTTCAAAGGGGTGTATTGTATGCAGCGATTGAGTCCACCACCGGGCGTGTCCAACGCCAGACCGCAGCCCCGCCCACGCCAGCAGATTCCACCTTATGTGATCGTCACGGCAATAGCGGGCGGGCTGATGGCGGCGTTTTTCCTGACGTTGATCGTCGCCGCGCTGCTCGTCGTGGGCGGCGTCTATGCGTCGAGCAATATCCTGCCGAATGTGACCGTGCACGGCACAGCCATCAAGGACGTCGAGGTCGGCGGTCTATCAGTCCAGGATGCGACGGTACGCCTCCAAAGCGTGACGGTGGATCGCAAGATCACACTGCGTGACGGATCGCGCACGTGGGAAGTATCAAGCAGCGACCTGGGCATCAGCGTGGACAGCGCGGCGACGGCCAGCAAAGCAGCCCTGGCAGGCCGCGAGGATGGCAATCTGTTCACCGGACTCAGTGCGATGATCGGGGGTACGCAGGTGACGCCCGTCTACACGATTGACCTGGCGAAGGCGCAGTCCACCTTGAATGCCATGACATCGAAGATCAACGTGCAGCCGGACACGACCAACGTCAAAGCGCAGGGTCGCAACCTCAACATCGGCGCGACGCTGGACGCACTGCCGCCTGACCTGAACACGCTGATCGACAGCGGTACGATGAACCTGGTCATGGATATTGTCGAGGGGCCGCGCACCCAGTACACCGTGCAGCGCGGCGAAGAACTGGGCCTGATCGCCAAGAAATTCAACGTGCCGATCAGCGACATTATGGCGCTGAACAACATCACCGACCCGAATCTGATCTATCCCGGACAGGTGCTCATCATCCCCGCAGCGGGCGTGTGGGTTCCCACCGAAAAGGATGCGCCGCCTGCTCCGTTGGCGACAGGCAAAGCCATTGTGGTCAACCTGAAGACGCAGCGCATCTTCGCCTACCAGGACGGCCACCTGGTTCACTCGGCGCTGATGTCCAGCGGCAACCCTGGTACGGAAACGGTGCAGGGCGACTACAAAATCTACGTGAAGTACACCTCGACGCGCATGACCGGGCCGGGCTACGACATCCCGGATGTGCCCTGGACGATGTACTTCTACAAGGGTTATGGCATTCACGGCGCGTACTGGCACAACAACTTTGGGCGCACGATGAGTCACGGCTGCGTCAACCTGGACACCAACGAGGCCAAGTGGTTCTTTGACTTTGCGCCCGTTGGGACGCTGGTGCGCGTGATCCCGGCGTAGACGGTTGGCCTCGCCCCCTGACCTCCTCTCCGCTGCGCAGAGAGGGGCAACCGGTTGGAACTGCACGTGCATATTCTCCCCTCTCCACTCTGGTGGAGGGGGGCTGGGGGTCAGGCAAATCCTCTCAACGTTTCCCACAAATATCAGGCTTGGGGATGCTGTCCGGTGCGGTTGACCGGCGTTCCAGTAAGATGACGCCGTTTTCGTAGAACCGAGTGAGGTACTCGCCGGACTGGAGCCTGCTGCAAACGTAATCTTCGCCGTTGAGCATGAAGCGCTGATCAGCCAGATCGAGCAGCACATAGCGGCAGCCGGGCGGGTCGTATTGATCGGGCAAGTAGATTTCGACGCGATCACTGTAGTGCGCGGCAATGTTATTGGCCGCCACCAGACAGCCCTCCGGCGGAATCAGCGTTCTGGCCTTTTCCAGCGCGGCCACGCTGGCCCCTGGTTCCCACCCGTAGATGGGCGTGTAGGGTTCGCGCGGAACATATAAGAACGGGTTGTAAAGGACAAAGCTGACCAGCGTCAGGGCCGTCGCCATAATCAAAACCAGGCGTTCCGCGAAAGTGTTGCGGAAGCGGAGGTGCAGGCGCCGAAACAGCATCGTGAGCCGGCGTTGTGCCCGGTCAAGCGCATAGATCGCGGCGATCATCAGGAACGGCACGACGGGCAGCATGTACTGGTGGAAGATGCCACTCTGATTCAAACTCGACGACAGCAGCGCCAGCGCCAGGCTCGGCGCGCCGAGGATAGCGATTTCCGGGTAGAGCAGTGGCAAGAACGCCAGCGGAGCCAGCAGTTGTACCAGAAAACGCAGCTTAACCGCCGTATCTGGCCCGGTGACGAAAGCGATCTTGGCGGCGAGGTCGCCTTTGAACAGCCAGTCGTAGCGCTTGAGCGACCAGCCCTGAATGGGAACGGGCGAGGCGGCCTGCGCACTCGGAAGGATCACGAAGGCCGACAGCAGGAACCAGGCCAGGCCAAGCGCGGCCCAGGCCAACCCGATCCGCCAGCGCTGGCCCCGGATCGCCACGTACAGCCCGAACATCATCACGATCAGGCCCATTTCCTCTTTGCAGCCCAGGGCCAGCAGCAAGCAAACGGACATCAGCCCATCGTGCTGGGTCTCGAACAGGTCGAAGGCCAGCAGCAGCAGCACCGGCACAAAGGCCAGCGGGTGAAAATCGAATTTGTTGGCCCAATGAAGGACTGGATAGAGCAGGTACAACAGGGCGAACAGGGCTGCCACAGACGGGCGACCCGTGCGGCGCGCCGCGATGCGATAGGTCGGCCACGCGCCAAGCGCCAGCGCCGCCGTCTGGATAATCAGCAGCCAGCGCACGTCGGGCAGGATCAGCTTGATGGGCGCGAGCAGGATCAGGATCGGCTCGACGTGCGACATCCAATTGTTGCCGGTTGGGCCAGCGAACAGGCTGAGTTGCATGAAGCGGCCATGCGCGGTGTTCCACAGTACCTGGTCATTAAAGGCCAGGTCCCAGGCCGTAGAGTTATACCGATCATGGCGACCAATCGTGAAGATGCTGAAGACGACGACGTAGATGGCGATGCAGGCGATCACAAAACGAGCGCTGCGCGGGTTGGGCAATGTCGACTCCGGTCAGGCGTATGGAGGGAAGGTCGCCTGGATTCTAGCGTCTGTCTTTGCAGCCGCAAATGACGACGATGCCCCCGCTATCCCGCAGAAAGCCAACCGAGCGCCCAATTCGATCCGAAGCATCCAATGCCCAGGAGCCGAGCTTGTTCCCTAGCAAATTGATCAAATGGGGAGGGACAAATACGGTGGTATAAGTGTCGATCCGCATCCCGTTACCGCGAAACCATTCCTGGAAGTCAGCGTCTGCCATCAGGGCCTGCGGCCCTGCTTCCTCATGCCAGATGGGTATGAGCTTTTGCAGCAGGTCGAAAGCAGACCTGAAGATGGTGGGGTTGTTCTCGACGCCAAAATAGGAGCCTCCAGGTTTGAGCAAGCGCGTTATTTCCTGACAAGCTCGGCTCGGATCAGGCAGGTGATGGAGGACACCATACACGAGGATGTAGTCAACCGATTCGTCCACCAGTGGAAACCGGATGGCATCCGCCACAAAAAATGTAATTTTGGCCCTGTAGTTGCCGCTCCGGTAGCGGTTAATGGCCTGTCGCACGAGACGCTTTGAAATATCAAAAGCCACAATATTGAGCGGCAAATCGGCCAGTTGGAACGTGCTCCTGCCTTGTGCGCAGCCGACATCCAACAGCCAGGTGTTAGCCTCGATGATTGGCCGCCAGGAGTCGAAAGTTTTGGTATCGAAGGCACGCCAGAAAGGCATCCGCTCGTATTCAAGGTAGGTTTGCCCGCGATTTTCGGCGTACCAATCGAAATGCGCCTGCTGCTTGGCCTGTAGTTCATTCAGTGTCGATTTGGCCTGGCCTTCGTCCTTGCGCAGGCCCAGGGCCGTCAGGCGATCCGCATAGCACGCCCAGAAGCGTTGTCGATCATCCCAATAGACCAGTTCGCCGGCCAGTAGCTCAAGCAAGCCATCTTCGACAGGATACCAGTGCTGGCAGTTCTGACACCAGACGACGCCATTGAGAATCTCAGCGTTCAGCCCCTCATCAAAAACAGAGTGAGTGAGATCGGCAGCACTACAGGCCGGACAGCGCAGAAGGTTAAGCGTTTCCTGGTTCATGTAAGGATCGTTTCCCTGGATGGTGGATAGGTGACGACGATGTTGAAGGCTCGCCACACGAGGCGTGCAGCGAGCAACGGAGGGATATTAGCGGCACTGAACCAGACTAATAGAACAGGCCCCAGTCCTGGCCTGCGCCCTCTTCCATCATGGATGGATCCCACATTTCCAGGCCCAACTCGATGGTCGTCGGAACGCCCGTCACTTCCTGCACGGTGCGGCGGGTTTGCTCCATAAGCTGCGGCCCGTATGGGCAGAACGGCGTGGTCAGGATCATGACAATGTGCGATCTATCGGGCTGCAAATCCAGTTCGCGGATCAGGCCCAGCATGATCACGTCCATCCCGATTTCGGGATCGACCACCTGACGCAGCGCGTCGCGTACCTCTTCCTCTTTTGACGCAGTTGGAGTCGTTTCCGACATGAGTCTCTCCTCAGGATAGAAACTATGAACCCGCCGAGACTTGCGAATCGTCTACGACGCTGAACGTACAAGAACGATCCCCATGCAAAACGCAGGACGTTTGCTGCACGTCCCGACCCAGGATGGAGCGGATAATGGTATGATCGATCCGGCACACTTCAGGATGTTTCTGGCCGATATACACGTAGGGACAGTTTAGCTCGGTCAGGACGGTGTTGCCATCGATGCGCTGCACCGCCGCCATGAAGCCTTCGGCTCCCAGGATGTCCACCAGGCGCTGCAAGCGCTGTTCCAGCGTGCCGCCCGGCTGTTTGCCGCCATACTGCGCCGCAACGTGCGCCGCCATGTTGTCGATGATCTGCTCGATCTGCTCCGGGGACAGCGTGGCCTTCATTTCGTCCAGGAGCCGCCCCACCAGCATGTGATAGTTGTTGGGGAAGTAGCGCTGCGCCTCCTGGGTCAGCCTATAGACGTGGCGCGGCCTGCCCACCGATTGGCGCTCGACCTCGACCCTGACCAGCCCCTCGCCCTGCAAACTGTTGAGGTGGTGGCGAATCGAGATCGGCGTCAGGTTCAGGGCCTGGGCCAGCGAAGCCACCGTCGCCTGCCGTTGGATTTTGATCGCTTCTAGAACTGCCAGACGTGTATCTTGCACGGAAACACCCTCAACCTTTGCACGAATCGTAGCACGGCGCGGCACAATTGTCAATATTTCTTATTTTTATCTACTTTATTGACACTTCGCAGCCCGCGTGTTATACTCTCGTTACTTGTGAAGAAAAGTGCATCATTCCCAGGCCCGATCCTGGCGATTTTGAGAGAGGAAAACCCGCTCAATGTCCGCTGTGTTGGAAATCCGCAATCTGCATGTCAGCATCAACGAGAAGCCCATTTTGAAGGGTGTGAACCTGACCGTGAAGCAGGGCGAAATCCATGCCCTGATGGGGCGCAACGGTTCCGGCAAAAGTACCCTGGCCTACGCGCTGATGGGCCACCCGGCCTACAAGGTGGACGCCGGGCAGATCATCTTCGACGGTAAGGACGTGCTCGACATGGAACCCGACGAGCGCAGCCGCGCCGGGCTGTTCCTGGCCTTCCAGTACCCGGTGGCCGTCCCTGGCGTCACCGTCGCCAACTTCCTGCGCGCGGCCATCAACGCCCGCCGCAAGGAACAGAACCCGGAAGACAAGGGCATCCCCATCCCGGAATTCCGCAAGCTGCTGACCACGAAGATGAACGATCTTCACATCGATCCGAGCTTTGCGGGACGCTACCTGAACGAAGGCTTCTCTGGCGGTGAAAAGAAACGCGCGGAAATCCTGCAACTGGCGACGCTTGAGCCAAAGATCGCCATCCTGGACGAAACCGATTCGGGGTTGGACATCGACGCGCTGCGCGTGGTTGCCAATGGGGTCAACTCGCTGATCGGCCCGAACCTGGGCGTGCTGGTCATCACCCACTACGAGCAGTTCTTGAACTACATTAAGCCCGAATTCGTCCACGTCATGTTCGAGGGGCAGATCGTGGAAGAAGGCGGCTTTGAGCTGGCCGAGAAAATCCAGAAGCAGGGCTACGATTGGGTTGCCGAAAAGTACGCCACAGCCTGAGTGGGAGAGAAGGATAGAGCACAATGACCGATCAGAATAGGCAGCTTGCCGAAATCAAGGAAAACTACGGGGAAAAATACGGCTTCACCGTTCCCGATACCAATTACGCCTTCAAGAGCCGCAAAGGGCTTGACCGCGAAGTCGTGGCTCAGATCTCGGAGATGAAGAACGAACCCCAGTGGATGCGCGATTTCCGCCTGCGCGCGCTGGAAATCTTCGAGAAGAAGCCCATGCCCACCTGGGGCGGCGACCTGAGCGGAATCAACTTCGACGACATCTACTACTATGTCAAGGCCACGACGGGCAACGAGAGGTCGTGGGATGAAGTGCCCGCCGACATCAAGTACACCTTTGACCGTCTGGGCATCCCGGAAGCCGAACAGAAGTTCCTGGCCGGCGCGGGCGCGCAGTTTGAGTCCGAGGTCGTCTATCACTCCATCCGCAAGGATTTGGAGGCGAAGGGCGTCATCTTCACAGATACCGATTCGGCCCTGCGCGATTACCCCGATCTGTTCAAGGAATACTTCGGCACGATCATCCCGCCGACGGACAACAAGTTTGCGGCGCTGAACAGCGCGGTGTGGTCGGGCGGCTCGTTCATCTACGTGCCGAAGGGCGTCCACGTGGAAATGCCGCTGCAAGCCTATTTCCGCATCAACACGCGGAACATGGGCCAGTTCGAGCGCACCTTGATCATCGTGGACGAGGGCGCGTTTGTGCATTATGTCGAGGGGTGTACAGCGCCAATTTATAGTTCTGACAGTCTCCACAGCGCCGTCGTGGAGATCATCGTCAAGCCCGGTGCGCGTGCACGCTACACGACGATCCAGAACTGGAGTCCGAACGTCTATAATCTCGTCACCAAGCGCGCCGTTGCCTATGAAAACGCGACGATGGAATGGGTCGATGCGAACATCGGCTGTCTGGCAGAAGGCTCGACGGTCACAACTCCGGACGGGATCAAGACGATTGAGTCGCTGGAGGTTGGCGATCAGGTATTGTCCTATGACGAGAAAACCGGGCAACTGTGCTTCCGAAGCGTCGTTGCCAAGCGGTTCTCCGGCTACCAGCCCGTGCATACGGTGTCGGTTGGTGAGCGCAAACTGCGTGTGACGGCTAACCATCCTTTCTTTTCATACATCTATGATCCAGAAGCGCCGCGCAAGTTGGGGCGGTACAAGCTGGCCTATGTGCGGGCAGACCACCTGACCGAAGCGATCATCCCGCGCACCTCCATCGAGTACGGCCAACCACATCAGCTTCAAATGCCGAGTCTGGTGACTGAGTTTGACTCGTTGAACCAGTATGCGGATGGCCTGAAAATGACCCGAACGCACATGTCGCGGATGGCCTCGCCAGAATACACGACAGATGAAATCATGTGGCTGTTCGGCTACTGGCTGGGCGACGGCAATATCGAGTTCAAACCCGGCAAGACGGAAGGCGTGACCCGATTCGCCAAAGTTGGCTTTTCCACACCTCGGACAGATCGGGCGCGTGGGCGGCTGATGGAGACGATGACGGCGCTGATTGACGCCGAACCGACAGAACGCCCGGATGGCGTTCACCTGGCCTGGAACAGCAAAGAGCTGGCCGAATTCTTCCGGGCCAACGGGTTTGAAGGCGGCGCTCGTCACAAGCGTGTTCCAGCCTGGGTGTGGTCTGTGCCTGAGTCGCAGCGGTTGGCGTTCATCGCGGGTTACATTGACGCCGATGGAATGGTTCATGACAAGCGCCGTTTCTCCATGAAATCCGCCAATCGTGGGCTGCTTGAGGATATAGCTTCGCTGTTGGTGACTCTCGGCATTACGCCGCGCCTTTACACGGAGTTCAGCCAACCGAAGGAAGTTGTCATCCTCGGAAATGAATGCACGGCTCACGGCTCGTATCGATTGGAATTCCCGATTGACGAACGGTTCTTCGAGCACATCAGCCCGGTACTGCGCGAACGCGCCGCAAATGTCGAACCTTCCAAGTTCGAATACAACCGCACTGTGGGTCGGTCTACAATTGAACTCAGCGATAACGTGGAGATCGCCAACGTCGAGGTCTCTAAACCGACGGTAGAAGGCGTTCCAACCTGGGACATCGAAGTCGAGGGTACGGGCAACTTCGTTTCTCAGGGCTTCATCGTCCATAACTCCAAGCTGACGATGAAGTACCCCTCCGTCTATTTAATGGGCGAGGGCGCGCACGGCGAAGTGCTGTCGGTAGCCTTCGCGGGCAAGGGCCAGCACCAGGACGCAGGCGGCAAGGTTGTACACGGCGCGCCGAATACGTCCAGCCAGATCATCAGCAAGTCGATCAGTATGCACGGCGGGCGGGCCAGCTATCGCGGTCTGTTGAAGGTCTACGAAGGCGCGTACAACTCGAGATCCAACGTGGTCTGCGACGCGCTGCTGATGGACGAGGCCAGCCGCACCGACACCTACCCGTCGATTGAGATCGACGAGCAGGACGTGACCGTCGGCCACGAGGCATCGGTCAGCAAGGTCAGCGAGGAGCAGTTGTTCTACCTGATGTCGCGCGGCATCAACGAGGACGCTGCCAACGCCATGATCGTCAGCGGCTTCATCGAGCCAATTGCGAAGGAACTGCCCCCCGAATACAGCATCGAACTGTACCGTCTGGTGCAGTTGCAGATGGAAGGCTCGGTCGGGTAAGGAACTTGCCTCACCCCCCGCCCCCGCTCCACAGGGTGGAGAGGGGCGAAATGCACAATAACAGTGCCTACCATTTCCCCCTCTCTGCGCAGCGGAGAGGGGGCTAGGGGGTGACGCAAACCTATGATCTAACAGAATTACCAATACGGAGAGTATGAATCTGTGGTAACCCGTCGTCGTGTTGGACAAGCCAAACTTGATGCGCCGGCGCTGACTCAGGCCGATGTGGAAGCCTTGAGCGCTGCCAAAAACGAACCGAAATGGCTGCTGGAATCGCGCCTGGCGGCCTGGGAACTGTACGCCGATATGCCCATGCCCTCGCTGCAAGCTGAGGAATGGCGGCGCACCGACTATACGACTATCCGTTGGGAGCAGGCCGGGTCGCTGGTCGTACCCAATGGCGGCAGTTTTGAGTCGATCCCGGCGGAGAATCGCGCGCCGCTGATCGGCAACGAGCAGGGCGGCCTGGTCGCCGCTGTTGACGGCCAGATGGTCCACAACGAACTGAACGAGACGTTCCGCAAACAAGGCATCATCTTCACCGACCTGGACACGGCCATCCGCGAGCACGAAGACCTGGTGCGGCCCAACCTGATGACGAAGGCTGTCACGCCCGGCGAAGGCAAGTTCGCGGCCCTGCACGCGGCGCTCTGGACGCACGGTGTTTTCCTGTACGTGCCACGTGGCCGGATGGTGGAACTGCCCTTGCACAGCGTGTTCTACAACACGCAGCCTGGGATGACGCTCGGCCACATTCTGGTCGTTGCCGAAGAGGGCGCGAACGTCACCTATCTACATGAATACCTTTCGGCCACCGACGTCACTCAACACGCCGCTTACGTCGGCGCGACGGAACTGCTGCTTGGCACGGGAGCCAATGTCCGGTACATCTCGCTGCAAGACTGGGGCCGCAACGTCTACGACTTCCGGCACGAGCGCGCGCGCGTCGGGCGCGACAGCCAGCTTGACTGGATTCTAGGCACGATGGGCAGCCGCCTGACCAAAGACTTCACCGAGATCGAACTGGACGGCGAAGGCAGTTGGACGCGCATGTCTGGCCTGTACTTCGCAGATACGAACCAACTGATCGACCACGACACGCAGCAGAACCACAACGCGCCCCACACGACCAGCGACCTGCTGTTCAAGGGCGCGTTGAAGGACGAGGCGCGCAGCGTGTGGCAGGGCATGATCAAGGTGCTGCCCAACGCCCAGCAAACCGACGGCTTCCAGGCCAACCGCAACCTGGTCTTGAGCAAGGATGCGCGTGCCGACAGCATCCCCGGCCTGGAAATCGAAGCCAACGACGTGCGCTGCACGCACGCGGCCACCGTCGGCAAGCTCGAAGAGGAGCCGATCTTCTACCTGATGAGTCGCGGTATCACCCGCGCCGACGCCGAGCGGCTGCTGGTGCTTGGCTTCTTCGACCCGATCATGGAGCGCATCCCGTTCGAGGAAGTGCGGGCACGGCTTGGCGCGCATATCGAGCAGAAGTTGGCAGGCGTGGCCGAGGCCGTGCAGTAGTTTCGGCATTCCTCCCCTCTCCCGTTGGGGAGGGGCCGGGGGTGAGGTCAAGTATGAACTGTTCAACCTGCATCTGTCGTTGTTGTCCGTTCTGAGTTCACTCAGCCACGCTTGAGTCGATATTGCGTGATCACTCTCCCCGGTAAACCGGGGAGCTTCTCAGGCTACGCTCGCCCCAACGGGCCACGTTAACGCCTGACCGCCCGAACCGGGCGGACTGAACGCCAATTTCAAGATGTTCCGGG
>Ga0070741_10006499_pt1 | contig 25031 bp, 21 predicted proteins | sample Coa_R1_4_FD_66440 | JGI IMG/M metagenome (GOLD analysis project Ga0070741, IMG submission 66440) | Surface soil microbial communities from Centralia Pennsylvania, which are recovering from an underground coalmine fire - Coalmine... | ecosystem: Environmental > Terrestrial > Soil > Unclassified ... | reverse complement strand
CTACGGCGTTTTTCGCGACCTTCTTCCACGGCTTCGGCGAAGCGCTGCTGCTCGCCATCGGGGTCGCGCTGTTCATCGAGTTCCTTCGAGTGGCCGCGCAGCTCCTCGGTCGCACCATCAGGGGAGAGTACGGCGAGCAGGCGAAACGATGGTTCCAGGTCGGCGCCGGGGTCGCATTCTCGGTGTTTGCCTTCATGGGCGGATGGTACGCGGGCTACCCTTGGATCAAGCCGTATCCGCGACCCGACGGGCTCATCGCGGACTTCAAGGGCGGCGTCCATGCGCCCGCGCGCACTGTGTACGACGGGCGCTTCGACATCTTCGTCGACAGCGAGTGGAACCTGTCGGCGTCCACCGCCTGGTACGAGCGGATCCCGGAGGGAGACGGTCCGGGATTTTTCCGCGTGCACTATGCGCTCAATCCGCAGGGGGAGACGAACATCCCGTACGCCGGGGTCTTCGCCGATCTCTCTCTTCCCCCGGCACACCCATACGACCTCTCGCGCTTCGAGGGATTGGAATTCAAGGTGAAGGCCGGCCCCGGGCAGCCAAGCGAGGACCCGAGGCTGATCGTCGCGATCGCATCGGCGAACATCCATACGGCGGATTACGACTACTGCGAGATCGAGGTCCCGGCGCGCGACGTGACGACGTCGTGGGTTCTGGAGAAGGTAGCCTTCCGGGACCTGAGCGCACCCTCCTGGGCCCCGCCGCGGTCATCTCCTCCGCGTGACTGCCATTTCGATAGCTCGGAGGTATTTCGAGTGACGTTCGCGCTAAAGGGCAATGCGGGTGTCAGCAGCACCGGCTATGTCGACCTGAGCGAGATCTCATTCTACCACTGAGGCCTGTGTTTGTGGGCGGGCTCTAATGGCTAGTCCGTCAGACGCTTTTCTGCTGAGTACCGACGGGCTCCATTTCGGAGATGCGGCTCCGACATTCCCGCCCCTTCGTGGGCAGGCCGGCACGTAACATCGAGGCATGGTACCGGCCGGACCAGTTACGGCTAGTATGTTGACTCCGTCGACCAAGGGCAGCTTAGCGGTAATATCGGGAGGATCGTACTGCCTTCGTACGAGTAGCGCAAAGATTTCTCCCGCGTGCGACCGCGTGGGTTCCCATCGGCCACCGGGTTTAACGCGAATGGAGCGTCCAGAACAAGGCTGCACATAGTACTGATCCGCACGCGCGTACAGCACGACCTTCACGGTTTTTCTCGTTTGCCTGAACTTGCCAGTTACTGATCCCCCGACCCTGCATCCCCGCACCGTCGCAGTCACACTGGGAAATAAATTGGCCCGCGTTTTCACCGCGAAGACCGGTGCAGTGTATATCGTATCGACTGGCGGGTTCTCATATGGCCCGCTCCGAAAGGACCACGGTCGATTTGGATAACCGCCCCATAAGCCGTCGACAACGCCACCGGCATTCGTCACGAATACGCCATCCGATGCACACCAACCGGACACCATCGGAGAACCCGAGGCCGGGTCCTCCGTCCCAACCAAATAGTAGGTGCCTGCCGCAACCATCTTATTGACGGGTATCGACTCGACGTCTGTCGTGAGGTTACGCGTCGTTATGACTGCCTGCGCGATTTCGGTGATTGGTTCAATCAGTGCGTCCTGAAGGGTAAAGTCAAAGATCGCGCCACCGGTCACCATGATGTCGATAGAGGTCACATAGGCGCTCTGCGAGAGCGTGAATTCGGTTGCGGCCCTACTGGTACAACACATGCCGTAGCAAAACCCGCCGAAAGTGGGCGCACCTACCAGGATCGTTTCCGCGACAGCCGATGCTGGGGCCGGTTCGATCTGACGCGCCCAGCCCGGTGCGGCCCAGTCGCCCATCGGCAGCCCTACCCACAGGATGGCGGCTAGAATCCCGAGTCGAAGACATTGCTCGGTGCTACCGGGAGCAGTTCCTCGGGCTGAGGAGTCCGGATGGCGACAGGGCATCGGGTTCTCCTTGTCCCGTTACCTACGCGAGACCGATGCGACGCTGGCAAGGTAATTCAGCCCGAAGCCGGCGAAGACTAGCCGCGGTGACGCGATCGTCGTGCATCATTGGCACTGTGGCACGTCGCACCGACGGACAGCACCGAGCGCGCCCGTCATGGCCACCACGTCAACGCCGTCGACGCCCGGAAGCGTGTCGATCACGTCGACCGGGATGTAGTCGCTGCGTACGAGCACGGCATATAATTCCCCGGGGTGCGAGTCCGTTGGCCCCCAACGCCCGCTTCGCCTGATCCGGACCGACGCACCAGAGCACGGCTGGATGTAATACCGATCCGTATGCGCGTACAGGACGATCTTGAGGTTCGTCGCCATGTGCCTGAACTTGCCAGTCACGGTTCCCGAGACTTTGCACTCGTGCAACCGCGCGATTACCGTTGGAAATCGAGTCGGCAACGTCTTCACCGCAAACATCGGCGCAGCGAATGCCACTGAAACGTCCGGGACGATGCCGCTCGAAAAAGCCCACGGTCGACTCGGCCAATCTACCCAAATGCCATTCGCCACACTGCCGGCGTTGGTAACAAGCACACCATCAGAGGCGTACCATCCTGGCACCCGAGTACTCGAGGCGGGGTCTTTGCTGCCCACCAGGTAGTAGGTGCCGACCGAAAGCCTCTTATGGACGGATATGGACTCGACACTAGGGCCGTCCGTTCTCGTCCTTATCCTTGCACTGGCCAGCGCCGAGCGCGAGTCGGAGAGCGAAGTCTGAAGCGAGAAGTCGAAGACGGCACTGCTTGCCAGCACAACGTCGATCGTTGTCACGTACACGCTCGTCGAGAGCGTGAACTGGGCGGCGGAACTGCTGCTGCAGCAGAGCCCGTTGTAGAAGGCGCCAAGCCCTGGCGCGCCGACCAATATTGCATCTCCGTTCAACAATGGAGCGTCGTAGGACGATGAGGCGTTGCACGGCGTCCGTCCGAACAAGACTGCGTTCAGCAACACGAGCCAGAGAATTCGCACCGCGGAGGTCCTCCTTGCGATCAGAACCCGGCAGTCGACAGGACGCCTGGCCGTCCGGTCTGGGACGTACGCTGGATGCGCCGGATTTCGCACACGCTACCCCTCCCCCGCGACATCCTGGGGACGCTACTTCTTCGGCCACGCCTCAACGGCGTCACGACCATGTTGCCTCTAGCCCCGATATCTCACCGCGAAAACTGCACCGGCCGCCCACTTCCTGTTAAGCGGTTGTCGACCAAGAGCAACCAGCAGCAGGGAGGCGCGGTGCGGACAGACTGTACGGAAGACCAGCTCGCTTTCCAAGGGCTCGGACGGCGGGCGTGGTGGCGGATTTCAGTGCAGGCCGGCTGAGTTCAGACGCCGGCGGGTTGCTGCTCGTGCGGGAGGTGGCGGCGCGGACGGGGCTGTTAGAGCAGTTCGGAAGAGCTTGACGGATCATCGCGATCCGCGGCTGATCGAGCACACGGTCGGCGACCTGGTGACCGCGAACTCAATGAAGGGCGCGCGACCGTGCGCGCGTGCGACGGTCGTCCGCCTCCTTCAGCAGGGGGCTCGAGGCGCACCGGAAACGCTGCGCGATCAGCCAGCTCGGTGAAGACGAAGCCCATCGCGCTGAGCCTCTGCTTGGCGCTGTAAGGACGATCGCGCCGACATGGTGTCCGCAAAGAGGGAAGCTTTCGGATGATGCCTCAAGTCGACCCCTTTAGCGCCATTGCGGCGTCCCAGCTGTTGCACCACGTGGGCAGGAACTCGGGGTCGGTCCCGTTAGGATACATCACCTTGGCCAGGATGTGCTTCGCGGGAATGTGCCGAATAAGACACGGCATGTTCGCTTCGCGAGGAAGGCCGTTATGCCAACGTTCGAGATGCTCGTCCCAACGATCGCCGAACCATGTGTCCTTTACCCGCACCGCGAACACCACCGGAAATCCTCCTGTAGTCAGTTGCGAGAGCCGCGCCCGAGTTTCCCGAACTTCAGTCACCCGACGTGCAAGTTCCTCGTGGTTCCGGAGGAGGTGGACTGCCTCAAGCGTTTTTCGGTGTGTGGGTTGCTGTCGCAGTCCGTCTTCCCAATGCGCAATCAGAGCACGTCGGGCCGATTCATCGGTACATATTTCCTCAACTTGAAGGGCTTCTCGGAGGGCGATCCGAACTACTTCTCCGCCGCCATCCGTTGCGTAGGCTCGCGCGAACCAGAAATTGGCTGAGAAGAAGATTCGACGCGTTGGCACTTCACGCGGATACGTCCCCCCTAGAAAGTTGCCGAGAACTGATCCGCGACCGATCGCCTTCTGCGCGTCGTATATCGTCGCGACGTCTCGCCAGTCGAATGGGAAGGAAGCCTCGCGAAACCCACTCTGTTCTATGGCGCGGCTCCATGTGCTCCAAGTCCCATGGTAGAGGACAGCGGGATCGTCGAACACGCTTCTGCCGAACGGGTAGCTTCTGTCGTCGGCATCATCGATGATGACCGTTTGGACTTCGTTAGAGTCCGTAGCAGCTCCTGCAGGCGTAGCTCTCGACCATGGCCAGATGCCTGCAGCCGCGATCTCGGCGGGCACACCAGAGGCACACAACAGGACTGCCAGATATGCGACGGCTACGTTGCGCGACGCTCAAAACCCGGAAGGGACAAGCGAATCCAAGAGCCACCCGCCGGAGTCGAACCGGCGACCTACTGATTACGAATCAGTTGCTCTACCGACTGAGCTAGGGTGGCCTGGTGGCGGCGGCTTACTTACCGACCCTCCTGCCGCGGGTCAAGGTTGCCCGCTCATAGCGGCCGCCGCGCCTGGGCGCGGTGCTGGACCGGTGCCGTGACTCGTCGGCGTGCGCGGTGCCGCGTCGAGGCGATACCCATCCGGAACGGATCTCATCGTCAGCTCTCGGTAGGCGGTCAGAGCCCGACGCACTCGAACCCTAGAGCCTGCGCCGCCGTGGTCTGCCGGGCATCGTGGGTCGCAAAGAGTAGCTGCGCGCCGACCATGTCCCGCACCATCACCGCACTCGCGAGATGAAGAGCGTCGAGCGTCTTTACCGTCGTAGCCATTGGCTCGGCGGCTCGACGAAGTACGGTACGCGTCAGCGCAAGGAGATGTATACTCTCTTCGACTCGAGCAAGTTCTTGATGAGCGCGAGCGACACCGGAGTCGTCGAGCGCCGATTCCAGACGGAGCAGATCGATCGCCCGCCGCGCCTCCACTCCGAGCAACTCGCTCGCATATGCGTCGTCCCAGCGTCCCCACGCGGCGAGCCGCCGTCCTTGGCGGAAGAGAACGCGCAAGACGGTACTGGTGTCGAGATAGACTTTCAGCGCTGATCCCGACTCTCGCGTAGGAGCTTGCCGACATCGACACGGCGCCGGAGCCTGACTCCACGCACACGGCGCACCTCAGCCGCGGGTCGGCGTGCCCGCTGGATCGTCACGCCCTCGGTTCGTTCGTCGAGCGGTACCAGCCGCGCGATCGGTGTCCGGCGATCCGATACGATGACCGTCTCACCCTGACGAACCTCCGCCAGGTACGCACTAAGCCGGGCTTTGAGTTCCGACACCTTCGCGTACTTCATGGGCCGCTTGTGACCATATATGGTCTTCAAGTCAACTCTGGCTCTCGGCCCGCGTTCTGCGCGCCCCGTCGATACCGGTAAGCCGGCTTGCGCGCGCCGTTCTCGACGGAAGCGCGTCGATCGAGTCCTTCGACACGTGGAGATTCATGTATGCTATCCACCCGGACCATCACCGTCGACGTTTCGGCACCACGTCTCCGCAAGCTGATGCGAGCCCGCCGTATCGCCACGCCATCGGACCTCATCGCGACGTTGTTCGCGGAAGAAGAGAAGAGGCTGCGTTCGCACGCCCTACCCCGGAACACCGCCCGAACGCTACGGTCGAGCGACGTCGTTGCCGCGGCACCGGCGCGTCCGCGCAAGAGCGGCGCACAATGGGCATGTTCGCCGATTTCGACGCGCCGGGCCTCGACGATCTCAAACGCCTCCGACGTGCGATCTCCGCGAGGGTGAGGCGGCGCGTTCGGAAGGCGGCATCGCGTTCCGTGTGAGGCGGATCGCTCCGCAGCGCGGCCTCGTCGTCGGCCGCGCATTTGCATCGGCCGGCACGCTGGCTGATCGCACACGCGGTCTTCGAACAAGTACCGGACGCAGAGCGGATGTCCGAAACGCCCGTGAAACGTCATCGTCGCACGCCGCATCCCGGCCCCACCTTCACCGCCGCCATCCGCGACATCCTCACCGACTACCGCATCAACCAGAAGCGCTCCCTCCCCGACGTCGCCCGCCACGTCCGCCTCCACCTCGCTCCCTTCTTCGGCCGCCGCCGCATGGCCGCGATCACGATTGCCGACGTCCGCCGCTACGCCGCGCGCCGTCAGCGCGAGGGCGCGAAAAACGCGACGATCAACCGCGAGCTGGCCGTCCTCAAGCGCGCCTTCACGCTCGCGATCGCCGCCGGCACGCTCGCGTCGCGCCCGCACATCGTCCTCCTCCGCGAGGCGAACGTCCGCCGCGGCTTTTTCGAGCGCGACGAGTTCGAGGCGGTCCGCGGCCGCCTGCCGCCCGACCTCGCCGACTTCGTCTCCTTCCTCTACCTCACGGGGTGGCGCTGGCGTTCGGAGGCCGCGCGGCTCCGCTGGACGAACGTCGCCTTTGACGTGGGGGAAATCCGTCTCGAGCCGGGCACGACGAAGACCGGCGAAGGCCGCGTCTTCCCGTTCACGACCGAGCTCAGAGACGTCCTCGAGCGCCGCCGGGCCGTGACGCGTGATCGCGAGCGCGACCTCGGCCACGTCGTCCCGCACGTCTTCACGCGTGCCACGGCCGAACCCATCGGCAGCTTCAACAAGGCGTGGGCGACCGCCTGTCGCGCGGCCGGAGTTCCGGGCCGCGTGCTCCACGATTTCCGCCGGACGGCCGCCCGGAACCTCGTCCGCGCGGGCGTTCCGGAGCGGATCGCGATGCAGATGGTCGGGTGGCGGTCCCGCCAGATGCTCGACCGCTACCACATCGTGAACGCGGCCGACCTGATCGACGCGGCGCGGAAGCTCGACGCCGCACGCTCGCGCGCGTGACGCCAAGCCGGCACGAGTCCAGATCTGGACTCCCGAGTCCAAGCGCGTATACTCTCGGCAAGGACGGATCGACATGCCGGCGACGCTCATCGAACCCACCCGGCGGACGGTCACCCCACCCGCCGCCCGTCGCGATCCCGAAGCCCGCCGCCGTCTCTCCGGGCCCGCGCTCCGCACGTTCTTCAATCTCGCCGTGCGCTGGGAGCTGAGCGTCGACGAGCAGCGGGCGCTCCTCGGCTGGCCGAGCCGCTCGACGCTCTTCGCGTGGAAGAAGGACCCGGCGACCACGCTCCCCTACGACACGCTGACGCGGTTGTCGCTCCTCATCGGCATCTTCAAGGCGCTGCACATCCTCTATCCCGACGACGCGTTCGCCGATGGCTGGGTCAAGATGCGGAACGCCAATCCGCTCTTCGGCAATCGCACCCCGCTCGACGTCATGGTCGAGGGCGACGTCGAGGCGATCTACGCCGTTCGCCGCTTGCTCGACGGGCGCCGCGGCGGATGGCACTGACACCGCCGCGCCGGCGCATCCGCGTCGGCACGACGCATCGGCTGATTCCCAGCCGCTTTCCCGTGACGGGCATCCTCGACACGATCGCGGCCCCGGGCGATCTGGCGGCGATCATCGAGCTCGAAGGCTGGACGAACGATCGGCTCCTCGCCGAGCTCGGACTCCTCACGCGCATTCCACAGTCGGAATGGGTCGTCGGGCCGCCGCACGCGTCCGTCGTCATGGCGGCGTTCTGCCATCCGTCGCGCGACGGCAGCCGGTTCAACGACGCGACCTGGGGCGCATGGTACGCGGCCTTTTCGCTGGCGACCGCGCACGCGGAGGCGGCGTACCATCGGCGGCGCGAGTTCGAAGAGGTCGGCCGCACGCCGATGCCGGTCCAGGTGCGCGAATACCGCGCGGCCTTCGACGCGCGCTTCCACGACGTCCGTCCGGCGCGACGTTTTCCGCGCTTCCATCGCCCGGACGACTATCGCGCGTCGCAACGGCTCGGGCGGACGCTTCGCGAGGCCGGTGCGGACGGGATCGTGTACGAGAGCGTGCGCAACCCCGGAGCAGACTGTCTCGTCGCGTTCCGTCCGAAGATCGTTCTCCGCGTTCGCCAGGGACACCACTTCGAATACCGATGGCGAACCGGACGAACCGCGCCCACGATCACGCGGCTCTGAGTCTCGGGACGGATCCCGGGCGCGAAAGCAACCCGCCTAGCGGCTTCCCAACGCCTTCCGTGCGCTCTCGTCGAGCCGCGGATCGGCCAGCGCCTTCGACCGCCATTCCGCCGCCGCGTCGGCGTGCCCCTGCTCGATGCTCATGCGTTCGAGAGATGCGTACGCGTCGAGCCGGGTGGCCGCCGGCAGGTCGAGGTCCAGCGCTTTCCGGAAGGTGTTCTCGGCACGGTCGTACTGCTTCAGGCGCGCATAGGCGACGGCGAGTGAGACCACCACTATCGGGTCTTCGCGTGCGGCGGGCAGCAGCTCCAGAATGCTCTCATAGAGCCGGCTCGCGCGGCCGAGGGCATCCGGTCCGCCGTACCGGACGAGTACGTCGGCGAGATTCTTCCGACCGAGTAACAGAATCCTGAGAAGCCGCATCTCGAACGGCTCCGGGCGAACGGCAAGCAGTCGGCCGTCCGATATGTCGGCGAATTGCCCCCGCGCGCGACGAAATCCTGCCGCCACGTCCTCGGCCTGGATTGGCTCCCGCCAGTATTCGAGGTCGATGCGGTTTTCATTCGGCCGCGTGACCTTGAACAGTGCGCCGGCGGGCAGAAGAAACGCGCCCGGCGGAAAATCGCCGGTCACACTCGTCGTCTCCACGAACGTTGGCGGCTGGACGACGCCGGGCTCTTCGTGAAGTGGACCACCGACGAGCCGGACGTCCCGGCGAATACCTTTGATCCGCTGGAGATAAAGCGCCGTCGACTGCGTGTCATCCGAGACGAGCATGACGGTCGCGCCGGGGTCGACGGTGTCGAGGTAGAGGTGCCCGAGCGTCTCGGCGAACGTGTACTCGCGTTGATCCAATGATGCGTGATTCGCGGCGATCGCCCACGTCGACCCGATGAGGGCGAGCGCGACGACGACGGCCGGCGGCCGCAACGCGTGCAGCCCCACGCCGGCGACGAACCACAACGGGATCCACGCGGCGACGAGCCAGAAGTCGTATTGCCCCTCGACCTTGGCGAGCACGCTCACGGCGACGACGGGAACGACCCATGCCGCAATTCCGATGAGCAGGCGGCGATTGACGGTCGCCGTGCGAACGAATCCGAGGAGTACCGCTGCAAGACCGACGCCCAGGAACTCTTCCCAGAAAAACCGGCTCGCGCCGGCGACGCGCGACTCCGCCAGGCCGAACCCGCCCGAAACGCCCGTGTATCGGTGCCCCGTGAGGTATTCCCAGAACCCGCTCGGGGTCCCGACGTCCCCGAAGCGGAGGACGGAGCCACCGCGTGCCATCCACGGGAGCAGAAGGATCGGGCCGATCGCGCATGCCGCCGCCAGCGCCGTCCGCCAGGCGACGCCTTTCCATCCGAGCGCTCGATGATGGACGAACACGAAGAGCAGCAGGGCCAGTCCGACGTTCGTCGCCGACGGGTGCGCCTGCCACGCCAGGCCGATCAGGACGGCGACGATCGTGAAGTCGCGGCCCGTCCTCGACGCGTCGGCACGAATCATCCACCAGATGAGGAGACCCAGCAGGAGAAAGTAGAGGGCGTATCCCTTGGCGAGGATCGCGCTGGCCCAGAAGGTGTAGCCGCTCGCCGCGAGACAGCCGACGGCCGCGCCGACGACACCAGGCAGCGGACCGTCGTCCCCCGCCGTATGAAAGACCGGGCCGCGCGTCCGGAGCAGGTCACGCACCGCGAGGGCGATCGTCCCGGCAGCAAGTGCCCCGCACAGGGCAGAGAAGAGGTGGACCGCGTACGTGAAATCGACGAACGACAGTGCGAGAGTCCACAGCTTGCAGAGCAACACGTAGAGCACGAAGCCCGGCGGATACAGCACGCCGAGCTCCTTCACCGCGACGAGGTAGTAGCCGGAGTCCTGCCAGTAGACGTGGCTACCGGCGGTGCTCAGGGCGAGGAGAAACGAGAATGCCGCGGGGATCGCGGCGACCCCGAGGCCGCTGACCTTCACACGTGCGCGACCCCGGAGATCATGGTCGTGTCGTGACCATAGCTCGAATTCATCGGCGCCGGACAGGCGGCGCTCGGCGAGCACCGCCGGTTGTCGCTGCCGAGAGGGCTCGGGTATAGCCGTCCCGCTCACGCGCGCCTCCTCCATGGCCGACGACACCCGTTCCCGACGACTGACGACGATCGTCGCCCTGGACGTCGCGGGCTACTCCGCGCGCGCGGAAGCGGACGAGGGCAGGGCAGCCGCTGAGGTGGCGGCGCTACGCACGGTGATCGAAGCCGTTGCCGGCCCATGCGGCGGGCGCGTGTTCAGCACGGCCGGCGACGGCTTCATGCTCGAGTTCGCCTCGAGCCTCGCCGCCGTCGAAGCCGCGTTCGCGCTCGCGGAGCGATGCGAGCCGAAGGTGCGCATCGGCGTTCACCTCGGCGACGTGATGGTGCAGCCGAACGGCGACCTCCTCGGCCACGGCGTCAACGTCGCCGCGCGCCTGATGGCGCGCAGCGATCCGGGTTCGGTGCTCGTCTCCGCCGACGTCCGCCGGACGATCCGCGGCCCGCTGGCCGAGCGCCTCGTCTCGCGGGGGAACGTCCACCTCGACAAGATGACCGAGACGATCGAGGCCTTCGCGCTCGCCGCCGTCGGGTCGAGCGCCGTCGCGCCGCCATCGACGAGCCGCGATCCGCTCCTCGCCGTGCTGCCCTTCGACAACCTGTCGGACGATCGCGAGATGCAGTTCTTCTCGGACGGCGTCTCGGAGGAGATCATCCAGCGGCTCTCCCGCGGCGCCCGGATGAAGGTCATCGGACGCACCTCGAGCTTCCAGTTTCGTGGGGCGGACAAGACGGCGCGGAAGGTCGCCGGCGAGCTCGGGTGCACGCACATCCTGGACGGCTCCATCCGCCGTGCGGGCGCGCGGGTCCGTCTCTTGGCGCACCTCGCGGAGGCTGCCTCGCAGACGACCCTGTGGTCGGACCGCTACGACCGGAGCCTCGACGACCTGTTCGCCGTGCAGGACGAGATCGCCGAGCACATCGCCGCCGCGCTCGACCGGACCTTCACGAGCTTCTCGACGAAGGCCGTCGATCCCGCGGTCTACGACCTCTACCTGCGCACCAGCCCGACGTCGTACGCGCCCGACGAGCTGCGCACGAGCGTGGGGCTGCTGGAGGTCGTCACGGAACGCGCCCCGCACTTCGCGGAGGCATGGGGTCGGCTGGCCTTCGCGCGGTCGTTCCTCCGCTTCTATCTGCCGTTCGCCGATCGCGCCGCGAGCGCCGTCCTCGTGAGGCGCGCGGCCGAGCGTGCCCTGTCACTCGATCCGCAGAACGGCGACGCCCTCGTGGCACAACTCTTCCTGACGCCTCCGTTTGGCGGATTCATGGACGGCGTCCCGATCATGGATCGCCTCCGGCCGGCGCCCGCCTTCGGAGGGCAGATCTTCATCGCATGGTACCCGCGAAACGTGGGACGGGTGCGCGAGAGCCTGGAAGAGACGGAGCGCGCCTACCGCCTCGACGTGCTGAATCCGATGTCGGCGAACCTCGTCGCGCTCGCGCGGATGGCCGCCGGACGGGTCGCGGATGCCGTACCGGTCTTCGAAGATCTCGTGGTGCGCGTGCCGGGGATGAGCTTCCCGGTTGCGAACCTGCTACGCGCGAAGGCATTCCTCGGGGACTGGGCAGCGGTCGACCGGTTGCTGGATCCGTCGGCCAATTTCCCGCTGCGCGAGTTCCAGGACGGCGTCGCGTTCATCAAGGCGAAGCGCGACCCCACGCCCGAGAACGTCGGCAGCATCCGAACCGCGCTCGAGACGCATTTCGAGAAGACGGGCTGCGTCGACGTCTCGCGCCTCGTGTATGCGGCGCATCTCGGCCTCGTCGACGACGCCTACAGGACGGCCGAGCGCGCGCGGCTCGGTCCGCGGGGAGCAGCAGACGACATCATGGGCCCCGACGGGTACCGCACGGGTCTCTTGTTCCACGCCGGCATGCCCGAGCTGCGCAACGATCCCCGCTTCGTGTCTTTGTGCGCACGCCTCGGGCTCGTGGAGTTCTGGTTGGCGACGGGCAGGTGGCCGGATTGCGCGGATGAAGTCCCGTACGACTTCAAGGCCGAGTGCGAGAAGGCGCGTGGTGCCCCGATAGAAGAGTTCGGCTTCTGAGCGGGGCGGGTTCGACGCCGAAGCTCTAGCGCCTTCCCTTCGCTCGCCGCGCGTACGACTCGCGGAGGTTCTTGAGACCTAGTGCCTGAGCGGCCTCACGCTGCGTAGCTGTCCCCGGATCATGCGCGAAGCAGAATCGGGACCCGGTACGCCGAGCGGCCCGGCATGGTTTACCGTCCGACCTCGTTGCCTGACACCGAGGCGGGCGAGCGTCCTGTTCGTTCAACTGCCGAATGCTCCCATCGCGTCTCATCCGGGAGTCCGCGCCGGGCACTCGTGGACGGGTTGCGTGCTCCCCGCCTCGTGGCGTCGCGCTGTCGGGCTAAAACGGGCTCGACGGATAGCCTAGTCGCAATCGGTGCTCGGCGCAAAAGGCGTGCTGCGTCCGCGTCGTTAGATCGCCGTCGCGCGTCGCTCTTCGATCTTCTCCTCCACGTCGCGCAGCCGATCCTTGCCGAAGAAGATCTCGTCCCCGACGAAGAACGTCGGTGCTCCGAACGTCCCCCGCGCGACCGAACGCTCCGTATTCGCGATGAGCTCGTCCTTGACCTCCCGGGTCTGGACCAGCGCGAAGAACCGTCCGGCGTCGAGGCCGGATTCCTCGAGCGCCGCGCGGAGCACGTCCGGGTCGTCCATCTTCTTCGGATCGGCCCACATGTGCCGGAACATCTCGTCGACGTAGCGGTCGAACACGCCGAGCGATCGCGCGGCGATCGCACCGCGCATCAGCGTCAGCGTGTTCACGGGGAAGAACGGGTTCATCTGGAACCGGGCGATCCGATGCCGGTCGATGAAGCGGCGCATCTCGAGCCGCTCGTAGTCCGGCTTGTTCTTGATTCCCGCCAGACTCTCCGCCGGGGAGCGATTGCTGGTGAGCTTGAAGACGCCGCCGAGCAGAATCGGGACGTACTCGAAGTCGACCCCGGTGCGTCGCTCGATCTCGGGAATCACCAGATGGGCCAGGTAGGCGTTCGGGCTGCCGAAGTCGAAATGAAATTCCACCGGAACCATGGCTCACCATTTCTCGCCGGCGGGGCGGATCTCGAGCTCGAACGTCCACGCGTCGGCGGGCTGCTGGTAGAGCCGCCAGTACGCGTCCGCCACCGCGTCGGGCCGCATCAGCCGGCCGGGCGGGAGCGCGGCGAGGCCGGCGTCTCCCTCGCTCTCCCGGATCCGCTCCCGAACCCAGGCGGTGTCGACGCCGGCATCGATGACGAGATGCGCGACGTGGATGTTCCTCGGGCCGAGCTCCCGCGCGGCGCTCTGTGCGACCGCCCGGAGGCCGAACTTCGCGCTGGCGAAGGCCGCGTAGCCGACGCCGCCGCGGAGGCTCGCGGTCGCGCCGGTGAAGAAGATGCATCCGCGCCCGCGCGGGAGCATCAGGCGCGCCGCCTCCCGGCCGGCGAGGAAGCCGGCGTAGCACGCCATCTCCCAGACCTTGCGGAACACGCGCTCGGTCGTCTCGATCAGGGGGAAATTGACGTTCGCCCCGACGTTGAAGATGCAGACCTCGAGCGGCGCCCGCCGGTCGGCTTCCTCGAGGAACGCGGTCAGGTCGTCTTCCTTCCGCGCATCGAGCGATCGGGCGACGATCCGCCCGCCTCGTGCTTCGACGTCGGCGACCAGGGGGGCGAGCTTGTCGCCGTGCCGGCGCCCGGCGAAGACCGTGAAACCCTCGACGGCGAACCGCGTCGCGATCGCGGCGCCGATGTAGTCCCCGGCCCCGACCACGGCGACGGTGGCATTCCTATTTTCCACGACGCTCTCCTCGCATGACGCGCTTCGACGCAGCCTCGAGGATCTCGCCCGAGAACCGCCGGTCGTCGACCGCCCGCGCCAGGATCAAGGCGCCGACCATGCACGCGAAGGCCGCGAGCGCGTCGTCGTGACGGCGCGAGGAATCGCTGCCGGGGACCAGTGCGGCCAGGAAGTCGACGGCATCCTTCAACTCCGCGGTGAAGGCCGCGCGCACCGTTCGCGGCTGGCGAGCGACGCTCGGGCCGAGCGCCGCGACGACGCAGCCGCGACCGGGCGCGTCGCGATGCTCCGGCGACAGGTAATTCATCACGATGCGCCGGAACGCCTCGCGCGGCCGCTGGCCGTCCGCTGCGCGCTGCCAGACGCGTCGCCAGCGGGCCAGGGCGAGGCGGATCGCCTCCGCCGCGAGCGCCTCCTTCGATTCGAACTGACTGTAGAAGGCGCCGTGGGTGACGCCGGCCCGGCGGCTGATCGAGTCGACCCCGGTCGCGCGGATGCCGTTCTCCCGGAACAAGCGCGCGGCCGCGGTGAGGATCTGCCGCCGGTTCTGCGCCGCCTTCTCCTTCGAGACCCGCATATATTGTCGTACCCACTTGACTTGGTGGTGCACGGCGGTCATGAGCCCGATTATTCATGACGACCGTAATCGATACGGTAGCCGGTTGCCGGGGCGGCGACAAGGCGCCCGTCGCATGCCGTCGCCCGTGAGCGCGCGCCCGAAGGAGACGACATGACCGAGGAAACGATGGGCCTACAGCTCCGCTCGACGGTGAAAAGGGAGGGGATTCTCGAGCTGTCCCTCGTCCGTGTTCCGACCCCGGAACCCAAGCCAGACGAAGTCGTCGTCCGCATCGATGCGACGCCGATCAATCCATCCGATCTGGGCCTGATGCTCGCCGGTGCCGACATGTCGGGGGCGAAGGTCTCCGGGAGCCGGGAGGCCCCGGTCGTCACCGCGCCGATCCCGCCGGCGGCGCTCCGGAGCGTCGCTGGACGCATCGACCAGTCGCTGCCGGTCGGAAACGAGGGCGCCGGCACGGTCGTCCGCGCCGGATCCTCGGACGAAGCGCGTGCGCTCGTCGGAAAGACCGTCGCCATCGTCGGCGGCGCGATGTACGCGCAGTTCCGGACGATCAAGGCGAGCCAGTGTCTCGTGCTCTCTCCCGGCACGACGGCAGCGGAGGGCGCATCGTGCTTCGTGAACCCGCTGACGGCGCTCGGCATGGTCGAGACGATGCGCGCGGAGGGCCACGCCGGGCTCGTGCACACCGCCGCAGCGTCGAACCTCGGCCAGATGCTGGTCAAGATCTGCGTCAAAGACGGGATCCCGCTCGTGAACGTCGTCCGTCGGCAGGAGCACGTCGATCTCCTCGAAGGACTCGGCGCGCAGCACGTGGTCGTTTCCGGTACGCCGACGTTCATGGACGAGCTCACCGAGGCGCTCGTCGCCACCGGCGCCACGCTCGCGTTCGACGCGATCGGCGGCGGCAAGGTCGCGAGCCAGATCCTCTCGAGCATGGAAGCGGCGGCCAATCGCACGGCGGGCGGATACAGCCGCTACGGTTCGACGAAGCACAAGCAGGTGTACATCTACGGAGGTCTCGACCGCGCCCCGACGGAGCTCACCCGCAACTTCGGCATGGCGTGGGGCATCGGCGGCTGGCTGCTGACGACGTTCCTGCAGAAGATCGACCCGGCAGCCGGACAGAAGCTCCGCGAGCGTGTCGCGGCAGAAATCAAGACGACGTTCGCCAGCCGCTACGACAAGGAGGTCTCGCTCGCGGAGGCGCTCCGGGTGGAGGAGATCGCGACCTACGGCAAGCTGGCGACCGGCCAGAAGTACCTGATCAATCCGAACAAGGGCGTCGAACGCTGACGGCGGGCGCTCCGACTCGGGCGTTCGGCTCGTCGGAAAAGCGACGCAAAATGGACCGCCAGCGTTGCATCGGTGTCGGTCACGTCCCCACGTCCCAGGCGCAGTATTGTGCGGGGAGAAAAAAGCCGCCCGCGACGCCCGGCCAATCTTGCCCAAGACCCGTCTGAAACGACGGAATGGCGTCGGCTATCTAGTCTACCGAGCGATTCGTGTGCGGCTTCGAGCCGGCGACGCTCCGGCAGCACACCATAGTCGGTTCAGCGGAAGGCGCCGAGAAAACGAGCGAGAGCGGCACGACGGTTGCTCTTGACCGGCGTGCTCGCCAGCGCTGCCCAGCCGATCTGGTGGGAGCTTCCGCCGGGTGCCCCGGCGCTGAAGGCCCTCCATCGCGAGTTGATCGCCAGGGGGCAGCTCGGGTCGCCACCGGAGATCACGATGCGGCTGATCGCGATGGTCGACGGCGACACCTCCATCCGGGACATCGCCGCCTTGATCGCGCGCGACGCGGTGCTGACGGCGAGCATCCTGCGGCTCGCGAACAGCGTGATGTACGCCGTCCGCCACCGTGTCGTCAGCATCCCGGAGGCGGCGCGGCAGCTCGGCCTCGCGCGCGTCCGCGAGGTCGCGATCGCGCTGTCCCTCTGGAACCGCGTCGAAGCGCCGCACACGCCGGGGCGGGCGATCCGCCTCGCGCTCTGGACGCACGCGTCCGGCGTCGCGGTCGCGAGCCGCGTGCTCGCCGAAGCGGCAGGGCTCCCGGGAAACGACGCGTACGAGGCGTACACCGCCGGGCTGTTGCACGACGTCGGCGTCTTGCTGCTCGGCTTCCACTTCGGCGCCTCGTATTGGGCGCTGATCGGCTCTTCTCCCGACGGCCCGGTGCTGGTGGGGCGCGAAGAGGAGGCGTTCGGGTGTCACCATGCGACCGTGGGCGCGTGGCTTCTCGAGCACTGGAGCCTGCCGATGAGCCTCATCGCGGCCGTCGGAATGCACCATGCACCCGGCGTCGCGCGTGCGGGAAAAGGGCTGGCGCCGTTCGTAGCGGTCGCCGAGACGCTGGTCGAGGCGCTCGACGCCGGCTCGACGCTGGACGATCCACGGATTGCCGACGCCGTGCAGCAGGTCGCGCCGGCGCCGTTCACCGTTGCACAGCGGAACGAGCTGGTTGCGACGATCGCCGGCGAGCGGGCGGCGATCTCCAGTCTCTTCTCCCGGTAACGACGCTCGACGCGGCGCGTTTGCGTCGTCCGTCGCATCCGGCACTGCATCCGCCGCCGCTGTCACCGCGACCATTGGGTGATTGACCGTCGCGGCCGACACTCTTACCCTGAACTGCCATCTTCCGTTGCAGCTCGCGATCCGAGGGAGCCCTCCAAGTGGGCGGCTCTCTGCGATGGGTCGCCGGAGGAGGAGAGGAGGAAGCAAGATGCGGAAGGATATCCTGTTCGTTCTCATGATCGTGGCGCTCCTGGGGTTTGCCCCGTGGAGCGACGCCCGCAAGCGCAGGCCGGTCTCCGGCGGCAGCGACGAGTGCCTGATCGGCATGCGCGACGAGACCGCCGCGATCGCCGACGGGTCAACGGAATGTCAGGTCTCGACCGGCCGCTTCTGTACGTTCAACCTCCAGCTCTGCCTGAACCAGGCGCAGGACGGCTGCGAGCCGGGCAACTTCACGAAGCCGCGGTTCAAGGCGTCGGGCCACTGCGGGCCGGTGGGCCAGCTCCAGGTCGATTCGGCCGGGACGGGCTCCGTCTGCGGCGCGTTCACCGGCATCAAGGTCCGCACGCGCGCGAGCCGGAAGTCGGCGGGTCAGTGCACCATCCGGGCCGCGGCGCGCTCGTCGAAGGCCCACGGACGGACCGACGTCGACACCGTGACGCTCGTCTGCATGCCGAAGGGCAAGGAGTGCCCGACGACGACCACCACGTCGACGACGAGCACGACCGAGATCAGCACGACGACGACGACAGCCCCGTAGCTCTGCGGACGGCCTCTGGAGACCTCCGGGTCTTCAGAGGCCGTTCAGGATGTTCGTCAGCGCCCGCAGCCGCGCCTGCGGGTCTGTGGGGACGCGACCGCCCTTGCTGAGCGCGATCGCGATCTGGAGGTGCTTCCGCGCGGGGCGATCCTGATGCAGGTCGACCTCCAGGAGCGCGAGCTCCGCGTACCGCTTCGGGTTGAAGGGATCGAGGCGCACCGCCTGCTTGAGGAGGCGTTCGGCCGAGCGCTTCTTCCCGCGAGCGAGATACGCCCTCGCTTTCAGCACCCGCGCCTCGGCGCGGACGGGATCGGGCGCCGTCGCCTGCGGCGCCGGTGTCGACCCGGCGGGTAATGTTGCGTTTCGGGTGGGCGCTGGCTCCGGCTTCGCGCTCGGTCTCGACGGCGCCGCGGGATCCCGCGTCGGCAGCGAGCCGCGCGCGGCCGGTCGATCCGGAACCGGCGTCGCGCCGGGCGACGTGAGCCGTCGCACGACCATCGCGCCGATCCCGGTGGCGACGATCGCCGCGACGACCAGTACGCCCATCGAAGACCGCTCCGCCGGCATGCTCCGAACTTGCCCGTCGAAACCCGCCGCGTCCAGCGGGGACAGCATTGACTGCGCCGAAAGAGCGCGCCTAAGTGGCGACCATGACCCACACCCTCGCGCTCGCCTTCACCCTCGTCGCGACGATCGCCCACGGCGCCGTCCTTCGCGTCGGCACGTGGCACGGTCAGGCCGGCGACTTCACGAGCATCCAGGACGCCGTCGACGCGGCACAGCCGGGAGACTGGGTCCTGGTCGCGCCCGGCGACTACCACGAGCGCGCCGACTACAAGGGTCCCGGTCCCGCCGACGAGGCGACCGGCGGCGTCATGATCACGACGCCGAACATCCACCTCCGCGGTCTCGACCGGAACTTCGTGATCGTCGACGGCACGAAGCCCGGGTCGCCCGCCTGCGACTCGGCCGCCGCGTCGCAGGACTTCGGCCCGCTCGACGCCGACGGCAACCCGGTGGGCCGGAACGGCGTCGAGGTCTTCGAGGCCGACGACGTGAGCGTCGAGAACCTGACCGTCTGCAACTACCTGCGCGCCGGCGACGGCGGCAACGAGATCTGGTTCAACGGCGGCGACGGCACCGGCACCGTCAACATGAACGCGTTCACGGGCCAGTACCTCTCGGCGACGTCGACGTACTACGACGACGACGGCCACCGCGGCGAGTACGGCATCTTCTCGAGCAACGCGCGCGGGCCGGGCCTCATCGCGCACACGTACGCGAGCAACATGGCCGACGCGAGCTACTACATAGGCGCGTGTCCCGACTGCAACCAGCTCCTCACCGACGGCCACGCGGAGAACTCCGCGCTCGGCTACTCCGGCACGAACGCGGGCGGGCATCTCATCGTCGAGAAGTCGGAGTGGGACGAGAACAAGACCGGCATCTCGATCAACAGCCAGAACAACGACGACCAGCCGTCGCCGCAGGACGGCGCGTGCCCCGACGACGGGGTCGGTCCGAGCGGAACGCACTCGTGCACGCTCTTCCGGAAGAACTACATCCACGACAACAACAACCCGAACGTGCCGCGCGCCGGCTCCGCGGATCTCGGCCCGGTCGGGACGGGCATCGTGGTCGCGGGCGGGCGGAACGACACGATCAGCAACAACAAGATCGTGAACCAGGGCTCGTGGGGCATCCTCGTCGTCCCGTTCCCGGACCTCGACACGCCGCCGCCGATCGCGCACTGCACGGGCGGCGACCTGACCTTCATTCCGGGCGTCTGCTACTACGACTCCTGGGGCCACGACGTGACCGGCAACCACTTCCGGAACGTCGGCTTCTTCGGCAACGAGACGAACGGCGACCTCGCCGAGATCGCGCGCCACCACGATCCCGGCGACTGCTTCCACGCGAACCACGACGGCAGCCACGTCGTCTCGAGCGCGCCGGGCGATCTCGACAAGACGCACCGCGACTGCGGCGCGCCGCACGCCGGCGCGGCGTTCGTCAGCGCGCTCGCGACCCAGGTGATCTGCGCGACGCAGATCTTCGGCGAATGCCCCGATCAGCCGGGCGAGCATTATCCCCACAAGACGCAGGTCGTCCTGAAGCCGCTCGCGCTCCAGCGGACGATGAACGACCCGTGCCGGGGCGTGCCGGCGAACGCGTGGTGTAGTTAGGTCACCGCCGACGTCGGCGCAGCGGCGCCGCGACCAGGTGCGACACCTGCTGCGGCCGCGGCCCCAGGTGGAACGCGCGCGCCCGGTCCTCGATCGGACGGTCGTGGACCGTCACCCGCTCGTGTTGCCGGAGGTGATCGGCCCACGAGCGCGACATGAACTGCTCGACGTACCGTCCCGGCACGGCGGGATCGCTGAAGAGGTGCCACTGCATCGCGCCGTCCCGGCGTCGGACGCGCGCGAGCGCGCTCATCACCTCCTCGAACTCGTCGGCACGCACCGGGTCGATCTGATACTCGACGCTCACGAGGACCGGCCCCTCGTCGGGTGACGGCGCGCTCGCGACGGTCGGATCCGGCCAGTGCATGGAGGGCGTGAGATCGGCGCCCTCGGCGTCGGCGAGCCGCCACCATTGCGCCGCCGCGATCCCGACGACGAGACCGACCGCCGACCAGACGAGCGCCATCGGCGTCCCGACCCGTTCCGCGATGGCGCCCCAGACGGCGCTCCCGCCGGCGAGCATGCCCTGCGCCGCGAGCTGGTAGATGCCGAGCCCGCGCGCGCGCACCCACGCCGGCACGGAGAGCTGCGCGTCGACCATGAACACCGACATGAGCGCGATCCACGCGACGCCCGCGGCGATCATGATCGCGCAGAGGACGGCGAGCGTCCCGACCCAGGCGAGGAGCACGGTCGTCGCGGCGAAGACGAGCGTCCCGAGGACGACAAGCCGGTCGGTCGAGAAGGCGCGGAGCGCCGGCGTCAGCAGCGTCGCGCCCGCGACCGCGCCGCCGCCGAGGCAGCCGAGCAGCACGCCATAACCCGCCGCGCCGAAGCCACGCTGCTGGGCGATGACCGGCATCAGCGCCCAGAGCGCGCTCGCGGCGGAGAGAAAGATCGTCGTCCGGAGCAGGATGGCCCGCACCGACGGCGAGTGGCGGACGTAGAGGACGCCCGAGCGCATCGCCGCGAAGAGGTGCTCGGCGGGCACGGTGCTGTGCGGCCGCCGCTCGCGCCACGCGATCACGGCCGCGATGACGCCGACGAACGACGCCGCGTTCACGAGGAAGACGACCCCCGCGCCGGCGGTCGCGACCACGACGCCGCCGAGCGCCGGCCCGATCGCGCGCGCGATGTTCACGCCGACCCCGTTCAGCGCGACCGCCTGCGGCAGCTCGTCCCGCGGCACGAGGTCGGGAAGGATCGCCTGCCACGCCGGCGCGCTCAGCGCCGATCCGATCCCGACGGCGAACGTCAGCAGGAGGAGGAGGGTCGGCGTCGCCGCGCCGGCGATCGTGAGGAGGCCGAGCGCCGCGGCCGCCGCGAGCATCCAGACCTGCGTCCAGACGAGGAGCCAGCGCCGGTCGACGACGTCGGCGAGCGCGCCCGCGGGGAGGGCCAGCAGGAAGAACGGCGCGCTCGTCGCCGTCTGCACGAGCGCGACCATGAGCGGCGCCGGCACGATCGACGCCATCAGCCACACCGCGCCGACGTTCTGCATCCACGTCCCGACGTTCGACACGACGCCGGCGAGCCAGAGCCGCCGGAAGACGGCGTGCCGGCGGACGGGCGTCCAGAGCGAGACGGGTGGGGCGGCGGACTCGGCGAGCATGCGGTCCGGACACCTTTGCAGCGCCGCGCCGCCGATGCCATGCCGCGACGTTGCCCGCCGTCGGAGCGGCTGCGATAAGGCCCCGGTGGCGATGCCCAACGGCAGGGGAAGCCTCGTTCGTCTGACCGACGAGCGGCTCCGGCGCCTCGAGCGCCGCATGGCGGCCGTCGAGGAGGCGCAGCGCGGCACGAAGACGCAGCTCGACCAGGCGGTCGACGTGCTGACGCGGATCGTCCGGATCGTCGCGGCGCAGAACCAGCGGCTCAAGAAGAACTTCGCGCAGCTGACGGAGCGGGTCGATCGGCTGGCGGCGCGCTCCGACCGCGTGGCGAAGGCGATCGTCACGGGCCGGAGCACCGACGTGCGGCGAGTGAGTGCGCTCGAGCGGCGAATGGCGGCGATCGAGCGGCGGCTCGAGTAGGAGTGGGTGGAGCGGGACCGGGCCCGCTCCACCTGCGTCGCTCAGAGCTTCGTCAGGCGGCCGAGCCGCCGACGACAGTAGTCTGCGAAGAAGACGTCGCCGGTCGTCGGGCTGTGCGCGATCCCGCCGCCGGAAAAGCCCGTGTAGCCGGTGTTCCCGCAGCTGAAGTTGTTCGGGGTGTTCGGGTAGACCGTGAAGCTCGGGAAGAGGACGACGCCGCCCCAGTCGGATTTCACGTATCCGATCGAGGGCTGCTCGGTCGCGGCGTCGGTGAGCGTGCCGCCGTCCTGCGAGAACCACACACGCCCCGTGGTGTCCTGTGCGAGGTCGTGCGGGGCGCCGACGCCGCAGTTGAAGTCCGTCGTGCACGAGCGGCTCGAGATGTTCGTGCATGTCCCGGACACGCAGCGTCCGGTCGCGCCCGGGATGACGGTGATGTCGGTGCAGACGCTCGCGTTCTGGTTCTCGGCGATGGGCCGCTCGACGTTCTTGCACTTCGGAGCCGGTCGGCGAAGTGGAAGCGGACGAGCGTCGCCTCGAGGTAGTTCGCCGCCGCCACGTCGTTCGACGCGAGCACGCGGATGTCCCACGGCCCGTTCGGGAAGATCGCGGAGATGCGCGGCGTCGTGCTCGGATAGATGTCCTGGCGGACGGCGCCGTAGGTCGTGTCGAGGCGCCCGATCGAGGCGAACGAGCCGCCCCAGTAGTTGGTGAACCAGACGGTCCGCGGCGCGAGGATGCCCGAGACGTCGTTCGGGTGCAGGGCGAGATGGCTGATCAGCAGCGGCGTGTCGGGCGGATAGGTCGTCTGCGCGATCGGGTACTCGTGGTAGCACCAGTAGTCGTAGACGACGTTGTCGGGGCAGATGCGGTCGGCGAGGACGCAGTCGTGCGCGGTGAGGCACTTCCGCGTGCTCGCGTTGGAGCACGTTCCCGGCTGCGTGATGTCCGGGCGGTTGCAGGTGAGGCTCGCCGCCGCCGCGGCATAATTGAAGGCACCGTCGGACACCTGGTATTTCGGGAGGAACCCGACGATCCGCGGCCCGTACGTCTGCACCGTGACCTGGCCGCTCGGCCCGTTCACCGTCTCCGAGCGCGCCGTCACGTTGAACCAGACGCGATCGTCGTCGGTGCCGGAGTCGTAGCCGTCGTCGACGGCGATCCCGTACGAGCGCGTCTCGTTGCCCGGGACGTTGTAGACGCTGAACGCGCTCGTCGCGGGGTCGTACGAGACGATCCGCGAATGGTTCGGCTGCGGCGTCGACGGCTCGCCGCCGCCCTGCGGAAACCAGACACGGCCGTGAGGGCCGACCGTGACCGATTCGCCGTCCTGGCACATGTTGGTCGGTGCGTTCGTGAAGACGTTCCAGAAGGGCCCCTGGCTCTCGAGCGCCGGCGTCGGGACCTGCAGGTTCAGTAGGCCGTCGGTCGACGGGTTGTAGTACTTGAGATGGCGGTGGAACTCGCTGACGATCCACACGCGCCCGGCGGAATCGGCGGAGAGGTGGAGCGGCGCTGCGTTCCCGGAGTCGCCGACCGACGTGTCGTAGTAGCGGTAGCGGTAGAGGTCCACGGGGACGGTCTGCGACGCGACGGTCGCGCCGCAGCCGAAGAACGTCGGCTGTCCGACGCGTACGGTCGCGCTCACCGGGCTCCCGTTGAAGAACGTGCGCGCGACGCCGGCGACGACCTGCGTGTCCTTCCAGGTGAGCGCGGACGCGACCGGCACGTCGAGCTGTCCGCCGTCGCCGCGCGTCAGCCGCAGGAGCGACGTGCCGCCGACGCCGGGCCGAAGCTCCGGCCGGTGACGGAGACGTAGACGGTCGTGGTGTTCGCCTGATCCGACTGGACCGCCGTCGCCGGGCTCGTCGCCGCCGGCAGCGCGGCGGCGGTCTGCGGTCGGAAGAGCAAGACCGCGGCTACCGCCAGGACGCGGACCCAGCGGCTCCTTCGGGAAGACCGTGCATCGGGATCGACGACGTCGCGAGCTCGATCGGACATGGCGACCTCCTGTCGCGTTGGTCGGCCGTCGTCTCGGCGTGCCGGCGGTGCGCGAGCCGGCGGCCGTGGGTGTGCGGCGAGCGGTACGCCAAGTCGTGAGAAGACACAAGCGAAAAGTCTAATTTGGGAGCAAAATATATCGTGTAGCCGGTCCGCCGTTGGTCGTACGCGGGAAGCGGCCGGTGGTCTTACGACCGGCAATTCAGCGCCGCATGGTGCGGGCTCGCGGGCCTGTGGCTGGCGTGCGTTGCGGTCGGACGCCGTAGCCCTCGGCTCGCGTTGTGCGCAGGCCGCGGTGGTCCGCGAACTGGCCCGCCGCGCTGCATGTATGCCGGAAAGCTAGTGGACACGGCCGGGATGTTCGTGTAATGTTCGCCCTGCGTGACGATCCCCGAAGAGCTGCTCCCGGTGCCCGACGAGCGCCGCGGCGTCGATCGCGCGGGATGCGCCGGGCTGCTCGATGGCCTCCTGCGCCGGCTCGCGCGCCAGGAGGCGCTCTGCCGGCGCATCCTCGGCCGTCTCGCACGCTCGCTGCTTCTCCGCCGCGGCCACCAACGCCTCGGCTTCGTCCGGCTCGACGACTACGCCCGCGAGCGCCTCGGCCTGTCGGGCCGCGAGCTTCAGGAGCTGTCCCACGTCGCAGAGCGGCTCGAGACGCTGCCATTGCTCGCGGCCGCATTCGCGGACGGCGCGCTGTCATGGAGCCATCTCCGTCTCGTGGTCTCCGTCGCCACGGCGGAGACCGAGGCGTCGTGGCTCGCACGCGCTCGGTGTGAATCGGTTCGCGTGCTCGAGTCGACGATTGCCAAGTCGCGC
>Ga0070741_10006498_pt1 | contig 25032 bp, 26 predicted proteins | sample Coa_R1_4_FD_66440 | JGI IMG/M metagenome (GOLD analysis project Ga0070741, IMG submission 66440) | Surface soil microbial communities from Centralia Pennsylvania, which are recovering from an underground coalmine fire - Coalmine... | ecosystem: Environmental > Terrestrial > Soil > Unclassified ... | reverse complement strand
CAGGTGTCCCCTGCTGAACTTGATTCTGCTCCGGATTATTCGGATTGCGGGCAGTGTGTCTTGCATGGGCAGGTACCGCACCGGTGACTAGCAGCGCCAGCAAGCCTGCAAACACTCCCAACCTGAGGGGGAAACATGACATGGGAATCGCCGCTATCCTCCGGCGGCACGCTGAAATTGTAGCACCGCTCAAGACCGCTTGTTGTTTAAATATTGCAGTCTTGAATGAAATATTGCCATTCTGCCGCATTCCTACTCTGCCAGGAAACAACACATTTTGCAGGGGATAAGCCATTGACATCTATTACTTACAAAAAAGCATCTATCGAAAAGCAGCTTGGTATCTAACTTGCTCCATTTCAAATTGCTGTATTTTAGGTATTATGATGCGTCCTATAGAGCTGCGAGTCAGTAATTAGTAAATTCCAGTAATTGGAAACCGAGTATCAAACACAATGAAGCCCATCCAATCCAGAGTTGTTCTTTCCGCAGTGCTGCTTGTTTCGTTTGCGCTCTCAGCATCCCGTGCCTCCGCCGAGCTCTGCTCGACCGTCAATGACATGGATTCGGCCACGCGCACCGGCCTTGAACGCGCTGCGCAACAGTTTGGTGATGCCGTCATCCGGGGCGATGCCGCTGCCTTGCGCCAGAATGCCATCGCTTCTCTGGCATCGAATTTTGCCGGCGCCGAGGCCCTGATCAATGACACCAAGACCGCCTTTGCCGGCGGCCAGGCCACCATTCGCGCCACATATCTGCTGGATGCCACCGGTGGCGCGGCTGTGCTCGACCACGCCGAATTTCTCTGCGGCATCTGGGGAACTCCGCAGTTTGTCAGCTTTACGCTGAACAGTCTCCCCGCAGCCAAATATGGATTGGTGATTGAAGATGTAAAGACCCCGAAGGGACCTTATCTGCTCTCTTTTATCATGCAGCAGGAAGGCACAACCTGGAAGCTTGCCGGCCTGCCGCCGCCCAAGCCCAGCCAGGTTCTCGGTCACGACGCGCCCTGGTATCTCACCAAGGCCCGGGAATACAAGGCCAAGGGTGAAACCCATAATGCCTGGTTCTACTATCAGCAGGCCCGTAATCTGGTTACGCCTGTCAACTTCATCAGCTTCACGCCTCTTATCAAGCTCGACAAAGAGGCGCAACAATCGCTGCCTGCCGATTTGCCTCTGAATGGACCGGTGAATCTCACCGCTGCCAACGGCAAGACGTATAAGGTCACTGACATTTTTCCCGTAGTCGCGGAAAATGGGATGGACTTGGTAGTGAAGTACTCCCTGCCAGATGTTTCCAATACCGCACAAACCTTCCAGGAGAACACCAACGTCATCAAGACCATTGCCACGAAGTATCCGGAATACCGTGAGACCTTTACCGGCATTGTGGCCCGAGCCGTCGCTCCCAACGGCCAGGACTACGGAACCTTGCTGGCGATGAAAGACATCCAGTGAAGTATGAAGTAAGAAAGGATGAAGGATGAAGGAAGAAGTTGAAAATCGTACTTCTTAACTTTGTACTTCTTACTTCTTTCTTATCCAGCCTTCCTCAACTCCTCATTTGAGACCGGCTTCTCCAGCACGCATTCTTCCGGTTTCTTATCCACACGCAGTCCCTGAAAAATTGGCGAGCGCATCTTAATTTGGCCGCTTTGTCCTTCATGCGTCCATTCGCCAAATTTGATCTGCGCCACCATCTCAGGCTTCACGTAATGGACCCGCCGCGAACTCTCCGGCTTGATGAAAAACGGGCTGCGGGGAGTTTCTAGTTTCTTCAGCCGTTGCCACATTTCCGCATGGCTGGCCCGGTTGAAGCCGCTGCCCGCCTGCCCCACGGGGATAAGCCGATGCTGGTCGTCATAGAGCCCCAGCATCAGCGACCCAAAGTGCTCGCGCGCTCCTCGCGGCTCCGTGTATCCACCAATAACGGCTTCTTGGGCCTGCGTAACCTTGATCTTCAACCATTCGCGGCCGCGCTTCTGCACATAGTGGCTCTGCCGGCGCTTGCCCACAATGCCCTCCAGCTTGCTTTTGGCGGCCAGCTGATAAAGCTCGATTCCCTTTCCGGGTATATGGTCGGAATAGCGGATAATCTCGCTGTCATTAAGGATCTCGCGCAACGCCCCCTTGCGATCTTCCAGGGTGCAGCGGAAAAGGGAATATCCCTCCAAGTAGAGCAGGTCGAAGGCGTAATAGACGACAGGGATATTGCCTGCGTGCCCTGTTTTCCGCCTTCGGTTTCCTCCCGGCAGCACGCCCAGCCGCTGCTGCATCAGGCTGAACGAAGGACGGCCCTGCTCGTCGAGCGCGACAATTTCCCCATCGAGAATCGCTTTCCTGGCATGTACGTATCCGGGGATCTCGCGCAGCTCGGGATAATCCTGGAACTCGTTCTGATTGCGCGATATCAGTCTGACCTTGTTCTCTTCTATATAAGCCAGCGCACGGTATCCATCCCACTTGACCTCGAAAACCCAATCGTCATCGTCGAAAGGTTCATCCACCAGTGTCGCCAGCATAGGATGAATCATCCGCGGCATCGCCGCCTTCACTGCGCCGGGAATCTCGTGTGGCACAGCCGTCCCTGGCTGTGTGCCTTTTTCTCCGACATCCAACGAAACCTTCTGCTTTTTCGCTGATTTTTGTTTACTACCGTCAGCTTCCTTTTTCTCCGCCTTGGCGATACTTTCCGCCAGCCAGTCGTTCTTGGGTCCACGTTTGCTTGCTGCTTTGCGGTTGCTCTGCCAAGCCTCAGATTTCTTGTCACCCGCGATTTCATCCAGCGAACGCTTGGTCAGCACTGAATAGTCCATAGCATCGTCGTTAGCGTTAAAACTTTCTTCAATATATTGATCGCGTTTCTTGATCAGCAGCCATTCATTGCCCTTGCTCCCAGCACGCCGCGAGCGCATACGTACCAGAGCAAATTCACCCCTCAATTTTTTTCCGTCCAGCCGGAACTTCAAATCGCCTTTTTCCAGCATGGCCACGGGATCGCCCAGCGGCTCCCACGTGCCCATGTCCCACACCATCACCGTTCCGGCGCCGTAATTTCCCGGCGGGATAACGCCTTCGAAATCAAAATAAGAAACCGGATGATCTTCCACCATCATGGCCAGGCGTTTATCGCTCGGATCAAGCGGCGGACCTTTAGGCACAGCCCACGACTTGAGCACCCCCTCCATCTCCAGGCGAAAGTCATAGTGCAGGTGCGAAGCCCGGTGCTTTTGCACCACAAAGCGGTATTCGTTTTTTTTGCCTTCCAATTTCGGCGGCGGCTCTGGTGTGCTCTCAAAGCGCCGCTTGCGTTTGTATTCCTGCAAAGCCATATTCGCTTAGATGCCATGCAGCCTGAATTGTTCGACAGAAATTGGCTGACGCCTTCACCGTAAAAGTGTCACGGGCACGGCTTCAGCAGTGCCGAAAATAAACACAAGATGTGTGGCTCTGAGGTTGGCCGCGTGTTCCCATAGAGAAGTAAGCAGGACTTTTTCGGAGCATCTCCACAAATCAGCGTTTATTGCGTTCATCTGCAGGAATGCGCAATTTTGTTTACGAACTATTTATGAATCGCACCTGGGTACGATTCATCTTCATTTAACAAAAATTAACAAATTTGCGCTCTGAATTAGGAACTTTTTCACGCCGTATACGTCTTAGTAAGTAGCAATGATGGATTGAGGAACCAACCAAGGGTAAACCAACTGCCGGCGCGGCATGAGCGTAAGCAGGGGGTATGGGATTCGCAATCCCGCTCGGTGGCATTGCGAATCCCATAGAACGACTGATGCCGGGGAACTGATTATGTTATTTCACATCGAATCCGAACATCTAAATGGCGCAATTATTCTTCGCTGCAACGGATCGTTGGTTCATGGCGAACCCAGCACGATGTTATTGCACGCCGGGGAAAAGCACATGTCGCACCAGCTTGTGGTAGACCTCACCGGAGTTGACGCGGTTGACGCCAGCGGGCTCGGTGCGCTCGTGGGATTGGAAAAATGGGCCCGCCGCACCGGCATGCGTGTGCGCCTGCTGAATCCCAGCAAATATCTGCGTGAGCTGTTGCAGCTCACCAAATTGGATCGCGTCTTCGACATCGCATCTGTGGAACCGATCCGTAAGACCGCCGCCATATCCGCGGCCTGATCGATCGCAGCATCAAGTTTGCCGTACATCTCCCCTGGGCCTCTCCGAATTGAATTAGGATAGGCCCAATTTTTTCTGACAATGCCCCCCGAGTCCTGAGTACTGAGTACCGAGTTACTTCTGGGCTACTCTCAATCTCCAGCGCGCATCCAATCCGGGTTACACTGTCGAACCAAGGGGGGACGACATGTTTGCCGGCTTCAAGAAATTTCTCTTTCGTGGCAACGTTGTAGATCTGGCTGTGGCAGTAGTGATTGGCGCGGCATTTGGGGCGGTCGTGACTTCATTTGTGACCAACATCCTTACTCCGATGATCGCCGCGATTTTCGGCAAGCCCGATTTTTCCGCTTTTTCTGTCACCGTCAACGGCAGCACCATCCTTTATGGCACGTTCATCAACGCGCTGGTCTCTTTCGTGCTGGTCGCGGTTGCGGTGTACTTCTTCGTTGTGGTTCCGATGAATACCTTCCAGGCGCGTCTGAGACGCGGCGAGGTGCCGCCCGACCCGACCACAAAGAAATGTCCTGAATGCCTGAGTGAAATCCCCATCCAGGCGCGCAGGTGCGCCTTTTGCGCCTCGTCTTTGCCCGCCTAATCTGGGCGATTGGGAAATACCGGGGCGGCAGGATTGCGCGAAGAAGCGGAATCTGATTACTGATTACTGATTACTGAGTCTGAGTACTCGTTCAAGATTTCCCGCCACGCGCTTTCCCCCGCGAGCTTTTCCTTGCAGCTTGTAGCTTGGAGCTTGCAGCTGCTTTTAGCAGCTGCCTTTGGCGGCTCCAAACTTACAAACCGAGAACTGTCCTAAAAACCGCTATAATTGCAATGGTAAGGAGACGAATCCATGAAAAGGTCATTCTCTCTTGCAGTATGTCTTGTCTTGTTGTTTTCCCTTTCCGCCATTGCCAAACCAAAGAAGAAGACCTACAACAACACTACCGATGAGCTGTTCGCCGCAGCATTGCGTACCGCCCGCGAGCGCCACGTCGTGACTTATGTGAATGAGAAGATGCTGATGTTCACCTTTGAGACCGGGCGTTCGTTCACATCCAAAGGATTCGTTGCCAATGCCTCCATCGAGCCTGAAGGCGAAAACAAGGCCACGCTCATGATCAATGTCCAAAATAAGGATGCGGGCTTTTCCTGGGGTGCAGGCGACCGCATGGCAGACAAGTTCTACGACCAGGTCTCCGAAGAGCTTGCAGGCGAGGTGAAGCAGAAGTCCGATGTCCGCTCGCAGGTGGGCCCCATTTCTACGCCGCCACCCAAAGACATACCTCCTGAACCCACCCTCACCAAGCCGGCCGTTTCGGCAGCCGCTGTTGCTATCGATGACAAGGGGAGTATCACTGTGAAGTCGGACCCCGATGGCGCCGAGGTTTATGTGGATGAAGCCTTCGTGGGCAATGCTCCCGCTACATTGCGGCTGTCGAACGGTAAGCACACCGTCAAGGTATCCCAAGCTGGATACAAATCCTGGAGCAAAGAATTAGCTGTCTTCGCCGGCTCAGAAGTGCAATTGAAAGCCGCTTTGGAAAAAGAACAGTAAGCAAGCATTGAGTCATTCCTCTGAGCTTGTTTGCTGTTCAGGGCTGACTGCTGACTACTGCTTCTCAAACAGGGCATCAAATTCCGCCAGCAATGTCACCAGCCGGCCAGCTTCGGTATCGCCGTCGAACTCACGGACAGCCTGGGCGCCTACGCTGCTGCTCCCCGGAAACCGGTTTGAGGCAATTGCCTCTCGCACCCTTGGCAGGAATATGAACTGCAACCACTGCGCAAACGACATCGTGTCCATGGCAAAGGCTTGTGTAAATGCCAGTTGCTCCGGGCGCAAGGCCGCGCTCTGCCAGAAGCCGATTTTCCGCAGCTCGGCCTCAATCTCATCAGCGTAGCGTGCCGCATCGTGTTGCAGCTGTGTGGGTTGCATGCTCATCGTCTCTTCTCATTCGCAAATCATGCTTAAACAGCGAAGGTTCTTAGGATGTGACAAATCGTAAATCGTACTTGGTAAATCGTACTTCATTTCAAATCCCTCCCATGAATCGCCACAGCTCGAAGCTGGCAGCTAGAGGCTGGTACCTGGCAGCTTCTCCTACAATATTTAAGCAGCCCATCCGTCTACACAAGCAGATACACGTGAGAAGCAGATGAGCTCTCCGCTGAGCATTGACTCAATGACAGTCGAGCAGGACCGACGCATCTCGGAGGCGATCGCACGCGAGCAGCCGCGGCTGCGGAACTTTATCCGCAGGCGCGTCGCCGACCCGCGCGATGCCGAGGACATTCTGCAGGAGGTCTTCTTTGAGCTCATAGAAGCCTATCGCATGATGAAGCCCATCGAACAGGTGGGCGCTTGGCTCTTCCGCGTGGCGCGCAATCGCATCATCGACCTGTTCCGCAAGAGAAAGCCGGAATCCTCGACCAGCGAACCGGTGGCCATGACCAAGCAGGGAGAAGAGCTCTTCTGGGAAGACGTGTTGGCTGCTCCCGGCCTCTCGCCGGAGGCAGCCTACGCTCACGGCATTCTGCTGGAAGAGTTGGAAGAGGCTTTGGAGGAACTTCCCGGGGAACAGCGTGAGGTATTCGTGGCCCACGAATTGGAGGGCCGCAGCTTCAAACAGCTGGCCGCTGAAAGCGGCGTGAGCATGAACACATTGCTGGCGCGCAAGCGCTATGCCGTTCAGCACCTGCGCCGGCGCTTGCAGGCCATCCATGACGAGTTTACGAAATGAGGAGTCCCGTAGGTGCGGCACTTCTCTTGCTAGAAAAGAAATTGACGAGAAAAAGAAACGATGAACGAGGTAAAAATGAAAAAAAATTGGCCTTTGAAAGTATTGACAATCCTGCCACTCGTAATCCTGGCTGTAGGCCTGTTCGGTTTTATAGTCATGCGGCTGTGGAACTGGCTTGTGCCGGCGGTATTTGGCTGGCATGAAATCACCTACTGGCAGGCCCTGGGCCTTCTGGTGTTGTGCAAAATCCTGTTCGGCGGCTTCCGCGGACGTCCCGGCTGGGGCGGGCATTGGCGCCACCGCATGATGGAGCGCTGGGCGAAGATGACCCCCGAAGAACGCGAGAAATTCAGCCAGGGCATACGCGGCGGCTGCGGTCCCTTTTCACCACCTTCTCCTGAGACCAAAGCCTGAACCGGGCACGGAGATCGGATGATGGGCAGAGACGCTGTTCCCTGCGTCTCTAGCAACGGATTTGCCATTCATTTCACAGGCTGAATGCTGGCTGCTGCGTCCTGAATGCTCTTGTATAATTTCGCCTTTGCATCCGTTGCTGGATTACTTCACTCAGGAGAATCATCCATGCCCTGGCGAACCCTCTCTCGCTCTTCCCTGCTCGCTGCCATTATGCTGTGCATTGCCGGTTGTGCCGGCAGCAACCCGCACAGCGCCGCGACCGCAACCAACACCGCATCGCCAGCGCCGTTGCTCGCTCTTCTCGATCAGTTCACCGCGCCGGATATGCCCGCCAAAGGCCCGGCCGAAGCCGATCCTCTTCCCCACACCTGGCCCGATCCAACCAGCGATCCGCCGCTTCCGGGGAAAGGAATCGCCCAGCATCCTATGCTCTATGCCGGCGAGGGATACAACACCATTTTTCTGGTCAACCAGGGCAAAGTCATCTGGACTTACACCACCGGTAAAGGCGGCGAGATTGACGATGTCTGGCTGCTCAGCAACGGAAACATCCTTTACGCTCGCCAGTTCCACGTGGAAGAGATCACGCCCAAAAAGGAACTGGTCTGGCACTACGACCCGCCGCAGGGCACTGAGGCCCACAGTTGCCAGCCCATCGGCCTCGATAAAGTCCTGCTGATACAGAACGGATTGCCTCCCAAGCTGATGATCATCAACAAGAAAACCAACGCCGTCGAGGTCGAGCATGATATGCCCGCCGAAAGCCTCACCGATCAGAAGACGGTTCATCCTCAGTTCCGGCGCATTCGCATGACCGCCAATGGCACCTATCTCGCGCCCTTCCTCAGGATGAGCAAAGTCGTGGAGTATGACAAAGATTTTAACCCCATCTGGAGCTACGAAATTCCCACCCCCTGGGCCGCAGTGCGCCTGCATAATGGCAATACCCTCATTACCGACGAGCACGACAAACTCGTGCGCGAGGTCAGCCCAAAAGGGGAAACAGTTTGGGAGTTCAGCCAGGCTAACTTGCCGCCCAACATCGTCTTCCACAACCTCCAGACCGCAGACCGCCTCGCCAACGGCGACACCGTGATCTTCAGCTCCACCGGCGGCGCCAAGAAAGAAGATCGCCCCAACATCATTCAGCTCGTCGAGGTCACGCCAGAAAAGAAAGTTGTCTGGGTGCTGCAGGATTGGAAAAACCTTGGCCCCGCCACAACAGCGCAATTCCTGGATCAGCCCGGCATTCCGGAAGTTCCCGGCGATCTCGAGCACTAGAACGCTTACTGCGGATTTCACGGATTTACGCGGATTTAGGAAAAACCTTAGATGATGCATCCAAGTTGACCGGCAAGATATCCTATAAATAAGAAGATAGAATAGAGCATTGACTGGAGGATAAACAGTCTTCTAATATGGCTCTACGGAGAACTCGCATGGGCGCCCCCGCACCGAAGATGTCACGGCCAAAGCTCTCGACCACTGTCTCGCCTGAAACGCATGAATTTCTGGAGCAGATGATCGCGCGTGGAGACGCCGCCACCATAGCCGAAGCGCTCGACGTCATAGTCAGCAGAATGCGTCAACTCGATAACCGCCAGCGTTTGGCAGAGGCAACCGCGAAATATTTTGCGCAGGCAGATTCTCGCGCAGCGGGGCAAGAGAGCGAACTGGCAAAAGACATGGCTTCTGCCGCGAATGTGATTGACTTTGACACTGAAATCTAGCACTCCGCGCGCTGGGCCGACACCGCAATCCAAATCGCCCAAACGCGGAGAGATTTGGTACGCGCAGACTGGCGGTAAGAGACATGCGATGGTCATCGTGTCTCTGGATCAGCGCAATGCCAGCGACCGCGTCACCTCCGTCCTCGCCGTTCCCTTCGGAAGTTACGGCGCGGAGGGTCCAACGTCTCGGCGCATGCAGCCTGGAGAAACCGGCTTGCCTGAACCCTCATTTCTCAAGGCACACTTCATCAGCGTGATTGAAAAAAGCGCCTTGACCGAAAGGCTCCCTCGTGTCCTTTCTCAGCGTCAAATGCGCGAGTTGGTCGCAATGGTAAATCGCGCTATCGATCCCGACGCGGCCTTCGAGGGCTAGTGTTTTTACAGAGACGCGGCAGGATCGCAGGCGGCGCTGGCGCGCCGCCTGCGTTTTTTTGCAAAGCGTTCTTACTGTATTGGGATCTTGGGTTCGAGCTTTACCGATTCGCTGGTGCTGACGCAGGTCGGACCCGGACAAGGCGCGCCGTTATTGGTCACGATGACCTCGGTGGCCTGAATGGCATTCGGCGGTCCATCTTGAGTGACAAGCACTGAGCCGCTGAGGCTGATAGGTCCGCCCGGTGGTGGTGGATTGCGCGGCAACGGTATCTGGGTGGTGTCGATGGAAAATGTCGCTCCAGGATTGATAACCACGGGAGGATTCCAATTCATCTGATTGCCCCAGGGATCGAGCAGGTCCAGGGCAACGTTAATCGGGGCGGAGCTGGTATTGGTGAAGGTCCAATAAGTATCGGCGTTGGTTGTAGCCTTCCACTTGCCGGCGTAGAGAGTGGTTTCCGTCACCGTGAGATTGAACGTATAAGCAGCCGGATTGCCAAAGTTCTGGATCGTGACTGAAGCAAAATTTTGCTGGTTGGAAGGATACACCGGCCCCAAACAGGCAAACGATATTCTCTGCCGCTGCGGTGGCTGGCCGGTATTGAGCGTCACCGCCGGAACCATCGTAGAAGTGTCGGCCGGATAGTTCCCCGGACAACCGCTGGCGATCCACATCGGCAGAGTCGGACGGTTCAACCCTCGGCTTTGCTCCACCGAATAAGAGTGGCCGGCTTGCGTTGAAAACAGGTACGTGGTGCCGCTGTTAGGTTGAATGGAATCCGATTCCTGTCTTCCATCAGGAACCACGGTTACGATGTTATTTCCCTGCGCTGGCAACAGCGCCGGCAAAAATAGCACCAGGCATACAAGCAAACTACAGAATTTAGTTTTCATATTTTTCACAAATCATCCCTCTCTCTTGAAATTAGGACAAGCACACGTCTCCTATGACTAAGTGGCCCGAACCGGCAAAACATGGGAACTTTTTTCCTGGAAATTGAAGACAGGCTACCAGAGCCACCCTCACTCTGCATAATGAAAATACGGAGAAATTTGTTACCAAAAAATGTGGCAGGAGTAATAATTTCCCATAACGGTTCGGTGTCGTTATGGGACGCGCGGAAGAAAACTTATCGCGGATTCCACGGATTTTCTCCGGATATTAATTGCCCGGCAACTCGTGATGATGGGTAGAGACGTAGCTTGCTACGTCTCTACCGGGAAGCGTATCAACGGGTCCATCTGCGGCGCCTGGCTGCACTGTCTTCGAACACCTTGGCGCTCTCAACTGCATCGGCGCGGTCCTCGCGCGAGTAACCCAGCGATGCGTAAACGTTCGGGGCGTCACCCGAGGCGGCATTCTGAGCACTCGGCATGACGCTCGGACCGAAGATGCCGGGGGCGCGCAGCGATGCGGCAGTTTCGTTCCAGTTGGCGGGCTCGGCCTCGGCTTGGGTTGAGGCAATGCGGTAGTGGTCCTGGAACAATTGCCGAAACGACGGGCTGGGTTTTTTCATAACGCCGGTCCATCCCGTGACATACTCTCCCGCCGACCAGCGCGCCTGACCGCTGGCCGCGGGCACAGAAAAGTTGTCGGCGAGGCTCATCTGCTTCACGCCGTTCACCCAGACTTCAAAAATGCCGTTTTTGGATGTGCGAAAGTGAGTGACAATGCGCACCCACTGTCCGGCGGGCATTGTCTGCAAGGTTTTAATGACGCCATGGGCGTGGCGCAGCATAATCAGGTTGTGGCCGCGGATTTCCATCAGCATCCATGGACCATCTCCCGCCCACTGTTGAATGCAGATATTATCGCCTGCAAATACCCAATTGGGCTCCAGATAGACTGCCAGTCCGTAGTAGCGGTCGTCTCCTGTTTTCTGGCTGTTGAAAAATACCACCTCCGAGTGATAGCGCCCGGCGTAGTGCGGAATCCAGGTTTGCGTGAATTTGATGGCGCTTGCCCCCTGGAAAGCCGGGCTGCTGACGTCGCTGATCGTGCCCATGGCCTGCGGTACCTGTGGAAAATTGGGCCAGGGCTCTTTAGTGCCGCCGTTCTGAAACAGGACGGTGCCGTAACTGAGGCTTGAGAGGGTGACTGCGAGCAACACAATGAATAGTTTCGTTCGGATCATTTGTCGGAATCCTCCGTTGTATCTTTTATCGTGGTTGGTATGCTGATTGGTGTTTGTAATGCTCCTCTAAATGAGGAATTGCCTGATGCGCCGCGAGGCGGAAATCATGCGGGCCTCGCTGCAGCCCCAGCAACATAAGAGGGAACGGGGGCTCACAAAAGTGTTGGAACAGTTACAAAAGCCCTCAGCCCAGTTTTTTGTGTGACTTGGTCCAAAGGAGATTCTCATGGATTGGGAGACATCAAAGGACAGTACCTTCACGCGACTCTCCCTGCAAAAAGACGGTTCGGCGGAATGTTCGACTTCACGGATTACGCGGATATTAACCCAACTTAACTTGCCAAGCGCCAGACCCGCTGGTGCAGCCGGATAAACCTCAAATGGGAATGAGCCTCAAATGGGAATCAACGTAGATGCGGGCCTGGGGCTCCATTGGGCTGTCATCCTGACCAGAGCCGCGCTTCGCGGCGGAGTGGAGGGATCCGGGTTTTGCGGGCACATGCAGGCTATCGGGATATGCAGCATTCTTGAAATTATTGGAAGCTGGAAATGCATAATCCGTGAAACCGCGGCAGGCTTTTGTCCTGGTTATTCGTCGCTCTCTTGTAAAGGAAACTTTTTCCACTCCCAGTAGCGAAGCACCTCTTGTTGGTCCTGGTCGTAAGCTTCGTTGTATTTGTGGCTGTGGGGCGAAGGAAATTCCACGCGCTCCGCTTTAGTTAATCCGCGCTTCATCAGGATGCGCTCAAATTCCCGCAATTCGCCATAGGCGTATATGACGTTATGCTTGTCATACACTAACCGGTCAGAGTTTCTGCCCGAAGTTATCCAGATGTGGTGCCGGCCGTCGTTTTCGAAAAACCGTTCGAACCTGCTCAAGAACCCCTCGGCTTCGTTCCAGGCAACCGGATTCGCAACCTGATATCTTCCCGCTTCTGCCCCAGCGCGCGGCGCCGTCAACACATACAAGATCCCAAACGGTTCGAACATCATTTGCATGAGATCGAGCATAAGAGAGACGTGCCGTGAGGAGGGCGCAATCACCAGGCGCTCCGGCCCTGTGGTCTTCTCTACTGCAAAGACATTGGGATACTCATAGCTTCGTTCCTCGTCGGCAATCCATCCAAATTTGTAGGGCGTCTCCATGTTGTTGCATTTTAAATATAAAGTGGCAATTAGACCAAAAACGAAGCTTGTCTTGGCCCCCGGTAAGGGTGGATGCCTGATAGAGACGTAGCTTGCTACGTTTCCGCGCGAGAGCACGACAACTGCCGAGTACTATTCTTTGCTTTTGTGAGTTGTCCTGAGCGCCCGTTTTTGGCGCGAAGGATCTTGGGGTTGCTTCTCAAATGCGTGAAGAATCAGACACCGGCTGGTCCACAGCACCGGATGAATATATGGCAGTGCCATTCGTTCGATTGCACGAGGCATCTATAAGGCCGAGATCAGCTACTCGCACTCTGCCGGGGCGCCAGGTTGAAGTTCACCGTAACAATTGTTTCCACTTCGACGGCTTCTCCATTGAGGAGATACGGTTTGTAGCGCCACTGCTTCACCGCATCCGTAGCCGCGGGAACAAGGTACGGATGGCCGGCAACTGTCTTCACATCCCTGACCCGCCCTTGCCGGTCAATGATGACCTGCAGCCGCACCTCGCCCTGGATGCGGTTCTCCTTGGCCTCGTGCGGATACTCCGGCAAGACCTTGTGCGTCAGGTTGCGCTCGGCCATGTTTGGCGAGACCCGAACCCTGTTCAGAGTCAGTGGTTTGATGTCTGTCTGCGGCCACAGCGCAGCCGAAGCCGATAAGACAAAAAAGAGAGCAGCGAGAGAAATTCGTGTTTTCCAGAATAGCCTCATAACCGGGAATTGTAGCGCGAAATGGTAAAAGCTGTACCCCGGTACTCGGTTTTCCGTCTTCAGGAGCAGTTCGATATTAGCGACACGGTAAACGTCGCGAAACTGGCGCTGTCTAAGCTGTCATACCTCTCCGCCGTCCTCCGCGGGTTAACTCCGTTCATTGTCTCTCGCCCAAAAACTTTCAGGAGCTGCGCGCCACATGCGAATGCCTGCTATGCCAGCAATTCGACGCGCAGCTCCTGCTGGAGGATAAACCGCCAGTGGAGAGCTCTATCAACTAATCCATCTGTGTCTCCTGAATCCTGTATCTTCGAGCGCCTTGCCGCTCTCGAACAGGTAAGCATGTTCGTCGCTCGAACCGCGGCTCGCCGCCTGCGCGCTTCCGCTTCCGGCGCTCTCGGCCGAGGCGCTCAGCACCGCACTCTCGCCGGATGACGTATTGGGGAACAGGTTTGGCATGTGCAGCGCGGCTGTTTCGGTCCAATTGGCCGGTTCCGCCTCGGCTTCGCTCGAAGCAATGCGGTAGTGGTCCTGGAACAACTGGCGGAACGACGGGCTGGGCTGGGTCATCTTTCCCGTCCATCCGGTGACGTATTCGCCCGCCGACCAGCGTACCTCGCCGCTCGTGGAATTAGGGGTGAAGTTGCCGGTGAGGCTCAGTTTTTTAAGGCCGTTCACCCACACTTCAAAGATCCCATTGCGAGAGCTGCGCAGGTGGGTGACAATGCGCACCCACTGCCCGGCCGGCATGGGCGCAATGGTCTGGATGCCAGCCACGTGGGGCAGCACTACCAGGTTATGGCCGCGAATTTCCATGATGATCCACGGACCGTCGCCCGCCCACTGCTGAATGGAAATATTGTCGCCCGCAAAGACCCAGTCGGGCTGCAAATAGACCGTCAGGCCGTAGAAGCGGTCGTCACCGGTCTTCTGGCTGTTGAAAAAGACGACTTCAGAGTGGTAGCGCCCGCTGTAGTGGGGAATCCAGGTCTGGGTAAACTTGATGGCGGTTGCTCCCTGAAAGACCGGGCTGTTGACGTCGCTGATCGTGCCCTTGGCCTGCGGCGTCTGCGGAAAGTTAGGCCAGCCCTCTTTGGTGCCGTTGTTCTGGAAGAAAACGGTGCCGTAGCTGAGGCTCGACGCGGCGATTACAAGCAATGCAATGAATAGCTTGGTTCGAATCATATTGGGGGAATCCTCCGTTGTATCTCGTCGTTATGGTGCGGATGAGTGTCAGTAAAGCATCCGGAAATAACAAAGCTGCCGGATGCAGCCGCAAGGCGAAAATCATGCGGGGTCTCGCCGCAGCCCTAGCAACATAGGAAAATCCGTCCGTTTAAGGGAGTGTTGGAACGGTTACAAAGACCACCAGCCCCAATTTTTTGTATGACTTGAGCGGGGAGAGATTCTCATTTTTCGGCGGGAGATTCTCATTCACCGGGCAGGAGAGGAGGGACGGTACGCTCAGGGGAGTCTCTCCGCTAATTACGTTCGGTGATCCCGAGGAATAAAACAAAAACTTACCGCGGATTTCACGGATTACGCGGATCAACATTGACCTACACCCGCGTTCGATTTTTCCCACGTGGCAGCGTGAAAAACAATAAAAACGCCACGAAAACGGCTCAAGTTCTCAGACCGACGACACTGTTGGAAAGGGGGGTGGGGGGTTACTAAGTAACCTCCGGCACAGAGGCAGAAATATCCCGTCGCCTATCCTGAAGCCAGGGAGGCATGGCCAGAATTTTCAAAGACCAGCGGGACAGCGCCCCAATCGATCATGCCAGAAATTTCACCGAAGGCAAGGATTTGATACCAGAGTTCAATTTCAGCGGTGGCACTCTACTGCTGGTCCAGCCTAAAGTTCACTTGGACCGTTGTCTCCACCTCGACGGGATGTCCATCGAGGACATACTCTTCGTAGCGCCATTGCTTCACTGCACTCATAGCCGCGGGAACAAGCACTGGATCGCCACTAACGCTTTTCAGATCAATGACGCCGCCTTGTTTGTCAACGATGATGGCCAGAGTTACGGTGCCTTCAATGTGCTTTGCCTTGGCCTCGGGCGGATACACCGGCGAAGTCTTGTGGATAAGCAATTGTTCTTCAACAGCTGCCGAGACCCGCACCCGGCTGTAAGTGGGGTGTAGCGCCTCCATTTGGCTGGAACCGCTGGCTCCAGGATCACTATCTTGCCTGCGCTCACAGCCGACCGCTGCCAGTAATACAAAAACAAAAATGGGCGCTGTTCTAAATAGCTTCATAACCAGAGATTGTATATCGCCCAGCGCGGTGCCCCATGCCCACGCGAAGCACGGCGTGGGCCTGAAAAGATTTCACCCTCACCGTTTTTATTGATTGACGAATCAGCCTTTGAATTCCCTGATGCCGTGGCGTTGCAAAATTTTCCGGAATTCATCCTCGTAGCCGACCCTTAAATGATGCTCTTGGTTATTGATATAGCGTAGTGTGCTTTCGACTTGTGATATCCCAACCGTGAACACACCATAGGAATCCTGCCAGGCGAAGCTTCGCCGGCCGGGTTTGTCGTTCATCCATTTGGAAGAACCACCCTTGATCAGTTGAATTGCCTTGGCGACGGCTAAAGTCGCCGGCAACGATAACAGAACATGCACGTGATCTTCGATTCCGCCCACCGCCAGCGCTTTGAAGCTGTTGGTTTTGGCGATCCCACCGATGTAGGCCCAAAGCCGAGGTCGGATATCTTTGGGAATCAGTGGCCTCCGGTCTTTGGTCGAGAATATTGAGTGAACAAGCAAGCTCTCATATCTGTGTGACATGGGAGAGGATTGTACATGGATTTTGGCGATCGGTGCGTTGCACTGCGTGGTCGTCACGGCGTGGTTTATAAATTGCATGAATGACCGAGGTGTGTGGAATTTATCTACGAACGCTCTGCTGGCGCCGCGCGTTGGCCTGCGGCAGCAAGGAATTGGGTCTTGTTTAATCTGTGACCCGCCGTTGAAACGGCGGGCTATTTTCATTTGTCCCCTCCACCACCCCACCACGCACAAAACCGGTGCGTGCTGGGGCCCCGGCGCGGGGACAGGACTGTCGCGGCTCCCGCATTCTCTTCCCTTATAGATTCCCTGGTGCTCATCGTATCGTTCAAGATTATGCAGGGGTCAATTGGGAGATTTAATGCTTGGAATCAGAAAGTGCCAAGTCCGGCGAAGCCGGACGAATGAGAATAGCCCGCCGTTTCAACGGCGGGAAGATGTTATTAAATAGAGCAAAGTCCCCGCAGGGGACGGCTGACCGGGATCTACCCCGCATGAAAAACAATAAGGATAGAATCTTTTCAGGCCCACGCCACGCGTTGCGTGGCATGGGGCACCCGGCGCCACTGAATTCTCATGAGCTGAATCAGGGCGACCGGCCTCTACCAGATATTGCAGGTGCGGCCCATGACGTTGGGGACGTTCTTCACCGTATCGGAAACGCCGGTGAGTGTGAGCACGCAAGCTCCCGCCTTCGCATCCCACTCCATCTTGTATTGATGAATGTCAACGTTGGTTGTGGCCCCTTTCCGGCAAAAATCCTCTTTATCGATCTGGACACATTCACCTTCCTTGGCGCTGCTCCAGATGGTGCCTTTGCAAAACGTCTTGTACTTGGGCGCATCCGGATCCATCTCATGGGCGGGCACGGCGCAGAAGCCCTTGCCCTGCGCGGAAGCCTGCATGCCAAGCGCGATCAACACGACTGCCAATGAACAGATTCGCATTTTCATGGGAACCCCTTTATTTGGATTTTCAGGTAGTGAAGAAACCGGGCGGATCGTTTCAGACGCAAACGGCCCCGCAACCCGGCGCGAAAAACAATAAGGATGGAATCTTTTTTAGGCCCATGCCACGCGTTGCTTGGCATGGGGCACCCGGCGGGGCGTGGGGCACCGGCATAAAACGCGGTCAGGGCGATTTCGAATTGTCCGTGGAGTTTGACTCGACCAGCGCGAACACAGAAACACCAATCCCACAGAGAACAACCAATATGATACCCCACGATGGCATCTTGAAATACCAGGCGGCAAAGGCGCAATAGAGAAGATAGGGACCCAGGATTTTCTTCGGCACATTGCGCATCACCCAACGTTCCCAGGGAAGGAACCATGTGGCTATTACCGGAAACGCGGGTATGATCGGAATGAATACAAGAAAGTCGAGTCTCGTCACGTTCCCAACTTAGCACTGATTCGTGGTGAATCCAACGATGAAAAACATCTGCACCCGGCTTTGGGGCAGCCCGGTACCAGATTATCAAGCGCCGGAGGCGCGACCAGAGGTTAGCCCACCGTGAAACGGTGGGTAGGCTTGCAATTACAATGGGAGCCCTGGAGGGGCGGCCCCATGTCGCACAGCTATGTACAAAACAATATTCATTTAGTTTTCAGCACGAAAGAACGCCGCAAAACAATTTCCCAACAAATGCAAATGCGTCTTTGGAAATACGTTGCGGCTGTTGGCCGACAAAACGGCATCCTGATCCACCAAGTCGGCGGAATGGAGGACCACATCCACATTCTGCTGCAATTGCCTGCGGTGCTGTCCCTGGCGAAGGCGGTCCTCGTGCTTAAGGCCTATCCTTCTAAATGGATGGGCAAGAAATTTGCCTGGCAGAAAGGTTATGCCGCCTTCAGCGTCAGCGCCTCCAATGTGCCCGCGGTGAGGAAATACATTCAAAACCAGCAACATCATCACCGGAAGATGGGGTTCGATCAGGAGATCGTGGCACTGCTGGAAAAGCATGGCGTGGAATATGACCCGAAATATCTGTATGGATGAAGCAAGGTTGCCGCGCCTCTGGCGCTCGAATCTTTTGGGGAACGTTAGCCCACCGTTTCACGGTGGGCTAACCTCTGATCGCGCCTCTGGCGCTTTGGGGCTTTCACGGGCCGGGGTGCCCACGCGAAGCGCGGCTTGGGCCTAAGAAGATTTTGTCCTTTTTGTTTTTCACAACTTTTGTCAGTAGGTGGTGAGATAGTAGAGTACGTAAAGACAATAAGGAAAAGAACCTCTTTAGGCCCACGCCCACGCATTGCGTGGCATGCGGCACCCGGCAGCTCGTGGAAATTTGGAGTCTAAGCAGAAACGCATTGAGAAGCTGACGCGATGGGTGAAAAATCAAAAGCACTCCAGAACATCTTATGAATACAAAAGCTTGCGTCTTCGAAAGAACCTGGAGAAAAGTAAAACCCTTTTTCAAATGAATACATTGTTTTAGAAGTTCCAGTCTTCATTCCAACAATTCCAACGAGATAGAGAGCGTTTAGTATTTTCAATTTCGCGTCTTTATAGCTCATTTTCCCATCTAGCACCTTATCTCTAATATTCAATAGCCATTCATAGTCACTGGAGCCGACGCTGCACAAAATCGACAGAATCGAGTCATCATCAATTTCAACCAGAGAAAACCGTTGACCTAAATGTTTTATTAAAGGAAATAGCACGGGCAATCCAAAATAGCTGTCTTTCCATTCATCAATGACTGAGTCCAATCGTCGTTGTGAAAACTCTTTCTCTGCCTCGTGAGAACTGACCACGTCATAGACGTCAAAGATTCAAGATTTGAAATGCAAGTATTCAGAAAATCGATTACGTCTCGCGGGCGCATGAAAGTCCTATCAAACATAAAATCCATAGCTTCTTCGGCTGATCTCTTTTTTCGAGGCGGCAATATGTCCTCAAGTTTGGGAGACTTCGTTGTATATTCGCCACGGAACATTTCAAATAAGCGTGCATTAATCAGCTGAATCAAATCTTCTTTGGTCCAAGTAAGTTTTAGAGAAACATCAATCCATTTTTCTCTCTGCGGCTCATGTTTGGATGCTTTTTGAAATACCCGGTGATAGATGTTCTCGCGTAATGCTACTATTATCTTTACAGACCGAAGCTTCCCATTGAGTTCATTGACCGTGTACAACAATGACTTCAACAGCTCAAGATATAGGGTATCGTCTGGCATCCAGTTCTTGTCTAAATCGTCGATAACCAGATAATAATGTTTCTGCGGATCATCAAAGCCGTATTTCTCCAGAGAATCTATTACCCTGTTTAAGGCGGCAATCTGAAAATCTGAAACTATGTTCTGAGCACGATCCACAATTTCGCTCTCAACATGGTCCACTGCGCGCTCCATCTTAGAAGCACCAATTGTGGCAGCTATGCTGGAACCGGCCAGACCTAGCTTTCCAGATAATGTTGGATCGCTTGTGAGTTTGGACTCAATTTCATTTGTAATGCTTTTGATACGAGTGTCGGCTTTTATCCAATAGTCAGAACTGTACTTCTGTAAATATTCTTGTGAAATCTCTTGAGCTCTTTTTTCTTCTTTTTTCCAAATCTGCGTAAAATCGAACATCTGCTTCAGCTTTGAAGGGACATCTCCCTCATTTCCATATCTGAGGCGTATGAGTTCGAGAATACATACATGTTTCCAAAGATACTTGTAAAAGATTTCAAGATTGACACCCCAAGAAGAAATGGTTTTGAGTATTTGTGAATTTTGAAGATACTGCATTGACAGTTCATCTGGATCGAGTTGCGAAACGTTATCCACTGAGCCGGTAAGCTTTTTAATCAAAGCAGTCTTGCCGCTTCCAGTTCGCCCAATTATCAGAAATACTGGATCACTTGTATTTTTTAATTTTTCAAGGTGACCGAGATCCACAAAAACGTTTTCTAACAATTCATCTTTCTCGGCGGCGAGGGCACCGAGGCTCATTCCTTTCTTTAGTTTGAACTTCATAGTCCCTCAAAGCAGTATGGGTGCAGGTATCTGCACCCAACTGAGGTTGAATTTGTATCGTGTACTGCTCAGCTTTTCAACACAGTTAACTACATCCCGACGTCGACCCGCAACTCATACACCGATAGCAACTCCCATTCCGCGTCATGATCGCCCCGCAGGTGTGGCATGAAGGCGCGTCGCCCATGTCTACAATGCTCTTCAGCATGTCGGAGGCATGGCCAGTTGCCAGTGGCCGGTTGCCAGTTGCCAGTTGTGGAGCGGCTTCGCCGGAGCGACCTTCTTTATCCGGCAGCATGGGGGCGACGGCGGGGCGCAGGCCTTCGAACAGGGTCTGCTGCTGGCCAGTTAAGAAGCGCATGTGCAGCCAGCGGAAGATGTAATCCATGATGGACTTGGCAAAGCCGATGTCCGGGTTCTTGGACCAGCCGCTGGGCTCAAAGCGGGTATGCGCCAGCTTTTCGCACAGCACCTTGAGCGGCACGCCGTGCTGCAGGGCGAGCGAGACCGCGGTGGCGAACGAATCCATCAGGCCCGAAACGGTCGAGCCCTCCTTCGCCATGCGGATAAAGATCTCGCCCGGCTCGCCGTTCTTGTAGAGCCCTACGGTGAGGTAGCCTTCGTGGCCGCCGACTTCGAACTTGTGGGTAATGCTGAGCCGCTCTTCCGGCAGCTTATGACGGACAGCTTTTGGTGGCGCATCCAGGTTCTGCTCTTCCAGGGCAGCTCTCAGCTCCCGGTTCTCAGTTCTCAGTTGTGGTGCGCCTTCGGCAGATTTCGCTGTTGCGGTTCCCGCGGCCGAGAGCGGCTGCGACTTCTTGCAGCTATCGCGGTAGACGGCCACAGCCTTGATGCCCAGCCGCCATGACTGGATATAGGCTTCCATGATGTCTTCCACCGTGGCGTTCTCGGGCAGGTTCGCGGTCTTCGATATTGCGCCTGAGATGAACGGCTGCGTGGCCGCCATCATCCTCAGGTGGCCCATGTAATGGATGCTGCGCGTGCCCTTGGCCGGCTTGAAGCTGCAATCGAACACGGCCAGGTGCTCGTCTTTGATATGGGGCGCGCCCTCGATGGTTCCGGTGGCGTCAATGTAGCTGACAATGGCATTGGCCTGCTCTTCGTTGTAGCCCAGTTTGAACAGCGCCGCGGGAACGGTGTTGTTGACAATCTTGATCATGCCGCCGCCGACCAGCTTCTTATATTTCACCAGGGCGAGGTCGGGCTCCACTCCGGTGGTGTCGCAATCCATCATGAAGCCGATGGTGCCGGTGGGGGCGAGCACGGTCACCTGCGAGTTGCGGTATCCGGCCCTTTCGCCGTTGGCGAGGGCTTCATCCCAGCACTGCTTGCTGGCTTCGTAGAGCGCTGCGGGAACGTTGGCCCGGTTGATGTTGTTTACCGAAGCCCGGTGCATGCGGATCACATCGAGAAAGGGTTCGCGGTTGATATACCACCCCGGGCAGGCCCCGCCCCAACGCGTTCCCAAATTGGAACTGTCGCCCGCGGCCGCTTCTTCGCTGATGATGCTCTCGTAAGCTTTCTGGCACTTTTCCGTCGCCGGAACCAGCGGCGGGCACTGCTCGGCGATGCGCGAAGATTGCAGGTAAGCCTCGCCGCACATGATGGCGGTGACGCAGCCGGCGTAATCGCGTCCGGCGTCGGAATCATACGGAAGCCCGGTGGCCATGAGCAGCGCGCCCAGGTTGGCGTATCCCAGGCCCAGCGGACGGTAATCGTGCGAGTTGCGCCCAATCATCTCCGTCGGATAGCCGGCGTTGTCAACAATGATCTCCTGCGCCGTGATCAGCACGTCCACGGCGTAGCGGTAGGCTTCAACGTCAAACGTGCCGCTGGGAGCGAACTTCATGAGGTTCAGGCTGGCCAGGTTGCAGGCCGAATCGTCAAGAAACATGTATTCCGAGCAGGGATTCGATGCGTTGATCCGCGCCGTGTTCTTCGACGTATGCCAGCGGTTGATCGTGGTGTCGTATTGCATGCCCGGGTCGCCGCACTGCCATGTGGCTTCGGCGATCTTGCGCAGCACCTCGCGCGCCTTGAAGGTCTTGACCACGTGGCCGTCTTTTACCGCGCGGGTATCGAACTCGCCGTCGCGCTCGATCGCGTGCATAAACTCGTCATTCACGCGCACCGAGTTGTTGGCGTTCTGGAAGAAGATGGAGCTGTAAGCTTCCGAATCGGGCGAAGACCCATCGTAGCCGGCCTTGACCAGCTCCCAGGCCTTGGCCTCTTCCTTGGCCTTGCACTCGACAAATTCGATGATGTCAGGGTGGTCAACGTTCAGGATCACCATCTTGGCCGCGCGCCGCGTTTTGCCGCCCGACTTGATCACGCCGGCAAAAGCGTCAAAGCCTTTCATGAAGCTCAGCGGACCGGATGCCGTGCCGCCGCCGCTCAGGCTCTCATTCGAGGAACGGAGCGGAGAAAGATTGGTTCCCGTGCCGCTTCCCCACTTGAACAGCATGCCTTCGGTCTTGGCCAGGGTGAGGATCGAATCCAGCGAATCCTGCACCGCATTGATGAAGCACGCCGAGCATTGTGGCTTGGAATATCCGGTGCGCCCGAACTCCACGCGGCCAAGCTGCGGGTTCCAGTGCCAGTTGGTGGCGTCGGAGTTGGGCTCAAGCCGGTCGCAGCCCACGTTAAACCACACCGGCGAATTGAAGGCGGCTTTCTGTTGAATAAGAATGTGGACCAGCTCATCGTGGAAGATGGCTGCATCTTCGGCGCTGCGGAAGTATCCGTCTTTCATGCCCCAGTCGCGGATGGTCTCCGCCACCCGGCTCACCAGCGCGCGCACGCCGCTCTCGCGCTCGGGCGTCCCCACCGCCCCGTGCAGATATTTTGAAGCCACGATGTTGGTCGCCGTCATCGACCAGTCTTTGGGCGTCTCCACGTTCTTCTGCTCAAAGATCGTGTTGCCCTGCGCGTCGGTAATGGCCGCCGTGCGCAGCTCCCATTCGACTTCGTCATACGGGGAAACTCCCGCGCGCGTAAAGAAGCGGCGGAAGGCGAGCCCCGGAAATTTTTTCTTATCCGTGCTGCTTCTGGGCGCCTCAGCTGCATGCTTCCCGGCTGCACCGTTGGTCGTGGGAGTTGAACTCTGCTGCACGGCATTTTTCGTGGATTCGTTGGCGAATGGGGTCATCTTGTTAGCTCCATATGTACCGCTCAATTTTTCTCCGCACCCTGGGGAGGACGGAGGCTGTCACCGGAGCGCTCGGCTCAGTCTAGAACAGTACTCGGTACTCAGTACCCAGTACTCAGTTTAAAAAGGGTTTCGGCAATCCATGTGGTCCAAAGCATAAAGCACTCAACGTCAAACAATTCTTTATCCGTTCACATATCATCAGGGGTTTGCATTTCAACTGAGTACTGAGTACCGGGTACTGAGTACTGCTTTTTTAAAATCCCGACGGAAACACCGGACGTCCCATGATCGTCCGCACCTTCACCGCTTCATTGCGTGCCGCAATCTCGTCGCGTCTTATCGGCGGCGGCGCCAGCCGCCCAACGTTGGCCGACCGCTCCACGCTCAGCGCCAGCCATTGCTGCAGCGCGGCGTGCACGGCATGGCGCTGCTCGGCGTCTTCAATCACCGCATAGCGCACATAGCAGCGCGAATGCGTCATGTGCTCGCCCACCGGATTCCCCAGGGCAAACAGGCTGCTGGTGGCATAGGCCAGGTTGCTGGTCTCGTTGATGGCAAAAATAGCCAGCTTCCGTCGCTTTGCCGCCGGCTCCTCTATTTGTGTGGCACGGCCTGCCCCGGCGAACCGCGGGCCGTCTCCGGCTGCGCCTTGCTCGCGCCATTCGGCGCTTTCCACCGGCTCACCTGCCGTCCCTTCCGGCTCGATTACCTCTTCTGCCAGTGCGTAGACACCGGGATGGTGCGGCACCAGCACAAGGTTAAAGCTCGATTCACAATGCGACCAGTTGGACCACTGGATCTGGGCGGCAATATCAACCGACAACTGCTCCATGAAGTCTCCCTTCTGGACGAAAAAGGCTCCCCGACCCCCATGATTTTTATGAGATCTTCATGGAGCCCTTGCTCTGCCCGGCGGGTCAAACCGCGGCCCGGCAGGCTAATTTGTCATTTGGTCAAATCCTCACTGATTATTGGGTTAAATCCTCAATCAATGAGAACGGCCACCGCGTATGTTGAGGGCTCGCAGCTTCTATGTGCTGTGCCCTTGCGTCCGGCCAGCGAGGACGTCGCTTGCCTTACGCCTTCCATCCCGGCTTTACGGGACCGCTTACCCACCCAGCTTCGATCACCTCTGGCCAAAGCTGGTTTTTACGGCTCGTAAGTTCCTTCCGGTTTGGTTCCCTGCGAATTTCGGAAACCGGAATAAACTGACCTCCGTGGGATGCGAATGTACGCCTGTATGTTGTGGCTGTCAAGACCTTATCCCAATATATTGTACTAATAAATCAGGTTCCCCGTCAGGGATTGCCCAACCCACAACTAATCTACTGAAACAAAAATACTTATTGGATCTTGAATATTTGAACGTTTTTCAACTTTTCGTGATTTATGCGGCCCCGCGTCTCTGCATAGGCTTGTCTTCCCTCGCCGTCTGGAAGATTCCCGCAGAGCGCACCGGAAACTCATGGCCGCAACCGCCACAGATGATGACCCATCCATGCGCGCGGCCCTCGACAAATGGCCGCTTGCTGTGCGTTGGCAGCGTGCCCAGAACCAGGATCTTTTCGCAATCCGGACAACTGGCGCATTCCACCATCGCGATAGTGCGAGTCTGCTGGATCGGCATACACAACTCCTGCAACGGGTCGAAGGTTGAAGATTTGGGCTGGAAAATGAGGGCCA
>Ga0070741_10006497_pt1 | contig 25032 bp, 21 predicted proteins | sample Coa_R1_4_FD_66440 | JGI IMG/M metagenome (GOLD analysis project Ga0070741, IMG submission 66440) | Surface soil microbial communities from Centralia Pennsylvania, which are recovering from an underground coalmine fire - Coalmine... | ecosystem: Environmental > Terrestrial > Soil > Unclassified ... | reverse complement strand
TCGTGCCGGCACGGCGGAACGTCGAGCCCCAGGTGCGCGTGATCGTGGCGAGTGCGGCGGGCTGGGAGAAGCGCGAGGCTTCGAGCGCGCGCACCGCGGCAAGCAGTCGAGCGAATTCGTGCGGCGAGTTCATGCGCCGAACCTAACCGAAAAGCTGCGCGGCCGCCAATGCAGGACCACCTTGCGAAGCCGCCCATGCGCCCCATGTTCGGACGATGCTCGACTTCCCCGATGCGGGTGCGGCACCCGAGGAATCTGCCGCAGGAGCGCGCAGCGAAACACAGGCGCTCGATGCCTATTCGCGCGTCGTCACGCAGGTCTATGAAGGTGCGAACGCCGCCGTCGTGGCGATCGAAGCGCGCGGGCAACGCAGCGGCACGGGCTCGGGATTCGTATTCGCGCCGGATGGGCTCGTGCTCACGAATTCGCACGTGGTGCATGGCGCCGGCGAGATCGTGGTGTCCACGACCGCCGGTGCGCGCTACGCCGCGTCCCTGCTCGGCGAGGATGTGCACACGGATCTCGCCTTGCTCAAGATCGCGCCCGTGCAGCCCTTGCCTTACATTGCGCTCGGCAGCGCCCGCGGCTTGCGCGTGGGCCAGCTCGTCGTCGCGATCGGCAATCCGCTCGGCTACGCGTCGACCGTCACGGCGGGCGTCGTCAGCGCACTCGGGCGCAGCTTGCGCGCGACCACGGGCCGCGTCATCGACGACGTGATCCAGACCGACGCCGCGCTCAATCCCGGCAATTCCGGCGGCCCGCTGCTCGACGGCAGCGGACGCGCGATCGGCGTCAACACGGCGATCATCGCCGGTGCGCAAGGCATCTGCTTCGCGACGTCGATCGACACCGCGCAGCGCCTGATCCCCGAGCTCTTGCGGCATGGCCGCGTGCGTCGCGCGTCGCTCGGCATTTCGGCGCAGAACGCCGTGCTGCCGCCGCGCTACCTGCGCCATTTCGGCCTCGATGCGGCGCGGGCGGTGCGCGTCGTCGATGTGGCGGAGGGCGGCCCGGCGGCACGCGCGGGTGCACACGCGGGCGACATCCTCGTCGCGCTCGGCGGCGTGCCGTGCGCGGGAATCGACGACTTGCACCGGTTGCTGTCGGTCGATCGCATCGGCGTGCCGGTCAGCCTCGAGGTGCTGCGCTACGACCGCAAGCTCGAGCTCGTCGTCACGCCCGCCGAACTCGGCGAATGAGGCGCTTCGCCATCGCGACGTAAGTTCAGTGCGCGCCTTCCTCGGCGCCGTCCTGAGCCGCGCTGGATTCGTGCGCAATGTGCACATGTGTACTTTCCGCGCGGCGGTGCGCGAGCAGGGCGACCGCCACCGCGCCCGCGGCGAGGCAGACATACAGCGTCGCCATGCGCCAGAGCAGCAATGCGGTGGCGAGATCGGTGGCGGGAACCCAATGCGCCAGCGCTGCGCCGAGGCCGATCTCGGCGCCGCCGCCGCCCGAGGGCATGCCGGTCCACATGGCCGCGTGCAGCACGAGGGACTGCAGGAGCAGGGTCAGTGCGAACGACACGTCGTAGCCGACGACGGCGAGGGCGGCCCACAGCACGCCGTAACGCCCGAGCCACTGCGCTGTCGTGAGCGCCGCCGCGGCGAGCATGAAACCCGGCCCGCCCGCGACGAGCACGCGCGTGTTCGCCTTGAGGCTCGCCGCGAATTCGCGCAGCGCCTGCTGGCGCCGCTTCAAGCCCGGCCAGCGCCGGCTCACCCAATTCGAGCCGAACAGCCAGGCGCCGACGCGCTTGCGCGCGAGCACCGCGATCAGGGCGAGCGCAATGACGAGCGCGCTCGTGCCGAACGCGAGCGCAGCGAGCGCGCGCGGCAGGTCCGAGGCGATCAGCGTCAATCCCGCGATCGGCAGCACGAGGGTGAAAAAGCCCAAGTCGAGCACTTGGTCCACGGCCGTGATCGTCGCCGCACCGCTCACCGATGCGCCCGCGCGGCGCAGGTAGAACACGCTCGCCGCGTAGCCGCCGAGGCCGCCCGGCGTGCTGATGAAGCCGAAATCGGTGGCGAGCGAGATCAGGAACATGCGCATGAAGCCGACATGCACGCCGAGCTGGCGCAAGAGCAGCATGATCTTGAGCGGACGCGCGATCCAGCTCACGGCGATGACGCCGAAGATCGCCAGATAGTCGCGCGCCGGCAGATGCAGCGTCTGCCACAGCGCGTCGCGTCCGCCGAGCAGCATCGGCACGGCGAGCGTAGCGGCGAGCGCAGCGGCGATCAGTGCACCGGCGCGACGCATGCGCGAGGCTCCGTGTCGACGTCAGATTGCGGATGGGCTTCCATGCCGATGCTCACTGCTGTGCGTTCTGCGCGCCTTTCGAGACGTAGCGCGTGCCGAGCAGGATGTCCCACAACGGTGTCGTCACGCCGAAGTTGCGGTCCGGATGATAGTGGTGGATGTGATGCGCGGCGGACCAGCGCTTGAGCGGCGAGAGCCGGAAGCGCACGAAATGGATTGCGGTATGGCCGAGGCCGTAGGCGGCATAGCCGGCCGCGAGCGAACCCGCGAGGAGTAGCGCCACCGACGTCGGCATGAATTCGGTCAGCAGCAGCGCGAGGCCGAGCATGCCGAGCGGCGGCAGGAAGAACGGCAACGCATCGTAGCCTTGAGGATCCTCGTGATGCTTGCGATGGCCGGCTTCCATGAGACCGGGAGCGCCGTGGAACACGAAACGGTGCACGCAGTACTCGACCAGGCTGAACAGCAGGAGGCCGCCCGCGATCGTCGCGAGCGCGAACGCCACGCGCAGGTCGTCGCGCCAAAGCCCGGCGCCCAGCATGCACAGGCTGACGCCGCTGTCGGCGACGAGGCCGGCGCGGCCGTTGGCGCGCGTCGTCGACAGGCGCGCGACCGGTGCGGCGATCGCGGCGAACAGGCTACGGCGCGACGCGGCGTCGGTATCGGTTCTTCCTCGCTCGTTCACGCGCTTCGGTCCTTTGCTGCAAGCGCAACAATATACCAGCGATCACGTTAGTACGCCCTCAATCGGGCGAGTCACAGATGCTCGAAATTCAGGATCGCATCGAACACGAGGCCGTAGCTGCCGATCGTCTCGCCGCGCCAGATCGGGTCGATCGCGAACAGCAGCGTATGCCCTTTGCCGTAGCGCGCATCGACGACGGCCGCTCGTTGCGCGAGCGCGCCGGCGCCCTGCAGCAGCCCCGAGACGAGCAGGTCGTCGGCGTCGGCGAAGCGCACGATCGTGTGCGGCCGCTGGTCGTCCGGGATCACGAGCGAGGGACCGAACGGCGAATAGCGCATCTGTTCGGCGTTGAGCGGTAGCGCTTCCCACGGCTTCGGCGCAGGCAGTTCGGCCGGCTCGACGATCGGCCTGCCCTCGGGGGCGTCGGCGTCGTGGGGACCGCCGCGGCCCGTAGGACGCTTGTAGTCCTTCGCGTTCGGCAGATGCCGGCCGCACGCGAGCAGGTTGCTGAGCTGGAACGCCATGCCGTCCGGGCTGTACACCGCGAACGAGCCCGCGTAGCCGTAGGCGACCGGACTGGCGGCATCGGTGATCGTGGCGCCGAGCACGCTGCCGACGACGCGTACGTCCTTGGTCTCCGCGACCGTAACGCCGGGTGCGAGACCGACGTCGATCGCGAATTCGGCCGCGTCGTCCGCCGCGAGGAAGAGTCCGCCCGCGTCGACGAAGCGGCGCAGATGCGCGAGGCCCGCTTCGCCGAGACCGGGGCGGATGTCGTCGGTCGTGTCGATGCCCATGTTCGGCGTGAGCGGAGTGACCTTCCACGGGATCGGATTGCCCCAGAGCGGCGTGCCCTCGACGACGAGACGCGTATCGTGGATGCCGACCGGCGCGAAGACGATGACGTCGTATTTGCGCTTGAGATCGTCTTCGCGCGCGACGGTCTGCGTGCTGATGTAGGCGTAGGGTACGCCGAGCTTGTCGAAGGCCATGCGCCACCAGCCCTCCGTCTGCGTATCGATCCATGTGTGCATGAGCGCGATGCGCGGCGCGCCGATGCGGTGCGCCGGCACCTCGGGTGCGGTCGGCACGGCATAGGCGTCGAGGTTGAGCTCGGCGAGCTTTTTGGAAAATGCAGCATTGTCCACTTTGCCGACGATCCATGCACCGGTACCGAAGTGGCGGCCGGCCGCGTCGAACGCCCGGTCGGCGACGCGCACGTCGGCGCCGCGGAACGCATAGCGCAGCGTCATGAGCGAAGGATCGGCGTGGTTGTCGAGCAGGTACACGGCGCCTTCGCCGTGCACGCCGCCGCGCGCCGCGAGCGGTGCGCCGAGCCGCGTCATCGGCGCGGCCAGCACTTTGGTGTCGGTCACCCGCACGACTTCGGTGCCGAACAGATCGCCCATCGACCACCCGGTGTCGTCGTAGGGATGCTTCTGCGGATCGTCGGGCGCCCAATACTGGCGGTCGAGCAACGTGTCGGCGATGCGCGAGTAAGGCTGGTCCATGCGCACCACGAAACTGCCGGACGGGAACGTGCGCGCGACGGTTTTGGTCTTCGCAGTCTCGTCTTTGTTGTCCTTGTCGTCCTTGCCGTCGTCCGCCGGAGCCGGCACGTCGACGGTGAACGCCGCATCGGCGCGGCTCACTTCCGCGTGCTGCGCCTCGAGCACCTTGATGAGGCGCGCCTGCGCGTCGCGATGCGCGTCGTCGCCGGGCAGCACGTAGGCCGCCGGACCGTTCGCCTGCGGCTTCTCGATCGAGCGTTTGCTCTTGAGATAGAAGTTGTGCAGGAACGTCTTCGAGTTGTCGGCGAAATAATTGAGCGCCGTGAGCAGGCCCGTCTGCTCGTAGTTGTTGTTGTCGCGCTGCGACCAGCGCACTTTCGGCAGCGGCGGATTGGGCCGGTACCAGGTGCGCGCGTACTCGTCGGGATCGAGGATGCGGTCCATCGTATCGGCGCCGGCATTGCCGAAGGTCTCGTAAAGGCGGCTCACGCCGTTGTGCATGGCCGCGATGAACATCAGATAGCCCGGGCTCCAGGTGTCGAAGTCGCCGTGCGTGAACACGCCCGGCATGCCGAGCTTGGTCATTTCCTGCACGTTGTTCCAGCCGAGCTGCTGCCATTCGCCGACGAGGATCGGATCGACCCAGGCGTTGTACGGCCCGTCGCCGACCGTGTTGTCGTAGAGGAACGGCACCGATTCGTGCAGGTCGTGCAGCACCTGCGCATGCCAGCCGACGTAGGTGTCGAGCACGTTGTGCGTCAAGTTCAGCGTGACGCCCATCGCGTCGCGGTTGTTGTCGTGCGCGACGTAGTGGCCCCAATACAGCAGCGGCGGCGGCGTCTTGCCCGGATTCGCGCGATGCCAGTTGTAGACGTCGACCATGCGGTCGCGGCCGTCGACCTCGACGATCGGCGTGATCAGCGTGATCACGTGCGAACGGATCTTGCGGATGTACGGCGCGTCGTCGACGGCGAGCCGGTAGGCGAGTTCCATGAGCGCGGTCGGCGCGCCGGTCTCGGGCGAGTGGATCGTGCCCGTGATGTAGTAGACCGGCGTCGACTGCGCGACGAGCGCATCGGCCTTCGCGTCGTCGAGGCCGATCGTGCGCGGATCGGCGAGCGCCGCGAGCCGCGCGTCGTTGGCCTTGAGATCGGCGAGCAGCGCTTCATCGGCGATCGCCACGGCGATCATGTCGCGCCCTTCTTCGCTCTTGCCGATTTTGTATACTTTTACGCGCGGGCTCGCCTGGGCGAGCGCATCGAAATAGCGGTAGACGTCCTTCGAGTACGGCAGCATGTTCGGCGCGCCGGCCACGTCGCCGAGCACCTTGGCCGGCGTCGGCACGTTCGTCGAGGCCGGCAAGTAGCTCGTCAGCGGCGAATTGAACGCGGGGTCGGTCGTGCATTCGGCGATCTTGCGTCCGTACGCCTCGTCGACGGGCTGCGCGGGATCGCGAGCATAGACCTCTACGGCATGGGCGTCGTGGAAGTGTGCCGCCGCAGCGGCGGCGAGCAGGGCGGCGAAGATCGGTCGCATGAGGCGTACTCGGGGCATGAAAATCCCGAGCATAGCGGCGCGGGCGCAGCGCGTCACTGGCTGGAAGTCACTGCAGGGAACGTCGTGCATGATTCCGCGCGTCTCGAACCCGTTTGCGCAGCCGCGCCCCACCACGTGAAGAACGTCGGGTCCTTCGCGTTCCTCGTGGTTCGATCTTTTTTCGAGCGGTGCGGCTAAGGAATCAGAACCGCACCGCCGCCTCCGCGCCCCACATGCGCGGCGCCGTGATGTTCGTGAACGGCGTGCCGAGCGTGGTGGCCGTGATGTTGTCGATGCCGGTCACGTAGCGCTTGTCGAACACGTTGTTGACGAACACGGCGAAGCTCCAGGGCACGTTCGGTGCGCTCCAGCCGACGCGCAGATCCGTGCGGTTCCGCGCGGCGCCGAGCTTGAACGCGGCGACCGCGACACACGTGCCCTGCACGGCCGAATCGCTGTTGCAGCGGGTCTTGCCGCGATAGGCGTGCTGTAGCGTGAGATCGACGTCGCCGCCCGCCACGCCGCGCCAGACGTAGTCCACGCCGACCGCGCCCGAGAACAACGGCTCGCCGGTCGGCTGGCCCGAGAGGTTGCTGCCGTCGGCCGCGACGAAGTGCCGGTACGTGGCATCGATATACGCGATCGCCGCGTTGAGCCGCAGCGCGTCCGTGGCCTGCCAATGCGCTTCGGCGTCGAGACCCTTGGCTTCCTGGTCGCTGATCGTCACGAGATAGAGCGGCAGGTTGCCGTTGCCGTTCGAGACGAGCGAGAGCGACTGCAGATTGGAAAAACGGTAATAGTATACCGAAGCGTCGACGAGCAGTTTGTAATCGGGCAGGTACGTCTTGATGCCGGTTTCGTAATTCCAGACCGTTTCCGGTTCGTAGTGCGACGCGGGCAGCGCGAAGTTGTAGCCGCCGGCCTGATAGCCTTTGGTCGCCGAGACATACGCCATCGTATCCGGTGCGAGCTTGTAGTCGAGCAGCACGCGCGGGCTCGTGTCGGTCCAGTGGTTGTCGACGACGAGCGGCGCGGCCGTGGACGCGAGCGTGTTGAATTCGATGTTGCCGTTCGTGCCCGGCACCCCGAGCGGATACTGCAGCGCCTCGATCGGCGGCACGCCCGGGAAGTCGAAGAATCCCGCGCCTTGAAGCGCCGCGAGCGTTCCGTCGAGCTGATCGGCCGTGCGTACCGGGTTGTACCAGCTGAACTCGCGATCGTCGCGCGTGAACCGCACTCCGGTCGTCAAATTCAGTCGATCGGTCAAATGCCAGATCACGTCGCCGTAGGCGGCATAGGCCTTGGCGATGCCGTGATTGATCATGTTCTCCTGCCAGGGGTCGCCGGTGAGGCCGGGCAGGCCGTTCGGTAGCAGCACGTTGTTCGTCAGGAAACCGTAGAGCGTACCGTCGGGCGAAACCGGCGTCGGCGACAGATTGCGGATCAGCGCGTCGATCGTGTCCGTCGTCAGGTTGAGCTGGCTGATCTGATGCGCGTTGTCGTAGTAGTAGCTCACGCCGCCGACCCAATCGGCGCGGTCGGTCTTGCCGGCCAGCTTGAATTCCTGCGACCAGCTCGTGTTTTGTTCGATATTCGCGTCGTCGAAGTACACGGACGCTTGGTTCGTGCCGTCGTTGTCTTCGCGGTTGAGCGTCGAGAAATGCCGGTACGCGGTGATCGAGCTCAGCGTGCCGAATGCGAACGGATGCTCCGCGGTCAGCGTGACGCCGTCGAAATTGCGCTTCTCCTTGTCGCCGATCACGTCGTTGAGCACGGGCGTGTGGAACGGATCGACGTACGTCGCCGGATCGGGCGGAAACGGCGGCGTCGCCTGCAATCCAGGCGGCAGCAGGCTGATCGCAGGCCGCGCCGGCTGGTTGAGTTCTTCGTGTTCCCAGGCGATGCGCACCCCCGTTTCGCCCGGCGCGTTCCAGCGCAGCTGCGTGCGCACGCCCCAGTCGTCGTTCTTGTCGTAGTGCTGTCCGGTCGCCGCGTCGTGCAGCCAGCCGTCGCTCTGGTTGTCGACGAAACTCACGCGCAGCGCCACGTCTTGTACGAGCGGCGCGTTGAGCACGCCGTCGACGTAGCGCAGGCCGTATTCGCCCGCACGCACGCGCGCTTGCTCTTCCCAGCCGTCGACGGGTTCGTTCGTGACGACCGAAATCGCGCCGCCCGCGCTGTTGCGTCCGAACAGCGTGCCTTGCGGACCTTTGAGCACTTCGATGCGCTGGACGTCGTCGAACAGGAGCAGGGCGCCGCCCGTCTTGCCCGTGTAGACGCCGTCCTCGTAGACACCGATCGGCGAATCCGTGCCGATGCCGAAATCGCTGACGCTGATGCCGCGCAGCGAATAACCGGGCTGCGTCGGCTGCTCGCCGCTCACGACGAGCCCCGGAATGTAGCCGTCCATCTTCGAGAGATCGGTCGCGGCGAGCGATTCGATCTGCTTCTCGGTCACGATCTGGATCGGGATCGGCACATCCTGCACTTCCTGCGCGCGGCTTTGCGCCGTGACGGTGATGTTGCCGAGCTCGGCGGCATCGTTCGCCGGCGCATCGGCCTCCGCGGCGAGCGCGCCGCCGGCGGCAACGAGCGCGCAGTGAGCGAGTGCGAGACGCAGACAGGCGGCGAGCGGACGTGGACGGATGGTCATCGGTGCGGTCTCCCCATTGTGTATTTTTATACTTCTTCGCAAAGTCGGTCTTCAGCCCCGGCAGTCGCCGGGCCACGCGGCGATCCAGTCGCGGATCAGCGCGAGCCCCTCGACGTGCGTGGTGTTGCGGCCCTGCTCGGGCATCATGACGCCGGGTTCGTGCGAGGCCATGCGATAAGGCAGGATCGATTCGTCGGGCTTGCCCGGCACGATGTCGAACAAGTGATCGCCCGTGCCGCGGCCCGCCGCGACGGGCGGCTTGCAGAGGCCCAGGTGACGATCCGCGGGCACGCTCGCATCGAGGAACAGCGCCGTCGTGTTCGCCGGCCCCGCCGGGTTGTGGCAATGGCCGCAGTTCACGTCGAGATAGGCCCGCGCGCGCGCCGCGAGCGGTTCGGCCGCGTCGTTCCAGACCGCATTGCGCGGCGCGGCGGCGGGTTCGGGTGCGCCCGCGAGGATGCCGAGCCGGCTCCAGCGGGCGAGCTGATTCTCGCGACCATCGACATAGGCGAAATCGCGGTTGAGATGCCGCGCCTTGGGGCCGATCGGCGCGATGGCTTTCGTCTTGAGATCGGCGACATGGCATCCTGCGCACTGGTTCTCGTTCGGCACTACGTAAGTGAACGGCTCGCGCGCGCCGTCGTCGGCGACGAGTTCGAGCGCGAACTCGTCGCCCGTGCGCGCGAGCTCGGCTTCGGTCTGCGCCGCGTTCCAGACATAAGGCAGCGCATCCCAGCCGTGTTCGCGGCGGACGAGCACGCGCGTCTCGACGAGCCGCACATGCTGCTTGTCGAGCGCGCCACGGGTGAAATCGTGCGCAGTGTCGTAGCTGCGTGCGACCGACTTGCCGTCGCGCACGCCGCCCGCCAATGGGTAATAGAACGTCTTCGTGATGATCGTGCCGACCGGAAAATCGAAGCTGCCGGCGTCGGTATACTTTGCGGCAGCGCCGGCGGGCAGCCAGACCGTGCGCAGCTTGTGCGCGTAATCGCTGAACAGCGGCGTGTTGAGATCGTACGGCACGACGCCCGCGTTGAGCCGCAGCATGCCGCCGTCGTCGACGAGCACGTTCCAGTCCGACAGCCGCTCGGGGCGCCCGTCGGCGAAGTAGTGCACGGGCGCAGGCTGGCGCGCACAGGCGGCGAGCGCGGCAAGGACGAGGATCGCGAATTTGCGCATCACGCCTTGCCCGGAATCTCGACCGGCGGCAGACGCGGCAGGTCGCAGCCGACTTCGGCTTTGTCGAGCAGCCGCGGGTTGTCGTACTTGTGCGGCCCGTCGGCGTCGAGCACCTGCGCATCGCCGTTACGCACGCACAAGCGTTCGTCCGCCGGCGGTTTGCCGTCGACGAGGTTTTTCTCGTCGCGATAGCCGTCCCAGACGATGTCGGGGAAACGGCCGTTGAGTCCGAACATCGCGACCTTGAGCGTCTTGAGATCGAGCCCGTCGGGCGAGTCGCCGCCGCCTGCGAAGCGGTTGTCGTAGATGTTGATGGCGCGCGGATACGGATCGTAGTTCGGATCGATGCCCGGCTTGTTGTAGTAGTTCGTCGAGAAGTATGCCGAGATGATGAGGTTCGCCGTCTGGTTGTCGGCGATGTCGTTGTCGAAGATCTCGACCTTGCTGTTGGAATTCACGACGACGCCCGACCCCGCCGGCACGCTCGCGACGGCGGCGCCCTTAGCCGCGAAGTTGCCGAGATTGTTGCGCATGACGCGGTTCTTGAACACCCGCGTGGAATGCCCGGGTTGCGAAAGGTTCGGCATGTTGAACACGAGGATGCCGCCCGTGTTGCCGGTCGCGGTGTTCTCGTAGACGTCGGCGCCGATCGTGTTCTCGATCTCGATGCCGGCCACGTTCGATTCGGCGCGGTTGCGGCGCACGATGACGTTCTTCGATTGCCCGACGTAGATGCCGGCATCGGACGCGCCGACCGAGGCCGAATCCTCGATGAGCACGTTCGCGCATTTCACGGGGTAGATGCCGTAGGCGCCGTTCGTCGTTTTCGGGCCGCCGGTCCAGGCGACGCGCACGTCGCGGATCGTGACGTTCTCGCCGTCGTTGATCTTGAGGCCGTCGCCCTTGGTATCTTCGATCGCGAAGTGCTCGGCCGTGAAATCGTTCGCGTAGACGAGCATGCCTTCGGGGCCGGAAACCTCGTCCTTGAACGAAAGTATACTTTTGTCCGAGCCCGCGCCGCGCAGCGTCACGCCGTTCGCGCGCAGCGTCAGCACGCGGTCGAGCCGGTGCATGCCCGCGGGGATCTCGATGACGCTGCCGGGCTTGGCATCGAGCAGCTGTTCCTGCAACTGCTTCTGGAACGCCGCATCGGCCGCACTCAATCCCTGCGGCGCGTTGTCCTGACTGCACGCCGCGAGCGCGAGGCTCGCGGCCGGAATCGTCCACTGGCGCATCGTCGTCTCCGCCCGCGCCCGCAGGCGCAATCGCGCCATTTCAGCGGGCGAACACCGGCCGCGATAGGGGATTTGCGGCGCAGAAGGGGGGCAAAGCGGCCAATCGAACTTCAGCGCCCGGCGCGCACCGCGCTCGGCGGCGAGCCTGTCCAACGCTTGAACGCGCGGCGGAATTCGCGGGCGTCGCTGAAACCGACTTCGCTGCCGATGTCGCCGACGCTGAGCGCACCGGCGTGCAGGAGCTCGAGCGCGCGCTCGGTTCGGATGCGGTCGTGGATGTCGCGAAAGATGCGTCCGCAGGTGGCCAGGTGGCGACGCAGCGTGCGCTCGCTCAAGTTCAAGCTGCGCGCGACTTCGACGAGGCGCGGATGGTCCTGCAGGCGCTGGCGCAGCACGCGTTCGACGGCGGCGACGATGTCGCTCTGGCGCTTCAAGTTCGCGGCCTGCTCGCGGCAGATCGCGAGCGCCTGTTGTGCGCTGACGGGGTGGTGGGTAGGCAATTCGACATCGAGCCAGCGCCGCTCGACGACGGCCCGGTTGTGGCGCGCGCCGAAGCGGATGTCGCAGCGAAAGAGTTGTTTGTAGTCGGCCGCGTGCGCAGGTTCGGGATAGGTAAGCTCGAGGCGCGCCGGCGCGAAGGCGGGCCCGAGCAGACTGCGGCAGACGACGAGCGAGCTCGCGAAAAGTTCTTCGCAGAGGAAAACGAGGATCGGATCGTCGGCGAAGCGCGGCCGCGCGAGCAGCGCGACTTCCTCGGGCCCGAGCACTTCGAGCTCCATGTCCATGAGCGCGCCGCTCACCGCGTGATGCTCGATGCCGATCGCCATGGCGTCGCCGAAGGTGCGCGCGGTCATCATCGCAAGCCCGAGGATGCCGAACGTGCCGAGCGATTGCCGGCCGCCGACTTCGAGTCCGGCGCTGCGGCGCGGAATGGCCTTCAGCGCACGCCGGATCACCGTGCTCGCCTGGCGATACGATACGCACGTGTCGCCGTCGTCGATCGCCGCTCGCGTGAGCCCGAGTCCCGCGAGCCAGGGCGCGACCGGCACGCCGAGATCGTCGGCGTAGCTCGCGAGCTCGGCCAGCATCGTCGTCGGGATCACGGCGGCCGTGTAGCGTGGATCCTCGGCCGGTGTGGGGTTCTGGGTTCGGCGCATGCGCGTCGTTCGCGGGACGGCAAAGCCGTTTTCTAGCACGAACCCGAGCGCGCGGTCAGCATCGTTGAATGCTGCGGAGCGGCATGCCAAAATCGAGACCATCCACTACAAGGTGGCTCGCGGGTAACCGCCGGCCGAGTGTGCGACATGTCGACGCGAACTTCACCTGCCTGAATTCGACGCTGGGCTTCCCCGCAAACAAGGGCGCTCAGCGCCTTTTATTTTGCCCCGAGATTCCGGAAGCCTGTCATGATCACGATCACGCTCCCCGACAAGAGCACACGCCAGTACGAGAACCCCGTCAGCATCCATGAGGTCGCCGCGTCGATCGGCGCCGGCCTCGCCAAGGCCGCGCTCGCCGGCAAGGTCGACGGCAAGCTCGTCGATACGAGCTACAAACTCGAGCGCGACGCCGCCGTCGAGATCGTCACCGAGAAAAGTCCCGAGGCGCTCGACATCCTGCGCCACTCGACGGCGCACCTGCTGGCGCAGGCGACGCAGCGCCTGTTCCCCGACACGCAAGTGACGATCGGCCCCGTCGTCGAGAACGGCTTCTATTACGATTTCGCGCGCAAGACGCCGTTCACGCCCGAAGACTTGGAGAAGATCGAAGCCGAGATGAAGAAGATCGTCGCCGAGGCGCTGCCCGTCGAACGGCGCGTCATGCCTAAGGATGACGCCATCCGCTTCTTCAAGGACAAGGGCGAGGTATACAAAGCCGAGATCATCGACGAGATCATCCCGGCCGGCGAAGAGATTTCGCTGTACGGCCAGGGCGAGTGGGTCGATCTCTGCCGCGGTCCGCACGTGCCGAACACGAACAAGCTGCGCGCGTTCAAGCTCATGAAGGTGGCCGGCGCCTACTGGCGCGGCGATGCGAACAACGAGATGCTGCAGCGCGTCTACGGCACCGCGTGGCTCAACGACAAGGATCTCAAGGCGTATCTCACGCAGCTCGAGGAGGCCGAGAAGCGCGATCATCGCAAGCTCGCCAAGCAACTCGATCTGTTCCATCTGCAGGAGGAAGCGCCTGGCCTCGTGTTCTGGCATCCGAAGGGCTGGTCGATCTGGCAGGTCGTCGAGCAATACATGCGCCGCGTCTACCGCGAGAGCGGCTATCGCGAGGTCCGTTGTCCCCAGGTGCTCGACGTGTCGCTGTGGCAGAAGTCGGGCCATTGGGACAACTATCACGAGAACATGTTCTTCACCGAGTCGGAGAAGCGCACCTATGCGCTCAAGCCGATGAACTGCCCGGGCCATATCCAGATCTTCAATCACGGCCTGCACAGCTACCGCGACCTGCCGATCCGCTACGGCGAATTCGGCGCCTGCCATCGCAACGAGCCTTCCGGCGCGCTGCACGGCATCCTGCGCGTGCGCGGCTTCACGCAGGACGACGGCCACGTGTTCTGCATGGAGAGCCAGATCGAATCCGAGGTCACGGCCTTCCACCGCCAGGCGCTCAAGGTCTACGCCGACTTCGGCTTCAGCGACATCCAGATCAAGATCGCGCTGCGGCCGGAGAAGCGGCTCGGGTCCGACGAGATCTGGGACAAGGCCGAGAACGCCTTGCGTGCGGCGCTCAAGACGTGCGGCGTCGAGTGGCAGGAGCTGCCCGGCGAAGGCGCGTTCTACGGACCCAAGATCGAGTACCACCTGCGCGATGCGATCGGCCGCACCTGGCAGCTCGGCACGATGCAGGTCGACTTCATGATGCCGGGCCGCTTGGGCGCCGAGTACGTCGGCGAGGATTCCGCGCGCCACGTTCCGGTCATGCTGCACCGTGCGATCGTGGGCTCGATGGAACGCTTCATCGGCATCCTGATCGAGCATCATGCCGGCAATTTCCCGGCGTGGCTCGCGCCGGTGCAGGCCGTCGTCATGAGCATCACCGACGCGCAGGGGCCGTATGCGGCCGACGTCGCACGCGATCTCGTCGCACGCGGGTGGCGCGTCGAAGCCGACGTCCGCAACGAGAAGATCGGCTACAAGATCCGCGAGCACACGCTCGCGAAGGTGCCGTACCTGCTCGTCGTCGGCGATCGCGAGCGCGAGGGCGGGCTCGTCGCCGTGCGCGCGCGCTCGGGCGAGGACTTGGGCAGCGTGACGCCGGCGGCCTTCGCCGAACGCCTGGCGAGCGAGGGTCGCGCCGCACCGGCCTGAGGCATCGCGCGCAAACCCTTGTATCCGTAAGGGAAACCTGCGCCCGCGCCGATTGCGCGCGGGCGGGGTTCGCGGTAAAATTCGCCGCATCCACGCTGCAATCAGTCCCCGCGCCTTCGGGGTGGTCGGCGACCGCGAGAAGGCGACGGGCTGTTTGCCGTGCGTGAGCGACTGGCGAAAACCGCTTTTTCGCGGGCCGGTCGCATCGGTGCAGCGCCGCCTGAACGTTGCGTCCGATATCCAACCAGGTTTTGACGGAGATTGAGCTATCGCCACCGAGAAGACTAACCGCAAGAACGCGGAGATCCGTGTTCCGCAGGTACGCGTGATCGGCGCTGACGGGGAGCAAGTGGGTGTCCTCTCGCGCGACGCGGCCTTGAGCATGGCCGAGGAAGCGGGGCTCGACCTCGTCGAGATCCAGCCCACGGCGGACCCGCCGGTCTGCCGCATCATGGACTTCGGCAAGTTCAAGTTCGAGCAGCAGAAGAAGGCGCACGCGGCCAAGCGCAAGACGAAACAGGTCGAGATCAAGGAACTCAAGTTCCGTCCGACCACCGAGGATGGCGATTACAACGTGAAGATGCGCAATCTCAAGCGCTTCCTCGAAGAGGGCGACAAGGTCAAGGTCGTCGTCCGCTTCAAGGGCCGCGAGATGGCGCATGTGGAACTCGGCGAGGCCATGGTCAAGCGCATCCAGAAGGATGTCATCGAGGAAGCCGTGATCGAGAGCTTCCCGCGCTTCGAGGGCCGCCAGATGGTCATGATGATCGCGCCGAAGAAGAAATAGTCTATGCCGAGCATGGCCATCCGTGGCCAAGTTCGGCGCAGGCGGCAGAAAGCGTGGTTTTTGCCGCTTGCCGTTTTCGCGAGGAAGAGCCTTGCGAAACGTTGGCCCCTCCATCGGGCCGAACCACGCGGGAACCCGCCAGTTTTCGCTGGCCTACACAAGCTGAGTTCAAGCAGGACGGAAAGAGCAGAGCGATCTGCCGCTTGAGCGAGTACAAAACACAACCGAAGGAGTTGGGTCATGCCCAAGATCAAGACCAACCGGGCCGCCGCCAAGCGGTTCCGGAAAACGGCGTCCGGCAAATTCAAAGCCGGTCACGCGTTCAAGAGCCACATCCTGACCAAGAAGAGCACCAAGCGTAAGCGCGGCCTTCGCGGCACCAACATCGTGCGGAAAGAAGACTCCGGTCGCATCGCCCGCATGCTGCCCTACATCTAAGGAGACGCAGCCATGGCAAGAGTGAAGCGTGGCGTCGTCGCCCGTCGCCGTCACAAGAAAATCCTTTCGCGCGCCCGCGGCTACTACAACGCGCGCCGCAAGGTGTTCCGCGTCGCCAAGCAGGCGGTCATCAAGGCGATGCAGTACGCCTACATCGGGCGCAAGCAGAAGAAGCGCCAGTTCCGCGCCTTGTGGATCGTGCGCATCAACGCCGGCGCGCGTCAATTCGGCTTGTCGTACAGCCGGTTCATGAACGGCTTGAAGAAGGCCGGCATCACGATGGACCGCAAGGTCCTCGCCGATATCGCCGTGCACGACATCAAGGCGTTTGGCGCTCTCGCCGAAAAAGCGAAAGCCAGCCTCGCGGCGTAATCAGTCGTACGTAACTTGGGGCGCCGCTGCGCGCGGCGCCATTGATTGCGTGGGGAGCGGGCTTGGTCCTGCTCCCCACGCGTGTTTCTGCGTCATGGATTTTCGATGAGCGACACTCTCGACAAGATTTCGGGGCTCGTCAGGCAGCTGCGCGACAAGCTCGCGCAGGATCACGACATCGGCGAACGTTTCCGCCGCATCGGCGACAAGATCGGCCAGCTGCGCGACATGCGCGAGCTCAAGAAGCGCCAGGCCGCGCTCGAAGAGCTGCGCGTGGAGCTGCTCGGCAAGGCCGGACTCATCACCGCACAGCTCAAGGCGCTCGGCAAGCTGCCGCCCGCCGAACGCAAGGCGCATGGCGAATTCGTCAACCGCGCCAAGACCGAGATCGAGTCGGCCGTATCGGGCTACAAAGCCGATCTCGACGAAGCCGCGTTCGCCAAGCGCCTCGCCGAGGAACGCATCGACGTCACCTTGCCGGGCCGCGGCGTCGACTCGGGCAGCGTCCATCCCGTCACGCGCGCGCTCGAGCGCATCGTCGACATCTTCTCGCGGCTCGGCTACGTGCAGGCCGACGGTCCCGAGATCGAGGACGACTACCACAATTTCGAGGCGCTCAATTTCCCGGAGCATCACCCGGCGCGCGCGATGCACGACACCTTCTATTTCCCCGATGGGAAACTTCTGCGCACGCATACCTCGCCCGTGCAGATCCGCGCGATGCGCAACGCCAAGCCGCCGCTGCGCGTCATCGCGCCCGGCAAGGTCTACCGCAGCGATTCCGACCAGACGCACAGCCCGATGTTCCACCAGGTCGAGGGCCTGCTCGTCGACGAGACGTCGAGCTTCGCCGATTTGAAAGGAACGCTCGCCGAATTCCTGCGCGCGTTCTTCGAGCGCGATTTCGAGATGCTGTTCAAGCCGACGTATTTCCCGTTCGTCGAGCCCGGCGCCGACGTCGTGATCCGCTGGGACATGCCCGACGGCGGCTCGCGCTGGCTCGAGGTGCTCGGCTGCGGCATGGTGCACCCGAACGTGCTCCGGAACTGCGGCATCGATGCGGAAAAGTATACCGGTTTCGCGTTCGGCATGGGCGTGGAGCGCCTGGCCATGCTGCGCTACGGCGTCGCCGATCTGCGCGCATTCTTCGAGAACGACATCCGCTTCCTGCGCCAGTTCGCCTGAGCGGCGCGCACCGAACGAAGTGAACGAGCATGAAGATCTCTGAAAACTGGTTGCGCAGCCGGGTGGCCCTCGACGCGGACACCGCCGCACTCGCGCATCGCTTCAACATGATCGGCCACGAGGTCGAGAGCTTGGAGCGCATCGGCGAGAGTCTCGCGGGAGTCGTCGTCGGCGAGATCCTCGCCTGCGAGAAACATCCGCAAGCCGACCGTCTCAAGGTGTGCAAGGTCGCCGTCGGCGCCGGCGAGCCCGTGCAGATCGTCTGCGGCGCGCCGAATGCGCGCGCGGGACTCAAGGCGCCGCTCGCGACGATCGGCGCGACGCTGCCGAACGGCGTTGCGATCAAGCAGGCCGCGCTGCGCGGCGTCGAGTCGTTCGGCATGCTCTGCTCGGCCAAGGAACTCGGCCTCGACAACGACGCCTCGGGTTTGCTCGAGCTCGCTGCCGACGCGCCCGTCGGCGAGTCTCTTGCGAAGTACCTCGGCCTGCCGGACACGATCATCGAGCTCGGCTTGACGCCGAATCGGGCCGATTGCCTGTCGATGCATGGCATTGCGATCGATGTCGCGGCGGCGTTCGCGAGCAGGGCGCAACCGCTCGCGATCGCTGCGGTCGAGGCGGCGACGACGCGTACGTTCCCGGTACGGCTCAACGCCGGCGCGGCGTGTCCGCGTTTCGGCGCCCGCGTCATCGAAGGGGTCGACACGAACGCACGTACACCGCTTTGGATGGTCGAACGCCTGCGCCGCTGCGGCATCCGGCCGATCAGCTTCGTCGTCGACGTCACGCAATACGTGATGCTCGAGATCGGTCAACCGATGCATGCGTATGATCTCGGCAAGCTCGAAGGCGGCCTCGAGGTGCGCGCCGCGCGCGCGGGCGAGAAGGTCGAGCTGCTCGACGGCAACGGCTATACGCTGCCCGAAGGTTTTCTCGTCATCGCCGATGCGCGCGGCCTACACGGCCTCGCGGGCATCATGGGCGGATTCGACTCGCGCGTGACCGAAACGACGCGCGACGTCCTGCTCGAAGCGGCGCATTTCACCCCGCCCACGATCATGGGCCGGGCGCGCAAGCTCGGTCTGCACACCGACGCCTCGCACCGCTTCGAGCGCGGTGTCGATCCCGAAACGCCGCGCCTGGCGATCGAGCGCGCCACCGAGCTCATTCTCGCGATCGCCGGGGGCAAGCCGGGTCCGACGACGGTGACGGACATCGCCGAGCACGTACCGCGCCGTCACGCGGTGCCGCTGCGCCGTGCGCGCTTAAAGCGGCTACTCGGCATCGAGGTGTCCGATGCCGACGTCGAACGCATCCTCGCCGCGCTCGAAATGACGGTGGAAAAAACGGCCGATGGCTGGCGAGCGACCCCGCCGTCGCGCCGCTTCGATATCGCCATCGAAGAGGATCTCATCGAGGAAGTCGTGCGCATCCACGGCTACGAACGCGTGCCGACGCGTGCGCCGGCCGGCGAGCTGCGTCTCGCCTTGCGTCCGGAATCCGAGGTGCCGATGCCGCGCCTGGCGGCCGAGCTCGCCGCGCGCGGCTACCGCGAGGCGATCTGCTATAGCTTCGTCGCGCGCGAGCTGCTCGAGCGGTGGAGCGTCGCGGACGGTGCCGTCGCGCTCGCCAATCCGCTGAGCGCCGATCTTGCCGTCATGCGCACGTCGCTGCTCCCCGGGCTCGTCGAAGCGCTCGCGCGCAATCTCAACCGCCAGCAGGATCGCGTGCGGCTGTTCGAGAGCGGTCTCGTGTTTTCGAACGCCGGCGCGGATTTGCGACAGGAGCCGCGCATCGCCATCGCCGCCTGCGGTCGTGCGTTGCCCGAATCATGGGCCGGCGACAAGCGCGAGCTCGACTTTTTCGATGTCAAAGCCGATCTCGAAGCCGTGCTCGCCTTGGCCGGCCGTCGGGCCGTCGCAGCCTTTCGTCCGCTGGCGAACGCCTGGCTGCATCCGGGACGCAGTGCCGAGATCCTGCTCGACGGCAGCCCGGTGGGCGTCATCGGGGCACTGCATCCGCGCCTTGCGAAGGCGCTCGACCTCGAGCGCGATGTCTACGTGTTCGAAGTGGATGCCGGCGCGGTGCGCGCAGGAACGCTGCCGCGCGCACGTCCGGTTTCGCCGTTTCCGTCGCTGCGCCGGGATATCGCCGTGGTGGTATCCGAGGACCTGCCCTGTGCCGCAATCGAGGCTTGCCTGCGCGGCGCGGTCGGGCCCGAGCTCACGGAAATCGTCGTTTTCGATCAATACCATGGCCCAAATCTCGGGGCGGGCGTAAAAAGTCTCGCTATAGGCTTGATTTTGCAGGACGATTCCCGCACTCTTACGGACGAGGACGCGGATCGCAGCATGGCAAGGGCGTTAGCCGCCTTGGAACGCGACTTCCAAGCCAGACTACGGGGGTAATATGGCGTTGACCAAGGCGGAGATGGCCGAACGGTTGTTCACCGACGTCGGCCTCAACAAGCGGGAAGCCAAGGAATTCGTCGACGCGTTCTTCGACGTGGTACGCGATGCGCTCGAAAAGGGGGAGCAGGTCAAACTTTCCGGTTTCGGAAACTTCGATCTGCGCCAAAAGAACCAGCGCCCGGGACGCAACCCCAAGACCGGCGAGGAGATTCCCATCTCCGCGCGGCGGGTGGTAACGTTCCGTCCGGGGCAGAAGCTGAAAGTCCGGGTCGAATCCTATGCTGGATCAGGGCAGCAATAGCGAATTGCCGGTAATCCCGGCGAAACGCTATTTCACCATCGGCGAAGTCAGCGACCTCTGCGGTGTCAAGCCGCACGTGCTGCGCTATTGGGAGCAGGAATTTCCCAATCTCAAGCCCGTGAAGCGGCGCGGCAACCGGCGCTATTACCAGCGTCATGACGTGCTCATGATTCGCCAGATCCGCTCGCTGCTGTACGACCAGGGCTTCACGATCACGGGCGCCCGCCAGCGTCTCGAAGGCCAGCAGGCCAAGATGGAAGTCAGCATCTCGAACCAGATCGTGCGCCAAGTGCGCATGGAACTCGAAGAAGTGCTGCAGATCCTGCGCCGCTGAACCGCAAGAACGTCTGATATAATCCGCTTTCGCGAAACGTGCGGCCAGAATGCCGCCGTTGATCATCGCGCGATTCACGGAGCATCGCAAAGTCACGGTCGGGGCGTAGCGCAGCCTGGTAGCGCATCTGCCTGGGGGGCAGGGGGTCGTGGGTTCGAATCCCGCCGCCCCGACCAATTTTGTGGGTTCAACTCAATGGATCAGGGTGGCGCGAAGTATACAATTCCGCGTTCACTGCTCCGAAGGCTTGGCCTCTCGACCAGCATTCATCTGAATAGATCGGCGCTACGTGACGTAGCCCCGATGCAGTCGCATCCGGTAGCTCAGGATTTCCATGGCTGCGAGTCGAATCTGTGCTACTCTGGTTCCGTGCTCAGGCGTCGCTAGTCTGTGACCCGATCGCGCAGCAACGCGCGCTTCGTCTTGCTCGCTCCCGCTACCTCCGCATTCAGGTTCGCCCGCGTTGCGTGCGAACTGCATCATTTTGCGAGGAGCAACTGTGTCGAATCTCACGTCGGCAATTTCGACTTCCCAATCGGAGCGCAGCCAGTGAAAGTCATCGCCGCGCGTCAACGAGGCGTGCAGGCTGGCCGATGAGTCGACGACTGCAGGTCATAGAATGCGCCGACGACACGACCGGGCGTCGGCTTTTTGCGGTCTACGACGGGCTGGCGGTGCTGCGCCTGTGTGCGACACACGAGCAATCACTCGTATTTGTGCAGGGACTACTCAGGGAGGCGCAGCAGATCGAACCGCGCAGCCCAGTTCAGCGGTGAAGTTCCAGGCGAAAATCCGGAGGTTCCGCACAGTGGTAGAGGCAAATGATGCTCTCGCTCCCGCCGCGTCGCGAGAGGAGAGGAAACGCGATCCGTCTACAACTCCGTCGCTGTCCGCCCGGCTGATGCGATACCACACGCCAAAGCTATCTCGCGGCGTATTCGAGTTGGTAACCACGGGCGTGCCCTTCGTGCTGATCTGGTGGGCCATGCAATGGTCGATCGCGAGCGAGCATGTGTGGCTCTACTGGGCGCTGCTGCCGTTCGCGGTGGGATTTCTGGTCCGTCTTTTCCTGATCCAGCACGACTGTGGTCATCAGGCATTTGTCCCATCCAGACGAGCAAACGACTGGATCGGGAGGTGCCTCGGCGTGTTCACGCTCACTGCCTACCAGCACTGGAAGCGTGCCCATGCCATTCATCATGCGACCTCTGGCAATCTCGACCGGCGAGGCGTCGGCGATATCGATACGTTGACCGTCGCCGAATATGCCGCTCGACCGCGCCTCCTGCGCTGGCGCTACCGGTTGTATCGGAATCCATTGGTCATGCTTTGCATCGGTCCGGCCTTCGTTTTCCTGCTGCAGAATCGCGTTCCTGCAGGTTTTTTTCGCGCGGGGTGGCGGCATTGGGCCAGCACTCTCGGTACCGATGCGGCCATCGTTCTCTTCGCGACGCTGATTAGTTACTGGATCGGCTTTGTCCCTTTTCTCAAGGTGCATGGGCCAATCATGCTGCTGAGTGCGACGGTCGGTGGATGGCTGTTTTACGTGCAGCATCAGTTCGAAAACACCTCTTGGTCGCGCGCCGAGCGGTGGGAGTTCCACAAGACAGCGATGTACGGAAGTTCGCATTACCACCTGCCCGCCATCCTTCGATGGTTCACTGCAAATATCGGCATGCATCACGCGCATCACCTCTGCAGTCGAATTCCTTTTTATCGTCTCCCGCTGGCGCTCGACCAAGTCCCCGAACTGCAATGCGCCTACCGGCTGACGCTGCTCCAAAGCTTTCGGTGCATGAAGTTGACCCTCTGGGATGAGGGCTCAGGGCGCTTGGTATCCTTTCGAGAAGCTGAACAAACGAGCCAACTCGCGTCGGCAAACTGATTCAACGCCACCGTCGGCCGCGCTGCGCTTTTTCATCATTGCTCCGCATCACCTTGGAGCGACGCCGCGCGATCAGGAGTTGATTGCTATCGTTGTAGGCGAGCTACCAGCAACTGGTTGCTACGCATGCTCCACGCAAATCGGGGCTTACGGCTCACGACCAGCGCACACGAGATCATTCGCGACCGGCCCGCAAGCGGGCACTTCCGGAGCGCGTTCCGTCGAGTTCACGTCGGATCCGCTCGTACACCTCCTTGCAGTCGAGCAGATCGAGGTGGTTCATGCGGTAGCCGATCCACCGGCGCGCTTTGAGAAATAGCAGTCGTCGATCAGTGTTCTTGCTTTGTCCGAGCGCGCTGTCGAGCGGAACGAGGCCGTCGCCGATGGATCTATCGATTATCGTCCCGGATGCGCTCCCCAGTGAAGCCGCAAAAGCGTGACATGCGATTCCGCGCGGCAGCGGTACATGTTGCGGATAACGTTGCGAACGCACGAAGCGGTCGCGGCCATGCCAATCTGCGTCGCAGAGGCCTCCCCGGCGCAAATCGGTGATGCCTGCGCTGCGGATTTTGCCGAGCCGCGCGAATGCCATGCTGTAGGGGCTGGCGTCCAAAATCGCATCGATCCAGCTGCCTGCGCGTTCGAGCGGGGCGCCGAGGTGCGGCGTGCCGAGAAAGAAGATGTTGCTCACGTGCCGCAGCCACGCCTGACCGGATTCTGCGCCGTACCGGCACGCGCTGCGCGCGACCAAACCGCCCATGCTGTGCCCGATGATCGCGAGTTCGTCCACGGCGACCGGCCACGCGTGCAGCAGCGCCTCGATAAATTCAGCGAACTCGCGGCCGTTGGTCGAGATGTGCCGACCGCTGTTGTAGTGCAGGTAGAGCGGCGTGAATCCAAGATCGGCGGCCAGTGCGGCACCGTGATCGTGTCCGTTGCGGCGCCATTGCAGATCACTCATGCACAGGCCGTGCACGAGCAACAGGATTCGTCCTGCCGGGGAGGGAATCGCCGCGCTCAGCGATTTGCGAGTCAACGTGAGCGACTGGCCACCGCGGCGCAGGGACATCGGAATCGCAAGCGGGTTGGATGTTTCGCTAAGGTGGTCGCCCAATACGCCGTTCAGCGCCGCAAGCACCGCTTCGCGGTACGGGGAGGACTGTCCGGCGCCAATCGATGGCGCCATCGATCCAAGCAGCGCGTCAATGCTTCCACCGGCGAGACGCGTTATGCCCCGGACGGACTTGTATACGAAACCTGTGACTCCTCGCGTTGGCTGCTGCGTCGCCTTGCCCAGTACGCTAGGCATACGCGTGATGTTGTGATGCATCGTCTCGACGAGGCGCGTCAGGGCGAGCGTCGCATCGACCGCGAGCCGGGTGTAACCGCGAAGATCGGAGCCGCGCACGGGCACCTTCGCTAAGTTCAACGCCGCCGTGGTCGTTTTTTTCAACGAAAGCCTTTGCGCTGGGCACCGAGTATGGCAGGCAAAGAAACGCGGGGAACGGAACGGCAGCGGGTCCTCGGCACGTGCGGTCAGCGCTTGACTGTCGCCACGAGGCGCGTCGCCTCTCCGTCGGTGAGCGACTCGTGCCGGCAGAACAGCACGCGGCCCGATACGAGAAATTGCACATAGCTGTGCGGTCCGTGCGCACCGGAGACGATATGTTTTCCGGTGCCGCTGATCGCTTTCTCGACTTCTCCGGCGTGATAGGGGCCGCCAATCCACATCGTTTTCATGTGCTGCTCCCAGGATAAGCTGAGGATAGCACGCGCCGTCAGAGCGCATTCGCGATCGGTTCGCGGGATTTCGGAGCGCCGACGCCGGGAGACACGCTCTTCTGCCTCGAAAGCGGACGCGGAGCGTATCACGCTAAAGATTGATGAGGACAATGACCGCTTTTGGCAATGCTGCGACGAGCGAGTCGCGGATACGCTTTTCGATGTCGGGACAGCGCAACGGAGCCGGGCCCCAAAGCGAGTACGTATGCCCCCGTTCCCCAAAGCCGGATGCGGAGTCCATGCGCGTCACCGAAACGTCGCGCGACCGGCAGGCCGTCGACCAAAGTTTGAAAAGCTCCGTTCTGCTGATGCTGTGTCCGGCGGACAGTCGGAATCGATAGATGGCAATCGGGGAATGCACCTTCCGCTCTCCGATCCGACGCGTTGCTTGCATCGTCTTCGTCGTCGTTTGAGCGTTGCCACCGATAGTGTTCATCCTGCACTCCTTTCCTCCCACCCAGAGTACCACAGCGCAAACGCGAAACGTCGAACGGGCATCGAGCCGCAAACTGCTCGCCGAGAATGCCAAAAAATGCTTTTTTGGAAATTACCCCCACGTAACAACATAGCGCGTACGATCCAATTCGTGTCCAGCGCACAGCGCGCTCACCACTTCTCAGTTCAGCGGTTCCTTACCTAACGCCATTGAGTAGCGTGCCTTTGCCGCATCGCAAAGGTCTCGGCTTCAGCCGCCCATGCTCCGCGGAAGACGCGCGGAGCGGTCAAAAGGATTCCAAATGAACAACAACTCCCTCCACACGACGTCGTCCCTCGAATCTCACCGAGACGGCAGCAGCGAATGCTTCGCTGAAAACGTTCAGGGGTGCGCCGCAGCTTGCCGGCATGGATGAGGCGCTTGGGCGCAAAGCCGCATTCGAGCGAGTGGCGCGATGAAGGCCATATCTTTATCGTCGCGCTTTCCGGTCGCCTATGCGCAACAGACGCGGACGATAGCGCGCACGTAGCAGATGCGCGCTTGGAGACCAACACTATGCCGTATCGGCGCTCATGATCTATGAAGAAGACAGAGTAACCGGAGCGGACGCGCGATGACCCTAAGCGAATTTAAGTTCTCGTATCGGCACGAGACCGCTCAGTGCCTGCTGTGTACACGTAATGTTGGGTCGGAGACATATTTCTACTTTGAAATAGATGG
>Ga0070741_10006496_pt1 | contig 25032 bp, 25 predicted proteins | sample Coa_R1_4_FD_66440 | JGI IMG/M metagenome (GOLD analysis project Ga0070741, IMG submission 66440) | Surface soil microbial communities from Centralia Pennsylvania, which are recovering from an underground coalmine fire - Coalmine... | ecosystem: Environmental > Terrestrial > Soil > Unclassified ... | reverse complement strand
CGTCCTCGACCGCGCGGAAAGCGCCGGTGCGCTCCCAATGGTCCTGCGCCTCGCGCTCGATTTCCTCGGGGTGATACAGGGGCTGCATCGGGGATCGGCCTGTTGTATACAGCAAAACCGAAAACGTGAATTATAACCGCCGCGTCGCGGGCGACCCGCGGCGCGTCGGGGTAGCGAAGTCGATCAAGAAGAACGGGAGGACTCGATGACCAGCATCCAAGCCCATGTCGCCGCCGCTTCGCTCGCGCTCGCCGGCGCGGCGTTCGCGCAAGGCAACCCGCCGGCCGACGCGGCGAAGGCGCCCGAAGCAACTCCGCCTTCGGCCGCGGCGCCCGCGGCGAAGCCCGCGCCGAAAGCAGCCAAGGCGGCGCCGCCGCGCGGCTCGGTCGTGCAGGCGGTCCAGGCGCCGGCCTGGATCGAGCGCGACGGCGGCAAGATCCCCGCGGCGCCCGGGATGTCCCTCAAGCAGAACGACGAGCTGCACACGGGCGCGAACGCGCGCCTGTGGGTCGGCACGCCCGACGGCAGCGTGGTCAAGATGGGCGAGAACGGCACGGTCGCGCTCGAGCGCGCGATGCTCGGCAAGGACCGCACCTTCCACGCGGCGCTCAAGGTGATCCAGGGCGCGTTCCGGTTCACGACCGAGGCGCTCGCGAAGTTCCGCGGCAAGCGCGACGTCGCCGTCACGATCGGCACGGTGACCGCCGGCATCCGCGGCACCGACCTCTGGGGCAAGTCCGCCGCCGACAAGCAGATCGTCTGCCTGATCGAGGGCAAGATCGATCTCACGCCGCCCGGCGAGGCGGCGATCGCGATGGACCAGCCGCTGTCGTTCTACGTCCGCGAGAAGGACCAGTCGCAGCCGGTCGCGCCGGTTCCGCCCGAGCAGCTGAAGGTCTGGGCGGCCGAGACCGAGACCGAGGCGGGCAAAGGCGTCGCGCGCCGCGGCGGCAAGTGGAAGATCGTCGTGTCGTCGAAATCGGCCGGCGCGGCGCTGAAGACCTACGAGGACATCCGCTCGGCCGGCTACGCCGCCGAGCTGCAGCCGACCAAGGTCAACGACAAGCGCGTCTACATCGTGCAGCTCACGAGCTTCGCGAGCAAGGCCGACGCCGACGCGGCCGCGAAGAGCCTGAAGGACCAGGGGAAGCTGCGCGACTATAAAGTCGCCGGCTGATCCGCGCGTTTTGTAAAATCGGGGCTTTGCCGCAGCCCCGATGTCGCTCCTCGAACACCTCAATCCCGAGCAGCTCGCCGCCGTCACGCTGCCCGCCCAGTCCGCGCTGATCCTCGCGGGCGCGGGCAGCGGCAAGACGCGCGTCCTCACGACGCGCATCGCCTGGCTGATCCAGACCGGCAGCGCGAGCCCCGGCCAGATCCTCGCCGTCACGTTCACGAACAAGGCGGCGCGCGAGATGACGACGCGCATCTCGGCGATGCTGCCGATCAACACGCGCGGCATGTGGATCGGCACCTTCCACGGCCTGTGCAACCGCTTCCTGCGCGCGCACTACCGCGACGCCGGCCTGCCGCAGGCGTTCCAGATCATGGACTCGCAGGACCAGCTCGCGGCGATCAAGCGCGCGATGAAGGCGATGAACGTCGACGAGGACCGCTTCCCGCCGCGCGAGGTGCAGTACTTCATCAACGACGCGAAAGAGGAAGGCCTGCGCGCGGGCGCGGTCGAGACGGGCGACGAGCTCGCCGGCCGCTACGCCGAGATCTACGCCGCCTACGACGAGCAATGCCAGCGCGAGGGCTCGGTCGACTTCGCCGAGCTGCTGCTGCGGACCTTCGAGCTGCTGTCGCGCAACGAGATCCTCCGCGAGCACTACCAGAAGCGCTTCCGCCACATCCTGGTCGACGAGTTCCAGGACACCAACCGCCTGCAGTACCGGTGGCTCAAGCTCCTGGGTGCGAAGGGCAGCGCGGTATTCGCCGTCGGCGACGACGACCAGTCGATCTACGCCTTCCGCGGCGCGAACGTCGGCAACATGGCGCAGTTCGAGCACGACTTCCGGGTCGAGAACCTGATACGCCTCGAGCAGAACTACCGCTCGCACGGCCACATCCTGGCGGCGGCGAACGCGCTCATCGCGCACAACAAGAAGCGCCTCGGCAAGAACCTGTGGACCGCCGCGGGCGAAGGCGAGCCGGTGCGCGTGTACGAGGCGCAGACCGACGGCTACGAGGCCAACTGGGTGGTCGAGGAGGTGCAGGCGCTCGCGCGTTCGGGCCTGCGGCTATCGGAGATCGCGGTGCTATACCGCTCGAACGCGCAGTCGCGGATCCTCGAGCACGCGCTGTTCTCGCAAGGCATTCCGTACCGCGTCTACGGCGGGCTGCGCTTCTTCGAGCGCATGGAGATCAAGCACGCGCTCGCCTACCTGCGGCTCGTCGCGAACCCGGACGACGACGCGGCGTTCCTGCGCGTGGTGAACTTCCCGGCTCGGGGCATCGGCGCGCGCACGCTCGAGCAGCTTCAGGACGTGGTGAAGGCCGCGGGCGGCAGCCTGATCCAGGCGGCGAAGGCGACCGGCGGCAAGTCCGGCGCCTTCGTTCAGATGATCGACGCGCTGCGCGCGGAGACGCAGGGGCTGCCGCTCTCCGAGACGGTCGACGCCATGCTCGCGCGCAGCGGCTTGGTCGCTCACTATCAGAGCGAAAAGGACGGCGCCGATCGCGTCGAGAACCTGAACGAGCTGGTGAACGCCGCCGCCGCGTTCACCCAGGAGGAGCGCGTCGTCGATGTCCCGGACGCCGAAAGCCCGGCGGGGGCGGAGCCGGCCGCGGCGCCGAACGACCCGCTCACTGCGTTCCTCGCGCACGCGGCGCTCGAGTCCGGCGAGAACCAGGCGGCCGCCGGCGTCGACGCGCTGCAGATGATGACCGTGCATTCCGCCAAGGGCCTCGAGTTCCACGCCGTGTTCATCACCGGCCTCGAAGAGGGCCTGTTCCCGCACGAGCAGAGCATCATGGAGGACGACGGCCTCGAGGAAGAGCGGCGCCTGATGTACGTGGCGATCACGCGCGCGCGCACGCGCCTCTACCTCGCGTTCGCGCAGACGCGGCTGCTGCACGGGCAGACGCGCTACAACGTCGCCTCGCGCTTCCTCGACGAGATCCCGAAGGACGCGGTGCGCTGGCTGACGCCGCGCTTCCGGCCGCTCGGTCGCGAGAGCGCGGCGTGGACGCCGGCCGAGGAGCGGCCCGCCCCGGTGCACAGACCCGACCACGGCTTCCGCATCGGCCAGGCGGTGATGCACCCGAAGTTCGGGCACGGCGTGATCGTCAGCGCCGAGGGCTCGGGGGCCGACGCGCGGCTGCAGGTGAACTTCGGGCGCCAGGGCATGAAATGGCTCGCGCTCGAATACGCGAAGCTCACCCCGGCGTAGCGGCCGGCTACTGCTCGAACAGCTGCAGCTGGCTCGCGCCGATGAGGACGGCCTGCTCGACCGCCTGTTTGGCTTCCTTCAGTGTCTTCGCTTGTCCTTCGCGGCTGCCGGCCTGCCAGCGGTAGACGCCGTCCCATTCGCCGCGCGGGCCGAGCATCACGCGGCCCAGCCGTTCCTTCCCGAGCCAGTAGCCGTGCGCCTGGAAGCCGCGCTCCCAGAACGGCCTTTGCTTCCTCGTCTTCGCGCGCTTGGCCATGACGACCTCCCGGTGAGAATTCTAACCGGTCAGGCCGAAGGCGAACGCGAGCGCGGAGTAGCGCGCGAAGCGCCCCGCCGCCTGGTATGCCGTCGCCGCGCGCCAGTCGAGCTTGAGCCAGCCCGCGGCGATGCACAGCGCGTCGCCGACGAAAGGCAGCCACGCGAAGAACAGCGCCGGCGCGCCCCAGCGCCGCACGCGCTCGATATGTCTCAGGGGCTTCTTCGCCCCGAAGTAGCGCCCGATCAGGTACGAGGTCATGCCGCCGAGGGTGTTGCCCGCGGTCGCGACGACGAGCGCGAGCCAGGCGACATCCGGGTGGAGCTTCAGCACGCCGAGCAGCACCAGCTCGGACGACAGCGGGATCAGCGTCGAGGCGAGGAAGGTCGCGATCAGCAGCGAGGCCAGGCTCGCTTCGGCGGAGAAGAAGGCTTCCACGGCGAACAGAATAGAGAGAAAACCGCGACTCGTGTACAGTATTTGGGACCCCCCCTCGGAGGGGGTCTCTTTTTTTTCGAAATAATGCGCAACGACTACCTCGAACGCATCCTGAAGGCCCGCGTCTACGACGTCGCGGTCGAGACGCCGCTCGAGCTCGCGCCCAACCTGTCGGCACGGCTCGGCAACCGGCTGCTGCTGAAGCGCGAGGACATGCAGCCCGTGTTCTCGTTCAAGTGCCGCGGCGCGTACAACAAGATGGTGCGGCTCAAGCCCGCCGTCCTCGGGCGCGGCGTCATCGCCGCGTCCGCGGGGAACCATGCGCAGGGCGTCGCGCTCGCCGCGCGCAAGCTCGCCTGCCGTGCCTTGATAGTGATGCCGGTGACGACGCCCAAGATCAAGGTCGACGCCGTGCGAGCGCGAGGCGGCGAGGTCGTGCTCCAGGGCGACACTTACGACGAGGCCTACGCCGAGGCGCGGCGACTGGAGCGCGCGCGCAAGCTCGCCTTCGTGCACCCGTACGACGACCCGGACGTCATCGCAGGGCAGGGCACGATCGGCATGGAGATCCTGCGGCAGACCGCGCGGCCGATCCATGCCGTGTTCGTCCCGATCGGCGGCGGCGGACTGATCGCGGGCATCGCGGCGTACGTGAAGCGCCTCGCGCCCGAGGTGAAGGTCTACGGCGTCGAGCCGGTCGACGCCGACGCCATGGCGCGCTCGCTCGCGGCGGGCCGCGTGGTCGCGCTCGACCACGTCGGCCTGTTCGCCGACGGCGTCGCGGTGAAGAAGGTCGGCGCGGAGACTTTCCGCCTATGCCGCGAGCTCGTCGACGGGGTGATCCGCGTCGACACCGACGAGATCTGCGCCGCGATCAAAGACGTGTTCGAGGACACGCGCTCGATCCTCGAGCCCGCCGGGGCGCTCGCGATCGCCGGCGCCAAGGCGTACGTCGAGCGCTCGGGCGTCCGCGGGAAGAAGCTGGTCGCGATCGCCTCCGGGGCCAACACCAACTTCGACCGGCTGCGCTTCGTCGCAGAGCGGGCGGAGTCGGGCGAGCATCGCGAGGCGATCCTCGCCGTGACGATCCCCGAGCGCCCGGGCAGCTTCAGGAAGTTCTGCGCGACGCTGGGCGGGCGCAGCATCACCGAGTTCAATTACCGCATCGCCGACGCGCGCGAGGCGCACGTCTTCGTCGGCATCGAGGTGCACGGGCGCGCCGAGACGGCCAAGATCGTGAAGAGCCTGAAGCGCCACGAGCTCAAGACGCTCGACCTCTCCGACGACGAGATGGCGAAGCTGCACCTGCGGCACATGGTCGGCGGCCATGCGCCTGCCGGGACCGGAAAAGGCGCGAAGGACGCGGCCGGCGAACTGCTCTACCGCTTCGAGTTCCCCGAGCGCCCCGGCGCGCTCATGAAGTTCCTCTCCAGCATGCGCACCGACTGGAACATCAGCCTGTTCCACTACCGCAACCAGGGCGCCGACTACGGGCGCGTGCTGGTCGGCATGCAGGTGCCGCGCGGCGAGATGCGCGAGTTCCGGAATTTCCTCGCGACCCTCGGCTACCCGTACGTCGACGAGAGCCGCAATCCGGCGTACCGGCTGTTCCTCGGCTAGACCTTGCCCGGTTCCTCTCCGAAATACCCCGGCGCGACCTCGCCCGCGTAGCAGACGGGCGAGGCGAGGCCTCCCGAGTCGACGAAGCGCAGCTGATCGCCCTCGCGGCGGTGCACGCCGCGCTCGGTGACGACGTAGTCGAGCGGGATGTCGTGCGGCTGGGGATGGATCGTCGGGAGGTACTGCAGCTCGTACGCGAGCCCGATCACCCGCGGCCGCCGCTCGAGCGCAGCCAGGGTGCGATCGAAGAAGCCCCCGCCGTAGCCGAGCCGGTAGCCGCCTGCGTCCCATCCCACCATCGGCAGCAGGACGTGGTCCGGAGTGAGCGCTTCCGAATGCTCCGGATAGGGGATGCCAAGCGGACCATGGGCCATCTTGACCCCCGGATACCATTTGCGGAAGGCGAGCGGCCGACCCGGCGCGACGACCACGGGCAGCGCGGTGGTCGCGCCGAGGCGCCGAAGCTGGGCCGCGAAGTGGCGCACGTCGTATTCGCCGCGATAGGGCCAGCAGAACGCGACGACGCCGTGCACCGAGTCGCCGAACAAACGTTGTAGGTGAGCATCGATGCGCGCGCGCCACTCTTCCTGCTGCTCGGGAGCGACGGCTTCCCGGGCGGCGAGGAGCCGGCGCCGCTCGCCTTTGCGCCAGGCGTAGACCTCGGACGGAGTCATGTGCGATGCAAGCTCAAGAAATGCGCGGAAGCCTTTCAGTTTCCGGCGGAAATGCGTGATGGCTGTGCTATGCTTTTCGCTCGGTTTCAGGGAGGCACTATAACACCGGTTCGCGCCATCCTCGCGGGGCTGCTGCTCGTCGCCCCGGTCGCCGCCACGGCCAAGTCGTCGTCGGCGGAGGACATCGCGTTCTTCAACGCTCGCGACGCCTACCAGGCGCACAACAAGCCGAAGCTCGCCAAGGCGGCGGAAAAGCTCAAGGGCACGCCGCTCGAGCCCTACGGCGACTTCTGGCAGCTGCGCCTGCGCTTGGACAGCGCCAGCGCCGAGGAGGTCCACGAGTTCCTCGCGCGCAACGACAAGACCGTCGTCGGCGACGAGATGCGCAAGGAATGGCTGCGGTTGCTCGCGAAGCGCGAGCGCTGGGACCTGTTCCGCCAGGATTACCGCGCGCCGGCGGCGGACGATCCCGATCCCGACGTCGCCTGCTACTCGCTGCTCGGCCGCTGGCGCGAAGGCGACGACACCGCGTACACCGAATTCCAGGCGCAGTGGAACGCCGCCAAGGAGCTGCCCGCCTCGTGCGTGCCGCTCGCCGAGAGCCTGATGCTCTCGGGGCGGCTGACGACGCGCCAGGTCTGGGAGCGCATCCGGCTGCTCGAAGAGCGCGGCATGCTGAAGTCGTCGAAGAAGCTGCTCGCGTGGCTGCCGCGCGACCAGACCCTCGATGCGGCGCGCTTCTCGCACATCCTGAACGCGCCGATGAAGTATCTCGAGAAGCCGAGCGTCGACGTCGGCACGCCGCTCGGGCGGGAGCTCGCGATCGTCGCGATCTCGCGCCTCGCGCGCAACGACCCGCAGGCGGCCGCGGCCTTGTGGCAGGACGACCTGCTCGCGCGCTTCCCCGACGAGGACCACGGCTACGTGTGGGCGATGCTCGCCACCCACGGGGCGCGCAACCATCTGCCCGAGAGCCTCGACTGGTTCGTGAAGGCGGGCGACATGCGGCTCTCGGACGACCAGCTCGCGTGGCGCGCGCGCATCGCCCTGCGCGAGCTGAACTGGGCCGAGGTCAAGGGATCGATCGAGCGCATGTCGTCGAGCGCGCGCAAGGAGCCGGCGTGGACCTATTGGCTCGGACGCGCCCAGGCCGCGCTCGGCAAGCCCGACGAGGCGAAGGCGCTCTACGAGAAACTCGCCGACGAGTACCACTTCTACGGCCGGCTCGCCGCCGAGGAGCTCGGGCACGCGTTCGAGATCCCGCCGCAGGTCGCGCCGCCGACGCCCGAGGAGCTCGAGCGGGTGGCCGAAGTGCCCGCGCTCGAGCGCGCGCTCGCGCTGTACCGGATGGGCCTGCGCACCGAAGGCACGCAGGAATGGATCTACGGCGTGCGCGGCATGGACGACCGCACGCTGCTCGCCGCGGCGGAGCTCGCGCGCCGCCACCAGATGTGGGACCGCGCCATCAACACCGCGGACAAGACCGTCGCCGACCACGACTTCACCGCGCGCTACGTCGTGCCCTTCCGCGAGGTCTTCGCGCAGCACTCGACGCGCTGGAAGCTCGAGGAGCCGTGGGTGCTCGGCGTCGTGCGCCAGGAGAGCCGCTTCATCGCCGACGCCAAATCGCCCGCTGGGGCGAACGGGCTGATGCAGCTGATGCCCTCGACCGCGCGCTGGGTCGCGCGCCAGCTCGGGATCAAGCTCTCGAGCTCGAAGGTCAGGGAGCCGACCCTCAACGTGACCCTCGGGACCTACTATCTGAAGCAGGTGCTCAAGGACCTCGAGGGCAACCCGGTGCTCGCCGCGGCCGCGTACAACGCCGGCCCGAAACGCGCGCGCAAGTGGCGCGACACCAAGCCGATCGAGGGGGCGATCTACGCCGAGACCATTCCCCTCGCGGAGACGCGCGAGTACGTGAAGAAGGTGATGCTGAACACCGTCTACTACGCCGCGGTGCTCTCGGGCGAGACGCGCTCGCTGAAGGAGCGGCTCGGCACCATCGCGCCGCGCCCCGCGAGCCCGGGCGTGATGGCGGTGCACGACCCTTCCGACGTCTGACGGGCGGCCTCTGACCGGCGTTTGACGATCGCGGGACGCGCGCGCCCCGCTCCCCGGCCGGTTAAACTATGCCGGTCGGCTTTCCACTCATTCCTCATCCGAAATCGTGGCCCGAATTCTCGTGCTCGGCGGCAGCGGATTCATCGGCCGCCATCTGGTCGAGGCGCTGGTCGAGCAGGGCCATGGCGTGGTCGTGCCGACGCGCCGGCGCGAGCGCTCCAAGCACCTCATCATGCTGCCCACGGTCGACGTCGTCGAGGCCGACGTCCACGACGAGGAGACGCTCGCCCGGCTCCTCGCGGGCAGCGAGTCGGTGATCAACCTTGTCGGCATCCTGCACAGCCGGCCGGGCTCGCCGTACGGGCCCGATTTCGCGCGCGCGCACGTCGAGCTGCCGCGCAAGCTGATCGACGCCTGCCGCCGCGCCCGCGTGCGGCGCGTGCTGCACCTCTCCGCGCTGAACGCGAGCCGCGACGGCCCGAGCGAGTACCTGCGCTCCAAGGGCGAGGGCGAGGCGCTCGTGCTCGCGGCGCAGGACGGCATCGGCGTGACCGCGTTCCGGCCCTCGGTCGTGTTCGGGCCCGAGGACCGATTCCTGAACGAGTTCGCTCGCTGGCAGCGCTGGCTGCCGTTGGTGATGGTGCCCTGTCCGCGGGCGCGCTTGCAGCCGGTGTACGTGGGCGACGTCGTGCGCTGCCTGATGCTCGCGCTCGGCGATCGCGCGAGCTTCGGCAAGCGCTACGATCTGTGCGGCCCGAAGGTGTATACGATGCGCGAGCTCTGGCGCATCGCGGGCCGGCTCTCGGGGCACGAGCGGCCGCTCGTCGGCCTCGGCGACAAGCTTTCCTACCTGCAGGCGTGGATGCTCGAATGGGCGCCCGGCAAGCCGATGTCGCGCGACAATTTCCGCTCGCTGCAGGTCGACGCGGTGAGCGCGGCGCCGCTCCCGTTCGGCGTCAAGCCGACCACGCTCGAAGCGGGCGCGGCCTACCTCGCGGGCGCCGGCCCCGAGGCGCGCTTCAGCAGCTACCGGTATACCGCGGGCCGCTGAAGGACCGCGTGCCGCGCGCCGACGCCCGCCGCTCGCCGTGAAGACGTACGCGGTCGGCGGCGCGGTGCGCGACGAGCTGCTCGGCCTCCCGGTCGCCGACCGCGACTTCGTCGTGGTCGGCGCGACGCCCGAGCAGATGATCGCGCTCGGGTTCAAGCCCGTCGGCAGGGATTTCCCGGTGTTCCTGCACCCCGAGACGCACGAGGAGCACGCGCTCGCGCGCACCGAGCGCAAGGTCGGCCGCGGCTACAAGGGATTCACCGTCTACGCCGCGCCCGACGTGACGCTCGAGCAGGACCTCGAGCGCCGCGACCTCACCATCAACGCCATGGCGCGCGACGAGCGCGGCGCGCTGGTCGATCCCTTCGGCGGGGCGCGCGATCTCGAGCGCCGCCTGCTGCGGCACGTGAGCCCGGCGTTCGTCGAGGACCCGGTGCGCATCCTGCGCGTCGCGCGCTTCGCCGCGCGCTTCGGCTTCTCGGTGGCGCCGGAGACGCTCGCGCTCATGCGCCGGATGGTCGAGAACGGCGAGGCCGACGCGCTCGTCCCCGAGCGCGTGTGGCAGGAATTCTCCAAGGGACTGATGGAGCGCGGGGCGCGCGCCATGTTCGGCGTGCTCGCGCGCTGCGGCCTGCTCGCGAGGCTCCTGCCCGAGGTGCCGCTCGCGTACCGGGACGGCGAGCCCGCGAACGACGCGTCGCGGATCCTCGTGCGCGCCCTGGATCGTTCCGCTGCGGGCGGCGCGTCGCTCGCCGAGCGCTACGCTCTGGTGCTCGCGGACGCGCGCGACGCCGACGCGGCAACGGCCGTGTCGGAGCGCCTGCGCGCGCCGACCGAGTGCCGCGACCTCGCGGTGCTGTGGCACCGCCAGGGCCGCGCGGCAATCGAGGCGCCCGCCGCCGACGCCGCCGCGCGGCTCGCAACGCTCGAAGGCGCCGACGCCTTCCGCCGGCCCGAGCGCCTCGCGGCGCTGCTGCGGGTGTGCGAGTTCCGGCGCTTCGGCGAGCGCGGCTGGGTCGAGTCGCCGTATCCGCCGCGCGTCGCGCTGCACGCCGCGCTCGCCGCCGCCTCGGGCGTCGACGCCGCCGACATCGCCCGGCGCGCCGCGGGCCGCGACATCGCCGAGCGCCTGCGCCGGGCGCGCGTCGACGCGATCCGGTCGGTCAACGGAGGCCGCTGAATCCCCGTTGCTCGGGGAATGCGGTCCCCGGCGTCCCTGCTGTGCTGCACGCTGCTCTTCGCGGCGTGCGGCGCCGCGGCCGCCGGGGACGGCGCGCTGTCGCGCGCGGAGCTCGAGCGGCGCTCGCCGCGCCTCGCGCGTCATTTCGACGCGATCGACGCGGACGGCGACGGCCGCGTCACGGCGGCGGAGATCCGCGCCTGGCGCCGGTCGGGCCGCGCGCGCGGCGATCGCGAGCCGGGACGCCGGGCGCGCTTCGACGCGCTGTTCCGCCGAGCCGACGCTGACGGCGACGGCATGCTCTCGCGCGCGGAGGCGCACGCGGCGCTGCCGCGCCTGGCGCGAAAATTCGAGCGCGTCGACGCCGACGGCGACGGCCGCATCACGATCGAGGAGGCGCACGCCTGGCTCGACGCGCGCCGCGCCGCGGTCAGACGAGCCGCGTCAGCAAAGTGAGCGCGAGCGACAGCAGGATCGTGCTCGTGAACGGCAGGTAGTAGCGCCGCCCGCGGTAGTGCACGACGACGTCTCCCGGAAGCCGGCCGAGCCCGCGCTTCGCGAGCCAGGGCGAGATCGCGGTGAGCACGACCAGCGCGACGACCAGCGCCAGCGCCCATTTCAGCATGGGGCTAAACTCGCCCGCGTTTCGCGCAAGAGCGAACGCATTTTCGAATAGACCCGAGGCGGACGATGATCGAGCTCTATACCTGGGGAACGCCCAACGGCCGGAAGGTCTCGGTCATGCTGGAAGAGTGCGGGCTGGAGTACGACGTGCATAAGGTCGATATCGGCGCGGGCGAGCAGTTCCGTCCCGACTATCTTCGCATCAATCCCAACGGCAAGATACCCTCGATCGTGGATCCCGAGGGACCCGGCGGCGCGCCGATCGCGATGATGGAGTCCGGCGCGATCCTCGTCTACCTCGCGGCGAAGACCGGCCGCCTGCTGCCGAAGGACGACCGCGGCCGGTACAAGGCGCTCGAGTGGCTCATGTTCCAGATGGGCTCGGTGGGGCCGATGTTCGGCCAGGTGCACCACTTCCTGCGCGCGGCGAAGGAGCCGGTGCCTTACGCGCTCGAGCGCTACACGAAGGAGAAGGACCGGCTGTACGGCGTGCTCGACCGTCGCCTCGGCGAGACCGAGTACCTGGCGGGCGAATACTCGATCGCCGACGTCGCGACCTATCCCTGGGTCGCGCGGCACGATTGGCACAAGACCGACCTCGGCGCTCATCGGAACGTGAAGCGCTGGTTCGACGCGATCGGCGCGCGGGCCGCGGTGAAGCGCGGCATGGCGGTCCCGGGGTGAGCGCCGTTCAGTCGCGGCGCGCGTAGCGCTTCAGGTACGACTCGATCTCCTCGACGCGCAGCTGCGGCTCGTCCGGGGGATGGCGGTTGCCGACGACTCGGTTCATCCATTCCATGTTCTGCTGCATGCGCGCGACCACGGCGGGCCATTCCGACGCCGTGTGCCGGCGCGGATCGGGCAGCACGTGGCACTGCTGGCACGCGAGCTTGAAGGACTGCGCCTCGGGCGCGTCGAGCGGCGTGCGGCGCGGATCGAGCGGGCGCTGCGCGTGCCTCTGCAGGTACGCGAGCAGCGTCTGCGCCTCCTCGACCGTGGGCGCGGATACGCCGGCCATCATGTCCTTCATGAGCGCTCCCATGTTTCCGCCGCCGCGCATGCGCAGCACCATGCGCTTGAACACGGCCGGCCATTTCGCGCGCTCGTGCATCGCCGGGTTCGGCAGGTTGTGGCACTGCACGCAGTAGCGCAGCACGAGGCTCGCGCCCGGCGAGCCGGGCTCGGGAAGCTCGCGCGGCTCGAACGTCGGCGGCAGGATGCGCTCGAGCATCGGGCCGTGCGGGCTGTCCTGCCAGCGCTGGCGCGCCTGCTCGACGAGCTGCTCCGGGTCGTCCGCCGCGGCGGAGAGGGCGGCCAGGAGCAGCGCGGCCGCGAGCGCCCGGGCGGCACGCATGCTAGAGCGTGTGCCGGCGGTCGCCGGTCGCGAAGCCGAGCAGAGGCGCCGCGTGCCCGCGGCAAAGCGCAATGACCTTGAACAGCTCGCCCATCTCGGCCGGGCTCGTCAGCCGGTTCACCTGCGAGGCGAGCGGCAGGTACGCGGCGGCCTTGTCCGAGGGCGCCTGCGCCAGGACCTCGGTGATGCCGCAGTTGATCAGGAACTGCGCCTGGCTCGTGTAGCCGCAGACGTCGAGACCCGCGTCGCCCGCGGCGCGCGCGATCGCGCTGAAATCGACGTGCGTGGTGATGTCCTGCAGCCCCGGGAGGAAGAACGGGTCTTCGTGGGCGTGGTGGCGGTAGTGGCACATCAGCGTGCCGTCGCCGCGCTGCGGATGGTAGTACTCGCGCGCGGGAAAGCCGTAGTCGACGAAGAGCGCGACGCCGCGCTCGAGGATATCCCCGACCGAGCGCACGAAGGCGCAGGCGGCGCGCTGCAGCTCGGTGCGGTAGCCCTCGGGCAGGTGCAGCGCGAGCGCCTCTTTCGCGAGCGCCTCGGGCGCCGGACGCCAGGACCATCCGAGGCGGCCGCGGTCGACCGTGACGCCGGCCTGCTCGATCGCGCCCGCGCGCGCGCGGATCACGTCGGCCGGCATGGCGTCGAGCACCTCGTTGCCGAGGATGACGCCCGAGAATCCCGGCGGCAGGCTCGCGAGCCAGGCGACCCGCTCGAGCAGGTGCGGCACGCGCGCGGCGAGCATGTCGCGGCTGCGCTCGCGCAGATCGGCGGAGAGCTCGAGGATGAGGTAGCGCTCCGGGAGCTTCTCGAGGCGCTCGAGCTCATCGAGCAGGGTCGCGGCGAGCGCGCCGCTGCCCGCTCCGACCTCGAGCACCTGCTCGAGTCCCGCGTCCAGGCCCTGCGCGACTTGGCGCGCGAGCGTGCGCCCGAAGAGCGGCGAGATCTCGGGCGCGGTGACGAAATCGCCGTCGCGCCCGAGCTTCCTCGCGCCCGCGCTGTAGTAGCCGAGTCCCGGCGCGTAGAGCGCGAGCTCCATGTAGCGCGAGAACGGCAGCCATCCCGCGCCCGCGTCGATCTCGTCGCGGATGCGCTTCACGACGGCGTCGCTGTGCGCGCGCGCTTCGGCGGAGGGCTCGGGCAGTGCCATGCGGGAGGAGGCGTCGGGCAGTTCCGGTATCATTCTAGGGCATGGACGACGCCCTTTCCGGGAAAGTTGTGCTCATCACCGGCGCGGTCAAGCGGGTCGGCGCGGCCATCGCGCGCCGGCTCCACCGCGACGGGGCGCAGCTCATGCTGCACTACCGCGCATCGGAGCGCGATGCGCACGCGCTGCAGGCCGAGCTGAACGCGGCGCGCCGCAATTCGGTCGCGCTCGTCCAGGCCGACCTGCTCGACGTCGCGGGCCTGCCCGAGATCGTGAGGAACACGCTCTCGCGCTTCGAGCGGATCGACGCGCTCGTCAACAACGCCTCGAGCTTCTTCCCGACTCCGGTCGGCGAGATCGCGCAGGCGAGCTGGGACAACCTCATGGGGACGAACCTGCGCGCGCCGCTGTTCCTCGCGCAGGCCGCGGCGCCGCACCTGAGGAAAACGGGCGGGTCGATCGTCAACATCACCGACATCCACGCCGAGCGGCCGCTGAAGAGCTACGTCGTGTACACCGTCGCGAAGGCGGGGCTCGCCGGCCTCACGCGCTCGCTCGCGCGCGAGCTCGCGCCCGAGGTGCGCGTGAACGGCGTCGCGCCCGGACCGATCCTGTGGCCCGAGGACGGCTCCTGGGACGAGGTGACGCGCCAGCGCACGATCTCGAACACGCTGCTCAAGCGCACCGGCGACCCCGACGACATCGCGCGGGCGGTGCACTATCTCATCGCGGAAGCGCCCTACGTGACCGGTCAGATCATCGCGGTCGACGGCGGCAGGAGCATCAATCTATGAACGCACCGATCCGGTTCGCCGAGCTCTCGCGCAAGGACGAGTTCGAGGCGAACAAGCTGAGGAAACGTCTGCTGCGCCACGCGGGCGAGGCGATCGCCGATTACGAGATGGTCCAGGCGGGCGACCGCGTGATGGTCTGCCTCTCCGGCGGCAAGGACAGCTACGGCCTGCTCGACGTGCTGCTCGAGCTGCGCGCGCGCGCCCCGGTCGGGTTCGACCTGGTCGCGGTGAACCTCGACCAGCGCCACCCGGGGTATCCCGAGGACGTGCTGCCGAAGTACCTCGAGTCGCGCGGCGTGCCCTACCGCATCGAGGTGCAGGACACCTATTCGATCGTGAAGCGCGTCGTCCCCGAGGGCGACACCATGTGCGGCCTGTGCTCGCGGCTGCGCCGCGGCGTGCTCTACCGCGTCGCGCGCGAGATCGGGGCGACCAAGATCGCGCTCGGTCACCACCGCGACGACATCCTCGAGACGTTCTTCCTGAATCTCTTCTTCGGCGGCACGATGAAGGCGATGTCGCCGAAGCTGAGGAGCGACGACGGCGCGCACGTCGTGATCCGCCCGCTCGCGTACGTGCCCGAGACGGACCTCGAGGCCTGGGCGAAGCTGCGCGAGTTCCCGATCATCCCGTGCGACCTGTGCGGATCGCAGGAGACGCTGCAGCGCAAGCAGGTGAAGCAGATGCTGCGCGAGTGGGAGAAGCGCCACCCGGGGCGCATCGAGTCGATGTTCCGCGCGCTGTCGGACGTGATTCCTTCTCACCTGATGGACCGCAAGCTCTTCGACTTTGCCGCCATCGCACCGAAGGGAGCCGCCGAATGAGCACCGCCCGCCATCCGCGGCCGGCCGAGCTGGCCGGCGTGCCGCTCGAGGAGATCGCCAGACGGTACGTCGCGCGCTTCCGCGATCGCAAGGCCGACTGGGCCGCGTTCGAAGACGCGAAGATCGAGGGCTACAGGCGGGCGCAGCACCGCTTCATCGGCGCGGGCGGCTCGGGCAAGCACGCGGATGCGAGCGTCATCCCGCCGCGCGGCTTCACGCTGTCGATCATGTACGTCGAGCCGGGCCAGGGCAACGCCGCGCACACGCACGAGGCCGAGGAAGTATTCTTCGTGCTGCAGGGCTACCTCACCGCGTTCATCGAGGACGAGAGCGGCAAGCGCGTCGATATCCGCCTCGGGCCGTGGGAGTGCATCGCCTGTCCGCCCGGCGTCATCCACGGCTACGTGAACGAGAGCCTGCAGCCGGTGTACTTCCAGGTGATGCTCGGCAAGCCGCGCCCCGAGACCATGGGGTACGCCGACGACGAGCTGTACCGGCGCCGGGACTCGCATCTCGAGGCCGGCAACAATTAGCGATTCCCGAGGAGGAGAAATGTTTCTCGCATCGACCGCGCGGTGGGCCGTCATCGCCGCGCTCGCGCTGGCGCTTCCCGTCCGCGCGCAGGATTATCCGACCCGACCCATCAAGATCGTGGTGACCTTCACGCCGGGGGGCGCATCGGACCTCGCCGCGCGCGTCGCCGGGCAGAAGCTCTCCGATGCGCTGGGGCAGCCGGTCGTCGTCGAGAACCGCTTGGGCGCGAACGGCACCATCGGCACGCAGATGGTCGCGCAGTCCGAGCCCGACGGCTACACGCTGGTGGTCGGCACCAACCCGAACATCACGATCAACCCGCACATGCGCAAGCTCACGTTCAACCCGATGAAGGACCTCGTTCCGGTGTCGATGCTCACCGTGACGTCGATGATCCTTTTCGTCAATCCGAGCGTCGTGCCGGTCAAGAACGTGAAGGAGTTCGTCGCGTACGCCACGGCGAATCCGGGCAAGGTCTACTACGCCTCGGCCGGCAGCGGTTCGCTCGCGCACCTCGCGGGCGAGCTGTTCAAGCTCTCCGCGGGGATCTCGCTCGTGCACGTGCCCTACAAGGGCGGGACGCTCGGCGTGAACGACGTGCTCTCCGGAGCGGTCGGCTCGATGTTCGCGTCGGTGCCCGCGGTCGCGCCGCAGATCCACTCGGGGAAGGTGCTCGGGATGGCGGTGACCGGACCGCGGCGCTCGGTGTTCGCGCCCGAGATCCCGACGATGGTCGAGGCCGGTTATCCGGACGTCGAGGCGCTGCTGTGGAACGGGCTGTTCGCGCCCGCCGGGACGCCCGACGCCGTGCTCGCGAAGCTGCGGCAGGAGATCGCCAAGATCCTGGCGCGCGACGACGTTAAGCAGCTCTTCATCAAGCAGGGCGCCGAAGCGTTTCCGATGAGCGAGAAGGACTTCCGGGCGTTCGTGCAGCGCGAGTACGAGCGCTGGGGACGCGTCATCCGGGAGGCGCACATCAAAGTCGAGTGAGGCCGGTGGAGAAGCGCGCAATGAAAACACGCCGTACGCTCGCGATCGCCGTCACCGCGCTCGCCGCGCTGCTCGGCATCGCGGCGGGCTGCGCGCCGTCCCGGGACTGGCGCACCGCGAGCCAGGCGCCGGTCGGGCTCGCGCCCGATCCGGACACGACCGCCGACGCGGTCGTCCAGGTCTACGCCGCGCGCACCGTCGGCTGGAAGAGCGCGTTCGGCGTGCACACCTGGATCGCGGTCAAGTCGGGCGGGGTGCACAAGCCTTACACGGTGTACGAGGTGATCGGCTGGCGGCTGCGCTGGGCGGACTCCGCGCTCGCGGTGCGCGAGCGCGCGCCCGATGCGCGCTGGTTCGGGGCCGAGCCCGAGCTGATCGCCGAGCGGCGCGGACCCGGCGTGGACGCGCTCATCGCCCGCATCGACGCCGCGGCAAGGGCGTACCCGTGGGCGGACGAATACACGCTGTGGCCCGGCCCCAACTCGAACACCTTCACCGCGTGGGTGCTGCGCTCGGTGCCCGAGCTCGGCGTCGATCTGCCGCCCACCGCGATCGGCAAGGACTACATGGGCACGCGGCTCGTCGGGTCCGCGCCGAGCGGCCGCGGCGTGCAGCTCTCGCTCTTCGGCCTCGCCGGGATGACGGCGAGCGGCGTCGAGGGACTCGAGGTGAACCTGCTCGGGCTGACTTTCGGCGTGAATCCCTTCGACCCGTCGCTCAAGCTGCCGATGGTGGGCCGGCTGGGGCCGGCACGGGTCAATCACGGCTCGCGAGCGGCGCCGGAGGTGAAATGAAACGCATCGTGCTCGCCGCCCTGCTCGCGCTCGGCGCGACGCAGGCGCTCGGTCAAGCCTGGCCGCAGAAGCCCGTGCGCGTCCTGGTCGGCCTCGCGCCCGGAGGCAATCCCGATACGCTGGCGCGCATGCTGGCGGCGAAGTGGACCAACCAGCTCGGCCAGCAGTTCGTGGTCGAGAACCGGCCCGGCGCGGGCAGCACGGTCGCGGCCGACATGGCGGCAAAATCGGCGCCCGACGGCTACACGGTCCTGATCAGCGACTCGAGCGTGGTGACCATGGCCCCGCACATGTACAAGTCGCTGCCCTACGATCCGATGAAGGACCTGGCGCCGGTGTCGCTCGCGGTGGTCGTGCCGATGTGGCTGGTCGTTCACCCGTCGGTGCCCGCGAACACCGTCGCCGAGCTGGTGAAGCTCGCCAAGTCCCAGCCCCAGCCGATGCCCTACGCGTCCTCGGGCAACGGCTCGATCCACCACATCACGATGGAGCTGTTCAAGGCCGACACCGGCGTCAACTTCACGCACGTGCCGTTCAAAGGCGCCGGGCAGTCGGTGCCGGCGATGATCGCGGGCGACGTGAAGCTCGGCTTCATCGGCTACCCGGCGGCGGCGAGCGCGATCAAGACGGGCCGGCTGCGCGTGCTCGCGTTCAGCATGGCGCACCGCTCGAGCCTCACACCCGGCGTACCGACGGTGGCCGAGACGGTCGCTCCCGGGTTCGACATGGCGGCTCCGCTCGGCGTGTTCGTTCCCGGGCGCACGCCGGGCACGGTGATCACGAGGTTGAACCACGCGGTGAACGACGCGGTGAAGTCGCCCGACGTCGTGGAGCGCATGGCCGGCATCGGGATGGAGCCGGTCGGAACGACGCCCGAGCAGTACCGGAAGCTGCTGAACGAGGAGCGCGGGCGGCTGGGTGCGCTCATCAAGCGCATCGGAGTGCGGGTGGAGTAGTCGGCAATAGCGGATTTGTCAAACTGTCTTGTCAAAATCATTTTGACATGATAGGTTATTGGCTATGAATTGCGCTTCACGCCTCGTCCAGATTTTCGGAAGCCAGGCCGAGGTCGCCCGGGCGTTCCAGCTGGACCGCGCGGTCGTCAGCCACTGGGTGAAGTGCGGCTACGTTCCCGCGCGCTGGGCGACCGAAGTCGAGCGCGTCACGAACGGCGGCATCTCCGCGGTCGAGGTGCTGAACGAGGCTTCGGCGAAGAAGCCGGTGAAGGTCAAATCGCGTCCCGACGACGTGCTCTTCGGGTCGCCTCTTTCGGGGAAAACCACCATGGACGATTTCGCGCCCGCCAAACGCATCAGCTCCTTCCACCCGCCGCAACGCACGCTCATGGGGCCCGGCCCGACCGAGATCCATCCGCGCGTGCTGACGACCATGAGCCAGCCCGCGATCGGCTACCTCGATCCGGTCTTCGTCGAGATGATGGAGGAGCTGAAGGGGCTGCTGCGCTACGTCTACCAGACGAAGAACCCGCTCACCTTCCCCGTGTCCGGGCCGGGCTCGGTCGGCATGGAGTACTGCTTCGTCAACATGGTCGCTCCCGGCGACAAGGTCATCGTCTGCAGGAACGGCGTGTTCGGCGGACGCATGATCGAGAACGTCGAGCGCGCGGGCGGCACGGCGATCGTGGTCGAGGACGAGTGGGGGGCGCCCGTCGACCCGCAGAAGCTCGAGGACGCGCTGAAGAAGCACGCCGGCGTGCGCGTGGTCGCCTTCGTGCACGGCGAGACCTCGACCGGCGTGCAGTCCGACGCCAAGGCGCTGGTCAAGGTGGCGCACGACCACGACGCGCTCGCGATCGTGGACGCGGTCACGACGCTGGGCGGCTCGCCCGTGAAGGTCGACGAATGGGACATCGACGCGATCTACTCGGCGAGCCAGAAATGCCTCTCCTGCACGCCGGGCCTGTCGCCCGTGTCGTTCTCGGAGCGCGTGGTCGACTACGTCAAGTCGCGCAAGGACAAGATCCACAGCTGGTTCATGGACATGAACCTGCTGCTCGGCTACTGGGGCGCGACCACGCGCACCTATCACCATACCGCGCCGACCAACTCGCTCTTCGGCCTGCACGAGGCGTTGCTGCTGCTGCGCGAGGAGGGCATGGAAAACGCCTGGGCGCGCCACCAGCGCCACCACACGGCGCTCAAGGCCGGCCTCGAGGCAATGGGCCTCAAGTTCCTCGTCAAGGAGCAGTACCAGCTGCCGCAGATGAACGCGGTGCGCTGCCCCGAGGGCGTCAACGAAGCCGAGGTGAGAAAGACGCTGCTCAACGAATTCGGCATCGAGATCGGCGCCGGCCTCGGGCCTCTCGGCGGCAAGATCTGGCGCATCGGCATCATGGGCTACTCGTGCCGCCCGGACAACGTCATGCTGTGCCTGTCGGCGCTCGGCTCGGTGCTGTCCGACATGGGCCTGCCGGTCCACGTCGGCGACGCCGAGGCGGCCGCGCATTCCGCCTACGCCTCGATGCACGCCAAGGCCGCGCAGCAGAAGCAGACCACCAAGCGCATCGCCGCCTGACAGGCTAAAATCGCGCAAAAGGGGCGGACCGATTCGGGTCCGCCTTTATTTTTGCTGGGGAGGGAGACGTGAGCGTCCGAGTCGGAGTCGTCGGCGCCGGGCCGGTGGGCGCCGTGGCGGCCATCGCCTGCGCCCGCAGGGGCATGCAAGTAGCGCTGTTCGAGGCCGAAGACGCCATCGACCACTCGCCGCGCGCGGCGACGACGCATCCGTCGACACTCGAGATGCTCGCCGAGCTCGATCTCGTCGACGAGTTCATCTCGCTCGGGCTGGTCGCGCGCTATTTCGAGCTCTGGGACCGCGACGCTCTCGTCGCGCGCTTCGACCACGACCTCCTGAAGGACGAGACGCGCTTTCCCTACGTCGTCCAGACCGAGCAGCACAAGCTCTCGGAGATGGGGCTGCGCCGCCTCGCCGGCATGCCGAACGCGCGCGTGCGGCTCGGTGCGCGCGTCCTCGATATCGCGCAGGACGAGCGCCGCGTCGGCCTGCTGGTCGAGGCGGGCGAAGAGCGCGAGACCGAGGACTTCGACTACGTGATCGCGTGCGACGGCGGCCGCAGCACGCTGCGCAAGTGCCTCGACATCGAGTTCGAGGGCTACACCTGGCCCGAGCGCTTCCTCGTGCTCACGACGCTCGTCGATGTCGGCAAGGCGCTCGGCTGCAGCGAGCGTACCTATATCTCCGATCCGCACGAATGGATCAACCTGTTCAAGGTCACCGGCGACGACCTCCGCGGGCGCTGGCGCGCGGTGTTCCCGGTCCGCGAGAGCGAGAGCGACGAGGACGCGTTCTCCGACGGCCCGGTGCAGCGCCGGCTCCAGCGCCTCGTGCCGGGGCACCCGCTCGACGCGGTCGTGCACCGTAACCTCTACCGCGTGCACCAGCGCGTGGCGAAGTCCTTCCGCAAGGGGCGCGTCTTCCTCGCCGGCGATGCCGCCCATATCAACAATCCGGTCGGCGGCCTTGGGCTGAACTGCGGCATCCACGACGCCATGGATCTCGCCGAGACGCTCGACGCGGTGAGCAGCGGACGCGCCGGCGCCGCGCTGCTCGACCGCTACGAGCGGCGGCGGCGGCCGCTCAACATCGAGTACGTGCAGCAGCAGACCGTCGCCAACAAGCGCCGGCTCGAGGAGGAGGACCCGAAGGTGCGCCGCGCGAATTTCGACGAGATGCGCCGCATCGCGGGGGATCCGCGCCTGCACAAGGAATATCTCATGCGCACCTCGCTCATCGAGAGCGTGCGCAAGGCGCGCGGCATCGCTTAGCCCGTCAGCGCGTCGCGATCGCGCGCGGGCGCCGGTGCTCGAGCACGCCGCCGATGCGGCGCTCGAGCGGGTCGCGGCGCCGGAGCATCCGCGCCTGGCGCGCCGTGATGAGCGGATAGTGCGGAAGGTCGTCGAGCGCCTCGGCGATGTCCCAGCAGTTCCTGCCGTTCGTGACCCACAACTCGGGATCGATGCGGCGCAAGTCGAGCGGCCGCGAGTAGCGACGCAGCGTCTTGTGACCGCGGCGGTTGGCGTACTCGTGCAGGTACGACATGGCGAGCTCGCGCAGGGACCGGTAGACGGGGTCGCGCCAGCGCAGCACCGGCGGATTGGTCTTGGAGATCGCGCCCCAGCAGCCGTTGCGCCGGAACAGCGCGACGACGTGGTCGTAGTCGCGCTCGGCCTGCAGGTCGAGGAGCAGCGGCGGCTCGCCGTGCACCCACAGCGCGCACGCGGCGAGCATCGCGCCTTCGATGCAGTGCGCGCGCCGCTGTTTCAGCACCTCGCGCACCGACAGGCAGGTCTGGCCGCCCACCTCGAAGTTCGAGCGCAGCGACGACACGAACTCCTGGATCTTCTCCGGGCGGTCGAGGCGTTTGAGGACGGCGAATTCCGCGGCCGTGAGGCCGAGGTGGCGGGGGCGCGCGAGGGTCTGCTTCATCTCGCGCGACATTATCGCGGCTTTGACCCCGGCGCGCTCTAGCCCGAGCCGGCCTTGTCGCCGCGCGAGGCGCTCAGCACGCGGTCGGCGTACGCGCGCCAGTCGGAGTCCTCGAGATCGCGGAACAGGCCCGAGCGCGCGAGCGCGGCGAACCAGTCCTGCTTGTCCGCAGTCGCGGCCGCGATCCACGGCTCGAAGCCGGCCTCGCGCACCGTGACCGCGGCCTCGCGCATCTCCTCGGCGCGGCGGCGGCCGTGCCTGGCCACGCGGCTGAAGAAGTACGCGCCCTGCTTCTCCCAGTCCATGCCGGGGAACGTCTCCTTGAGCGAGGCGAGCACCCGGTCCTCCACGCCGTAGCGGCGCGCGGTGAGATAGGCCTCGATCACCATCGCCTCGAGGCCCTTCACCATGACGCTGCGGCACATCTTGATCGCCGACGCGACGCCGATCTCGCTCGCGACGACCTCCATGCTGAAGCCGAGCGGCGCGAGGCGCGCGGCGAGGTCCGCCGCACGCGCGCCGCCGGTCACCATCGGCACCCGGATGCCGTACGGCGGGACGGAAGTCATCACCCCGGCTTCCACGTAATGCGCCCCCGCCGCCTCGATCAGACGCGCGCTGCGCGCCTTCGTGGCGGGCGAGGCCGAATTGAGATCGAGGAAGAACGTGCCGGGCCTGATCGATTGCGCCGCTTCGCGCGCCACGTCGAAGCTGTTCGCGGCCGTGACGGCCGAGATCGCGACGTCGCAGCGCTCGAGCAGCGCGGCGGACGAGTCGCACGCCTGCACGCCCGCGCCCTGCGCGTGCGCGCGCATCGCCGGGCCGTGCGCGGCGTCGCGAAGCAGAATGTCCCAGGCGCCGACCCAGCCGACGCGCTTCTCGACGAGGGCGCGCGAGAGGATTCTCCCGACCTCGCCGTAGCCGATCAGGCCCACCCTCAGGCTCGCCTCGGTCTTGGCGTCGGTGCTCATGCGCTATCGGCTCCAGTACAGCCGCGCGGGATTGTCGACCAGCAGCTTGCGGCGCAGCTCGGCCTCGGGACAGACGAGCGGCAGGAGATCGACCAGATCGCCGTCGTTCGGCATCGCGCGCACGTTCGGATGCGGAAAGTCGGTGCCCCAGAGGACGCGCTCGGGCGCCGCCTCGACCAGCGTCCGCGCGAAAGGCACCGCGTCGTGGAACGGCTTCCCGGCCGACGAGATGCGCTCGGGGCCGCTCACCTTGACCCACGCGAGCTCGTTCCTCATCAGCTCGAGCAGCATGCGGAACGGCTTCTGCTCCAGGCCGTGCTCGGCCTTCACGCGGCCCATATGGTCGATCACGAAAGGCACCTCGAGGCGCTCGATGCGGGCGCGGTGCTCGAGGATGTCCTCGGCGTCGAGGTGCAGCACCACGTGCCACCCGAGCGCGCCGATGCGCCCGGTGACGCGGTCGAAGGCTTCGAGGTCGGGCGCGCCGCCGAGGTGCGCGACGAAGTTGAAGCGCACGCCGCGCACGCCGGCCTCGGCGAGCGACTCGAGCTCGCGGTCGGTGATCTCCTTGCCGACCATCGCGACGCCGCGCCACGCGCCGCCGGGCTCGAACCGGCGCGCCCACGCGAGCGCGTCCAGCATCGCGCGGTTGTCGGTCCCGTGACAGCTCGCCTGCACCAGCACCGCGCGCGAGATCCCGAGATGCTCGTGCAGCGCGCGCAGCCGCTCCTTCGGAGCGTCGGGCGGCGTGTAGCGGCGCTCCGGCGCGTAGGGAAAGCGCGCCGCGGGGCCGAAGACGTGACAGTGCGCGTCGCACGCCCCGGGCGGCGGCGCGAACTTCGGCTTGACCGGATTCGGGTCCGGCGCCGCGATGGTCGCCTGGCTCATTGCTTCGGGATGTGCGCGCGCTCGATCACGTCGCCCCACTTCGCGATCTCGGAGACGAGCAGCTCGCGCAGCTCGGCCGGCGTGCCGGCGCGCGCGTCGACGCCGAGCTGCTCCAGCCGCTGCCGCACGTCCCGGGACGAGACCGCGGCGACGATCTCGCGGTTCAGCTTGTCGATGACCGCCTTCGGCGTGCGCGCGGGCGCGGCCACGCCGTTCCACGAGGACGCCTGGTATCCGGCGACGCCGGCCTCGGCGACCGTCGGCACGTCGGGCAGGCCGCGGAAGCGCCGGCTCGAGGTGATCGCGAGCGGCTTCACGGCGCCCGCCTTGATCTGCGAGAGCACCGGCGCGAGGATCTCGAACGCCGCGTTCACGTCGCCGCCGCGCAGCGCCGTCACCACCGCGGGCGTGGCCTTGAAGGGAACGACCTGGGCGTCGATGCGGGCCATCGATTTGAACAGCTCGGCGGCCAGGTTCTGCGTGCTGCCGATGTTGATGGTGCCGATGTTCAGCTTCCCCGGGTTCGCCCTGGCGTAGTCGACGAGCTGCTTCAGCGAGGCGATCCCGGAATCGCCGCTCACGATCAGCACGAGATCGAAGAAGCCGACGGTCGACACGGGCGCGAAATCCTTCACCGCGTCGTACGGCAGGGACTTGAACAGCGTCGCGCTGACCGCGTTGCCGTTGGTGATGAACAGCAGCGTGTAGCCGTCCGGGTCGGCCTTCGCGACCGCCTCGGAGGCGATGATGCCGCCGGCGCTCGGGCGGTTGTCGACCAGCACCTGCTGGCCGATGGTGTCGCTCATCTTTTGCGCGAGCACGCGCGCGGTGATGTCGGCGACCCCGCCCGCGGCGAAGGGCACGATCAGCTTCACCGGCTTGGTCGGATAGGCTTGAGCGCCGGCCGCGCCCGCCGCTGCGAAAAGGAGGGCGGCGAGCAGCCGGCTGAGGATCTGGCATCGGTATTTCATCG